>FSXO01000349.1_pt1 | contig 12562 bp, 6 predicted proteins | sample 1638291 | NCBI WGS metagenome assembly FSXO01 (sample SAMEA3914788, study PRJEB12502) | metagenome | biome: forest; material: soil | place: Canada | collected 2011-07-03 | depth 0.1 m
GCGGTCAAGGGGCCGGTCAAATTCATGAGCCCGGAATGGCGGAAACTGGTGCACCAGGCGTTGCAGGAGGGAGATCGATTGAGCCTCGAGATGGCGATGGAGGGTTGCGAGGGTTGGAGTGAATCGGGCGGTCCCTGGATCGAACCCGCGCAGTCGATGCAAAAAGTCGTCTGGACGGAAAACCAGGTTCAAGGCGGCCAGAAAGTTTCCCTGGCTCTGCCGCAGCCCGAAACGGTTCGCGGTTATTACGAGGATATCGCGCTCTTCGCATTTCCGACCGTCGCCGGGGACGATCTTCCCGCGCCGAAGCAGATCACGGGCAGTTCCGCCGATTTTGACGGCGCGAAACTTCTGCAAACGCCGCCCGGCACCACCCAGTTGGATAACACGACGCCGAGTCAGCCCATGTGGGTGGAATGTGCTTTTGCTCAACCGATCACGTGCCGCGGCCTGGAGCTCTCGACCCGCGGCTGGCCGGGAGCAGTGGGAGAGCTTCAAGTGAGCGATGACGGCACGAACTTCCGGAAGGTTTGGCCTGTTTCCGGACAGGGCGCCATCAGCTTCCCTGCGATCACAGGACAATACTTTCGCCTGTGGTTTCCCAAGGTTACGCCAAGAAGCCCAAAGATCGAATTTGATGCTATAAAATTCTGCGGCGCACGCATCCAGGACATCACAAGACTCTCCGGCATGGGGGTTGTCACCAATCCACCCTTTACCGAGGTTACGCTGTCGCCGGCGGATGTGATCGATCCGAAATCCCTGGTCGACCTGACCGGGAAAACCGAATGGGACGCTCCGGCGGGCAAATGGACTCTGTTGCGTCTCGGACATACCAGTACGGGCGCCACGACGCATCCCTCCGCCAGCCCCGGCCTCGAATGCGACAAGTTAAGTCGCGCCGCAGTGGAGGGGCATATCCAGAACCTCTACGGTCCGGTTTTCGATGATTCGCCCGACTTGGTTGGGCGCAGCTTTCGCTACATGGTGCTCGATAGCTGGGAAGCCGGTTGCGAAAACTGGACGCCGCTGATGCGGGACGAATTCAAGAAACGCCGGGGCTACGATCTGTGGCCGTGGCTACCCGCGCTGACCGGCCGCATCGTTCAGAATGCCGATGCCACCGAGCGATTTCTCTGGGATTATCGACGCACCCTTGCCGACCTGGTTGCCGACAATCACTACGGCACTTTTCAGGCCGCGGCGCATGCGCACCACATGGGTCTTGCCTCCGAGGCCACGGGCATCGGCTTGCCGACGGTGGCCGACCAACTTCAATGCAAAGGGCGGACCGATATTCCCATGGGGGAGTTTTGGGTGAACCAGACCGGCGGAAGCAATGTTGACGATCCCAAGGAAGCCGCCTGCGCCGCGCATATCTACGGGAAAACCATCGCCGCCACCGAGTCCTACACCTCCCTTCCGTCCACGGCATCGTGGACGAACGATCCCTATTCCCTGAAGATGGAAGGAGACAAAGAATTCTGTCTCGGGGTTAATCGCTTTATTTTTCATCGCTACGCTGCCCAACCGTGGCTGGATCGGTATCCCGGCATGAGCATGGGGCCGTGGGGCATCAATTTCGAGCGCACCAACACCTGGTGGAATCAGGCCTCCGCCTGGATGAGTTATCTGTCCCATTGCGAATATCTTTTGCAGCAAGGCCGGTTCGTCGCCGATCTCTGTTATTTCTATGGCGAGGGCGCACCCGTTTCCGTACAACAAAATCGGCTGAATCCGGCCGCTCCCCCCGGATACGATTATGACGTTTGCAATGCGGAAATCCTCCTCGGACAAATGAGCGTCGAAGACGGACAGATTGTGCTGCAAAGCGGGATGCGTTACCGCGTCCTTGTCCTTCCCGCCACCGACCGCATGACGCTGCCCGTCCTCAGCAAGATCCAGTCACTTGTCGAGGCGGGAGCGGTCGTTTACGGGCCAAGACCGGTGAAGTCGCCGAGTCTGGTGGATTATCCCGGCTGCGACGACCAAGTTCGGGCCCTGGCGCAGGAAGTTTGGGGCGATTGTGACGGGGCCAAGGTCAAGGAACACAGCTACGGCAAGGGGCGCGTGGTTTGGGGAGAACCGCTGGCCTCGATCCTGACGGTGCCTCCCGACTTCGATGCGCACCAACTGAACCTCCTCGATATCCACCGGGTCGATGGAGATACCGACATCTACTTCGTTTCCAGCCAGCACTCCGTACCGATGGACGCGGAGTGCACTTTTCGCGTATCGGGAAAAGTGCCGGAGCTCTGGCATCCCGACACCGGGGTCATGGAGACGGCGCCGATTTACCATTCCGCGAAGGACGTTACCAGCGTACGGCTTCGGTTCGATCCGTCTGGATCGGTCTTCGTCATTTTCCGTAAACCGGACACCGGTGCGGATCATCCCATATCGGTCGCGCGGGCGGATGCCGACATCAAGTCCTCAGGAGCCTTCCAAATTCTCAAGGCAACCTATGGCGCCAAGAACGGAACCGGCGTGGAGGATGTGACCGCTACGCTTACGGCGCTCGTTCAAAAAGGAGTGCTGAATGTGCAAGTCGGCAACAACTTGTTCGGAGGCGATCCCGCACCGCTGATGCCGAAACAACTGAGCGTCGAATATTTGTTGGATGGGAAGCCGCAAAGTCAGACGCTGGATGAAAATGAAACATTGCTCCTGACAAAACCGGCGCCCGAATTTCCAGAGGCAACTCTCCTGGCTGACGGCCAGAACGGATTGCAGCTCGAAGCAGCCCATGCCGGAACTTACAATGTCACCATGGCGGGAGGGACGGTAAGGACGGTCTCCGTCCCCAGCCTGCCAGCGCCGATGGAAATTACGGGGCCATGGACACTCGACTTCCCGCCGAAGTGGGGCGCTCCCGCTCAAGTGACCCTCGACCGGCTGATCTCCTGGACCGAGAGCCCTGACACCGGAGTGAAATATTTTTCCGGCACGGCGACCTACCATACGTCGGTGACGGTTCCAGCCGACCTGCTCGGCAATGGACGGCGCGTTTATCTCGATCTCGGCGAGGTCAAGAACCTGGCGGAGCTTTCGATCAACGGAAAGGCGCTTGGTATTTTGTGGAAAGCCCCTTTCCGGCTCGACGTCACCGACGCCGTCAAGAGCGGGAGTAATCAGGTCGAAATCAAGCTGACGAATCTCTGGCCCAATCGGATTATCGGCGATTTACAGGTGCCGGAGGACCAGCGGCTTACCTGGACCAGCGTTTCGCTCTATAAAAAGGACTCTCCACTTTTGCCCTCGGGTCTCTTCGGACCTGTGCAGCTTATCCCCACGGAGAGAGTTACCGTGGCGGATAAAAACTGATGAAGCGCTCCACCGCACACGAGCGAAATCAGACACGACTCTTTAGTAGAATAATTGAAAGACAATGATGATGACCCCGTTCCGATTTGGCTTCTTGCGTCTTAGAATCGCGGAACTAGTTGTACTTGGCTTCCTCGTCACAACTCCGGCCTCCCTGCGGGCTCAAACCCCAGGGATGGTGATTGACGGCCACGCTCGTTTTACGGTCATTACGCCGAACCTGATTCGGATTGAATACGCGCCGGATGGAAAATTCATTGATCTTCCCTCGTGGTTCGCCGTGAACCGGCAGATCCGCGACACCGATGCCAAAATTACGATGCAAGACGGAAAGGTCGACATCGATACGGGCGCGATCCACCTCGCCTATCACGACAACGGTCAACCGATCAATGGCGGCAATCTCAGCGCCGAAATCAAAAAGGGCGACGGTGTCGTTACCTGGAAACCGGGCGCCGTCTCGACCGGAAATCTCGGCGGCACCGCTCGCACTCTCGACGGTGCACATGGTCCCATGCCCTTGGGCGAGGGCGTTCTTTCCCGCGACGGCTGGTACCTGCTCAACGATTCCCATTCCGATTTGTTCGTCGGCGATTGGATTCAGGCGCGCCCCAAAAGCATGGCGAGCGACTGCTACCTCTTCGGCTACGGCAACGATTATCGCGCGGCGCTCCGCAGTCTTTTTGCGGTGGGCGGACCGGTTCCGCTGCCGCGCAAGTACGTGCTCGGCGTCTGGTATTCCCGCTACTGGCCCTACACGTCGGACGAGTTCAAGCAGATCGTGCAGGAATACCAACAGCACGATTTCCCGTTGGACATGCTCGTCATGGATATGGACTGGCATCCCATCGACACCAAGGTGCCGGGAGTCAAACGCGGTTACGCGAATGAGGTCTGGACCGGCTACACGTGGAACAAGAAACTGATTTCCGATCCGGTCGAATTGCTGACGTGGCTGCATGGCCAGGGATTGCACGTCACGCTCAACGATCATCCGGCCGACGGCATCCAGCCCAACGAGGAGATGTACCCCGACTTCATGCACGCCATGGGCCAGGACCCGGCGAGCGGCACGACCATTCGCTTTGATGCCGGCGACAAGCACTACCTTGACATGTTCTATCAATACAGCCACCTCCCGAGGGAGAAGGAGGGCGTCGATTTCTGGTGGCTCGACTGGCAGCAATACCCGATGACCAAGGGCATTCCCGATCTCACGAATCTCGCGGCGCTCAACTACTACAATTTCCAGCGCACGTCGCAGAACGGCCAGCGCGGCCAGTCCTTCAGCCGTTGGGCGGGTTGGGGCGACCACCGCTACCCAATCCAATTTTCCGGCGACGCGTCCTGCGTCTGGTCGATGCTGGCGTTTGAGGTCCCGTTTACCAGCACAGCCGGCAATGTCGGCGCGTTCTTCTGGTCGCACGATATCGGCGGCCACACGGGCCCACGCATCGAGGAATCGTACACGCGCTGGTGCCAGTTCGGCGCGTTCACCGCGGCCCTGCGTTCCCATTCCACGCGGAATGCCAGTATGGATCGACGTCCCTGGACCTACCCCGACTGGGCAGAAAAATCGATGCAGGCCTCCTTTCAACTGCGCTCGAAAATGATGCCCTACATCTACACCAGCATCTGGCAGTCGACGCACGAGGGAGTGCCGTTCGTCCGGCCGCTCTATATCGACCATCCGGAGCAGGAGGACGCTTACCATAACGGCCAGGAGTACACCTTCGGCGACAATCTGCTCGTCGCGCCAATCGCCAGCCCCGGCGTCGGCGCGAACCGCACGTCCTGGCAGGCCGTCTGGTTTCCCGACGACGACTGGTACAACTTTTTCACCGGCGAAAAATTCACCGGCCCCAGCTACGCCGTGGCTGCCGCCGGGATCGACACCTTCCCGCTCTTCGTGCGTGGCGGCGTGCCGCTGCCGATGCAGCCCTACACACCACATCCTGGCACCGCGCCCTTGGCGAAGCTCGCCCTGCGCTGTTATCCGGGCCGCGATGGTGTCACGGGCAAATCGACTCTCTACGAGGACGACGGCGTCTCCAGCGGCTATCTGCATGGCCAGCAGGCGCTAACGCCGCTGAGCTACGTTCGCAACGGCGATAACGTGACAATCATTGTCGGTCCGACCGCCGGTACTTACACCGGGCAGCCCGCCAGCCGCCAATGCATCATCGAACTGCCCTGCACCGGTCAGCTTACCTCGTGCAGCATCGCTGCCGCGCAGACGACATACGATTCGCAGAACTCGACGAACGTCATCACGCTGCCCGAGGGGCCGATCACCGAGCCGATTTCCGTCACCATCGGCGTCCACGAGATCGCGCCGGAGAAAATCACGCAGCGCGCAGTCGGCCAGCGCATCGCCGGGCTCTTGGGGACGCCGGCGGGCCAGACCCCGCCGACGCTGGATAAAGCACCGCCCGAACTTCAGGAAGCCTACGCCGCCGCCGAGGGCGTGGCGCTCATCCCGATGAACACGCATCCTTATCTCTTCAGCCGAAAAAACGTGGTCCGCTTCTTCGACAATCATGCCTCGGCTTCAGTGCGCGGGAGCACGACAGTCAACAACGGTACACCCTCGGAAGTGACTCTCACCCCCGGCCAGGTGCTCCCCGAAGCGCCGACGCAAGGACCCGTCCTGCCCGACTACAAGTCCATGGTTCTCACCCTCCCCGATTCCGGGATTCATCTGAGTGCGCCCTGGAATGTCCCGATCGATGCCAGCGGCAACATCGCCAGCCAGGCCAAGGTCGAAGTGAGCTCTGGAGACGCCCCCGGCGCGGTCGACGGCATGGTCGACGGTTATCCAACCGATCCATCCAAGGAGTGGAGTACCCGCGGCCATCAAAAGGCGGGCGCCTGGATCAAATTGACCTGGCCGCAGCCGGTCGATATCGATCGCATCGCGCTTTATGATCGCCCCAATCCCTTGGATCAAGTGACCGGAGGCACCCTCGAATTCAGCGATGGCAGCAAGCAGGATGTCGGCACACTTCCGAACGACGCGACGAGTCCCGCCATCGCTTCCTTCCCGAAGAAAACGGTTCAATGGGTGAAGTTCACGGTGACTGCCGTAGGTCCGCAAACCGGAGAGATGGGCCTGTCTGAAATCGCCGTCTTCAAGGCTCCCTGAGCTGCTTTCCGCCCTATGTCCGGGTCGGTTCCGTTCTGCCGCTCGGCAGCGACATCGAGAACACCACGCAGGCGAAAACCATCACGGAACTGCGCCATTGCCGCAATGCGATCTTGAAACTCGCAGCACCTGCTTGCCGGCTTCGGCGCCATCAAGCGGAAGGATCTCCTATCAACTTATATTCGCCGTCTTCTAATGTATAGTATTTGCCATCTCTCATCATCACGCCATCAATGCTTCTCATTTCGCCGTAGGCCCACAATAGAGTCTCCCAGGATTCTTTGCTAAACTCCATTCTGGCCCAGGTATTAGTGTAGTCAGTGCAGGCCGTTATAACCTTCATGACAGGAGTGATCGCGGCAAGGGCTGTCAGCAAGCGATCGCCATTAGGCGGATACTCAGAGTGGCTCGCCGCAAAATCATAGATGTGATCCTGGGCGATGCTAAAAATGGTGAAGAGATTGCAGATTGGACGCACGATCCGAGTTGGAAACTCGGGTTCCCTCCACATTTCCACAGCTTCTTTATAGGATTTTCCAAGAACGTTCGCCTGGATTAAAGTTGTTACTCGAGCTGCGTGCGCATCGGCATCATGTTCCATTTCCCTGCGACGCGCAAAGCGCCTGTCCTCTTCCTCCGTGGTCTGTGCCGGGTTATTTATCCATTCATCCAGTTCTTCAAAGTGATTCAGGACGATATGCCCAAACTCGTGTGCCAAAACAAAGATTATCGAAGCGGCCCAATCGCATGATCTTCCCGACCATTCCCGGCATTCTGCCGCGGCGTCACGAACTTCCGGAAGTTTTGCCAGCTCGAAAAGCGTCGCGCGGCTTTTCCAATATCGTTCCATGGGAAAAGGTGGCTCCAGCCCCAGCGCATCCACGGCGACACTTCGGACTGCATCGGCTATGTCTTCGGATGGCAGGTTGCCGATGTTCGACGAGCAGTGATGCTTTTGAGAAAACCGAAGAATCGCGGTGGTCAACTGGGTGAACGCGACGACCCGGTTGATCGTTGCGGAAACGGTAACGAAGTATTTTCCATCGACTTTCCTCGCGCCGGCATGAATGAATGATTGGAAAGCCATCGTGACAGGCACGTCTTTGATCCGTGGGCCACACTCTGGAAACAGCTTAACGTAGGCAGACTTTACCGTGGAAATGATGTTGTTTACGGGAGAAAAGTCTTCGCTTCCTGCCAGGTCAAACTGATAGTGAGAAGCCGACTCGCTCATTCCGATAGACTTGTAAAAGGCAAGCGCAGCCTCTTTATCGACCAGCAGTTGCCGCAAGATCAGGTCATCGGACAACTCAAAGCGCCACCCTGGAAGAGCGGTCCTGTTCATGTGCGCAAGATACTCCGCTCGAGAGTCGACAGATTCGCCTTCGGTAAATTGCAATGAAGCTCGCTGGAGAGCGTTCTGAGGAGGAAGTCCGTTCAGGGTAAAATAAGACATGGGCGCGAAGATCAGAAGATGGAGAAATTCACGTTGGTTTTTAAGTAACGTTGCGCTTGGTCAATTCCGGAACCGTTGTGCGGCTTATGTCACGGACCGGCTTCTTTCACCGGTAGAGCCCGATCTCTGCCAGCGTTTCCTCGCGTTTCATAAATTCGAAGGATGCAGGCGCCCCGGCGACAAACGCCTCGGCATATTTTCTCTCCACCTTTTCAATTAGCCTGCGTGCGTCAGCGGGGATCAGATCCGGCGATGCAATTGCCGCCAGGCGAAATGCGGCAACGGCATCCTCGGCGTCCTTCTTCTTTCGTCGCTTTAGGGCCGACTGGAATGCGGCAAAAAGCATCCTCAGCTCAGGAATCTCCCCGTAATCGGACTTTTCAGAAGTTGCACGAATCGAAAATACGGCATAACCGCAATCCAGAGGCTTATCGTCAAGCAATAGGCGACGATCTTCGTCAAGAGACAGCTTTTCAACAGCAATTGCATTCTTGGGACGGGCGATAATCGCAGCGACGAAGCTCGTCGCCAACGACATGTCAGTATCAAGGCCGACTTCGAGCGCCGTGTCGTTCCGCTGACTAGTAAGCAAGTCCATCCCTTGGGTGATCAACGGCACGAAAGGTTTGATAGCACCGACATAGCTTATTCCAGCGACCGAGGAGAGGCGGGTAACGAGATCCAGAACGGGGGTCAAAAGGTTCCCGCTTTTTACCGAGAATAACCCAAATTCCAGAGACACCGTGCCGCCGCGAAATGGAGTGGGCGCCATCATTTGCTTTGAGATTGTGATAACGCGGTCCACCGCGTCCTTGTCGAGTTCCGCGAGTTTCTCTGGTTTTGAAACTGCGGCAAGTCGCGCGCGTTCCTCTCCCTCACGGGAGAGAGTCACGAAGGAATAGGCAATGGCGTGGAACCGGGTGGCGAATGATCGGGCGCGCTCCAACCTGAGAGATTCCAAATAGAGTTCCAAGTAACAGTTGTCAGCCTCGATCGGTACGCCGACCCCCGGGATGCTGTCATTTTTTTGGGGGACCGAAGGAACGAACGTCAACTCTTGCGGCGGAGCGCCCGCAACGTTACTCATTATTTTTTGTAGCCAGCCCATAAGTTCCTTCTGTATTGCAAGCTAACCGCGAGAATCAGAGATATTTGGCACAAGAGAATCCTTCTTGAAAGGGGATAGTCTCTGGAAACCAAATAAAAGGAGATATTCATCGTTGGCAAGCAAATTGCGTTTTAGGTGGCATTCATTATTAGGCACCGCGCCATCGAACCATTAGCGGTGGGAGAGGCGCAGCGGGGTTATATTCTTGCGCGTGTGGTTCACCCAATTGAACGGCTGCCGCCTGAGCCGCATCTCGGACTGCCGGGCGATACGATTGCTCCAAGGCGATCACGCTCGTCTTGTATTGCACTAAATGACGCAACGCTGCTTCATGAAGTGCCATGATGAGAACCTGCTGACAGGGATGCTGCTCTTGCAAAATATCCCAATAGCAACGTCGGCTTCAGCACTGTGAATGCGGGAGAGGACTTGCGTACCAGACGCAATATTGTCCGCCACCATATCGTGCTCGATCAACCACTGTGCAGAGGGCAGAGCAGCAGTAGAAGAAATTGTGGACTTGGCGAAAGCGTCCGCAAGTTGTCCGCGAATAGTGGATTGTCCGATCCTCCACCTCAAAAAGGAAGTGCTCGCCACGAGGCACGCCCATTCGTTTCGTCCGCCCAGGATTGCTCGAACAAAGCGATAACGTAGTCTCCCGCTTTTTTCGACTCAACTGCATCCGGATTTGCTAGGTCAGTCAATTCTGCCGGAGCTTGAAATGTTGCAGAAGGCCCTTCTGCGTAGATGGCAGCAAGGTCGTCAAAGGCCCGACGCCCTTCCGCACTATTCATTACTGCTTTTACCGGGTCAGCATGGAGGGGCAACCAGCCCATCAGCGCGAAAAGAAGGATGCTGATAGGCAGATTCATGATCAGATAGTCTGAAATAGCGCAATCTACGCAACGAGGATGGCCGCCCCCTGCGACCTGGTCACACCTAGTCATATATGACTCGTTTTAGGTATCCGACAGGGTGCATCGAATGAGCTGACGTAAAAATATCGGGACCGTTGCCTCTGTGAGACGCACTATTCGTCTTAACTCCACGACGATCCAGCTTAACTGTCGGAAGGGTGGGATTCGCCCGAGTCCGACCTGCCTATTCCCCTTTTTCCCTTCTTCTGAGCAATCCCGCAAATCAGGTATCTCTGTTTGGTTCCGCGGACATTGAGATGACAATCTTTCCGTAACCGCTCTTCCTGTTAAGCATTCCGTTATACGCGTCTGATGCCTCGTTCAACGGTACAACACCGCTGACGAAAGCTTTGAGTTCTCCGGCGTCCAAGTGCTGCCCTATTTCCATGAGCTGAGCCTGATTCGGCTCGACAATGAAGAATGCGCTTTTTGTGCGTTGATCATCTCGGCCTTCGCTATCCGCCGCAATTGTGACCATGCGTCCCTCGTCCTTGAGGACTCTCCATGAACGGTCTCTTGTGGCTCCGCCAACTGTATCGAAGACTACATCAACGTCATTCACCTTCTCTTCAAATCGAGAGGCATTATAGTCAATAACTGCATCGGCGCCGAGCTGCTTTACAAAGTCGATATTTTTGGCTGAAGCGGTTGCAATGACATAGGCGCCGCGATGGTGCGCGAGTTGGACTGCATATAGGCCAACCGCGCCGGCGCCTCCGTGGACGAGTACTTTCTGTCCCGGCAGGATCATTGCCCGGTCCGACAGTCCCTGCAGTGCAGTTAATGCCCCGATGGGTACAGTAGCCGCTGCGTCATGGCTCAAGCTGGCTGGTTTAGGGGCAATATTAAGCGGCAGAGTGATGCAGAATTCTGCGGTGGCCCCATCGGCAAACCAGTCGTTCATTCCATAGACCTCGTCCCCGACATTGAAGCCATGTACCTGCCTGCCCACCGCAGCAATGACTCCCGAGAATTCGTGACCAGGTACCGTATTGGTACGCGCAGCCCCGTCCTTTGTATGAGTCGTCGGATACCAAAGCAGTTCTGTGGGGGTAACACCTGCAGCATGAACTCGAATCAGGACTTCACCTTCCTGTGGCTCAGGTTTTGCCATTTCCACCGGAAGAAGCTTCGCCCCGTCTTGTGAGCTACTCACCTGCATTGCTTTCATATCGCGTTAATTCAGGACCATCAAATTGCTTATTGGCTCTAACATCGGGTCGATCATAAGTCGATCAGGGCATTCGCCGCGAGTTGGCGATCCCATTCAACCTAAGGATATCACAGAAATTGCAAAGTCGTCGCCCTGCATTAAATTCGATGAGGCTCTATCAGGATACAACGATGCCAAATCCATCCTCTGCTATCGTCATTCCCGATTCCTTACTTGCGAAAGAGGCCACCGATCTCCTGCGTGAGCACTCCACAGATCTGCTTTTCAATCACTCGATCCGCGTCTACTTGTTCGCGGCCGAGCAGGGCCGTCAACGAAAGCTTCGGTTCGACCCTGAACTCCTCTACGTCGCAGCCGCATTTCACGACTTCGGCCTCATCAAGAAATTCTCGAGCCCAGACGAACGCTTCGAGGTCGATGGCGCAAACGCTGTTCGTCAGTTTCTCACTTCACATAAGGTTCCTGAAGAACGGGTTCAAATTGCGTGGGAGGCCATTGCTCTGCACACCACTCCTGGAATCACTCAATACATGCGCCCCGAAGTGGCTCTGCTCTATTCGGGGGTGGGTCTTGATGTGCTTGGAAGAGGCTTCGATCAGTTTCCTTCGGAGTTGCGCGAGAAAATCGTCGCCACGTACCCTCGCAACCACTTTAAGGAGGGCTTCATCCAGCAGTACTTTGCCGGCTTTGCGCACAAGCCTGGCACGACTTACGGCACCGTGAACTCCAGCATCTGCGAGCGTCTCATTCCTGGTTATAAGGCTCCAAATGCCTGCGACTTGATTGCTGCATCGCCTTTCCCCGATTCCTTGTAGGAGAGAGCGGACAGGGTGGGGAGGCCAACCCTCAATGATCATCACCATTAAGTGAAAAGAATTTCTCCTCTTAAAAAACCGTAACGTGTGCAACGAGAACGGTGTTTTTCGCGGGCCACTATCGGTTGGTCACACTTTTGGTCACAGTTGGCCTTTTCCGACCCATGATAGCGGTCTACGCCCCAGTCTACTGGGTGCGGATGACGAAAGAATATTGAGGCCGTCGCCTCTGCAATCCGCCACTCTTCGACTTAACTTCACCACTATCCAGCTTCACTGGCGGAAGGGGTGGGATTCGAACCCACGGTAGCCTCGCGACCACGGCAGTTTTCAAGACTGCATCCATAAACCACTCGGACACCCTTCCCTTTGTGGAACGACAAGCAGTCTAAGGCCAAGCACATCGGTCAAACAAACAGATTCCACCGTCAACTTTAGACTCCCGCCCGGCGCGGACTTTGCCATTGCCTCACGGCGACGGCTCGCCTACTCTTACCTTTCCCCGGAATCCAACCGTTCCGGCTTATTTATGATCGTTGTTTTGAAACCCAACCTGGAACTGGCCGAAGTCGAGAAAGTCATCGCCGAAGTGGCGAAGCTTGGCTACGAGCCCCGCCCCATCC
>FSXO01000160.1_pt1 | contig 12381 bp, 15 predicted proteins | sample 1638291 | NCBI WGS metagenome assembly FSXO01 (sample SAMEA3914788, study PRJEB12502) | metagenome | biome: forest; material: soil | place: Canada | collected 2011-07-03 | depth 0.1 m
ATCAAGTATGCATTCCATCCGCACAACTTAATCTTCATCTCGCCGAATGCGAAACCATTCATACCGAGAACAGCTACAAGTTCACACGTGAGGCCATTCAGATTCTTCTTGAAGATGCAGGCTTTGGTGTCGAGAAGACATGGATGGACTGCCGGGGGTGGTATGCCGTTACGCTTGCACGCATTAAGAAAGAACGCAACCAATATCAAGCCAACTTATGAGCCCAGTAGCGCGTCTTGCAAAAAAAGGCCTGAATGCGACGAGACTTTGGTGTAGGTGAGCGCGAGACATTGGGTGATGTGTTTATTCGGGAGGTCATTAACGTAGCTGTGTCTCCGTTGGCTGCGAGTAGGAAAGGCCGGTAGGGCTGCGCCATTGAAGGCCGCTAGTCAGGCAGTTGATACCAAGGTATCGGCAACACCATCGTCTAATAGATTCGCTTCCACGCTTCTGGCTTAATCGCTTAAATGGAACGCATCTCAACTCATCGGAGGCGCGAACCAGGCTTTTTCCGGGGAGACGTGCCATGATTGCAAATGAAGCAGCTACGAACAATACGGCATTGCGTTCACCTACACGGCGCAGCGTTCTTGGTGCCTTGGCAGTCGCCAGTGCCTTTGGCCGTTTTCTCTTCGGTGCCCTCAGTGCGGCGGAGAGCTACCCAAGTGCTAGCGCACGAACTTCCTTCGATAGCCTGCACTCCGTGGAGGCCGTCGCGGACGGTGATGAGTCAATTCGCCCCTTCCAAATCAAATTTCCCGAAGCGGCGATCGTCGACCTCCGCCGGCGCGTCGCCGCGACAAACTGGCCTGAGCGGGAGCTGGTAACGGATGCAACGCAAGGCGTGCAGCTTGCGACGATGCGTGCACTTGCGGACTATTGGCAGAAGGATTACGACTGGCGCAAAGTCGAAGCAAGGCTGAACGCGCTGCCGCAATTCATGACGAACATCGACGGGCTCGACATTCATTTCATCCACGCCCGTTCGAAAAATCCGAATGCGCTTCCAGTCATCATCACGCATGGGTGGCCGGGCTCGGTGATCGAGCAGATGAAGGTCATCGGCCCACTGATCGATCCAACCGCATACGGCGGGAAGGCCGAAGACTCATTCGATGTCGTGATTCCGTCGCTGCCTGGCCACGGATTCTCAGGGAAGCCCACTACGACCGGCTGGGATCCTCAACACATAGCACGTGCCTGGGTCGTGCTGATGAAGCGCCTGGGATGTGCGCGGTATGTTGCGCAAGGCGGCGATTGGGGCAATGCGGTGACGGAGCAGATGGCCCTACTGACACCACCCGGGCTGATTGGCATCCACACCAACATGCCCGCCACCGTGCCGGACGACATTGCCAAGGCGCTCGCGGCCGGCAGCTCGGCGGCGCCCGGTCTCTCAGGCGACGAGAAGCACGCGTACGATCAGCTCGCCTTTTTCTACAAGCATGGCGTTGGCTATGCCGACGAAATGAGCAACCGCCCGCAGACTTTGTATGGGCTTGAAGATTCGCCTGTCGGCCTGGCGGCCTGGATGCTCGACCACGACGCCGCGAGTGAGGCGCTGATCGCACGCGTCTTTCAAGGTCAAACCGAGGGCCTGTCGCGCGAGGACATCCTCGAAAACGTCACCCTCTACTGGTTGACAAAGACTGCGGTTTCTTCCGCTCGTCTCTATTGGGAAAGCAAGCTCAATTTCTTCGCCCCGAAGGGTATCGCCATTCCTGTCGCCGTCAGCGTTTTTCCAGATGAGATTTATGCCGCGCCGCGAAGCTGGACAGAGAAGGCGTATCCCAAACTCATCCACTACAACCGGCTCCCCAAGGGCGGCCACTTTGCGGCCTGGGAACAGCCGCAACTCTTTGCAGAGGAACTCCGCGTCTCCTTCAGCTCGTTGCGCTGATCGCGAGATATTGCTTCCAAACTAACGCAACAATTTTGAAAAGGAGACGATTCACATGACTTCAACTACAGCAACCGCCAATGCGACTACCGCAATTACAGCTTCCAGTACCTGGAACATCGATCCAGCTCACTCGGTGGCCGAGTTCAAGGTAAGACACATGATGATCTCGTGGGTGAGAGGCGAGTTCTCGGGACTCTCCGGAGTGCTGAAGCTGGACGAAACCGACTACACTCATTCGACCATCGAGGTGTCGATCCCCAGTGGCACCGTAAAAACCGTCGATGAAACGCTCGATGCCCATCTGAAAACCGAGGACTTCCTTGACGTCGAGAAATTTCCAGCGCTGACGTTCAAGTCGACGAAGATCCGATCCACGGGTGCCCGCGACTATGCAGTTACGGGCGATCTGACGATCCGCGGCGTCACCAAATCCGTAACCCTAACTGTGAACGATGTTAGCGATCCTTCCAAGGACCCCTGGGGCAATCAGCGCATCGGTCTTTCCGGCTCCGCAAAGGTCAATCGGAAGGATTTCGGGATCATATGGAATACAGCGTTGGACGCTGGCGGTGTGCTGGTGGGCGACGAAGTGACGATCACGCTGGATGTGCAATTCATCAAGGCATAACCACGAACCGTAGGCGGAAAGAAACATGTCGCAAAGCTCTGTCGATATCGTCGCCGTAGACGACGACGAGGTTCTTCTGAGCGTGCTTTCCGAGATATTCGAGGAGTGCGGTTATTCGGTCAGGAGGGCTTTGGATGGATTGGGAGCTTTAGCCGAGACTCAGGAATTGTCCGCGCTGCCCCTACCGCATCCAGCTGGCAATTGTCCCCGACAATACGGAATGGGAAAAGCCTTCTCTTATCAACTTCAGTTCCTGATCGAATTCGTCGTCGCGCTTCTGGCTTAATCAAATTGCTGTTGATCGGAGTAATCATGAGCACTGCAACCACCATCTCTCAAGTCGAGAGGAAACCGGGACTTCTGGGTCAAACCGTTATCGTGATCGGCGGAAGCTCCGGCATCGGGCTTGAGGTTGCCCGACAGGCACAGGCGGAGGGTGCGAAGCTGATCCTCACCGGTCGCAAGCCTGAGCCTTTACAGCGCGCCGCAAGCGAGGTGGATGCGCTGAGCACCTCGGCATTCGATGCTACGGATCCTGCGCTACTCGAACAGTTCTTCCGTAACCTGCCGACCACGATCGATCACATCATGGTGACAGCCGGCCAACCTTATTACGGCCGCCTCATCGACATGGATGTCGACCAGGCTCGCCGCGCGCTGGACGAGCACCTCATGCTCTTTCTCGGGATCGCACGGAACGCGGCCCATAAGATGAGACCTGGAGGCACCCTGGTGTTCATGGCCAGCGCAGGCAGTCGCCGTCCAGCCATTGGTATCGGGGCCGCGTCGACAGTAGCCACCGCACTTCCTGCGCTGGCAGCCAATCTGGCGCTTGAGCTCGCGCCCGCTCGAGTGAACGTGATCGCCGCCGGATTCGTCGACTCACCACTGTCCGCGTCGGTCCTCGGCGATAGACTCGAAAGTCGCCGTAACGAGCTTCGAGCCAAGCTTCCCATCCGCCGCGTTATCGAGCCGGCGGATGTTGCCGCGCTGGCCATACACATCATGATCAATACGGCCATAACCGGCGCGACCTACGACATCGATGGCGGAGAACAGTTTGTCGACGCTTAGCTGAGAAGGAAACGGAGGATTTATGAAGGCTGTCCTGAAATACATCTCCGTAGCTGCCGTGCTCACACTCGCGATCACGACCAGTGGCGTGCGTATTTCCGCTGCTTCCGGTCCGCAAGTGAAGTCCGGAGTGGACCGCCTGTACGTGATTGATTGCGGCGACGGCAGTGGCCCTGACGAATCGCGTTGGACGCCCGGAGCCAACGTTGGAAAACAGATCGGCTTTCCCGGTCATTGCTACCTCATCCACCACACCCAAGGGTGGTTCCTCTGGGACACGGGCATCGATGATGCTGTGGCACTACTGCCTAATCATGAAATGGTGTACCACGAATGGGGACCAGGTACCGGCCCGATCTGGCGCAAACCAATAACGCTTGCGGCTCAGCTCGAGGAAATACATGTTAAGCCGTCGGACATCAAGCTGATGGCCCTGTCGCATAGCCACCCGGACCACGCGGGGAACATCGAAATGTTTCCCAACACGATGATGCTGGTGCAAAAAGTCGAGTACGAATGGGCCGGGAGCCGACAGGACACCGTAGCCTTTAACAAAAAGCATCCGGTAAAACTTATCGACGGCGACTACGACATCTTTGGCGACGGAAGTCTCGTGCTGCTCTCCACTCCGGGACACACGCCGGGGCATCAATCGCTGCTCGTGAGGCTGCCTAAAACGGGGCCGGTGATTCTCAGCGGTGACGTCGCGCATTTCCAGACGAGCTTTGAGCATCGCTATGTCCCTAGAAATAATTGGAGCAAGGATGCCTCGCTCCAGTCCATGGACAAGATTGCGGCAATCATGGCGAAGGAACATGCGCAGCTCTGGCTTAACCACGATCAGCAGCAAAGCGACGCGCAGAAAAAGTTGCCGGCGTATTACGAGTGATAGCCAGCTTGAAAGGCTGGCTTGACGTAATCGTCACAACGCCGTGACCAACAGAGCCAGGCGAGCGCGCGACTCGCGAAAAAGAACCGCTAACTTCTATAACGAACTTCTCATTTCGCATCAAGCAACGCCTGCAGCACTACAGCTTCGTTGTGAACCTCATCTTTCGCTCCATAGAGCAGGGTGACAGGACCCTTAGCTGCCTTTTCCTTCAGAACAGCAAGTAGATCAGCCTTCGATTTCAACTCTTGACGATATCGGATTTGAAACTCGGCCCACCTGTCGGGATCATGGCTGAACCATTTGCGAAGCTCCGTGGTTGGCGCAATGTCCTTTAGCCAGATGTCAACTCTTGCCTTCTCCTTCGACAGGCCCTGTGGCCACAGCCTGTCGACAAGTATCCGCATACCGTCCGTAGGGCCGGGTTCTTCGTAAACTCGTTTGATTTCAATTCGCAAGCTATTCCCTCCACGTTCTTAGACCTATCGACATACATTTCCGTCCGTAGGGTTGTCGTGATCGAATCGGGTCTTCACGAGGCAATCAGAACAGAAGGGAAGGAGGCAGACAATTGGACGATGGTATCGCCAAATACCTTGGTATCGTTCGATGAGAATCATGCGACTTGCATCGCGACTACGTGGATTCCTACATAGGAACTTGAAGTCCACGTTCATTGCCAGATTGGTGGATGTCGCACGGAATCAAGAATGCGAAAGTGGCCCCTGGCCCATGGTTTGCCGTTGCCCACAATCGGCCATGATGTGCTTCGATAATGGAGCGACTCACCGCGAGGCCGATGCCCATGCCATCCTCTTTGGTTGTGAAGAAAGAGTCGAAAAGCCGGTCGGCAACTTCGGGATCGAAGCCAACTCCAGAATCCACTACTGAGAGACGGACCTGTTCGCCCTCCAACTGGGTCGTTATTAATAATTGCCTTGGCCGATTCGCAACGCCACTCATAGCGTCTGCGGCGTTGCGTAGAAGATTTAGAATCACCTGCTGGAGTTGAACGCGGTCCCCTTTGATAGCAGGTAAACTGCCGGCAAATTCATGGCGCAAGATGACTCCGCTGCTCTGGAACTCGCTCTGTAACAATGCAATCACCTCACGAACCGCCTCGTTCAGGTCCATGACTTCCGCAACAACTTCTTTTTTATCGAAAAGAGTTCTTAAGCGCGCAATTACCTCAGAGGCCCTATTCCCATCCCGCAACGTGCGGCGCGCAGTCTCACGTGCTCCGTCAATGTTTGGTGGACTGCTATCGAGCATTCGGATCGATGTATTTGCGTTGGTGATGATGCCCGATAAGGGCTGATTAACTTCATGCGCAATCGAAGCAGTAAGCTGTCCGATTGTTGTCACCCGCATCATCTTTGCGAGTTCAGCCTGGGTGTTGCGTATCTCTTCCTGTGCCTTCTTCCAATCGTGCATGTCCACAACCGTGCCGTGCCATTTGACTATTCTTCCTCCTTCGTCAAGCAAGGGCAATGCACTCGTTACACACCAACGATATGCTTGATCCGCTGCGTGGAAAGTGCGCACCTCGATACGGAAAGGACTGCCGGTCGCGGTGCTTGACCTCCATGCCTGAACTGCTGGATCGACATCATCAGGATGAAGAAGTCTCATCCAACCACCGTGCAGCACTTCCTCGGCACGAAGCCCGGTGTAATCGAGCAAACGCCCATTGCAATAATCTATTGCCCCGTCTGGTGCTGCGCTCCAAAGCATCTCGGGAATTGTCTCGGTTATCTGACGCAGGTTGAGTTCACGCTCCTGCACTGCTTCTTCGGCGCGTCTCCGATCGTCAATATCTGTATTTGTTCCGTACCATTTGATAATGGCGCCCGATTCGTCACATAGCCGATCTGCACGAATGATGAACCATCGATAGTCGCCGTCAAATCGTCGAAGACGTGCTTCGATTTCACCTGGTTCTCCAGTGGCCATCATCGATTGCCAGTAGGCGGTAACACGACTCACGTCATCCGGGTGGAAAGCCTGACCCCATCCCCAGCCCTGAGCCTGTGTCGGAGATAGGCCCGTGTAATTTAGCCAGCGTTGGTTGAAGAAGTCGACGCTACCGTCCGGTTGAGCCGACCACGCTTGGACCGGCATTGTATTGATGATGAGTCGGAGATTGCCCTCGCTTGCAAGTACAGCTTCTTCGGCGCGTTTCTTTTCGGAGATATCCCGAATGAACCCGGTAAAAATCCTTTGTCCGTCTGCGGTCATCTCTCCAAACGAGACTTCGACTGGAAATTCTTCGGCGTCGGCGCGCTGCGCGATAAGTTCAGATCCCCGCCAGTTCAGGTGTCTTTCGCCCGTTTCCAAATAGCGCTTGTAGCCGGTTTCATGGAGTTTTTGAAGAGCCTTCGGCATCAGCATTGCAAGAGGTCTGCCGATCAGCTCTGCTGTCTCGTAGCCGAAGATGCCCGTCGTCGCGGCGTTCGCAAAAATGATCACGCCACTTTCATCCATACTGATGACTGCGTCGCTTGCTGTTTCAACTACCACGCGATACTTTTCTTCACTCCGTTTGAGTTCGTCTTGAGCTCGCTTGCGATCCGCGATTTCTTTTCTCAGTTCCTGGTTTGCCGAAGCGAGTTCTTCAGTACGCTGTGCAACGCGCTCATCAAGGTCTCTGGCGACGCGCTTTTGCTTGCCCAGGAGCTGCGCCTGCTGCAACATGACGGCTACCTGGTTCGCAGCCACGTTGATGACGAGTCGCTCAGTTTGCTTTGGAAAATCCAGTCTTTGACAACCCACTACGATCGGGCCAAATCCACTTTCGATCCCCAATTGAAGAGAGAGTATCGAAATCTCGCGATCGCCTATGGATCTTCGTATGGCTGGGAGGGGATCGGGAATATCTTCCACTGACCACTGAGCCAGAGCATCCCGAATCTCGTCCTGACTAAGTTCATTTGAATCAGAGATTCTGAGCACTTCTATCGTTACTTCTGGATATGCGACCCTCGTCTGAGCATAGGCGAAATCAAGGTCGACCAGCTTGAGGAGAGCATCGAGGAAAGTTTTCAGGATTCGGCTCGGTTCGCTGTCGTTTAGAGCGGCAGGAAGAGCCAGCACGCTGACCAGATCACTCATGCAGCGCTGCAGTCGTTTGATTTCCTGTTCGGGCTCTGCCGCATTCTGGGGCATACTCATCCGTCGTTACAAATGAGATATCCGTTCGGAGCGCCGTTCGCGGTACTCGCGCAGAAACTCGGCAGGCGGCGTGAAGAACGGATTTTCCTGGAGCGTACCACCGATGATGACCATAGGATGCGTGCGCATGATGTCGATCACTGCGTTACCGCTAAACTGCGACAGATGATACGTGCAGATGACCGCATCATCGCTATGACTCCACACGTCGTTTACGCGCGATTCAAACTCTATGACATCGTCAACGCGCGACTGATTTTCTGACGCCCAATCCATTCGGCAGACAATCCGGGTCAAAGGGAATTTTCTCGCTGTGTTGTCACTACTTGCCATCTCCGCAAATGTCGCCAGCATTCGATCCTTGTCGAAGTTCCCCTGTGTCAAATACGCCTCGGTATTGCTTTGGACCTCTAACTGACCGGTCTTCTGCGCCGTAGCAGTGTCTACCCCCGCCGCCGACAAGCGCTGTATGTGTTTCTGCTCTTGCTTAGGATTAACAATGTGGACCGCCTTGTCTCCGCATTCAAAGCCATGCTTCATGAATGGCAGCAGCACGCGATATTCTTCCTCTTCACTGGCAAAGAATGCGCAAACGTGGCGGACGTGATTGAGCTGAGACCCGGCGAGAGAAATGGGAGGCGCGCCTCTCTTCATTTTCAAACTCCTTCGCATTCGTCCGGTGACGGACGTCCATCATCCCTCGGCCGCTCAGCTGGCTCGAGTGGAAGGCCCGAACTCCTCAATTTCCCTAATATAGTTCGGACTGAAATTGAAAAGCAGCAAAAACGAGAATAACTGCTACGACTGGGGGGCCGTTCACGAGCAGGAAACGCTCTTCCGATTGATCGAAACAGCCAAAACCATTGCGTTTGTATGTCTCTTCTGGAGGCTGGCGCAGCGTTGATCCTCCTATGTCAAGGAGGACCAGAGACATGGACATTGTAGACCCGCACAGCGTGACGGTCGATGGCGTCCATGGGAGGTCGGTGCCCTCTCGCTGTGCAAAGGAATGCACCCCATCGTCTCCAAGAGATAAGGTCTTCACGCTCCATGAGTAGATGCACGAATCGTTTCTTCGACCTGTTCAAATGCCGCGTGCCGGAAGACCCTTCTCCACTGTACGTGTAGCCCTCTCGTTGGCCTTCAGGTGTTCGTTGGCCATCGTGGGGTAACGCTGTTCGAGGAGACCAATACCAAGATATCGACCAATACCATCGCCTAATTGTTTCGCCTTAAATTTCGTGGCCTAATCGCAATTGTTCGGTAGACGGGATTAAATCTCAAACCGATCCGGATCGAGGACGAAATGTCTCAACTACAGGCGGAACCTATTAGCGAAGCATCAAAAAGGGAACTTCCGAATTGCGCAAAGCTAATTACGTTGGCCCAGCGTGAGTTGGCCGCCTTTCTGAGCGCGGTGGTAAGTCTATTTGGTTCTGAGCAGGCCACACTTGCGGCAGACGCCTGGGTTGCCGAACTGATGTCATTCGAAAACGTGGCGGGATTTAGCAGTCGGGATTGGCGCCTCGTCACCGTGGGAGCACTGTCTCGACTCGCAGATCATCTTGTGAATATCCGGAAGGTTCGGACGGCGCGCTTCGCAGACGTCGATACCGAAAGATCGACCGACACGATTGCGAGATAGATTCGCCTCTACGCTCTGGTCCAACTGCACTTGTCTGCATGTACTATGACTAGCCGAACGTGAACGAAAAAGCCTCTGCACCCGGATCAAGGAATTCGACCTCGAATCTTCGATCGAAGATCGGACCAGATTGCCGGATCAACTGATACATTCGCGGCTCAGTCACGATGCCATTGCCTTGTTCATCTACATCGCCTCACCTTCGTTCGGCAACGGGGCACTCGAAATTGCCAGTGAGGCTGTACCGCTCAATATGCCGAACTGGGTACCTACAACCGCCATTCCCGCAGAGCTAAGAAAGCTGCGTCGGGATTTCTTGAGTTGTGGAATCATTTGCCTCCTTGGTTAGTGGCAACTGCGATGACGCAGCGAGGCGCAGCTTCGAGCGTTCGTGACAGCCATAGGCAATCACTCTGAAGCCATGGGATCACGAGGCGAGGCGCAGATCTATTGGACGATAGTGTTGGTAGAGACTTTCGTCTTGGCCGTCCGGGAGTGACCCCGGGGATGCCGATGAGGCCGGCGTTTCTGCGACCCGATACCTAAGTGCAATAGACACCTACCGAAATTTGTCTCATCCTAGCTGGATGAAAAAACGTCAAAACGGAGCTGTGCACAGAGTTGCAGGCGATCCGTCGTCAACGCAATTTCGTTACTTTTGTGGGCCGCATGCCCTGGGGCCCATGGGGATACAGTAATGCTGAATATCTGACGGCATGAGGAAGTCATGATGCCTATTCATTCGCTTGTGGCCGTCGTCGATGATGACGAGTCCGTGCGCGAGTCACTTCCCGCCTTTCTAAGGGAGTGCGGGTTCGAGGTCAAGGCCTTCTCCTCGGCCGAAGAGTTTCTTACTTCCGATTGTCTCGGCGAGACGAGTTGCCTGGTACTCGATGTTGCCATGCCGGGAATGACGGGGCCTGAGCTGCAGTACGCTTTGCGTCTTAGCGGACGAAATATTCCGACGATCTTTATTACAGGTGGCGGAGACAAAACTGTCCGTCAAGCTTTGCTCAAGCAGGGAGCTGTGGAATGCCTCTTCAAGCCATTCAGCGACACGGTTCTGCTTGACGCTCTTGATATCGCACTTCAAGGAAGTTGAAGGATATGCAATGTCAACGCCGGTGCTTCTGTTAGATAAGATATCTTCGCGCGCGTACGCTAGTCATGTGTCAGGGGTATTTCTCATGCCGGATTCCATCCCTATCGTTTACGTTGTCGACGACGATATCTCGGTGCGCGAATCACTGGAAGCATTGATTCGCTTCGCAGGCTGGAGAGCTGAAATATTCGCGTCTGCACAGGACTTCCTCGCGTATCAACGGGTTCTCGCGCCAAGTTGCCTTGTGCTTGACGTCAGCCTCCCGGGCCTAAATGGCCTGGCTTTGCAAAAGCTTGTCACAGCCGATCGAACGAGTATGCCGATCATCTTTATCACTGGCTATGGTGATGTCCCGACGACCGTCCAGGCGATGAAGGCTGGAGCCATCGAGTTTTTGACCAAACCATTTGATGACGAAGTTCTGTTGGATGCCATCCGCCACGCAATGCAGCGGAGCCGAACGGCGGTTGGCCGCGAGGTTGAGATGCAAGGACTTCGCGACTGTTATGCGACACTCACTCAGCGTGAACAAGAGGTGATGACGTTGGTAGTCTCGGGCATGTTGAACAAGCAGGTCGGAGATGAGCTTGGCATCAGCGAGATAACAGTGAAAGCGCATCGAGGCAAAGTGATGAGGAAGATGAGGGCCGACTCACTCGCGGACCTTATAAACATGGCTGCACGACTTCGCATCCCGCGTGCGATGGGTGCCAATCTCGCGCTCAACAAATAACTGCTACCGAACCTGATCGCAACATGACGCATTCTTGCAACAGCTTGTGTCTTGCTCAAGGAAAGGAGCGCCCCATGCAACACTCAACTGCTTATCGAACGGTGCAGATCGATGGGCTGTCTATCTTCTACCGGGAGGCTGGACCGAAAGGCGCGCCCACCATTCTTTTGCTGCATGGTCTTCCGTCATCGTCGCGGATGTTCGAACCACTGCTGGCACGGCTCGCAGATGAATACCACCTGATTGCGCCAGACTATCCGGGGTTTGGACATAGCGATTGGCCCGACGCGAAGCAGTTCGCGTACACCTTCGACCATATTGCTTCCGTTATGGACGACTTCACGCAGGCGCTGGGTCTCTCGCACTACACGCTCTATATGCAGGACTATGGTGTGCCGGTCGGCTTTCGCATGGTTTTGGCGCACCCGGAACGGGCGCAGGCTCTGATCGTCCAGGATGGTGTCGCGCACAACGAAGGCCTGGGGGCAAACTGGGTGACGCGTCGGGCGTTCTGGGCAGACCGGGCCACGCATGAAGAGGTGTTGCGCGAGAATTTACTATCGCTCGCAACTACAAAGACGCGGCACGTCGGAGACGATCCGAAGACCGAACTCTATGATCCCGATCTTTGGACCGATGAGTACAGATTCCTGAACTCGCCAGGGCAGCCTCAAATCCAAAGCGATCTCTTCTATGACTACCGCACCAACGTCGATGCTTATCTGAAGTGGCAGGCATGGATGCAGAAAACCCAACCCAGGCTATTGGTCCTCTGGGGCAAGCACGATCTTTCCTTCGATCTCGGCGAGCCAGAACGCTATAGGAAAGACGTTCCCAATGCGGAGGTTCATGTGTTCGACGCCGGGCACTTCGCGCTGGATACCAAAGCAGACGAAATAGCTGGGTTAGTCAGGGAGTTTGTGAAGAAGTAAGGAATTCCGGGGCTCTCCTGGAGTCCTTGACGCGTACGGCACCCCTTTAGAGTGGGCATCTCGAATACGTTCAAAACGCAGTCATCTTCGAAGACGATGCTCTATCGCAGTGTTGAGTCACCCATAAGGCGTTTCACCCATGGGATCTGGTTCAATTGGGACCCAATTGGCCGCCAACTAGAAAGCCACCACCCTTTCGGATGGTGGCTAATTCATTTGAAATTTTTTGGAGGCGCGGGTCGGGATCGAACCGACGCATAAAGGTTTTGCAGACCTCTCCCTTACCACTTGGGTACCGCGCCTC
>FSXO01000410.1_pt1 | contig 12216 bp, 7 predicted proteins | sample 1638291 | NCBI WGS metagenome assembly FSXO01 (sample SAMEA3914788, study PRJEB12502) | metagenome | biome: forest; material: soil | place: Canada | collected 2011-07-03 | depth 0.1 m
ATCCGCGACATTTCAAGTAGTCGTCGGGGGCGTGCTCGTCTTTATTGTCGGGATCCTGATCGGATCTGCGTGATCCGACCAGGATAACCTCCGGATGATGCAGGGCGTTCAGTAATTGCGACGCCGCCGTTTCCATCGGAGGCACCCGCTCGAACGATTGGATGGGGCGCGCTTCGCTCGAAATACTCGGACTAATTTATCTTATGCGTACTGTTGCCAATCGAGCTTATGCTTCTCAATCCATTCGTAATGTTCGGGGTGATCGAGACGGGTGGCAGCGGCCCGGTCAAGGACAACAGTGGTGCGTGCGTGCATTTGGAGAGCGGAGGCGGGACACATCGCGGAGACCGGGCCCTCGATCATCGCCCTGACCGCGTGGCTCTTGGCGGAGCCGCATGCCAGGACCAGGCAATGGCGCGCCTCCAGGATGGTGCCGACGCCCATGGTAATAACGTGACGAGGCTGTTGCTCCGGCGAGTCAAAATGAGGGGCGTTATCGCGAAGGGTCTTTTCTGAGAGAATCTTGATCCATGTCCGCGACCGAAGCGATCCGCTCGGTTCGTTGAAACCAATATGGCCATTGGAACCGATTCCCAGCAATTGAAGGTCGATTCCTCCCGCGTTGACGATGGCCTTTTCGTATTCGACGCAATGGGCACGGAGATCCGTGGCACATCCATCGGGCACATGGGTTGCTTCGGGACGAATGTTGATATGGCGAAAGAGATTTTCGGCCATGTAATAATGGTAGGATTGGGAATGGTCGGCGGGAAGGCCTACATACTCGTCGAGGTTGAACGTGACAACACCGCTCAGATCGAGACCCTCCTTGCGATGAAGCCGGATCAGTTCATCATAAAGCCGGAGGGGCGTTCGGCCGGTGGCCAGCCCTAAAACGCAGTGAGGCTTTCGACGCAGGAGTTGAGCAACGATTTGAGCTCCCAACAGAGATGCCTGCTCAGACGTTTCACGAATTAAGACTTCCATGGAATCAGTGGAGTTTGAAAATGGCGTCCATGGCCCGGCTGGTGTTCTGGATCAGGTCTTCCGGCGCGTGCTTGTACATCTGGCGCTGAAGGATTTCTGTCGCCCGACGACGGTTGACGGGATTTTCGCTGGCAGCATTCGCGCCCCAGTAGAGGCTGGTTGCCAAGCCGCTGAGAACCAGCTTTTCTTTGTCAGCCAGACGGCGGACGGCCATCAACTCTTTCCGGCTGCTCCGCAAAGAGATCGGCCCTTTCTCATCCAAGGCTACTTCGAAGCTGGAAAAGCTCGCCTTACGGGCCGTAGAAAGCTGGGCTCGTAAATCCCACGCCGTGGGAAACGACCAGCTACTGATCGATTTTTTCATGATTTGTCACAATCTTTCTTTTCCGAATCCTAGCGGGGAAGAAAAGACAGTGGGCATGTCCAAAACGATGCTTTCTTTGGCTTTTCCGATGATCGTTTAAGATGGGTGGGTGAACTGAGCAGCGCTTGCGCCAGCCCTCGCCCTTAGGGCGCAATAGTCTGGAAGTGAAGCAAGCTCCACTCATGGAAACGATGAAAGTCAGGCTCCTGATGAGCAGATGTGGAGGAAATAACTGGCTGATTCCGGCCGCGGGTATAGTCGTAGCGGCTGAATGACACTCGACACTGGCGATCCAGGAGCGATTTGTGGTTGCCAATCACAGAGACAGTAGGGACTTCCATATAGACAGACCAACGTCGCCCGTCTTGATCGACCCACGTTTGTGAGTGAAATGGCCGGTCTTGGATAACTTGAGCCTTACCGCCTGCCCTTGGGAAAGCCAATTGGAGGCGATTATTTTCAGGGGTAACATGGAATTCGACGTAGCCCGGTTGGTCCACGGGTTGCAAAAAAACTTCCAGCACATCCCCGAGCAACCATGTGCACTGATTGAGGGAGGTGGCGGCATTAAAAATATCGACGTCGGTCAATTCGGCAAAGAGCAGGAGCTTATCGTCTCGCCATCCTGTCCGGATAGTCGCCGGCATAAAGCCGGGCTCCAATTCCTTTCGCCAAGCTTGGCGCATCGGGATTGGAATGGCCCGGGAAAATGCTTCACGAATTTGCTCAAGATCAACCGGATCTAAATCAACTAGGCAAAAGCAATCAAGAATTGCCGGATTATCAGCGTGCATAGTTGGAATGCCGTCGGAATATGAAATCAAGAGACCCCGGATCGCCCAGGTAGAGTCCCTCACAACCGGCCAGACCGTTTCGTTGACCCCGTAATCTTTCGAAACGGATTAGTTCGTCAACCGCGGCTCGGCCCAGACTGCGTGTGAGGCCCACCCGACGGGTTCAATCGCTCGTTTGACCTCGTCATACGTGGCATTGGGCTCAACCTGTGTGGCCAAGGTGAGCCAGCGCGCTTGCCCCAGAGGCACCCTTACGGAAATCGGCTTGTCGCGCCTCGTCAGCGACGGCGAGCAAAATTGCTCCTTCTCATCCGTCAGCACGCGAAAAACAACGCCGCCCACTGAATCAGGGAACAACGGATTAACTCCGATTCGCGCGCTGAAGGTGGAGAACGCCTGGGGTATCAGAAAATAGTCAATCCGAGTGGTACGCGGCGTGCCAGGGGCGTGGGGCGGCCCGCAGAACGGCAGCACTCCCAGTCCTTGGACGTGTTCCGCGGCCCCGTCAGCCGTGGGGAGGCCCAAAGGCAAGCTCCGACCGGCATAAGGAACCAGCGAAACATCCTTCGCCGGACGATGACGATAGAGCATGTCCACGTCCGATGCCGCAGGAGGTAAATCGCGCAAGTCCAACTCCACCTCTCCTGTCTGCTCCCCATGTTCGCGCAGCCAGAAGACCGTTTGCATGAAGTCTGCGAAGTGCCGGGCGCATTCGTCCTGCGCCACCGAAGAAAGTGTAGTGGCCCGCTTACGATCACCGGCATAAATCGCTTGAACGATGGGCACGACCACTGACGCACCGACATCCCGCGCGCGATAGAGTCCCACCAGGGCAGCCATGGCAGCCTGACGGATCGTTCGTCCAAGAATACGCGGACGGTACCCATCGATGTTCACGGGGGCCCGCAAATTCTCGACCGTGCCATGCAATTCCAGCGCCAGGTGTTCCGGCGGTGGTGGGAGCACCAAGTCCACAATCTCCGGATGAACCGCGTGAATCGGCTCGCCGGTGTCACCGATCACGTGAGAGTAGACTCCCATATACTTGACCGCAGCCTTTGTCTCATCCGCCAAAAGCTCCGCCAGCGCATGCCGCAAGTAGTGTTCGGGCATATGGGAGCCCATCCGCAGAGGCGCCATCCCCAGTCCGGATTCCCTGGCGGTTAGCTTGAGAACCTGCTTGTACCAGGGTTCGTCGGGCGGATCCGGCCACAGAAAGCGGTCGGCATCCGGATCGATTCGCGCTTTCTCCTCCGCCGGCATTGCTCCCCCGGCGAAGATGTCTGGATATTCCGAACTGCGAAACAAAGCATCCAGATGCGGCCGGATCTCCTCACGAGCCTCGGAAGTAAGGACGCTCCAGGCCGACTCTGCAATCTCCTTGTGGACGGCGCTCACGAGCGAGCCCCGATCTCAGTTCGCTTTGCTGCCTGGTGCGGAAATCGAGAGGCGAATTTCATTTTTCCACGTTATCTCTTTTCAGCCTCGTCACGAACCGATTGTTACTTGAAAAGGCATGTCAGTCTCCACCACCGTATCCAAAATATGATAGTAGAGCCGAAAGACGAACTTGTGCACCCCCGGAGCGAGCGCGCTTGCCGCCGGCAAGGGGCCCTTCACACCGGCAACTCCTTCCGGACGGGCACCTAGATCCACGGGGTAGACGACAGGTGCCGGGTTTGTGGCGCTGCACCAGTACGTCGGAATCCGTTGAGACCAGGTAGTCTTTCCGTTCGATCCGCTGCTTCCTGCGTTGGCGCTGCCGAAGTCGCTTTCCTCGCTCCGCACGCTGTTGAGGACAACCCCGTCTTTGATTGGCCCCCTCTCTTCGTCGATGATTTGCCACTCCGCCTGCACGTAGACCACTTGGGGCGCTGCCACAACCGGCGATGTCTCGGTGTAAGTTTTGCCGCCATCGACGCTGAAGAGGAGTTTGGCCTCGATTTTGCCTTCGGTGTGTACTACCGGGGCCACCGGAGCGCTGGCGCCTCCTTTCGTTTCAATCCAAATGGGGCGACCACTCAGCGTCACTTGTCCGTTCGTTAGGGGTGTAACACTGCCGGCGGTGTCACGGTACTGCACGTAAGGCGGATTATTGGTCGGAACGGTAAACACCGTGCTGCTTCCGTCTGCCGTCCAGGCAGAAATCGCCCTGTACCCGCCGGGCCGCGTCCACACGCCCGAGCGAACCACGCCGTCAAGCCCTATACCCTGCCCCGTCAGGGTCGATCCGAGCATCCATGATCGTGTCATGTTCCAAGAGACGCCCGCGGAGTTCAACGGCCCGCCAGGACCGGAGCCAAGCGTTCCACAGGCAAGTCCCGCCCCGCCGTACCAGCAAAATTGCTGGTCGCCGAAGCTCCAATGCATCAATAAATCCTGGGAAACAAAGGCAACCGTATCGGTCTTATTATTTTGAGCAACCTTGTCAAACTCCCAACTGGATTCTTCATCCACCACCGGCTTGGCTTGCAACCCAAAGTTATTAATCAGGGCCTGCAGGTGGTCCCGCCGTTGGGCAACCACCTCAACCGTGTTGGCACTGGGCGTAACTACCTTCAGGCCGGGATAGCCGTGCCACAAAAGCACGTCAAAATCCTTCGGGCCACCCTGGTTCCAGTAATCGAAGTACCAGTATCCCGGCCTGAGACTTTGTTCGTCTGTACCCCTGGGTTGAACTGTCGGCGAGCCAACGCGAACGCCAGGGAAATTCTTATGTACATAATCGATCAGCGCACGATCCATCGCGATTGCGCTCGTAACCGGTACCGGCGCATTCTGTGGCTCACAATAAGTATAGATCAACTCGACCTGCGGATACCGGGTGAGGAACTCATGAAGGAAGTTCGTAAAGTCCGTCATATCGTCCGGCGGAAGAAGCGAGGTCCACTGTTTTGTAATCGGGTGGACCGACCCCGTTTTGGGAGCGTGGTTCGCCACGGCCCATCCCGGCACGTAACCGACGAAGTAGACGAAATGTTTCAAGCCGAGCGTTTTCATGTCGGCGACTTGGTGGTCGATCCCTGACCAGTCAAACTCCGTGCGGCTCTTAGGCTGAACATAAGGCCAGGACGTCATCGGCGTTTTGCCGAGAGCGCCGACCGTCCCCACAAAATCCGCAGGAACCTTCCCGGGATAAAAAGTCATCTCGAAAAACTCGGGAGGGACAGGAGTGGTCGGGGCGGCGCCAACCAGCGCGGAGGTGGGAAGCAAGGTCAACAGCGTGAGTGACGAAAGGAACAAAGCGCCTGTAACGGCTTTTCTAAGCTGGCAACAAAATGACGGCATGGTTCTTGATCTGGGTGATTTCATTTTAAAACGTATTGGCGATAAGCAGCGACTTGTCTTTCAAGCCGCCGCCCTTGGCGGGGAATGTATTGGCAAAATTAATGCGTCAGCATGTAACACTCTGAGGTCACGGAATCGCGGTAAATACTCCCGGATCGGCCTGATAGAGCCGGACGGAATCGTAATCAACGTTGGTGATGACCGTAAACGCTCCTGCGCTGGTATAGGGTCGCGCCCACATGGTCCATGCCCCCGTCGGGAGCGGATGTGCCCCGACGGCCGTCCCGCTGATGTAGAAGGACTGGCTTTTAAGCAAATCAGTAGTGGATGTCGTGTCGATCGGTCCCACGCCCCGAACCCCAAAAACCTTCATCGTCACCTGCCCCGTGGCAGGATTCGTGTTGAAGGTAATTCCCAGATGAACCAACGCACCGGCCGCGAATGGATTAGGTATATTGTCGATGGCTCCGGACAAACTAAAGGTGTTGTTCGCCGTAAAGACTCCGGGAGAGGTGCCCAATCCGGCTGACGAACCCGTTTCGATTTCCAATTCGAGCGGGCCTGAGTTGGTCGCTCCGCTGAAAATCAGCCGCATACCGGTACTGCCAGAGCGTCCATCGACATCCACTGGATGAAACCAGTTGGAGCCCGCCTCGGTGGTATTGGGACCGACAAAGAGATCGAATGCCCCATTCAAGGTTTCATACACAACTCCCCCGACGGTGACGGAGCTGGCGAACTGTGCCCAGGAATTGGCCGCAGAGCTGGGAGTGTAGGTCACGATACTGTCTTCGCCAGCAGGAGGAGTGCTCACGGGAATAGTCGAATTCAGATAGGCTCCGCTCGATAACGTAAATGCAGTTGCCGTCTGGATACTGCTGTAATCACTGGATGGCAGCGTTCGCGTCGCACCCCATATGCCACTCAGGTCATCCTCAAAGATGAGCGGTGAATTGCCCGTTTCGATCCAGATTGGGCGTCCACTCAGCGTCACCTGCCCCCCTATAATCGGCGTGACGTTACCCGACGTATCACGATATTGCACATAGGGCGGCGTATTCGCTGGAACGGTGAATACCGGGGTGCTTCCATCCACGGTCCAGGCCGAGATCGCCCTGTAGCCGCCCGGCCGCGTCCAAACGCCAGACCGGATGCCTGTTACGGCTTGGTCGGACCCGTCACTGTTATATGTGGCCCCGGTCAAGGTGATCCCCGGAGACGTCAAGGTCGATCCCAGCATCCAGGATTGGGCGTAATTCCAACCCACGCCGGCCGCGTTCAATGTTCCGCTGGGGGCAGAGGCAAGCGTCCCGTAACCGAATCCTTCCCCGCCATACCAAACAAACCTTGAATCTCCAGAATTCCAATGAAGCAGGAGATCCTGCGATGCGAACGCGACGGTATCCGTGCTGTTATTCGTCGCGACCGAGTCACCACCCCAGGACGACTCTTCATCCCACACCGGTTGCGTCAGGCTGAAGTGGCTGAGGAGCGCGTTCATGTGCCCTCTTCGGGAAGCGACCCGTTCGGGGGTATTGGCCGACGGCGTGACCACCTCGAATCCCGGGTAGCCATGCCAAAGAATCACATCGAAGTTTTTCGGACCAGGAGAACTGGTCGCCGTGCCGTTCCAGTAGTCATAATACCAGTATCCAGCGGCGAGGTTCTGCGCATCGGTATCGCGCGGTTGAATGGTGGGCGAGCCGACGAGAACACCCGGAAAGTTGGCGTGGACATAGCTGATCAACTCTGTGTCCATTGCGACGGCGCCCGCATACGGGATCGGTTCATCCTGGGGCTCACAGTAATTATAGACCAACTCGATCTGCGGATACCGCGTCAGCAAGGCCTGGATGAAGTTTGTATAATTCGTCATGTTGTCGGGCGGCAACCACGATATCCATTGCTTCGTGTACTGATTGGTTTCCCCCTCACTGGAGTGATTCGCCACCGCCCAACCCGGCGTAGCACCAACAAAATAGATAAAATGGGTCAAACCAAGCGTTCGCATGTCTTGAACCACCTTATCGAGCGGTGCCCAATTCGGCGTGCTGCTCGTCGACTCGATATACGGCCAGGACGTTGCCGGTTCCTTACCAAGCGTGCCGACAGTCCCCACAAAGTTGTTCGGCACTTCTCCTGAAAGAAAGCTCATCCCGGCGAAATTCGCTGGCACTGCAACCGTGGGTTGCGCGCCAGCCAGCGCCGTGATTGCAACCAAGGTTAACAGGGTGAGACGCCAGGTGCTCCAATTCCCGGAAACAACTTTTCGAATTTGGCATGAGAGCGAGGGTTCTGCCTTCGGTGTTGATGATTTCATGTGGGAGCCAGTTTGGGTTATTTCAGGGCAATTAACGCAACGTAGATTTATCGTTATATCTAAATGCAAAATCTGTCAACGCTTTCTTTATCTTTTGTCGCGAGACAGGCTGTTCAACACCTCTCGGAGGAGGACTGGGTCCCCGAGGTAAACGGGGAGAGTTCTACGTTAAATCTGATTCGATTAGGATCGACACTCCAACTTGCTCATGCTGCATTCGCTAGGATCGGCGCTCTACCTACACCTTATTTCCGTTTTCAGAGGCCGGCGGGGCGGCGGTTACCCCATTGATAACCTCCACTGGCAGTGAGACGCTGCGGACGTCAGATCCGCTGGTTTTCAGTCGCTTGAGTAGCATCTCCCCCACGATGCGCCCGGCCTGATAGCGGTTGTAGCAGGCGCCGCCCGATACATCGCCACGGTCCTTAATGCTGGTTTCCAAGTCGCAGGTGAGTACGGAAAGATCATCCGGAATACGACGGTTCAACAGCGCCGCCGCACGCAACAACTGGACATAGCCGCCTTGCATCACCACTCCCGTTATCCCCAACTGCTTGATTTGTTCAGCCATTTCCTCCACCTGATAACCGCTTACAATTTCGCTTTTCAAACGGTTGACCTTCATGGCCAGAAGGTATCCCTCGTAGCGATCCTTGGTACTGTGATGCCTCGAACGTCCCGCGTTAATATCCTCCCAACTGGAACGACTCGTCATGAAAGCGATACGTTTATGCCCCAGGTCGCACAATCGTTGCGTCACCGCGCGGCCAACTTCGACTTCATTGCGGTAGACGCAGTTGACCTCGTTAAGCGACGCGGAATCCCAGTAAATCAAGGGAACTTTATGCTTCTCCAGCAAGTGCAGCGCTTCCTCCGAGACCCCGTAATGCACGACGAGGGCGTCAAAAAAACTTTCCCGCAACGCATCGGGCAACTCATGGCTTTGCTCAACCTCGAGTTCTTTCAATTCCACGAGCGCCACGTGTCGTCCGGAAGAAGACAGAACATGATTCAGTCCAACCAGGAACGGATGCACACCGAAATTTTCCACGTTGCCGGTCTTGTCCGAGAAATTCGCCGAGACGAACCCGATAACCCCCGTCTCCCGCGTGCGCATGGCCCTGGCGGCACGATTAGGCAGATAGCCGATCTCCTGGGCCACTTGCATCACGCGCTCTGCCGTCTGCTTGGAATAGGCGATCCTTCCCTCGCGCTTCTTCGGGCGTAGGATGTTCGACACCGTCATCGCTGAAACACCCGCCACTGCGGCGATGTCTTTTAGAGTTTTGTAGGCCCGGGATACTTCCTGGACGCCCGCGCCGCTGTCGGCTTCGCTCGAAGCCCGTGCCTTCTTCTCTTTGTTGAGTCCGTTGCGTTTCATTCCTTGGGGGTTGCTTCTCTCTGACAAGGCTATCATCGCAAACGGCCCGAAAAAGCGAAATCACATAAATTCCCGGTCTTCTACCTGGGCATCCGATGGACGTAAGCCATGATCAGCGTCTCGTAGGCTTTGGCAGGTGCGATAACCTGGGAAACGCCGGAGGAATAGGCGTACGTCATGACGGTACTGCCATTGTCGTATTTGACCGGCAATCCCGTTTTGGTATCGATCCACGCTGTCTGCGGAGGAATCTTGGCCAGGGCGGCATCCTGAGCTTTTTTCTGTTCAGGAGTAAGTCGGCTGTCGTCACGAGGCGGTATCATTTGCTCGACGGTGCGTTTGTAGACATAGCATTCATGCCCGTCTTCGGTTGCGGTGTTGACGAAAAAACGCGCGTCCACCCAGGCCATTTCGGGAAAGTCCATTCGGTCATATCCGGGTGTCGCGATACTTTTTTCGGATGGATTAAAAATATGAATATCGTTTGGATACAGCGGGTTGATGGCTGTGAACATAAACCCATTAACGACGTAATCTTCCGTTTTCGTCCCGTCCGACCACACGCTTGTCAATTGGACGTCTTCTTCCGCCTTATAGCCGATGATCGATTCGAGATGCGTCCCCGATGACTGCGTGCCGGTGCTCCGGACTTTGGATGAAAGGGTGATCGTCCATTGCGTATGAGGGGGCACCCGTCGAACGGAGGGTGGTGGAGGCGCCCCGTTTTTTGCCACCTCCTGACCATGGCCGGCGACGCAGTTGAGCGCTATCGCGCAAAGAATGGTTACGGCTGTGGAAAACCGGCGCGGGTGATTCCGATTATTCATAAATTCAATTGGCCACAGGCTCGATTTGCTCATCGATGATTTCTCCCGTGTAGCGATCTATTGCCACATGGACCCAGTAACGGCTTTCCCCTTCGACGTTAAAATTGTCCAAGCCGGTGGCCGTCGTCGGATACCGCCCCACCTGCGCAACAACATCGATCATCAGATTCCACGTCCGCGTCTGGCCGACCGAGGCCAGGGCACCGATCGCGGCTTCCTTGCGCGCCTTGATCACATCGCTCAGATTGGGGTCATTGGTGATCACCGGGCCGAGCGTCGTGGCAAGATCCGCCTTGTTGAGTATATTCGCGCCAGAGGTGGTCTGGCTCAGGAGATCGTTGGCGATGATCGTCGCATTGGCCGGAGTAATGGGATTGGCTCCGTCGGCCGTCCGGGCGGTGCCGGCGATGATGGCCTGAAGCACCCCGGCATTGCGGGTATTCAGGTCCACCTTGCCCGCCACCATATCCTCGGCGCCATTCCCTTCCTGCACGCAGAAAAGATCGAGCAGGCCTGCATCTCCGCTTCGGGCCGTGGAAAAGTCCAGCGACTTGAATGGCAGGTCCCGAAAAGCATATCGCATTTCGCCAACCGAGGTGAAGGGACGATTGAGCATCACAGGGCGGTCCTGCGGATCCACAGGCGCCGCGGGCGTGGAAGAGGAGCCGTCGGCATAGGACTGCGTGGGGAATACTCCCGGGGATGGCGGCCAACTCGCTGCGGCCGCGTTCGCTGACATATAGGCATCGCCCCACCGCTGGACACCGTCAGGATCGGTGTAATACGGATCCTTAATCAGTGTGACGCTAGTGGTTTTGTTTTTAATCGGGTAGGCCGCTGCTGCACCCTGGTTGTCCGCGTAGCGAAAAGTTGCACTGTTCGTGCTAAACGGTGAAGGCGAAAAATTATTCGCGGCTTTGTACGAGGCCGAAGGATCAACCGGTTCACACCAATACTGCGACGCGGGGTTGGCGCTATTCCACATCGTTGTCATATTCCAAAATGGCGTGACATTCGGATTCGCCACCGACACCGTTAGCGGTATTCCCGCCATGCTGGTATTCCGATTATAGGTGAGGTAACCGAACCGCAGCGTCCTCGGGTCTTCCGGTCCCCACGCCAGCGTACGTATGTTCGGAGTCGTAAAATCTGTCGTCTGCTCCACTCCGCCTCTGGGCCCTGTCTCAACGGCAACGATGTCGTCTGCCGTTCCCTCGCCACTTTGATTGGAAATGGTCTGGACGGGAAGCCAGATGGGGGAAGAAGCCGTTCCGTAATTATAGTCCAGCTCATCGTTCACCACGCCGCTGAAACAAGGTCTGAAGGAATAGGGTTGGTCCGGCAATCCGGCATACGGAGGAAGCGTTTGCGTGTAACTGCCACCAGTGGGCGGCGGATTGGCCGGCCCAGTATCCAAATTGTACGAGCCGGCAAAGATGCCTGTGTAGGATGCCGTTCCTTCGCTAAAGAGGTAGTTCGTTCCCGATGCCGTTATCGCCGCGCCGTTTTGGCGAAGAGTATCGAGAAGCTGGGGATCTTGAGTGGCAGCGCCGAGATTGGCCATGTTCACGATGAGATAGTCATTGGGGGCCGTGGGTGGCTGCGAGAATCCCTGGCGCATGTCCACAGTTTCCGGCGTGCTGGTGTGGGGCAAGGTTACAAACGACGCGTTGATGTCGAATTCCCCACTGAACGTTCCCGGCGGCCCGTATTGGGTGACACCATTCGGTTTGACCGGCCCCAGGGTCTGGATAATACGGAAGGACGTCGGCTGCGCCCCTGCCCCGGCGTTGGTTAGCGTCGTATAGGGGTTCCACATCTCAAACTCCTGCCAGCACATGACGGTTCGTTGACTGGTCGCGTGGGGACGGTAGATGGCAAACACCTCCTTATTGATCATGGGGATGCCCTCGGAGCCGTAAAACTCCTGATTCAAAGTCCCGTTGTAATCATCGCCAAAACAAAAACGGGGCGGATAGCTGTCGTAGGAGTACTGGGCGACGAGATTGGCTGCGATTTGGATGATCTGATTGTCAGGATTGCCAAACCGTGGCGCCGCTTGGGGAGTGATGTCGGCATCGAACGAATCGTCCTGATAGATGGCGCTCACGGCGGATGAGGTCAGCCCGAGGGAACCTTGCAAAATTCCTGCTTTAAGCAGTTCCACAAAATTGGGTTCACGCTTCTGCGAGGCGACCGCATCCAAGTTTGCAATGGTAGTCTGAACGGCGGACCCGGTCGGCCCGACATAATCC
>FSXO01000217.1_pt1 | contig 11953 bp, 14 predicted proteins | sample 1638291 | NCBI WGS metagenome assembly FSXO01 (sample SAMEA3914788, study PRJEB12502) | metagenome | biome: forest; material: soil | place: Canada | collected 2011-07-03 | depth 0.1 m
ACGATCGCGCCAGCCAGGAAGCCGCGTGGCAGGCCGTCGTCAATGTCTCCGGCGTCGACTTGGCTAACCCAGCATCCATAAGCGCAGTGTCCTGAAAAAAACAGCAAAACAACTCTAACCTCACAAGGAAAATACATATGGAACGGTACCAAGATAAAAAGGTGGTGAGAAGAGCAGTACCTCGAAAACGCCGGTGCTCTCGGTGGTCATGTCCAGTATTACCCCGTGGCGGCACTGGCCGAGGCCGGAGCCCATGTCGACACGGTGGCGGACTGGCACAGCAACGTCATCGTTGATCGCGAGCTGATCACGGGACAGCAGCCGATGTCGGCAACGGAGTTCGCCGAGGTCCTGCTCAAGAAATTGGCTCACGCTTAAATCTCAATCGAAAAACATTCGTGGTGGCGGGAAGAGGTGCTGAGCCCCTTGAAAGCCGCTGATCCTCTTCCCGGCCTCCTCAAAAAAGAAACCATTAAAAAAACGAATATTATGAAAACTATCTATCAATCGGTCCTCGTACTCAGTGTCATTTCTTACCTGTCATCTGGCGCCATCCTGCGTGCCGAAACATCGTTCAACCTCATTGATGGCGAACCCATCCGCACGCAAGACCAGGGAATAGCTGACGACCGAGTCACAGCCGTTACCATCACTGGAAGTGAAAGACCCGGCAAATTCCCTACGGTCTCGGTTCCTCCGTCTGGACCAAGGACCCCGCGGAGCAAGAGCGCTTCGCCCGGGAAATCGAAGTCGGCATGACTGCGTTCAATCAGATCCTGATGTCAACGCCGGAAGCCCGTTCGGTGGGATCAAACACTCGGGGCACGGCCGAAAGCTTAGCTCACTGGGGCTTTACGAATTCATGAACGCCAAGACACTGATCTCCTCGCCTGATTCCGAAAAACGCTGAGTTGCGGCGAATGATTGGCTCCGAGCACGCTCTTTTCATGCAATGAAAGCCTCAGATCTTCCTAACTGGACTTTTCAAATTAAACAAATCGCCCCGGGCGTCTATGCGCTTCACGGCGTCGATCAGCGCGGGCACATCGTAGATTCCATTGGCACAGACTTGGATTTGCTGGAAGAGGACCTTCTTGGGGCAGCTCCAACGATTGAAAAGAAATGTCAGCAGATCGGTGGGAGTTGATGGAGCCACCGGCCAAAGGTCGGCCTGCCCCGGTTGCATCCAGACTCCGATGGGTGACGGCATCGATCCCGCCGCCATGAAGGAGTTCCTCAAAGGTCAGCCAATTGGTCGGATGGGCAGGCCCGAGGAAATTGCCGCCGCCGTTCTGTGGTTATGCAGCCCCGCCGCAAGCCTTGTCCTGGGTGTTGCGCTGCCAGTTGATGGTGGCTTCGTCGCGCACTAACGCTTCACCCGAAATCTTCATGAACACTTGGCCAAAAGACGAACTGCGAAGGATAACACGAGATCGGAGAAACATCATGAGCTATGCAATTGTAGGATTCGGTAAGATACCCTCCAGCGTCTTTTCGAGAGGCGCCACCCTTTGGTCCTCTTGGGGCGTTCAAACTCGAAGACTGCCTTGGCACGACGCCGGGCACAACCATGGGGGCATTGAAAACCAAATGGGGTGAAATCCCCTAAGACGACGGCCCCTGACTTGTTTCAAATAGAGTATGAGACGCGGGAACAGTTAGCGTGGGAAGAAGTGCGTTGATTAATGCGGGTATTTCGTCCTCGAGTCCCTCGACAGCCTTCACCAAACTCAAGCGAAGTCGGTCACAGACGCGATCAATTCCCTCGTAGTCCGCAAGTGTGGCGAGGGACGCATGTATGGGAAGATTTTCTGATCCTTCCAAAAGCTCGCTTGCCAAAGCGAGCCACACGGGGATTTCAGTCGCAAATTGAACTTTGAAACGCCGGAGTACGAAGCTGGTGCGCTCAAGGAGCGGAGAATCGGCTCCGGCTAGGAGGGCCAAGCGAGCGAGCCCGACATATTCACGGGCAAATTCGCCAACTCGTTCGCGTAAGAGCTCAAGAGTCATGTTCGTTCTGCTGATTGCTGGCACTTCGGTCACCCACCTGAAGGTTCCATAGAAAAGTCTACCCGCCGCGAAGTAGGGCTCGTTGGAATCCATCCACAGGCTCAAAAAGTCAGGGGCGGGGATACTGGCGAGACGTATCAGATCGAGGCTCTCTAAAATGTGGTTACTCATTTCGAGTTGGGCCTGCGCCTGCGGGGAGAGATCCTCGCCCACGTATTGCTGCATCTCCATCGGCCACCAGTCGATAAATGCATGCCGCTTTTCCAAAACGACCTCACTGGGAACGCAATGACTTTCGGCCCATCGGGTAAAGGAAGAAATAAGGGTGCTGAGCGCTCGGTCCGACTTGATGTGATCCCCGGTTTTGCTCGCGTCTTCAATTACGCTCGTCAGGCCGCTGAAAGGATGCTTGCAAAGCACGATTAAACGGAAGTTGTTGTCATCATAAGGTCGAAACTCTCGTCGTTTGATCTTCTGGATCGATGACTTAACCGCGCTCTGGCCCAGGGTGTCGTACCATTCACGTAGAATCGATTGGTCCTTCTCATCTCCGAGAAATTGAATTGGCTCATCAGGAAGACTTAAACTTCTCACGGCACCCTCCTATCGGTTTGTCCCTGCGTCTCAGCAGAAGGTTGTAGCTCGCCCAGAGTGCCTTGCTCTGGCTCTTGGCATCGGGCTTGGCCAAGAAGAAAGCGATAGAAGGCGGCAGTATCTCGCGAGATCGTTTGGTCTTGGGAAAAGCTGTCGAGCGACTGTTCGGCTCCTTCAAGGTCGCCGCGATAAAGCAACTCGACCACGTGATACCTAGCTGCGATTTCTGCCTTATCATCCCTCATAATGTGAATCCCTTTGTTGATCCACATTGTTAAGAAATGTCGGGGAATCGGCTATATGCCCTTAGATATATTTTTAGCGCATCTGGCTCTAAAAATGTTAAGCTCCGAAGCACATGACCGACTTGAGGGAACACGTGGCTTTAGCGCAACTGCATGGGACGACCAGTTCCTCACGGATGGGGAAGGTGATGTTCGACCTCATCGGGACGCGAATTCCCCACGAGCTGCTTTTCATCGCGTTCTTACCAATAAAGTTCGAGCTGCCCTCCCTCTGTTCAGAGCAAAAATACAAGGTGTATTGTGACGCTTACATCCGGGATACGAACAAATACGACATCTGGCTTCGTCGCAGCCCGGTCGGGCCTTCCGTAAAAACGGTGCGGCATTCAGATCACACGCCACAATCAATCTTAAAAAGGTCGCTCTTCTATCGGGAGGTAATGATCCCAGCGAATTTAGAGTATGGCGCTTCACTTGTAGCTTGGCATGAGGATCAATGGCTGGCGACCCTCACCGTCTTCCGTAACGCTCACCAAGGCGACCTATCCGACGCTGAAATGGAGCAGCTCACTATCTGGCAAGTCCATTTCGAGGCAATGGTGCAAAGGCTGGCCATCGCCAAAGAGGAAAGGCTTGAGGAAGATTCGGTTTCGAATTTTATCTGGTCTCTTCCTACCTCGACGTGCTTCATCAAGTGGGACATGACTCCCAGTCATTTTACGGCGGCAGCCGTAGAACTTAGCAATGTATGGCGAAAGGGCCTAGCCACTTTGGCAATAAAAGGTCTGCCTTCCCGCATTGTCGTCCCAAAGGATCTTCTCGAAAGGCTCTCGCGTCTTAAACCCCGCATCGAGGCTGCCAAGTTGGCGAGGCCTGGGCCACTCCGCGCCGTGGCACTGGAGACCGTCGAACATCCTCGCATTCGTGGACTCGTCGCGAAGATATATTTCATACCGTCCAAATCACTCACGCTTAGCCGCGGTCGATTCATGATCGAATTCCATCTGGATCGACCCTCAGCACCGCCGCTGCTGCCCTCCACGTATCTTTCGATTCTCAGCCGAAGCGAACGAAAAGTCGCTGTCGAGGCAGCCAAGGGCCTCAGCAACGAGGAGATCGCCCAAGTCCTCCGCAAGAGCAAGGGAACGGTTAAAGTGCAAATGGCGCAGGTCTTCAAAAAAATGAAGCTGAAGTCGCGTGGGCAGCTGGCCAGTATTCTCAATCGTGCGCCTAGCTCAGCTTTTTCTACGAGAGCGGCTGGCAACGAGGCGATTCAGATCCTCGACTAGGACGCGGCCCCGTTTGACGCCGTAGTGGAGGTGGCAAGTTGAGGAAATGGCATCGGTGAGGTCTTCCAAGGCGCCACCCTGTCCTTCCTGTTCGCGATCACGATCCACCACGAACAATGCGCATCCGAGATTTTTGAGCAAAATTTCCGTCACGGTAATGTCAAAGCGTGACAAGACAGACGGCTTGGCCACTACCAGTCGTTTGGGGGGAGCAATAAGAAGCGAGTGAAGTTTCTTTCGCTTGGGTCCAAAGCCAGGCGCACGTTCGCGGACAACCCTATCCACCTCCCAACCGCGAGCTCGGCAAAAGAGGCGACACTGTAAAATTTGGTCATCAAGGTCTGCCAAGTCCTGACGCGAATTGATTCGCGCGTAAATCACAGCCCGGAAGGACGCTTCATCCCTCGTGCCAGACTGCTGCTCCAGAATTCGAATCGTCCCCGTCTTGAACTGAACGGCGCGACAATGAGTAGGGAGTTTGTTGTCCCGAACCATTCGCCACGCCGTGCGATAGGAGATCCCCATCCGGCTGGCCCACTGCGTTAGCGTTATTGCCTTTTCCACGGGTACGGCAAAGTTTGGTGTATTAAAAATGTATTACAAGTTGCGTCATATTTGACCATTAGTGGCCCGATTTGGCCAAGACTTCGTGTGAGTTTTAACCATGACGAAGACGACTTCAGACCTTATTCGATGTCCGTATGACCAACTTATCCGTTACTACGGCCGGGAATTTGCCCGTCAAACTCGAATTGCTCCCTCGCGAGGCGCTCGACGTTGAGCACTTCCCAGGAACACGCGATGGTAGTGCCAAACGTCTTCTTCCAATGCGCGAGCTGGCCGCAGACATCCGCTGGCTCTCGGAGGTTTCCGAAGCAAAGGCCATCCTCTCCGTAGCTCGGCAGTGGCTCATCTTGGCCGCTTGCCTCGGGACCTTCATCGTAGTTTCGCCTTACCTCTCGTGGGTAGCGTGGGTGCCTTGCTACCTCCTGCTTGGCTTGATCGTGGCAAGCCGGCAGCACGCCTTTCTAGGCTTGGTTCATGAGGGCGTCCATTATCGCCTGTCCACAAATCGCCCATGGAACGATTTTCTTTCGGACATGTTTTGCGCCTTTCCTGTCGGTGTCTGCACGGATGTCTACCGTCGGCGTCACTTGCTCCACCACCAGCATACCAACACCGATAAAGACCCCGATTGGGTGGGCATGCACATGGATGACGACTGGAACTGGCCCAAGGATCATGTCACAACCGCCAAGCTGTTCGCACTGGATTTGCTCGGGTTAGCTGCTCATAAAATTCTAATTCTGCTCTTCCTTTGGTCGCCGCTTCAGGCGGCGATTATGAAACACGTCTCGCTCTCGTGGGCTGAGCGAGTCCGGCTCGTGACCTTCATTGGGACCGCCGTGACCTTGCTGACCGTTTTTCATGGCTGGGGTTGGTTTTTCCTCCTTTGGGTGCTGCCCATGGTTACGATTTTCGGGGCTTTGGTTCGATTGCGTTCTGTAGCTGAGCATCTGATCTGCCCATCTGAGAACGAGCTAAACGAGACTCGGCACGTCGATCCCACATTGCTCGAACGATTGACGTTGGCTCCCTTCAACGTCAACTACCACCTGGCTCATCATCTCTTCCCGTCAGTGCCTTGGTACAATCTGCCGAAGCTTCATGCGCGTTTGCAGGAATTGGAAGTTTTCCAAGCCAACGCCAAGATCACCAAGTCTTACCTCGGGCTCAAGGAGGGTGTTCTCGCTGAGATGCTGCGGCCCAGCGAAAAGCAGGCATCATGATTCGACCAAGGTTGGGCTTTCGTGACGCGGTAGAAGATCTCGTCAGCGATGGGCAGGGCAAACTGAGCGACTTGTCCGGCTGCAACCGGCGGGTTGAGGGACGCTTGCAACCGCGAAACGTTTGCGACGTCATTCGCATCGTGAAGGCAGCCCGTAAGCACGGAGTGAAACTTCAGGCTTTCTCGTGCGGTAAAAACTGGGGATTCGGCTCATCACTCCCGACGAACGACGGCTGTTGGCTGGTTGATCTCAGTAAAATGGATCGAATTGGCGAGATAGATTCGACTGGCGTCGCCAGTCTTGAACCAGGAGTAACCCAAGCTGACCTGTATCGCGCCTTGATGGAGAACGGCAACAAATGGTTTTTCAACATTACTGGGGCCGGCCAATCAACTAGTGTTCTTGGCAACGCCCTCGAACGAGGAATTGGCTACTACGGACAACGCCAATACGACCTCCTCGAATTGCAGGTCGTGACCGGCACGGGAGATGTGTTGTGGACCAGGCTCGCCCGTGATGAAGCAGGGACGAGTGGTGCCTCCATTGGGGCCGACCTCACGCAATTATTTTGCCAGAGTAATTGGGGAATCGTGGTTGCAGCACGAATCCGGCTGCTCTCACGTACGAATGGCGGGGGAGTTGTCATTGCCCGGCTCAAGGAAGGAAAATCCGCCGTCGAACTTTTTCAGCGCGTCCTGAATCTGAAGTTGGAGGGATGTATAGGCGGAGTGCCTCATATTGGAAATCGTGAACGGATTATCTCGACGATGGCTCCGTGGTTGCCGAGCGAGCTCGCGACGAGGTTCGCAGACCGGGCGCCTGCATGGACGGCGGCGCTTCCGCTGATGGGCTGTCGGCCTTTGGTGGAGGCCGCAGTTGGTGTCATTCAAGAAAAGCTCGGTGATTCTTGTGACCTAGAAGTGATCGTGGGAGCGGAGAATCTTGACGTCGAAAAGTCCAACCCTTCGCCGGTCGAACAACTCCAGCACCTTGCCTGTGGATTCCCCTCCAATCTGGCACTCCCTGGCGTTCAATGGTCCGCGTTCGGGCAAGCCGACCTTTCCGTGGTTGACCCGGAAAAAACCGCTGCTGGCCTGATCCATATCACTCCAGCTCTACGATCTTGCCCCACCGAGATCGAAAAGACCGTGGAACTGGTTCGACAATCGGGCGATTCGCTAGGTCTGCCTTCGTTGGCCATCACGGTGAATATCGTGGATTCGTTGACTACGGTTCTGGTCCTCTCGATTCCATTTCACCGAAAAGACTCGGCCATCGTTCAGGGACATGCCCGAGCGTTGCTGAACGTTCTCAGGAAGGCCGGCATCGGCTTCTACCGGATGGGCCTGATTCAAGGAAGCAACCTGCGGGTGGCCAGCAAGGCAGCACGCCAAATTCAACGCAGGTTGAGGAAGGCTTTTGATCCTCACGGAATTTTCGCGCCTTCCCGGTATGACGGTCTTTTTGCCGATGCCTCCTGCCACGAAAGTGAACCACCACGGCGTACCCGTGCCTCTTCAACTCTTAGCACCGTATGAAAAGACGTGCCGTTATTACCTTGGCCGGAATTGTTGGTCCACAAGCTGTAAGTGTGCACGAGTTCTGGGAGCTTGTGCGTGCCGGAAACTCAGGCATTCGTAAGATCGCGCGATTTGATGCCGAACCAACGGGGTGCGAAATAGGAGGAGAGGTGCCTGAGTTCTCGCTCGACTTCATTCCCGCCAAATTCAAACCAAAGAGGCTTTCTCGTCATACCCACCTCTTGCTGAAAGCAGCCCAGCAGCTGGCTCAAGCCTTGCCAACTGATGGCGGCTTCGATATTCGCGTGGGACTGGCCACGAGCGACAGCACGATGATCGCGGAATCAGGCGTTCGACGCGTGAAACAGGGTTACGAAGGGACGTGTCCCATGATGGTGTGTCAGTCCCCGCCGCATGCTGCCGTGGGCGTGCTTTCCATGTTCCTTGGCTGTCGTGGTGAAGTGCAAACGGTCTCCACTGCTTGTGCTGCGGGCATGGATGCCATCGGACTGGCTGCTCGAGACGTAATTCACGGCACGACGAATCTCGTTGTAGCGGGCGGAGCGGACGCACCTCTTGGCCCAAGTCCCTTGGCGGAATTCGTTCGTTGTGGTCTCGCCTCTCGTCGGCGTCGCTTGCCAGAGAAGTCGAGCCGCCCTTTTGATGCATTTGCCGATAGCGGGGTGCTTAGTGAAGCTGCCGGCCTGATCTTGGTGGAAGAGGCCACGGTTGCTCTCGCGGCGAAACGCCATCCTTTGTGCGAAATCATCGGCTACGCCAATTCCAATGATCTGGATTCCTCTGCTCCTGGCAGCGGATACGTCGAGTCCATGAGACGGGCCCTCGATGCCGCCAACGTGGATGTGGACGACATTGACGCGATCTTTGCCTGGGGCCCCGGACACCCAGTCTTGGACCGAGCGGAAGCAGTCGCATTGGAGAAGGTTTTTACCTCATACCTCAGCGATATCCCTGTCACCTCCATCAAAGGCGTTATCGGTAATCCGCTGGCAGGGGCGGGTCCACTTCAGGTCGCCGCAGCGGCGCTGTCTCTGGCGGAAGGCTTGGTCCCTCCCACAGCCAATCACGAAGTCCCGTTGGTTGGAATTAACCTCGATATCGTCACCGGAGAGCCGTTGCGCTCAAGGCCAGAGGTGGTACTTCTCAATGCCCACGGGGTAGGTGGATCCAATTGCTCGATCATTCTAAAGCGTTGGCCAACTCGCCTTTCAACAACTGCAACCAAGAACTAAATTTATGGGCTTTCTAAACACCGTTCCATTTCGTCCGTTATGCATGATGTCCGCTTTACCGAAGCGATATCAGAGCCAACTTGAAAAGCAATTGGGCAGCAGCGTTGCGGTTTCCACCTGCCACGTCGATGAGCTTGAACAGGCTATCAAAAGGCGAGGCGCAACGATCGCCGTCGTTGGTGCAGCAGATGACTCGCTGGAAATCGCGGAGAGGCTCTCCCACGCTTCCGAAGGTGTGAAAGTGTTCCTCGTTCACTATCAGGACAAACTTGCCTCGAAAGTTCCAGTCAATGGATTCGCAGGCGTTTTCGATGTCAGAATCGAACAGCAAAAGCTGGCGGAGATGATTCGACAGGAAGCCTTGCAGCCTTTCGTTCCCATCCAACAAACCTCAAGTCGGTCGCAACAGAGACAGATTTTGGAGCATTTCATCTCCATCAATGAGAGGTTGTCCCGTCCTGCCCTCGCGTATGAACTTATGCTCGATGGCTTCCTTCAGTTGGCAGACTCCGGTTCCGGTGCGCTGATTCTTGCCCACGACGTGAACCGGGGGGCGTTTCGAATAGCGGCTTCACATGACTTCGACTTCGATCAGCCTCAGGAATTGGTCCTTCCCGCTGACACCGTCTCACAGATGATGACTGGGGATGTCCTGTTTGTCCCGGACGGCTTTGCAGGCTTGTCGAGCCGAGGCTGGCTTCTCGGCTCGGAATTTTGCGTCGGGGTACCACTCGTCGCAGGTAAGCAGCTTTACGGATGTCTGCTGGCGCAAACAAATGAAGCAAGCGAACTACTCGCAGATTACGGGCTGATGGCGACCCATCTTGTAGAGTGCATGCTTCGCCAGGAATTAGCAGCGGAGCGTGAGAATCTTATCGCTGCCGCCCGGAAGACGGCGAGTGCCTCCTGGATGCTCGTGGATGGTTCGGGCCGGATCGTTCATCGCGAAGGAACTAAGTTCGATGGCGGTAAAGGTTCATCCCGAATCCAACGCGGGCGCCTCTCCCACGCGACCAACGAGGCATTGGCCGGACGCGCTGGCTCAATTGCGTCTGGCGACATGTCGATAGCTTACGAAGGTCTCTCAGCCTACGGCAGGGATTATGCAGTGGTGCGGATGGCCCAGAGTTCCAAGCTCGCCGTTGGAGGAGGCTCGTCGGGTTCAACCCCGGAAGCGATGAGGATGATAATGGACGTTTTTGCCGACCTTCCCGACAAAATCGAAGTCGTCGAAAATCTGCTCAGCACTGAACCTAGTCGCTATCTTGCTCCCACTTTGGAGATCAAATTGCTGCAGTCTTGGGGACTCAAAATTATCTCTGTCGATGGTCAAGATGATCCGAAGGTTTCCCCTGCACTGGCGCTACTTATGCTAAGTTTTGAAAGGCGGCTTTCGAAGAACCTTGGACTCTCCATCGCCCAGTTTAACGGTCGACATAGCCTGACCTTCGAAGTCGAAGAGTCGTCTCTGGACCAATCCTTTGCGCACATCGCAACCGATCCTCTCGTCGAAACGGTACTTAGAGTTACCGGACTTGCTCGGATGGATCCTCTATGGCTTTTCGGAACTTTCGGAGGCCGACTGGAATGGTCGCATTACATGGCTTGACGACTCAAGAGGCTCCTCGGGTTCCAAAGCTTTTAATGCCGCTGCCTTTAGCCTAGAAATCGAGCATGGCAGACAACATCGCGCATGCGCACCTACGCGTGCGTTTGCCTGAAGCCGACAAGGCATTTCTCGGTTCGCTTTCGTCTCGGGAGGGCGGAAAGCCGAACATTTCGCGAGCAGTAAAACAGCTTATCGAGAAAGAGCGTTTGCGATGTACCACAGTTGAGATTCTTCCGTCCACGCGAGCAAAGATTCAGCGTTTGTCCAAGCTACTTCGCCGCTCCGATGCGCAGGTCATCAACGATGCAGTTGACGGCATCCTCGCCATGATCGACAACGATAAAACTCCTTTATTGGTGATGGAGTTACGACTTGTTCGAACTTATTCGAAGCCCTCTCGAAGTAGGCAGTCCCGTCGATAGTGTTTAGAAAATGTAATTCTGATCCCAGCTCAAGAGGCTGATTTTCCCTTGGAGCAGGACCGCTCTGCGGATAGCTTCGCTCCGTGGCAAATTCTCGCGAAGAGACGGCGCGAGCCCGAACTGGGCGGACACTGGCAGAGGAAATCCTCAGTCACGATTCAGAGGGCATCTTTACTATAGCCAGCGAACATGAACTTTGTCGCCGATTCAAAATCAGCCGAGTGACCGTACGTCTCGCCTTGGGTGATCTTGAGGCTCGAGGCCTGATCTTTCGAAGGCACGGTAAAGGAACGTTTGCTTTCGGGCGAGCAAGGCGAGTCCGTCGGCCGCTTGGAATCCTGTTGAAAGGGCCGCTCACACAACGACAGTGGCCCATCACCGAACTGATTCGGGGGTTTCAATGCGGGGCGACGAGAGCAGAGGCGGATGTGTTGCTCCTGCATACACCTCCTCAAGAATGGGCGTCGGACGCAATCAAAAATCTTGCAGGAGTTTTCATGATCCCCTCAGGACTGAGCCGCGAGGAGGTCGATTTTCTCCGACACTTGAAACTACCTTTTCTCTTGGCTTGGGAAACCAGTCTTCCGGGGAGCCACATCGATTTCGGCCAAGTCGATTGTGCGCGTATGGTCACGGAAAGACTGCTCATGTCCGGGCATGAGAGGCTTGCGTTTCTTGGAGGCTTCGAAGCTAGTCTCGACGAACTCAAGAAGACTGGAATCCATGAGGCGCTTGAATCGGTTGGAAAGTGTTCCAAGGACCTGGTGGAGTTCCCGCTCCCTTTGGACGATGGATCAGCCGAAGAGGTCTTTGCCGAACTGATCAGTCAGAAACCACGCTTTACCGCCGTGATTGCCGCCGATGACGGTATTGCTGCACGATTCGCTCAATATTTGTCTACACGGACAGGGATGCGAGTTCCGGAAACCACCAGCGTGGCCAGCTTTCATCAGTATCCTTTTCCCTGTTGGATACAAAAGGCTCTTTCAACCGTGAACTTTGACTTCTTCGAGGCTGGCAGGAGGGCGGCCGATTCCTTGGCTCGGGCGTCCATGACAGGAGAAACTCCTACCAATGTGCCATTGCCCGGTACAATCGTGGACGGAGCAACGATTGGCGGTCGCCCAATCCTAACGGTTCACAAGTCAGCTAGCTCGGCTAGTTGATGAGCTAAATCAACGAGCTCTTTTGATTCCTCGGGATCCTCAGGGAAGCGGTTGC
>FSXO01000229.1_pt1 | contig 11858 bp, 9 predicted proteins | sample 1638291 | NCBI WGS metagenome assembly FSXO01 (sample SAMEA3914788, study PRJEB12502) | metagenome | biome: forest; material: soil | place: Canada | collected 2011-07-03 | depth 0.1 m
GAATCTCGGCATCAAGTCGATTGAGGCGTATCGTGCGCGGCTGATGAAAAAGCTGGGCTGCTCGAGTTCAGCCGAACTGGTCCGCTACGCAGTGCGCGAGGGTATCGCGAAACCGTAAACGTCTCGAGCTGCACGCCCGTTTATACGGGGTTTACCCTAACTCCATATAGGGTTTCCACATGTGAGGGACGGTCAACCCGTTGCCGATAGCATTGGCATGACCGAACTCATCAACGAGTTCCCTGTGATGAGCTAAAGCTCGTTAGGAACAATCACCCTCCCCGCCAACCCTTATGAATCCCTCCAAAAAACTCTTTCTGCCACCGAGCAACGCCATGACCGTAGGCAGCCTATCCAGCACACCTTCCAATATCTCGAATAATTGCGCTGCCTGGAAAGGCAAATTCCAAACAATCGAGCAGCGCCGTCGTCACGGTTACATGCTATTGGCCCTGACGGCTTGGGGCACCTTCTCCACTCCCATCAACACAACATCAAGGCTCAATAACCATGTTTGCCCAGATCAAAGTGAGCTGTGAATCCGACAATCAGGATTACATCGCCCTCTTCGATCTCCTCACCACACCAGCAACTGAACCTTCCAGCAGAAATAATTTTGACGCCCGCCACGGCACCGTCAATCGCCGTCGCGGTGCCGGCCTTGCGTTTTCGCGCAACCGAAGACCCTCAAACGGTGGCCGTGGTGGCGTCAACTCTCTCACAAACCGTGAACTGAATTCATGCCCTCACCATCTGTTTCCTTCAAACTAAGCGCCTCGCAACTACTCGATAAAGCTGCCGAGCTTCTCAAGACGAGTGTCACCGACGTTTTCGACACGATATTCGCCATGTCCGTTACGATCCACAAGCTCCAGGAAATTTACGAAAGCGACGACGAGTTTGTGGCCGTTTCCGTGGGATTTGTCGGTGGCATCAGCGGGGTTGTTTACATGTATCTAAGGGAACCATTTGCCGATGCACTGATTACCCGACTTCTAATGTCGATAGAATGCGGAATTGATGAGGGCGAAATGATGGCCGACGCCCTCGGTGAACTGGGCAATATGATTGTTGGCCCGGTGAAGTCGTACCTATCTGATATGGGTTTTCCCTGCACGTTGACTCTCCCGTTAGTCGTACGTGGAAATGGCCTCCTCGCAGACCCGGTTGGGGCGAACGATCGCCGGGCCTTGGTCATCTGCTGTGGCGACGAGACGATCCAGCTCGAGTTGATTCTTAAGCCCTCACGAAAGCCCCAAGGCAGCTCGTGTGTTACAGACATACTAGCCGGTCAACTAGCAGCTCGTAGTTAATCGAGGTGACCAATGAGTAGCGCTTGCTTTGTTACAATATATGCACATCTAGTTTTAAGCTTAGGCGCAAAGCGTCGTGGGGCCTATCTTTAGAGCACGCTAAGATTCTCGCAAAGCATCCATCGGTGGTGCGAACAGCACCACGTGCGATGCAATATGGAAAACGCAAACAATTCTGGATAGCAGCGTATTCATGCGACTCCCAAAAATAATTATCCAAGTAGCTGGCGGTGCTGTGTTCACCGGAGGAATTATCGTATTGCTGGGCTGGGCATTTCACATCGCCATGTTCAAAAGCGTTTTCCCTGGCTTGGTGACTATGAAGGCCAACACGGCGCTGGGGCTGCTGCTAGGCGGCTTGGGTCTGTCACTCTTATCGCGGGAGAAAGTGGGTTCAACGCTCCGTCTTTGCATCGCTTCACTTGGGGGGGTGATAATCGCCCTGGGTTCGTTGACCTTGGGTGAATACTTTTTTGGTTGGAATCTCGGCATTGATGAACTGCTATTCCGGGACGCACCCCAATCCGTTGGAACTTCACAGCCGGGGCGAATGTCGCCGTCTACAGCGTTTTGTTTTGTCATGGTGGGGAGCGCGCTGGTGCTGGCGTCCCAGCGCATTCTGCTCCGCTTTCGCTTTCCCGTTATTTCTGCGCTGGGCGCGCTGCTAGTTGCCATGGGTGGCGTGGGAAGCCTGGGACAAATTGCAAACGCGCTGCTCAATGTTCGTTTGTGGAATTATTTCGGCATGGCAGCGCATACCGCGATGGGGTTTACCTTGCTGGGGGCTGGTTTTCTGGCGTTCGTCAAGAGCGAGAAGGCAATGACATGGGCCTTGGATAAGATGACAACGATCGGATTCGCAACTGCAGTCCTGATCATGCTGACGGCTGCGGGAGTCTCTTGGAATTACATCTATCAACTTCAGAACGCCGCCGCCTGGGTCAGCCATACTAACCAGGTCCTAAAGGAGATTGAGAACGTCCGTGCCGACAAGGCGAATCTCGAGAGCGGCCAGCGCGGTTACGTCATTCTGGGCGATGAGCGACTACTGGCGCCCCGGGAACAACTTAAGACCGATGTTCGTCAAGACATCGCGGACCTTCGCAGATTGACCGCCGACAATCCGCATCAAAAGCCACGCCTCGACCAACTCGAATCGCTGTTCGTCCAACGATCGGAGTTTGCTGAACAAATTATCGCTGTCCGCCGGCAGCAGGGATTCGCCGCCGCCCAGAGTTTAATTGCCACGGGACATGGTCTTGCGCTTTCAGCCGGAATCGAGCTTGTGCTCGGGTCGATGCGCGACGAGGAAAATTCCCTGCTGGCAACGCGTGAGATGCAATCCGAGGCTGTTTCCACGGCCGCTTTTCTGCTTATGCCAATGGGCGTATTCCTCAGTCTGACCATCTTGTCCCTAGCTTTGTTTTTTTTGAATGCGGGTGTTATCGAGCGCGAGTTAGCCGAGGGGGCATCGGCACGATTGGCGGCGATCGTGAACTCCTCAAACGATGCCATTATCGGAAAGGACCTGAACAGCATTGTCACGAGTTGGAACATCGGCGCGGAAAAGATTTTCAGATTTACCGCAAAAGAAATGATCGGCCAGTCGATCACGCGGCTCATTCCTCCCGACCGTCGGCAGGAAGAAATGCAAATCATTGATCGAATTAGACGTGGCGAACTCGTGGAGCATTTTGACACCGTGCGCGTCGCCAAGGACGGGCGCCCGATCGACATTGCGGTGACAGTGTCCCCGATCCGGGACAAGACCGGCAAGGTCGTGGGGGCCTCGAAAGTGGCGCGCGATATTACCGAGCGCAAGCTGATCGAGAAAGCGCTGCAAAGGGAGAGCGATTTCATTTCCGCGGTGGTCGATACCGTCGGCTCATTGGTTGTGGTCATTGACCGACAAGCGCTCATTATCCGCTTTAACCGATACTGTGAGCAACTAACCGGTTACTCCTTTGCTGAGGTGCAAGGCCGAAGCCTCATCGACTTGCTCATCATGCCAGAGGAGCGGGAAACGACGACCGCTGAGTTCCTTAACCTCTGCGCGGGCCAATTTCCAAACACTTTTGAAAACCACTGGGTCACCAAGCAGGGGAATCCCCGGGTAATCGCGTGGTCCAACACCGCCCTCCTCGATGCGGAGGGCAAGGTAGAATACGTCATCGGCACAGGCATTGACATTACCGAGCGCAAACGGGCTGAAGAGGCCCTGCGGGAAAGCGAGAAGCAGTTCCGCACAATGGTTGACGCTATTCCGCAACTGGCGTGCATGACCCAGGCGGACGGATTTGTTATTTGGTATAATCAGCGGTGGTATGACTATACGGGAACCACCCCCGAGAATATGGAGGGAAACGGCTGGGAGAGCGTCATAGATCCCAGTTTTCTGTCCAAAGTAATCGAAGCGTGGAAAGTGTCGATTGCCACCGGGGAACCATTTGAGATGGAGTTTCCCATCCGAGCCGCGGACGGCCATTACGGATGGTTTTTGACGCGCGTATTTCCCCTCAAGGACGATGCAGGAAAGGTTGTCCGCTGGTTTGGGACGAATACGGATGTAAGCGAGAAACGCAAAGTGGATGAAGAAATCCGCGACCTTAATGCAGCCCTGGAAAAGCGGGTGGCCGAACGGACCGGCGAACTTGTGGCAGCAAACAAGGAACTCGAGGCCTTTTCCTACTCGGTGTCCCATGATCTCCGTTCGCCGCTACGCGCCATGGACGGCTTTTCCCAGGCCGTGCTTGAGGACTACGGCGCTCTTTTGCCAGAGGATGGACAGCGCTATCTGCGGACGATTCGCGAGGGAGCCCAGCGGATGGGTACGTTAATTGACGATCTGCTGACATTTTCGCGCCTGAGCCGAGTTCCGTTGAGCAAACAGGAGGTGAAAACAGTCAAGTTAGTGAGCCATGCCCTTGAAGGCTTGAATTCCCATCGAGAGGGTCGGCAAGTCGATATTCGCATTGGAGACCTGCCAGCCTGCCTGGGCGATCCGGCGTTGCTGAACCAAGTCTGGATCAACCTTCTTTCCAACGCTCTCAAATACACTCGTCAACGCAAAGGCGCCGTCATTGAAATCGGCTGCAAAACTGAGGAGCGTGAGGATATCTATTTTGTGCGCGACAACGGGGCCGGCTTCGACATGCAGTATGCACACAAGCTGTTCGGAGTGTTTCAGCGCCTACACCGTGCGGATCAGTTTGAAGGCACCGGTGTCGGTCTGGCCATTGTGCAACGGATCATTCTGCGGCACGGCGGACGCATTTGGGCCGAGGCTGCGGTCAATCAAGGAGCCACTTTTTATTTCACCCTCAAAGAAAGAATTCCGTCATGAACGAAGCCAATATTGTCGAAATTTTGATGGTCGAAGACAACCAGCAGGATCTTGATCTGGCTCTGCGGGCTTTGCGAAAGGCAAAACTAGCCAATCGTGTACATGTCACTCGCGACGGCGAGGAGGCCCTGCAATTCATCTTCTGCGAAGGCCCGCACGCCGGACGCAAAGTTGAGGATGGTCCCAAGGTGATTTTGCTCGATTTGAAACTTCCCAAGGTTGACGGACTGGAAGTTTTGAAGCGCATCAAAAGCGATCTCCGCACCAAATTAATTCCCGTCGTTGTGCTCACCTCTTCAAAGGAACAGAGTGATGTGGTCGAGAGCTACCAGCTTGGCGTCAACAGTTACATCGTTAAGCCGGTGAACTTTGAGCAGTTTTCCGAAGCGGTGCAAAAACTGGGCATGTACTGGCTGCTCCTTAACCACCCACCAAAACTGGAGGGCTAAAGTGTCACAGCCAATTCAAGTCCTGATAGTCGAGGACAATCCGGCGGATGCCGAACTGTTGGTGCTGGAATTGCGGCGCGCCAAATTCGATCCACAATGGCATCGGGTTGAAACCGAAGCGGATTATCTCGCGAGCCTGCATCCCGACCTTGATCTCATTCTTTCGGATTTCGAGATGCCAGAGTTCAACGGGCTCCGCGCCCTGGAACTGCTGAACGAACGGGAATACACCGTCCCTTTCATCCTTGTCTCCGGTACCATAGGTGAGGATATGGCCGTAACAGCGATGAAAGGGGGCGCCGCTGACTACTTCCTCAAGGACCGATTGGCCAGATTGGGCTCCGCTGTTATCCAATCACTCGAACAGAGCAAGCTTCGCGATCAATACAAGGAGGCGGAAAAAGAGCGGATCGAGAGCGAAGGTAAGTTTCGCCTCCTGGCCGAGAACATTACCGATGTCTTCTGGATCACGTCGCCAAATCTGGATAAAATAAGCTACGTCAGTCCCGCCTATGAATCAATTTGGGGATTCTCCGCGAAGAGTCTATACGCCAATCCTCATCAGTGGTCCGAAGCCATTGTGCCAGAGGACCGCGAGCGCGTGCACAAAGCCTTCGGCGCGCTGATGGGAGACGAGGCGACTGTAAGCGTTGAATATAGAATCGCGCGGCCCGACGGTACCGTCCGTTGGGTTCACGATCGGGGCTTCCAAGTGCGAGATGCCGCGGGAAATGTCTTACACCTCACCGGGCTTGCAGCCGATATAACCGAACGAAAAAAGGCCGAAGAAGAAAATGAGAATCAACTCCGCGAACTGCGCCGATGGCGCGAACTGACACTGGGCCGAGAGGAACGGATCCAGTCATTAAAAGGAGAAGTGAATGAAGCACTAGAGCAGTCGGGAAAGCCGGCACGCTACGCCCGCCCCAAAGCGGGAGAAAAGGAATTATGATTGCTCCGCCGAAAGCCAAAAACGAATTAGACCGCCTAGCTTTCCTGCAGAGCTACGGTATTTTGGACACTCAGGCAGAAAAGGACTTTGACGATCTTGCGGATCTGGCGGCAAATATTTGTGGAACGCCCATCGCCCTGATCTCCTTGGTGGACTCTGACCGCCAGTGGTTCAAAGCCGCGTTCGGTATGGCCCAAACGGAAACTCCGCGCGATGTCTCTTTCTGCGGGCACACAATTCTCAACCCCGACATCTTCGTCGTACAGGATGCGAGCAAGGACGTTAGGTTTGCAGACAACCCCCTGGTAATCGAGGATCCGGGGGTCCGATTTTATGCAGGGGCGCCACTCGTGTCACCCGAAGGACATGCGCTTGGAGCTCTCTGCGTGATGGACCGGCAGCCGCGCTTATTGACCCGGCAGCAGGAACGCGCGCTGTCGGTCCTGAGCCGGCACGTGATGGCGCAACTGGAACTACGCCGCCAGACGAAGGAAATGTCACGAACCAATCTGGCCTTGTTGGGAATCCTGGAAGATGAACGGATGGCGGAAGCGGCCAAACGCGAAACCGAGGAGCTGAATCGCGGCGTTCTGGACTCCGTCGTGGCGCACATCGCGGTTCTGGATCGTGGAGGAACAATCATTGCGGTGAACGAAGCCTGGCGGCAATTCGCCCGCGAAAACACGGATGGCCGGCAGGAGTTGCTGGCCCGCACGGAAGTCGGCTGCAATTATCTGGAAGCATGCCGTACCCTTGATTCCTCGTCCGGAGCGGGAGAAGTTCTCTCGGGGCTGCAGGCGATACTGAACAACGAGACAGACAAATTCACCTTCGAATACCCATGCCATGCACCCGGACAGAAGCGTTGGTTTCTTCTCAGTGCCACACCGCTCAGGACAAAAAGTGGCGGGGCCGCTGTCTCTCATCTTGAGATCACAGAGCGAAAGCTGGCGGAGCAACGAATCTCGGAACAAGCCTCGCTCATGGACAAGACCCAGGATGCGATCATCGAACGGGATCTCGAAGGGCGAATTCTATTCTGGAACAAGGGAGCGGAGCGGATGTACGGATGGACGCGGGAAGATGTTCTGAGCCGCCATATTGGCAATCTTCTCTATGCCAATGTCGCGAAGTTCGACGAGGCCAATGGGCTGACCATCTCACAAGGTGAATGGTATGGTGAGCTCCTGCATCGAACCCAGAATCGCGGAGATATCACCATAGCGGCGAGATGGACGCTAGTTCGCGACGATGAGGGGCAACCGAAATCCGTCCTCGCGATCAACACCGATATCACAGAAAAGAAAAAGATCGAGGCCCAATTTATGCGGGCGCAGCGCATGGAAAGCATTGGCACGCTGGCGGGTGGCATTGCCCATGATTTGAACAACATCCTGGCGCCAATCATGATGTCCATCGACATCCTCAAGGAAATATCCACGGAGCCGCAGGCAGCCGAGATACTGGAGACGATCGAGATGAGCGCGAAGCGGGGAGCGGACATCGTTCGCCAGGTATTGTCGTTCGCCCGTGGCCTCGAAGGCCAGCGCTTGGAAATCCAGCTAAAGCACTTGGTCAAGGATCTGGAGAAAATCATCAAGGATACTTTTCCCAAGGACATCCGCCTGAAGTTTATGGTGCCGCATGACACGTGGACCGTCCTGGGAGACCCCACGCAGATGCACCAAGTGCTCCTGAACCTTTGCGTCAATGCTCGCGACGCCATGCCCAACGGGGGGACGCTGAGCGTCGAGGTCGAGAATTGCGAACTCGATGCGCACTACGCTGCCATGAATCTCCATGCCAAGCCCGGCCATTATGTGAAAATCAGCGTGGCCGACACCGGATCTGGCATACCTACTGATCTTCTCGAGAAAATTTTTGAGCCTTTCTTCACGACGAAGGAGCTGAACAAGGGAACCGGACTCGGTCTATCAACGGTGATGGCGATCGTGAAGAGTCACGACGGCAACATCAATGTTTACAGTGAGCCCGGCAAAGGCACCACTTTCCGCATCTATTTTCCCGCCATTGTCGACTCTGACATGCTCGAGGAGAAAATCATTGAACAGATCGGGCCTCCACGCGGGCACGGCGAAACGATTTTAGTGGTCGATGATGAAGCGTCCATCCTGACCATCACGAGCCAGACCTTGCAGGCCTTTGGTTACCACGTTTTGAAGGCAACGGATGGTGCGGATGCTGTTGCCACGTATGCCCAGCACAGAAATGAGATCGCGGTGATCGTGACCGACATGATGATGCCTATCATGGACGGTACGGCTACGATGCACGCGATCATGCGGATCAATCCCGCCGCCAAATTTATAGCGGCGAGCGGCCTCAACGCGAATGAGGGCGTCGCCACGGTCGCCGGCATGGGAGTCAAACATTTCCTTACCAAGCCTTACACGGCGGGAACACTTTTAAAGACCCTGCGGACCGTCCTTGATGAAGCTCCATGAAACTGATTTTACTCGTCGACGACAGCGCAGAGATAAGGCTTACTTTTCGAGTGGTGCTTCGAGCCGCGGGCTATCGCGTTATTGAATCGGAATCAGGTAAGGACGGCTTGGAGATAGCACGGCAGCACAAGCCCGATCTGATTTTGACCGACATCAATATGCCGGGTGGAGATGGGCAAACCCTTCTACAGCAGATTCGAACTGACGCGGATCTGTGTTCCATACAGGTCGTTCTTATGACCGGGCGCCCCGATTTGGTTTCGCCGCGTAAAGGCATGGAGCAGGGCGCTGATGATTTTCTCGTCAAACCTATCAACCGCGAGGCCCTGCTGGCCTGCGTGGCTTCGCGCGTAAGCCGAGCTGATATTCATTGGCGGGTAGAAGACCAGGCGTTGTCGAAACTGAGATCGTCCATGACTTCGCAGTTGCCGCATGAGTTCTTCACACCATTGGCGGGAATCATAGGACTCTCCGAAATTCTCGGTGAAGAAGCGGCCCAACTCTCCACCTCGGAGATTCAAGATCTTTGCAAGGACATTCATCAATCCGGCCGGCGCCTTCATCGAACGCTGAGGAATTATCTGCGAATTCTTGAGGAACCCGCCGAGTCCGAAGCGGAGGCGCGCGCGGCTTCTCTTGCACCGACCGAGCTGAAGGACAGCGTGAAGGCGGCGGTCGACGCGGTTATTGAGCGGCACGGGCGCAGGGAAGACCTGGTGGCTGACTGGAAAGAAGCACCGCTCCGAGTGGAAGGGACTGATCTGAGTCTCATCGTCGAAGAGCTATTGGATAACGCATTTAAATTCTCCGGCCGTAGAAGTCGGGTCATCGCTCGACTTGATGAGAAAGGTGTACTCGAGATAGCCGATGCCGTGCGAGGCATGTTAAAGGAGGAAATCCAAAAAATTGGAGCCTTTCGACAGTTCGACCGGAAAAAGTATGAGCACCAAGGTTTGGGCTTAGGACTTTGTCTGGTACAGAAATTAGCGACCCGTAACGGCGCCGCATTTATCCTTCGTCCGGGAGATCAACAGGGTGTAATTGCCCGTGTGGAATTCCAAATTGGGACGCCTGTTATGCCAAGAAATTGAATAGCCAGAATCTTACGGATGAGTAACGGTTCAGTTAAGATCAGTGTAATAAAAGCAGAACACGCCACCTCCAAGGTTTTGGAGTCGCAGGGAGTCAATTCCGTCAGATCTTTCGCCATTAGTCATCGCCAGTCAGCGGCCTCGGCGTCGTTCATGCTCGCCATCGTCGTAGTCGCTTTTGCTACCAAGTAGTCTTGGAATCATTGCGAGTCTTGGATTATCAGAAGATCGATGAACGCGCTGGATACGGCTGCACGCAATTTTGTCGTTTTAACCAAGGCTGGACGGTTCTTGGAACGACATCGCGCTACGTACTCATGTTGCGAGCCAAGGATGCTACTTTCTCGCAGATTCAGGAGCTGCTCGCGCAGCATGGCGTGATCGTTTCGGAATCGAGCATCACGCGCTTTTGTCGTAAACATCGCGCCGAGACTCAACGCTTGCGGCTCCAGCTTGAACAGGAATACGATTTGTCGTCAGGATCGCAACTCCCTCCCTCAACGGTTCCGTCCGCGCCACCTTTAATCCAAGGCAGGAAAATGCGCGATCTCAGAGGCGAGGTTTAGGTCTGCGTCATCGGCCATGGAGGCAGCGCTTCGCTTCCAAACCGCCCCCGGCGGTGGCCTTTATGGGGCGGTTTGGCTTCGTAGCGCTGGGTTGGTTTACGGCACGCTGTGCTGGAATTGAACGATCTTGTCCTTCCACTGTTTCTCGTAGTATTCGAGCGGCAGGTGCACCGCATCTGCGAGCGCCAGCGCTTGAGCGTCGGCCCGTGATAGGAAAGCTCCATCTCCTCGAACACTTCGTTCCACGTCCGCGCCAGCATCTCCGGCGACTGGCATGACAGGTAGACGCGCACCATAGCGACATTGAGGTGCGGCTGCTCAATGGCCTGATTCTTCGCGTTAAGCAGGCGTTGGCCTTGGCGCGATCCGCGGTGCCGAGGCTTTCTGTGCGGCCCGTCGTCTTATCCTTGGCGTAGTAAATCGTACCGCTCCGGCGATACATCCGATACCGATTCTGCATGGTTTTGCTTCACGCTTCGGAGGATACGAAACCTTCGACACCGCCCGTTAGCGAGCAGCCGGAGCCTAGACTATGCCGATGTCTTGCGGTCTGACAGGTTCAATTTTTTCACCGAACCAGAGTCCTCTTAGCAAATGAGCGACTATGTCCGCCGCATGCTCGACTTCTTCCTTCTTGTTAGGACGCAGGACGAGTCGCGGGTCAGGTCCATGGATTCTCGCACTGCTCTCGGGATCCGACCACACCTGCCCGAGACCATCTTCGTCATTCGCTCCCGCTTTGCATGAAAACAACGAAGCCAGACGCAAAATGGGACGGGTATTCCGGTAGTGAAGCGCCAGATATTGTGTCCTGCCCTGTGCTTCGATCCCGAGTTGCTTCCAACTGACTCTGGTGCGGCGGTACATGCTTTGATTGGCATCGCCGACGATCAACAAGTCGCCGTTCTTTGGCTCTTTCATTGCCGCCAGAGCACAGGCAAACCAATCCGACTCGAAGTCTTGCCCCTCATCGATCAAGACACAATCGTATCGTCTCGCGTCGGGCGCAGGATGCTTCTCACTTCGCAGTAGCTCCAGAAGGCTCTGTCCCAGGCGGGTATCATCCTTACTGTCCCAAGTGGCGCCGTTAATCCCCGCCCAAGCGTGGAAATTGAGAACCGTAACGGTCGGATATCCCTTCAGCGTCTCCGTCAGGTATGCACTGAAGGTCACGTTGTAACAGAGAACGAGAATGCGGGCCGACGAGTTGAGGCGAGCCAGAAGCTTAGCCCGGGCTATCAGGACGACGGTCTTGCCCGAACCGGCGACGCCGAAGACGAGCCGATGACCAGAATCAATCTTTCGTGCCAGTGATTCCTGCTGAGCATCCAGCACTTTGACCGTTGGTTCGTTCGGTCGTGAAGTAGTGAAATCAAGAGCCAGAAGACACTCCGGATGGATGATGGCCTTAACAATATTTACCTGATTTTGGCTCAGACGTGGAATTGGCCAGAACGGGTCGAAATACGATTTGAATACCTCGAGCAATTCTTCCGGAAATAACTTTTCCCACGCGAGAAGTTGATCTCGAGTCGCGACGCTAGACGGAGAGAATATCTCGTCACTCCGAGGAAAGGTGGCGAGTTGAGAACGGTTGATATTGCTCAACAGCGCGAAGCTGCCGACAGGGAAGCTCAGCCTCCCCTCGTACGGCCCGGACAAGTGAACCAACTTTGAAA
>FSXO01000163.1_pt1 | contig 11718 bp, 12 predicted proteins | sample 1638291 | NCBI WGS metagenome assembly FSXO01 (sample SAMEA3914788, study PRJEB12502) | metagenome | biome: forest; material: soil | place: Canada | collected 2011-07-03 | depth 0.1 m
AATTGTTTGATGCTGCGCAACATAAGATAGCCTCGTGGTAAGGGGTTGATCCGTCCGGAGGAAGGCTCTTTTTCGAAAAGAGCCCTCCATTAACTCTCGCCCACAACGTACCGGAATGCTTTGTGGCCGATAATGGGGTGTACACCCCATGCCAAAGCCGTACTTCGAGCGGAAAGAAGCAGCGCTAACCCGGCGGCATCCAGAACAGATCAGCGGCTGATCGGACGACGTACTTCGGTCTCATGGAGGAGGCCGTTGGGTGAAGATCCTTCGTTTGGGATTTCACCTCCGTCGGTTTCCCATCGCTGAATCGCCCGCTCTTTCATGGTCCTGATGTCGCCAAGAGGAGCGTGCGGCAGTAATTCCAACATCTCGTGGGAGAAAGCGTTCCAAAGCGAAATGACCGGGACAGTCGGATGGTCGGGATCGTAGCCGAAAATGCTGAGCGAAGCGGTGCCCAATACGAAATGAGGGCCTTCGATCACGGGCAATCCAATCCATCGCGTAGCGAGGACGCATCCAAATTGGCCGTGCGAAAAGAGAGCCACCTTCCCGTTCAGCTTTCGCAAGTGCGCTATGAGCCGGTCAGCACGGGCGGAAACTTGTCCGGGGGTTTCACCACCGGGGCAACCGTCGCGGAAGATATTCCAGTCGGGTCGGCCCTTACGAATGTCCGCCGTGCAGCCTCCTTCGTAATCACCATAGTTCCATTCGGCGAGTTCCGGTTCGATTTCCGCATCCTTACCCAATCCAACCAGGGCACACGTCCGCTGCGCCCGCCGGCTCGGACTGCTGAACACGTGGACGAATTTAACGTCGCTCAATCGTTTTCCAAGTTGTCGTGCTTCCTCTTCGCCATGTTCGGTCAAAGGGATGTCGGTGCGACCGGTATGCTGGTGAGTTAGTGACCAAGTAGTTTCACCGTGTCGAATCAGGTAAAGGTGCAGGGGCATAATGGTTTATTTGCCGTCTCAGAGCCGCAGGAACCTGACGCTTACGGCTTTTCAAATCGAACGAGATGAGAGGCGATCGCAAATTGAACAATTTGAGGGGCCGCTTATTGACCGCAGGCCCCGTAAGTCGCGCTGATTAAATCCCAAGAGTGAGTTTCTAGCGAGCAGACTTAAACATGCGCGCAAGTTGCGCGCCGAAGGGCTATCTCCTGCTCAGGCCGCCGGTAAAAAAGAGAACCACTAAGATAAGCAAAATGAGTCCGAATCCGCCACCGCCTACCAATGGGCCGCCCAGGTAAAATCCGCCGCCGCCGAATAAGAGCATCAATACGATTAAGATAACGAGTAGATTCATAATCATAAGAGTAGCCTCACTGGTACGGCTGTCAGTGGGGTGTTCACCCTATAGTAGAAGCTGGTTTCTGGCGTATTCTCACGTTTATAAATATGACAAAAACTTCCATTCACCCTTCGATTTTGATCTTCTCCTGCCTTGCAGCCTTCGTACTGGCCACTCTTGCCGGGTGTTCTTGTGACAAGAGCCAATCTTCCTCTTCCGACTCTTCTGCCACGATGTCCCCGGACAGCAAGGCCATGACTCACCGTGGCGACCAAAACTCACATTAATACCCTTCGGTTTCCAGCCTCCGACAAGCATTGCCAATACAATGCTTGATTTAATCCAGATGCGTTTGCCCCTTGCCGTCGCAGGTCTGGATCAAAGCCCGCTAGGAAGAGCCGCATTTCGATTTCTCCAATCTCGCCAGCCGGCGCCTCAGGACCGGATTTATAGACGTTTGGTGGGGTGTACACCCCATGTCGTTCTTGTGTTTTTGGGCCTACATTCCATTCGCGATAAGTATGGGATCCCGTTCTTATAGCAGCACTCGGTTCAGAATTATCTCAACGCCATAGGGATTACTGCCATTTCCATGAAACTTCGCATCCAACACCGTACGACTTACCGCTATGCGGAGAAGGTTCTTTTCGGGCCTCATCGGATTATGCTCCGTCCTCGTGAAGGGCATGACATCCAAATCGAACAGTCAGTGCTCGAAATTGCTCCCGCCCACCGCATTCATTGGATCCGGGACACTTACGGGAACAGCATCGCCGTGGTCAATTTCACCGAGTCATCCTCGAAGCTGATGATTTACAGTGTCTTGCTCTTAACTCATTTCGGCGTCAACCCCTTCGACTTTTGTATCGAGCAGGAGGCAACACAGTATCCTTTTGCGTATGATCTTGAAGCTTCTCTGGAGCTCTCCGCCCTCATTCAGGTCGTGTACCCTTCCGATGCCCAGCGAGTTCGGCAATGGCTCGGTCAATTTTGGCGGGTGGGACAGACCATCGACACGCTGACCTTGCTCCAGCAAGTAAACGGAGCCATCAGCCGTACGTTTCGTTATCAGGCCCGCAACGCGCATGGGGTTCAATCGCCGGCGGCGACCCTGCAAAAGAACAGCGGCTCGTGCCGGGATTTCGCCACTTTGTTTATCGAGTCATGCCGTTGCCTCGGTCTTGCGGCCCGTTTCGTCAGTGGCTACACGCTCGGGGGTACGACGACCGGCCTTGGCGCTTCCACTCACGCCTGGGCGGAGGTTTACCTTCCAGGCGGTGGATGGAAAGGCTTTGACCCCACCCTGGGATTGCTGACGACGAGCCACCATGTCCCTGTCGCGGTTTCTAGGCATTCCGAACATGCCATGCCCGTGACAGGTTCTTTCGTCGGACCGGGCACCGCCTTTTTGGGAATCGAGGTTGATGTGCGCGTGGAAGAAATCAGTCCGGCGCAACAATTTGGCTCCCGTTCGATGTCGCAACAGCTCCTGTCCATTTATGAAATCGCATAATGGGGGGCAAAACTCATGCAGTGTTTCGGTTCCTTCCTCGAAAATACGCGGGCTACCCAGGATGAACCCAACAACCGAAATCAAAAAAATCGCCTTTTTAGGCGACTATCTTCCACGCAAATGCGGGATTGCGACATTTACACATGACTTGCGTGAAGCCCTGATGGCGCAATATCCGGAGACGGAGAGTTTTGTTGCTCCGGTCAACGACCTGCCCGAGGGCTACGAATACCCAAACGAGGTGCGATTTGAATTTAGCGAAAATGATATCGACTCGTATCGTCGTACAGCCGATTACCTGAATTTTAGCAACGCTGATGTGGTCTGCCTTCAGCATGAATACGGAATTTATGGCGGCCCCGGCGGCAGTTTTATTCTGGCGCTTTTGCGCGACCTCCGCATACCGGTCGTTACCACCCTGCACACGATCTTGCAGAACCCCGGTGCGGACCAGCACCGGGTACTTCAGGAGTTGAGCGCGCTTTCCGCGCGCCTCGTGGTGATGAGCGAACGTGGCGCTACCATGTTGCGCGAGACCTATGGCGTACCCGGAGAGAAAATCGACCTCATTCCGCACGGCATCCTCGACATGCCGTTCGTCGATTCAAACTTTCACAAGGACCAGTTCGGCATGGAAGGGAAGTATGTTCTACTGACCTTTGGCCTCTTGTCACCTAACAAAGGCATTGAAAATGTGCTTCGTGCCCTGCCCGAAGTCGTCAAGAAGTTCCCTAATCTGATCTATATCATCCTCGGCGCGACCCATCCCAGCCTTGTGCGCGAGCATGGCGAGTCCTATCGCCTGACGCTGGAGAGGCTGGCCAAGGACTTGGGAATCAAACGTCATGTCAGCTTCTACAACCGCTTTGTAGATCAGGAAGAATTGAAAGTATTTCTCGGCGTGGCCGATCTCTATATCACGCCTTATCAATGCGCGGCGCAAACCACCTCCGGCACGCTGGCCTATGCCTTTGGCAGTGGCAAGGCGGTGATTTCCACACCTTACTGGCATGCGGAGGAACTCTTAGGGGATGGGCGGGGCGTTCTGGTGCCCTTCGGCGATTCTGATGCCATGATGGAAGCGATCATCCACTTGCTGGGGGACGACACCCGACGACACGCCATGCGCAAGCGGGCTTATTTGCTGGGACGCGAGATGGTCTGGAGCAAGGCCGCCCAGAGTTATATGGCCTCCTTCGAAAGGGCCCGACGCCACCCGGCCAGGCAGTCCATCCGCCGTCTTGGGGTCAAGACGCTAGAGGAAGAGCGCCTGGAACTTCCCGACTTGCGCCTGGACCATCTCAAACGGCTATCGGATTCCACGGGCATCTATCAGCACGCCATCTACTGCCTGCCCGATTTTCATCACGGTTATTGCATTGATGACAATGCGCGCGCGCTCATTGCCACGGTGCTGATGGAAAACCTGGAATTGGAGGGACCTGAACTGCACCGGCTGGCGGAAATCTACGCGAGCTTTATTCAGTACGCCTACAATCCCGATTCGAAACGCTTTCGCAATTTTATGGGTTATAACCGGAGCTGGCTTGAGACCGAGGGATCGGAGGATAGCCAGGGCCGCGCAATTTGGGCACTCGGCACCTGCGCTGGACGTTCCAAGCATCGGCATCTTCGTGAATGGGCCGCGCAAATGTTCGAGCGCGCCCTCCCCTCCGTTCTCGACGCAAAATCCCCCCGCACCTGGGCCTATTCGCTGCTGGGCATCTATGAATATTTTCGCCGCTTGAGTGGCGACCGCATTGCCGCGCAAGCCCGGGACACGTTGACCGAACGGCTGATCGACATTTTCGAACGGACCGCGACCGATGAGTGGCCTTGGTTTGAAGAAAGTCTTTCCTATGCGAATGCCTTGTTATCTCATGTGCTGATCTTAAGCGGACGCTGGGCGGATAACCCGCGGGCCTTTGAGATTGGATTGCGCTCACTCCGCTGGCTGGTTTCCGTGCAGAAAGCGCCCTTGGGACATTTCCGTCCCATTGGCTCGGCAGGTTTTTACTCGCGCGGTGGAAAACGGGCCGATTTCGATCAACAGCCCATCGAGGCTCACAGCACCATTTCCGCGTGCCTGGAGGCCTACCGATCGACTGACGATGCCACCTGGCATGAAGAAGCGCGCATCGCGTTTGAGTGGTTCTTGGGACGTAATGACCTGGGACTTTCCCTCTACGACTCGAAGACCGGCGGCTGTTGCGACGGTTTGCACGTGGATCGGGTTAATCAAAACCAGGGTGCCGAGTCAACTTTGGCTTATCTGATGGCATTGAGTGAAATGGAACTGCTGGACCACGATCTCAAAGTTTTCCGAAAACCGACCGATTACGATAGCGAAGCGTTAAAGGCCCATAGTCTGGTTAAACCTTAAAGAAGAGCGCCAAGAATTGCTGGCGGTCGGGCTTGGCCTGCCGGCTCTCGTGGTTATCGGGTTAGTGCAACAAAACTTGGAATCTCCCCATGAATACCGAGAGAGCTGCAACACTAACACCGCCTCGCACACCACTGCCGCCGGTTCAGAACACCGCTCCGACTGGACTTACGAGTGACGTGGCATCTGACCGTCTGAAAAAGGATGGGCCAAATGCCATGCCGGATACGTCGGATCATCCGCTTCGGAATGCCTTGGCCAAGTTTTGGGCACCGGTTCCGTGGCTGTTGGAAGCCTCCATCATTCTTGAGGTGGTGCTGCACAAATACTCCGAGGCCGCAATCATTGCGGGCCTCCTCGTCTTTAATGCAGCTCTGGCCTATTTCCAGGAGAGTCATGCCCAAGAAACGAAGCCAAAGCTGCGCTTGAGGTGGCAAAGGCCAATAATCTATCAGAGGGGGCTGCATCCGTGGGAATCGATCCAGCGCTCCGCTCCGAAGCGATTAAGGCAGCAGAAATCTTGAATGGCAGGGGAACCTTAATCGAGGCCGCCGAGTACTACATCAAGCATGCGCACCCCCTCGGCGGGAACATAAAACTCAGCGAAGCCGTCGAGAAATATCGCGCATGGCAGGAGGCAAAGCCCCCGCAAATGTCATAGAAATGCCCAAGAAGCAGAAGTCCGGCGCGTAAGGAAAGCGAGCGCGGTTCCAGACAAGATTGCACCCATCACAGCAGCGGCGTGAATGTCTTTGCTCTCGTTAGGGAGCAATGGGCGAGATTTCAATCGACGCGAAAGAATCGAACCAATACTAAGGAACATGCGTCCACACCGCTCGGCGACCTTCCATGCCTTACTCCACCCCTCGGGTGTACAGGGTGTAATCAAGGGCATTGGCCTCGCGCTGTCCGCGGTGGCCCTACTCAGTTGCTCGCAGCGCGTTGCAAACAATCCCTCACTAATCGCAGTTACCCCTGACTGGGGTAAGGTGACCTGGGAGTCGCGGTACGACAATGCCAAGGTCGCGCATATACAACTAAACGCTAAAAGTTTGCTACCGGGTCAATTAGCGGTGGTCAAAGAAGTAGATGCTACTTTTAGGCCGATGCAAGGTCAGGAAATGGTTTTAGACGGCGGTGGTAAATACGGGGGGTACGTATTCGATAACTGGGATCAGCTGGTCGAGCAGCTTGAGGCTTTGGTTGGTGGTATTACAATTACCCAAACTGCTTTTTATCCAGAAAATTCCCTCTCGCAATCGTTCGCCCTCACTCCTGACGAGCAGAAGGAACTTCAACAGCAAGCGGGTGCTCTTTCGCTAAAAATTACCTGCGAGCTATACCAATTAAAGCTTAAGGCGAAAATCCCTCTAAGCGTCCCTATATCTGTAAAAAATGGTTCAGAATTGATTCAGTACGCGCCAACAGGGGATACTGCGAGACTGGAGGTTTCGAGGACTGGTCCAGTCGATCCTAACGATCAACGACCAGGCCGAACGCTTGTCTTCCTACTGGTTGATCCCGACAATCATACGGCGACTCTTTTGCAAGAGGTAGCCCCTGACGGTTTCTTCAACCCGGGGCGAGATAAAACCCAATTGAACCTCGTCTACCAACTTGGCGTGACCCCAAGCAAGACACCGATTGATCACGAAATTCTATACTTGTTTGACCCGGTGGTGGGCGACGCTGCGGAGGCAAAGGTGACCGATCCAGATTTCAAAATGCAGTGGCCCTGACAGGCTCATGCCTTCTACAAACCGCTAGGCAAAAGACATGAAATTCCTCATCACCAGCGTTCTCATCTTGGCAGCAACTGGCGGGCTACTCGCAGCAACCACCACGCCAAACGTAATTCCTGACGAGGCACTCAAAGTTCTGCGCGCTCCAAATAGCGCGACCTTCTATTCGCTTGAACCTTGGGAAAGGCCGAAGCCCGAGGATAAAACTCTGCACGGTTACAAGATTCTCGGAAAAACGGCTCTCGACCCGACGAAAGAGCAGATTGTGGTAGGTGCTTTCCAAAAAGCGGTGAGCGATTGGGACGGTCTGATTGCCAATTGCTTTGACCCTCGTCATGCCCTGAGCATTTCATCAGGCGGCCACACCTACGACTTCCTCCTCTGCTACAACTGTCATCAATTGTACATCTACAAGGATGACAAGGTCATCGCTTCCTTGGGGGCGGCGGGTTCCCCAAAATTCCTGAACAGCCTCCTTGCAGCCGCCCACGTTCCGCTATCACAAACCGACACCGAGGAACAACAAGCAGCCGAGCGAAAAAAGTGGCAAGACGACAGCGCTCGATGGCTCGCTGCCATGCCTAAATCGCTTCAACTTTCTTGGAATGCTCAGAGCAGTGACCCCTTCCCCAACATATTTCCTCTGCGCGAACCCTTGGCCCAGGAATATCCCGATGTGACGCAACGTATCTTGAAACTCCTAGAATGGTACGGGAGCGGGGCCGGGCCTTGGTCCGGTTACCCGTCGTACGAAGAGACACCCGCCAAATTACTGCACGACTACACGACCCAAAAAATTCTGACCGCAATCCAATCGACTGCACTAGATGATGCGCAGATTGAAGGTGCGGCCCGGTTTTTTGCCAGTTGGGATTTCTCCCAATCACGTCCATGCGATCTGGCGTTGCTCCCAACATCGCTGAAAAAGAAATTTCTAGAGCACAGCTTGCAAAGTAAAGACTCCGACAAAATAGAACGCGCGAAAGCCGCGTTTGATTGAGTCCATTCCCTGCTCGCAACCATGGCCGGTGCAGCCCCGACCAGCGTTACTTCGCCCCGCCGAGGTTTAATGTGACGCAGGCCACCTACGCCACATCAAACCGCACCTGCCGCGCCATCTCCGCAGGCACCCGGAACGTCAATCGCCGGGGTTCACTCAGGCGGTGCGGGGTGCCCGGTGCTGCGCACTCGACCCCGTCCTCTCGCCATCGTGTAACCTCCCTGCTCATGTCGATCTCGACCACGGCAGATTGTCACGCCCGTTGCAGGGAACGAGATCACGGCCTTGCTAGGCCGTCAGAAATGAACCCCGGCGCTTTTGAGGGGTTCATTTTTATCGCCAGTGAAAAGCCCATCACTTCCCCAAACCACCCTTGCGAGCCTTCCGCCCCACACGTCCCGCGCGCCCCAACCCTCGCAGACCCCGCGCGCCTGCGATAAGCGAAACGCCCGCCTTAGATGCCGCCACCGACGACGGCGGCGGCCGCTTCAAAAGTTGCGAACCAACAACACCACCCTTCGCCGTCAGGTGATAGACGTCAACCGGCGGGGGCGCCCCTTGATTCAAAAAATGCCATTCGTCAAGCCACCTCGCCTGCCGAGCTTCAACCGCCTCGACGAAAGTAAGATCATCTACCCCACTGGCCGCTCTCAGCAAATATGCACGGTGCATGACATGACGCTTGCCGGACCATGTCGGAGCCCATACCGCCAAATAAAGTTCCTTGCCCATAGCGGCGGATGTACTGGCGGGGCTTTTATCTCCTTGCAGGGAACGTAGCGGCCTGTTCTGTCTCGGTTCGCGTCTTCCCCGAAGCGATCAGTCTTGGGGTCAATCTTCTCAGGGGCTACCGACTTCCACTTGAGCCAGAAATCGCATCGTCGCTTATTGACTCGCTGCACAACTAACGCACGGGCAGGAACATTGTGAGCGGAATCTCCATCCAAAGTAGAACGCAACTCCGCCATCGGGCCAAAACTCTCGCACAAATGCGTACGGTAGCTGGCGACAGCCCACGCCGCTATAGCCTCATGTGGTAATTCGATGAGAGCTTTTTCTCGCCCATGCCTCTCATCCTGTTTCTCAGCCTCATGCCTAGCACCCAAATCTCTGCGGGTGATTTTTTGGGGCTTTTTGGTGAGATACCTCGTACCGCGCCCACCAAGTTTTACGTCGTGGAGATACGCAGGCCAGCATTTCCTTGCCCTGCCCGGCACGCGACGTCTCGCCATCATTTTCTTTGCGCGAGTCTGCCGACCGAACCAATCGTTACTGGCTAAACGACCCCGGCACGCGAGCAGCGCATGGCTGTGAAGCGAGAGGACAATGGCACCATCCTCGCGCTGATAAAAGCAAACCTCTGTCTTTCGAAAAATCGGAATTAGCGCTGTACCAATAACGCCATCGTCCCGTAAGACGCGCCCGACATCGCACTGAAACTTTCTGACAATATCTTGCAAACGCAAGCCTGACTCAAAGGCATCCTCCCCCGGTTTCCAAAGCTCATGGAAGCCACCGGAAAAAACCCACTCCCGAACCACGCAATGCCGGCTGGCAAAGCACGAAACCAAATAATCCAAAACGTCATTCGTCTCCGCCATCACCGATCTGGCGACCGTAGGAAGCAGCATCAACGTACGCGTCATTCGTCGCGTCTCATAATGCTCTGGCGTGAACAGCGGAATCGAGTGAATATAGGAGCCGGACCCAACGAAGATTCTCTGCCCCTCGAGCACTTCGATCAGATGAGCCTCGGCTTCTGCTTCCTCACGCCGCTGTTCTGCATCCCAAAAGCACGGCTCCCCAATTCCCGCTAATAGCAAATGCGACGCTTCGTACGTTGGCGGGAGGGGAATCCCTTGCGGAGTTTCGGTCGGCACCTGTGCGGCTAAAGGCGGTACATAGTCAGGGTACGCGACGACGCGGGTGCCATCGTCACTGTGGACGATCTCGGTCGGCGTCAGATGCGCCGTGGGTAGGTTGTGTTTGATAGGCACGGTAGCTCCCTTAAGGAAGGGCTACCGACGGGGGGGCTTGACTCGGCCAACGATACGGTTATTGTACTTGCAAATGGGTTGCAATAAAGGCCGTAGGGCCTAGACGAACCTCTACCGGCGGCAACCGGTAGAGGCTTTAGTCTCCTAATTCGAGGCGTGGTGGTTCCTCGCCGCCCTTGATCCTTTCCCAAGCGGCGTTGACGTCACCCCGATCATAGAGGACGCAGCGGTGGGCTCGGAAGCTAGGTTTAAGCCAACCCGCAGCGACAATGCGTCGGGCTAGCTTTGGGCTCCGAAAGATGAGGGTTAGTTCACTAGCACGAACGGCGAGTGAGTTACTGTCTGATGATGAAGGCACGTTAATCTCCGGCTTTGATCCGAAGACTGGGTGACTTTCGTCTCCCTCCGCTGCCTTACTCGTGCCCGTCGGCTTCGAGGTTTGCTCAAGATGCGTTGGCCAAGTCTCACTGGCCATGTGGGTCGAGTTAGAGGCGCACCCACATCGTTGCCTTTCCACTAACGTAGGTGGCAACAACTCCAACATCAAGCCTTACGCCTCTACGTCAGAGAATAGTGGCACATTGGTGGCAAGATAACAAGGTGACGTTGCGCGCCGTTAATTGACGTTGTGTTTGAGTGAAAATTACATTCTCCTCTTAAAAAGGTGCCCGAGATGGGAGTCGAACCCATACGGAGGTTTCCCTCCTCGGGATTTTAAGTCCCGTATGTCTGCCATTCCATCACTCGGGCGAGGAGGGAACAGCGTGCACGATCGGGTAGCGCCTGACAATTTCCAAAAGGTCTTCGATGGTCGTAATCAACGCATTCGAGGGCTTTGGGTGCGAAACGACCGCTTTTACATGCGGATCGCTGCTGAAAACCAGGCTCAGTTTTTCGAATCGTTTCCCGGTAGCCTCACCGGTCTCTCCGCTGCGGGGCCCAGCTAGATCGCGTCCTTGACCTCTTCGTCGCAGCCCTTCGCCTGACGGTAAAGGCGCAGCGAGCGGCCCACGACGACCACCTCCGTCTCCGGCTCCTCGATCTCGCACTCCGCGACAAAGCCGTCGTCCAGATTCGTGTCCAAAATCAACTGCCATTTGACATCCTTCAGTCCCGGCAAGACGAAGGGAACCTTCTCATAATGGCCATTGAGGCAGAGATAAAAAGTATCGTCCGTGATCGGCTGGCTCTCGAAGGTTTTCACCGCCATGTCATCACCGCACAAGAGGCAGGCCAGGGTGCGGAGGCTCGGATTTTTCCAATCGTCGTCAGTCATTTCCTTGCCATCGGTGCGAGTCCAGTTGATGTCCTTCAATTCGCCCATGACGGCACGGCCCTTGAAAAACCGGGGTCGGTGAAAGATGGGATGCTCGCGGCGAAAAGCGATCAGCTTGCAGGTGAATTCGAAAAGCTGTTTCTGGGCCTCGCTCCAGTCCCATGAGTACCAGGTGACTTCGTTGTCCTGGCAATACGCATTGTTATTTCCGCGCTGGGTCCGTCCGAATTCATCGCCGCCGAGCAACATGGGAATTCCCTGCGAGAGCATCAGGGTCACCAGCATGTTGCGCTGCTGGCGTGCCCGCAGCTTCAAGACCTGCGGGTCGTCCGTTTCTCCCTCGACGCCGCAGTTCCACGAGTGATTGTTGCTTTCGCCGTCCGCATTCCCCTCCCCGTTGGCGTCATTGTGCTTTTCGTTGTAGCTGACCAGGTCCAAAAGCGTGAAGCCGTCGTGCGCGGTGATAAAGTTGATGCTGGCCGTGGGATTTTTGCTCGTGTTCTGGTAGAGATCG
>FSXO01000306.1_pt1 | contig 11681 bp, 14 predicted proteins | sample 1638291 | NCBI WGS metagenome assembly FSXO01 (sample SAMEA3914788, study PRJEB12502) | metagenome | biome: forest; material: soil | place: Canada | collected 2011-07-03 | depth 0.1 m
CTCGAGCCCGATACCGAGCATCCGCACGGTCTTTCGGATCCTGACTTTGACGGCCTGTTCACGACCGACAAGCCTGTCATCTTCAATTTTCACGGCTATCCGTGGCTCATTCACAAACTGACTTATCGCCGCCACAACCACAGCAACATTCATGTGCGCGGCTACAAGGAAAAGGGCAACATCAACACGCCGATGGAACTGGCGATTCGGAATGAAACCGATCGCTTCAGTCTCGCCATCGACGCTATTGACCGGGTGCCGAAACTCAACACCATTGGCGCCCACGCCAAGGCGCGCTATCAGGACCGTCAATCGGATTGCATTCGCTTCGCCCACGAAGAAGGCACCGATCCGGAAGAGATTACGAATTGGAAGTGGAGCGGCGATCCCAAGACGACCTGAAGTTGCTCCTAGCGGGGAAGAAATAATCGTTCAGTTGTAGCGGCGGTCTATGACTGTAGCAAGAATGCTGGAATATCAGCTACTTGAGTGAGTAGCGGGCGCTTGCATAACGGATACATACCAGAGGCAGATTTAGTTCGCATCCCGCCATACAGTATATGGCGACAGTTTTCACGAACGGTAAGCAGACAGTCAAACTCTATCACTCGGTCAATCGTGGCAAGGCAATGTACCAGCTCGCATTTTATGCGGCGGGACGGCGCATCCAAAAGAACTTCTCGGACAAAGCCGAGGCAAAGCGAATGGCCAAGCGCATCCTCGGCGGGTTGACAGACGACGAGGAAACGATTGATGCCTTGGCTCGACCCGAACTGGAAAGCCTCGTCGCGGCAAGACGGGTTCTGGCTCCGAACTATGCCCTGCATGTTGCCGTGGAGGAACACGCGCAAGCAGTAGGCAAGCTCGGAAAGATTTCCCTGCGGGAAGCGGTGGAGTTCTTCCTGCGGCATAACCGGGTGGACGTGCCCCGGTTGACGCTGGCCGAAATCGCGGAGCAATTCGCGAAATCGCGCGAGCAATCGGGACTCTCGGCGCATTACGTCAGCCAATGCCGCAAGACGGTAGGGGATTTGGCGACGGCATTTCCCGGCCAAGCCCTGCCCGATCTTAAGACGGCAGAACTGGATGCGTGGCTCGGCGGACTTCCCTACAGCGCCAAAACCAAGAACGGGCTGCGGATTATCTTGGTCGCCTGCGGGAATTGGGCAGAGGGCCGGGGCTATTTGGTGAAGGGTGGTAGCCCTTTTTCCGCGATGGTGCGGTACAAGGAAACGAAAGCCTCGGTCTCCATCTTCACGCCGGAAAACATCGCCTCCTTGCTGGCGAAGGCCGATAACGCGCTGCGGCCTTTCCTCGCCCTGGGTTCCTTCGCGGGACTGCGGACAGCTGAATTACAGCGCCTTGACTGGAAAGAAATTGATCTAGAGCGGGGCTTTATCACGGTGGACGCCAACAAGGCCAAAACCCGGCAACGCCGCTTGGTTCCGATCTCGGACAATCTCAAGCTCTGGCTAACGCCTTGCAAACAAGCCTCGGGGCCGGTTTGCGTGCATCAACGCCCACAGATGGCGGCGGCGCGACTCTGCGAGGGCTTCTCTTGGCAGGATAACGGTCTGCGCCATTCGTTCATCTCGTACCGGCTGGCCATCCTGCATGACACAGCGCGGGTGGCGCTGGAAGCGGGCAATTCCCCGGAAGTGATCTTCGGCCATTATCGGGAATTGGTCACGCCGGAAGCGGCGAAAGCGTGGTTCGCGGTCGAACCTTAAAGTCACAAGCCATGCCCTAACTGGCCTCGCCTTCACAGGCGGGGCCACTTCAGTGCTTCTTCTCGGCCTTTGCGACGATCGAGCCGAGGGGAATATCCAAAGCCTGAGTAATGCGCAAAAGCGTATCCAAGGTCGGATTTCGCGTGCCTCGCTCTACATAGCTAATCATCTGCTGAGATAGACCGGCTTTGGCGGCGAGAGCTGTCATGGACATCATGTCAGGCCGTCTTACGGTCAAAGACCTCCGTGCTTACGAGCCGCATAACATTAGCGGTTTTTTCAGCAAGCCTTTCGAGGTGGGCGAATTGGCCGCAATGCTCCTGCAATCCGAGTAGCCGCCTCGCTTCCTCTTCCTACTGGCGGATTCCGCGGACAAAACCCGCGCTTTTATCAGGTAGAAGCTTCGCCCGAAGCAGAGTGTCGCACTCTGCCAAGCCCGCTTTCGCTCCACACCGCCGAGAAGAAAGGCCGCGCTCAACCGCGTCGCTCGGTTGGAGCACAGCAGGAAAGAGAGCACACGCCCCGCATTCCGAGCCAACCGCCGTCTTTCACCAGACGGCGACCAACGGGAGCCAGCAACCCCACCCACCGCGTTTTGTTTCCCGCCCCCCTCCTCCCCGGGGCGGGAAACAAGACGCGGCAAACTAGAACACCCGCGCGCGCAAGCGGCCTGCGGCGCTTCTGGCTCGGCAGAAGCGCGGCGGGACGCTTGCCCACGGAAAGGCCTCGGAAGACGCCCCCCGGTACCCCCCGTTGATTCGCTACCACTCAAAAGGCGGGTAGATTTCTCAGAATAGCGGCAAAGTTTCGATAGGCGGAATTATCTGGATCCTCTATTCCACTCAGAATCCGCGTCTCGTTCGTGGCAGCCAGTTGCTCCATAATCTTAAAGGCGTGGTCATCGGCCCGATCCATGCCGAGGGCTGCTTGCTGGGTAGAGGTCATCTCCGGATCTGGAATACGCGCGTAAGTCACTTTGCGTCCAGAAGAAGATAGAGCTTTTGCCAGTAAGTTTGACATGAAATCCATCGCATTGGCCGACGTTGTCACCGCTAGTTCCGTGATGTCCTTGCCGAAGTTCCAAGTCCGCAGGCCTCCCTTGGGGTCTGCCTTCAAGTGGCTCTGGTCGACCTTCCCTGAACAAGTTCCGAGCGAAAATATCTCGATTGCGCGGGTTTGTTGCGATGCTGCTGCAGTTATCTCGATAGCCTCCAGCAAAGCCACCAAGGAGGGGTTGTTTGCCCACAGGCCGCCATCCACAAACAGATCGTCGCGGAAATAACCGGTGGACCGACTAATCGAGTGGAGTGGAAAAAATAGAGGAGCAGCACTCGTAGCCAAGCATACTTCGGAAAGCTTGAGGCGCCGATCGTGCGTCAGTCTTGCTAGATGCGGCGTCTTGAATACCTTGGGGCCGTAATTTTCCACACTGATCGAAGGAAGCGTAAGCGCTATTTTTCGATTCGCCCAAAGCTCCTCAAGTGTGGTCTGTTCGAAAACTTGATCCAGACCTTCCTTAAGCACTGAAGCCGAAGCCGTGGGCACTTCCCAGTGACGCCAAGCCCACTTCGCCGTAGGGATGTCCATTGCCATTTTAGGAAAGCGCTCTGGGAATATGGCTGGCCCTCGCTCCTTGTAGAGCTTGGCAATTTCCTCGGGCCGTACGCCGTAAGCCAGCGCAGCGGCCAGGATTCCGCCTGTGCTCGTACCTGCGATTAGATCGAACCCTTTGCCCAGATCGAGATTCGTCCGTCCGGTCGAAACTTCGAAGTGTCTGACAAGACCTGCCAGGAGCACGGCCGTGTAATAGCCGCGAATCCCTCCACCGTCTAAGGCGAGAACCCGGAAGGGTAGAGCTACCTCTTCCGCTGCATCTTTCTCTTCCGTACTGGTTTTGGTATTCATGCGGCTAGACGGTCCTCGGGAAAGACGGGCATGGCGGTTGGCGGCTCCGGCTTGATTTCGTGCGTCCCGCCCCCTCTCCAGATTCCTGAGTAGAGCCACTCTTCAAATTCCGCGAGCCAGAAGAAAGTAAGAGGCACCACCACGTTCGCCAAGTTCATCTCGTTGCTCCAGCATTCGCGCCCCCGACGAAACAAACACAGGCAGATGGGCTCGACCCGCGTGTAGACGTGAGGCAATTCGCGGCCCGGCGCCAGCACCGATAGAGCAGGCTTGAGACAGTGAACGGTGGGGTATTCGTCCAGCTTGTGCCGCAGTCGGCACTGGTATCGATGGGCAAGGGCATGCGGTCGAATCCACTGGTGCCACGTCAACTGGCTTCGGACAATGGAACCTTCACCTTCCGGAAACCGGCGCTGCAGCAGTTTTAATTGCACCGCCAGAGGCAGGGAGCGCGACATGTAATTGGTCACGGCGCTCCGTGAATGGTGTGTACACTGGAGACGGTTCCCTTCGTTCCTAAGGTCAGCCCGATGCCTGACTCAACAGACAACACGCCGCTGCGGCGCGCAGCGCTGAGATTGTCCGCATGGTGAGCGAACGCAACATTGATGGCCTTCGCCCCCAAGGCTTCGGAGAGCAGTTGGCGAGGTGCCCCTTCCGGCTGCAGGAGTGCATGCAGGAAGTTCATGTAATCGCGGTGCCACCGGAAGAAAGCCTCGGCGTACTTGGGGTCGCTCCACTTCTCGACCAGATTTTCAGAGGGCAAGCTTGGGTTGGGTAATACGTAGACGTTATGGCCCTTCCCGCTTTCCTTCATATCCAGATGAGCCGGCATGTCTTCGACGCAACTCAACAGTAGGTCGAAGCCCGACTCATAGACCCGAGCGTGAACCTTCCGGGCGTAGGCTTTCATCAGCAACGTGGTAATGATGATGGATGCGGGCAAAAGCGCAGGCTGGCGAATCTTTTTATTGAAGTAATAATCGCGGTAGCGCTTCGAAATCTGCACAATACGCAGCAGGGGGGACTTGAACGGAGTGTACTCGGGCAGCGGTTCAATGCGGGCGCTGTTCGCCAACGCCGAGAACTTCTCCAGCATTACCTCACCCTCGTAACGAGGCAATTCGGCCGCCGCCAGTTCAAAACCAATGGCGTAATCCCGAGGGTTGGAGTCCCGCCATCCTGCACCATCAGTGATCGCAATCACATTGCCGCCCCGAGGCGAGTTCATCGCAGGAATGATATCAAGGTAGTAATCGCGCTCGGCACTGAAATCGAGGCGCCATCCCTTTGCAAGAGGCTTGAGCGCCCCATTGTATTTTGCCTGCAACCGCTTGCCGACCGCAGAACGCAGCGTCTCCGGGTCTCCCGATGTGGAAAGAAGCGCGATGAGGAACACGACGTCGAGGTCGAAGACATCGGTGATATCGCGGAAAGGGCGGATGACCGTCCCGAGCCGCATCGAGCCTTGGGCGAAAATATCAGCTAAATGCGCGGAGTACCCTAGGCTCTCGCCCAGATACTCTCCGCACTCGCGATACGTTTCCTCGATGCTTTTGCGCTGGGCCGGCGTCAGCTCGAGCGATGCGACCGCGCGCTCCAAGATGCCGGTGAGAACGCGCTGCTTCTGGTGGGTAGTTAGTAATGCTCTCATTATTCTCCTCGATCAACGAATCGAAGAAGCCCCAATTTTGGGAAGACGTTTGAGGACTTCACCAAAACTTCTGAATTGACAGGAGGTTTGCCTGAGGCAACTTGGCGCGGGGTACAAACCTGCGACCTTCTGTGGGATTCTTCTCACAACTGGCGCCCTGAATCGCCCCTGGGCTCTAACCGGGGGCGATTCTAGGCACCAGAAGTGCTGACTTGGCACATATGGTGGGGTTTTCTCATTCGTCACCCCTTCCAGTAGTGCTTACCTTCGACGTTACACGACTGTATTCAACGGTCAAGGGCTTCGCGAGATTTTTTCACTCTTTCTCGTGCTTTTCTTGTAACTCACGCCTAGAAATAGGGTTATCACGAGATATTTTCTCGCCAAATTACCATGCTTATCTCTCTATCGATTACTAATTCGCGCTCATTTGCAGGCTTGCAAACATTCAGTCTGCTCGCGAGCAACCGCCTCACTTCGCATGAAAATCACGCCATTCCTATACCTGGGACAGATGAAAAAGTTCTTAAAACAGGTGTTGTATACGGCGCGAACAATGCCGGCAAATCCAACCTCTTCAGGGCGCTCGACTATGTGAAGAACATGGCACTAAGGCCTCGGGAAAAGCACGCTGGTACCGGCAGGCAAGCGTTTCTATTTGGACCGTCAAAGGGCCAAACATCGGATTTCCAAATCCGCTTTGTTTCCGGAGCAAATGTTTACCAATTTAGCTTTCGAGCGGATGAAACTAGAATTACCGAAGAGTCTCTTTTAAGGACAGACAAGGGCAAGGACAAGGTTCTCTATAAACGGACCACCGATGATCAGGGGAAAGTCAAAATCGACGGTCCATTAGTGGGTAACAGTACCAAGCTAAAAGCTCTCGCGACCATCGGGGGTCCCCCCAATCAGACATTTCTAGCAACGATCAGGGCCACGCTGGAACTCAACGATTACGGCGAAGACGCGAAGTCAGTTTTCGATTGGTTTGAATCCAAATTGCTCGTGATCCGTCCGGAAGGAAATTTCAGGAGCTTAGGACATATGTCCGATGAAAATCCGGAGTTTCTGGAGTTTGCGGGCAAGTTCCTTAGAGATGCCTCCACGGGAATCGATGCCTTAAAATTAAACAAAAAGGAAATTTCAGAGGAAGAGCTTAAAGCGCTAATTCCGGCACCCTGGGCTGAGAGGATATTGAGTAAGCGGCTGGCGCCTGGGGCAACATCCTCCTTCAGATTCACTGACGAGAGCGAAATACGCGTAGAAAAAACGGACAAAGAGCACATCTATCGAATAACTGTTGGCGCCGTACACGAACACAATCCGGGAGAACGAATTTCATTGGACATATTGGAAGAGTCGGATGGCACGCGCCGACTCTTACAATTGCTGCCTGTTCTACATCATTTGATGAGAAAGGGGGGCGTATTCTGCATCGATGAGATTGACCGCAGTATGCATCCTTTGCTTGTTTTGAATTTCATCGAGTTTTTTCTCAAATCGTGTGACAAGAACCACCCACAGGTAATCGTCACAACTCATGAATCCACATTATTGGATCTGGATATCCTTCGCCGTGACGAAATCTGGTTCGCAGAAAAGGGGAATGATGGAGCTACAAAACTATATTCTCTCGATGAACTTCAAGTACGAAAAGATTTAGAAATTCGAAAGCACTACTTAAATGGAAAATTTGGGGCGGTTCCCTACGTGGGAGACAAGAGCCGGATCATGGCGGACGACTAACTCACGTTCACAAGGTGATTCTCCAGAATACATGAAGCCTCAAAATCGTAGCGATATCCTTATTCCGGCTTTTAACCTGATTAGGTACGTCCCTGGCCCTCCTACCAGCTCCTTCGAATGATTTGCCCTACCTGTCAACATCGCTTCGGCCTCGCTTGGAATCAGAAAGCCCATCTTACTGGCCGAACGTCATGTCCATCCTGTCAGCAGCAATTTAAGGTTGGCCAAAATGTTTATGGTGTGTTGTCCATCTTCGCTGCAATGTTATTACTTGTAGCCCTACCGACATTCACGGTTGTGCTGCTGGGGGGACAGGCCGTTGCCATAGGAATAACGTTTGTCATTACTATGGGAATCGTTCTCTTCCTGACGAGCGGCCTTCCAGATAGCTGCCGATTTCTTAAGACAATTTAGAAGCCAAGTGGTCATCCTCTCGCAAGCAAATTTCTCCCGTTGGGGGATAGTCGAACGTTAAACGCATTTGAACTCCCAACATTATTTTGGTGGATACTCGGATACCCGACGGCGACCAACGGAAGCCAGCAATCCCACCCACTGCGTTTTTATCCCGACCCCTTCCTCCGTGGGGCGGGAAAAAGACGCAGCACACCAAAGTCCCCCGCGCAAGCAGCGGGCGTGCGGCGCTTCTGGCTTGGCAGAAGCGTGGCGCGGTCACTGCCCCGGTAAAGGCCACGCAGAAGAGCCCACGCCGAAGCGAAAATGTCGTGCCGCTACGGTAAACTTCCTCGAAGGCAAAACGGCTAAATTTTCCAAAAAAGAAAGAACCCGGCAGAACTTGTAATTTGCACCGTGAAAACTAGGGGCGAAAATAACGAAAAGGTCAGATCGTCATGCCCGGCGCCAAGAGAAACGACAGCAAAGGGCCGCGGATTGTGGTGGTAGAAGACAACGCCGACGACCGCGAACTCCTCCTGCGCTAACTGCGCAAGGCAGGATTGGCAAACCACATGAAATTCATCACGGACGGCAGAGAAGCCCTCGATTTTCTGACCGGCCCGAACGCCGAAGAAATCGCGCAAAATCTCATCGCCGTCTTCCTCGATTTAAACCTAAGCGGGATGGGCGGAATCGAATTGCTCCGCTGCCTGCGCGAGCATGAAGCTTATGCAGAAACGCCGGTCATCGTAATGACTTCCTCGAATGACCCGCTGGACTTGGAAGAATGCCAGCGGCTCAACGTGGCCCATTACGTCACCAAGCCGGTGAGCTTGACGGCCTTCGCCAAGGCCATCGCGGATACCTTCAACCCGGCCCTGCGCCAGCGAGCATCTTCGCTGGCGCTAACAAGGGAATGAGGATTGCCGCCGCGCCGGTCGCGGGGCATCTGCCGCTCAAGGCGAATAGCTGTATTTGGCCTCGCCTACTTTCTTGATTCCCTTGACCTTCTTTCCGGTCGTATAGAACCAACTGAAAATGTTGCCGGGTTTCACATTCAACTTGGCGGCAAGCTCCTTCACCGTGATGCCCGCCGATCCAGCAGCCTCTAATTCTTTGAGCAGGCTATTCTTCAAGCGTTTGCCCCGCTTCCTAGTCTTGATGGATTTGGACGCGACGGCAAAACCACTCGGACGGCCCGGCTTGCGTCCGCGCTTCTTGGGAAGCGGTGAACCGGATTCTAGGGACTCCAGTTCGGCGTCGATCTGCGCGAGTTGCGCTTGAAGCTGCTCTTTGTGCTTAATCAGCTCAACAAGTCGGTTGAGTTGATCGCTGGTGAGATTGGCGAGTGACATGCCGTAGGTCTAGAGATTGGAGAATATGGAAGCAATCCTATAAACGTCTCCATGGCGACGCATCAGCTCGGAGGTTTGGATTGAATGGAAGTCGCAATCTTTTTCACCAATGTCCGCATGTACCTACCGTCCCACCGTAAAAGCGCTTGAATGATGCTGGCCAAAATCACGAAAAGAACAAAATGAGCGTAGAACGGCGCGGGCGGTGACGACTCGATAACAGCATACTCCAAGGCCATCCCAAACCCCATTCCAATCACTGTCCAATTGGCGCGTATTTCCTTCGACAGGTGCCTGACGATTTCCAAGGTCGTCGCGTGGATGTCCTTGACCTCGCCAACGGCTTTCTCCGACCGCTGTACGGACGTATCGAACCTTTTCAGGTCGTCGCGAAGCAAGAGTAAGTCTTTCCCGATTTCCTCGGCGCGCGCGATGACGGACTTCATTTCCCCATGAAGCCGTTCAGCCTGAACCACGGTGGCCTTGGCCTCAAGCGCGGTTTCGCGCAAGGTAAGACTGGCCCGCGCAGTCTCATCCTTGAACGCAGCGATGACGCTGGCGTGGTTCTTCTCCTGCCGTTCGATCACCCGATGTTCCAACTGTCGCGCGGCGTTCACCGCCGCCATGAAGTCAGAGGTGAGGCCGCGCAGTTCGTTGGGAGTCTTGGCAAACTGCTCGGCACAGGCGTCAAGCAGCACGGCGAAGGCCACGGGTGCGCTCTTGGGGTCGCCTTGGACAACCTCAAAATAGCAACGCGTAATAAGGTCGCGTTTGGAACCCGTGGACTCACCCTGCAAGTAGGTCAGGACCTCTTGGCTCATAGACGGCCGAGGGGATTGAACTCGTCGATGGGTGGGCGAGTCGCCGTGTCGGCAGGCCGATAGACCTTGTTCTTGATCGTGACCGTCTCGGGCAGGAGTACCCGTGCGGCGTCCTCGCATTGGGTGAAGATCCGATTGAGGAAATGCTCAATCTCAAACCGGCACATCGGATGGAGAGAGGGCATCTTTGCCGCTTCGGCATAAGTCAGATGCTTTTTCCTTTCCGCGCTGGCGCTCTCGATGGCTTGGATAGTGGTGGCGGTCAGAGCCGGTAATTCAAGGGCGGGAACCTTGCTCTTTCTGAACATCTCGGCAAGAGCCGATTGGTCGAAAGCCTGGCTGCGAAACCGGGCCGGGTTCTTCACGAGAAGATAATCGGCCCGGTTTCCCAAGGCGCGGTACGTCTTGGCCATGCTCGCGGTGGCGGTCGGATCGTCCGCCCCGAACATGAGCACCGTCAACCGTGTCTCGCTCGCGTCGAGGGCGTCCAGCACCCGCAAGGCGTCCACAGCGCTCAGGAGGAACTCAGTGGCCTGCGCCGGGAAATCGGCCACGGCCAGCGGGGCGTCGGGCAAGTCCATGATGAGTTGCAAAAACTCATCCTTCGAGTTGGTGGCATCCACAAAGACGGTCGCGGGAAACCGTTTGCTCAAGGTTCGATGCTCGGCGTCGCAATCGACCGCGCCGGCCGGTATGCCGGCAAATCCCGCCCATGCAAGGATACCTTCAAGGACCGTGGACTTGCCGATGCGCCCGCTTGATTGAAAGCATGTGACTAGACGATGATTTATTTTCTGAATTTCAGACATAATTTTAAGGATTGGGTTTAAGGACAGTCCATTTGGACTTCTTCTTACCCATAGGAGGCAGTGTCAACGGATCGGCGGTGAAGTCGCTCGGTGGCGGCAGGGATTCGGTGAACTCGGGTAATTCCGATGACGAGGTTTCGGCAGGCCGCTGTGGCGGTGCCAGCGACGAATCCGGCGGGGCAGTTCCCAGCGCGTAACGGCGCTTCAAGCGACGTTTCGTGAAGCCGTGGACAGCCTGCGGTGTGACGGTGATACCCTTGGCAGCCAGGTCGTGGGCAATGGCTTGCCACGTCTGATGTTTGCGCCGCGCTTCGAGGATGAAATCGAAATGCGGCTCTAGTTTGCTTTGAAAGGGTTTGCCGGGCATCTACCCATGGGCGGAATGAGAACTCGTTCTCACAAATTCGCAGTTATCAACACTTCACGGGCGTCAACTCGCGCCCTTTGTTGATATGTGGAGATAACTGTTGATGGATTGCGGGGATGGAATCGGCCCAAAGCGAGCTTGGGGACATGTGTGGATACTCTTTTTTCTGATAATCCATGCTATCATGTTCTATATCGCTATTGGTTTGTTTATGGATTGAGTCGGGTGATCCTAATGGCATTACATCTTCTTCATTATAGAGGTAAGGATATACCCTATTTATGTGGCTTTAGGTAAAGCTTGGAAGAGGGAGCGATTGGATCAAGAAACCGCCTTTTTCTGAGTTAAAGTAGGCCATGGTTTCCAAGGCGGTATGTACTTCGGCTCAAGGCGCGATTGATTATTTCAAGAATCATCTCAACGCGGCCGATTACTTCGTCACCGTTGAAAAAATGGATCGAGGTGAGTTCATCGGCAAGGTGGCGGAACGGTTGAACCTCTCGGAAAAGGCCATCACGCGGGATGAGTTTGTCGCCTTTGTGAACTGCGACATGAAATCCTTGGGTGCGGATTCATCAAGGCCCAGAGTTTCGGAAATCAAGTATATCGAATTCACCTACAGTCCCCCCAAAGCGGTCAGTGTGGTCGCGGCGGTGGATGATCGGGTCAAGGGGCAACTCTACTCTGCGGTCAAAGAGGAATTGAAATGGTTCGAGCAGCAAGTCGATGTCCGTGATCGCCGTGGAAATCTGGCCAATGAAGAGATGACCAAGCCGACAGGAAAGATGCTGGCCGCTTTGTTCCAGCATGAAACCAGCCGCACCAATGATCCCGATTTCCATGTCCATGCGCTCATCGGCAACGTGACTTGGGATCAGGAAAGGCAAAAGTATCTGGC
>FSXO01000155.1_pt1 | contig 11617 bp, 6 predicted proteins | sample 1638291 | NCBI WGS metagenome assembly FSXO01 (sample SAMEA3914788, study PRJEB12502) | metagenome | biome: forest; material: soil | place: Canada | collected 2011-07-03 | depth 0.1 m
AGCGTGCTGGAACCGCTCAAGCTGTTACCGCCGCCATTGATCGTCACCACGCCCACCGTGCCGGAACCCGTCAGGCTGGTGGAACCGGCCGTCAATATGACCGAGCCGGTTTGCACGCCGCTTTCCGTCAGGCTTCCGCCCGCCGCCACGTCGATGCCGCCCGTCGCCGTTTCCGTACCGGTGATCGAATTGCCACTACCCGTGAAAGTTGTCAGGTCTGTCAGAGTCAGACCGTTTCCGCTAATCGTGCCGCTGGTCACGCCAGTTGCGCCGCTAATCGTGCCCGTACCGCTTACCGTTGATCCGCTTGCCGCCGTTAGTGAATCAGACAGCGTACCGTTAACCGCCAATGAACCGCTCGACGCCAGGGCCGCGGTATTGGTACTGGACACCGTCGCGCCCGCGCCGATGGTATTGCCGGTACCGCTGAAGCTGGGACCGGACGAGACCGTCAGGACACCTCCGGGAGTGGCCGACGTGATATCACCGCCGCTGGAGGCAAACGTGGCCACCGAATTGCTGAAACCGTTGAGCGCAAGGAGACCGTCGTCGTTGATTGTGACGGTGGCCCCGGCGGCAATCTGGTTGGAAGCCAGGAGCTTGACCACGTCGGCATTAGCCGAGCCGGTGCTGTTGCCGATCGTCAGGTTGCCGGCGACCGCAACGCCACCGGTATCGCCCAAATCAAGTTCGCCCCCGTTAACAGCGGTGAGCCCTGTAGCGGTGTTGGCGGCCAAAGCGTCGAGCGTGACTGTGCCCGTTCCAATCTTAGTGAATCCCCCTCCAGTGCCGGCGACTTGGGCAAGCAGGTTGAGATCGCCCGCGCCGCCGATGTTGTTATTGGTTCCGGTCAGCGTGAGCGAAGAAAGGACGGCTACTCCGCCCTGCCCCGTGCCCGCTCCGAAAGTCACGGTCGGAGCAGATGAATAACCGCTGCCAGCCGCTGTCTGATCAATGGAGCTAACGGCACCGGAACTACTCGCGTATGTGGCGGAAGCTCCCGTTCCACCTCCACCGGTTAGTCCCACTGAGGAACCGGTCACTCCCGCTCCCGTACCAGCGGAGGAAAAATCAATTTCCGCCACGCCATTGCTTAGCGTCGTTGTGCCAGAGGTAACAATCAGGCTGGAGCCATTGGTCGACCCATTCAGGGTGATGGCTTCATTAACGGTCGTCGCCCCGGTTAAATCCAAGGTGGACGCCGCGGTTGCTCCATTGATGGTCGTCCCGCTGCTGTTGCCGACGATCTGCTTGCCGCCGAAGCCGAGCGAGGTGTTGCCCGTGACTTTCAAAGTTCCTCCATTAACCACAATGGAGCCCGCAAACGTATTCGCACCGCTCAAAGTCAGGGTACCCGACCCAGATTTGCTGATAGCCGCGGTCCCCACATTATCTTCGATTGTGCCGCCAAAAACCCAGTTGCCTGTTCCCCCTATGGCCAAGATTCGAATTCCACCACCGCTTCCTCCTACTTCCGTTGTGACATTGGTCCCAAATGTTGCGGCATTCGCTGAATTATTAGCAAAAGTGTAAGTACCCGATCCATCCGATCCCCCTCCGAGAACTTGCAGAATGGGATTGGCCGTCCCGGTAGTCGTGCCAAGGGTGAAGGCTCCCGCACCGGAAGCAATTGCGACAGTGTCGCTTGTGCTCGGTCCAAGCCGGAACGTTTCTGAACCGGAAGCTGTATTCGTGATCGTCACGCTTCCCGTCTGACTTGACGTGAGATTGAGATTTATTCCGGCACTTCCACCTGTCGCCGCCGCGAAGGTGATGGCCAGATTCCCCGCGCTGCTAAATTGCGCGGTATCTTCCGCATTCGTGCCGCCCGGAATAGTAGCAGGACTCCAATTGCTAGCCGTATTGAAATCGGAACTCGTCGAGCCAGTCCACGTATAGGTCCCTGCCGCGAAAAGATTTGCGGAGGTCGCAACGAGGACAAAAAGCGCCGGGAATGCTGTTTTTAGCAATGGATGAGATTTTGATTTCATGGGGATACTCTTTTTGTTTTCTTGGAAGCTTTTTTGCGAAACAAGGTAAACGATAGGGATCTTAATTTTTCAAGCCATCGATCCGTCGCGTTGGTTTGAAGATAGTTACTTCTTTCCCGGCAACAACAGCGATGACGTTTTTACTAAAAACTGAAGTCACCTCTAAAAATCGTTTATCAAAACGTTTCGATTAATGCAAGAGGAAAACGATTACCTTCGCCGTGATTTGAATTCCAAGCCGATCAAATTAACTAAGATGAAGCTTATGCGACATTGAATAGTTGAAATGAGGAGCCCGCAGTCACTTCGAGAAAGGAGAATTTCCCCTTCTGGGATAAATTACGGTCAAATTCCTCCATTTTATCCTCGTCCTTGGCGTTTTTGAGTGGCTTTAATCGTTTCGATAAATCCCCCCGACCGTTTTTTGTCCAAACCGAGCGTAACATCCCATGACCCTCTCCCCTTACGCGAATGGACCCGCATCTCACCGGCGCTCTTTTGCCGGGAAAACAGTGTCGATCGGCAGAGCGACGATGCGCCGCCATGGCGCAATTTCGTGCGTCAAAATGGGATCGCGACTATCTTTCAGAAAGAATAATCGATCCTCCCTTTTGGAAAAAACGGTTTAGGCTGAGGCCACAGGTCATGCGTCCCACACTCAAACAAATTGCCGAGCGGACGAATCTATCCATTCCGACCGTCAGCGAGATTCTCAATCACAAGACCCGGGCGTATAACAGCGATACGCGAACGCGCGTGCTGGAAGCTGCCCGCCTCATGGGATACCGCCCCAATGAGTCCGCCCGATCGATCAAGTCGGGAAGGTTTGGGGCGATCGCGTTGTTCCAAAGTTCCGACGAACGGCGCAACAGCCTGCCCGGCTCCCTGCTCTACAGCATCGAGGAGATTTTGAGCAAAAACAACCTGCTGCTCACGCTCGCCAGTGTCACGGACGACCAAGTGACGAACGAGGCTTTTATCCCCCAGATTTTGCGTATACTGGCGGTCGACGGCCTCGTGATTAACTATATCGCAGGATTTCCCGAACGCCTGGTGTCATTGGTTCACGACCACCACATTCCTTATATGTGGCTGAACACGAAACTGAGAGACGATTGCGTTTATCCCGACGATATTTCTGCCGCGCGAATGGCCACCGAACATCTGGTCGGCCTGGGACATCGGAAAATCGCCTTTGTCGACTACACGTTTGGACATCACAACGCCAGTCCGGTCCACTATAGCAGGTATGATCGCGCCCAGGGCTACACCGAAATCATGGAAAAAGCGGGGCTAACGCCGAGGGATATTCGGGAGGAAAAGAACATCCCCATGGAGGAGCGAAAGGCCTTTTCCATCCGCTGGCTGACCGGCCCGACGCGTCCCTCGGCGGCGATCACCTACAATTGGGAAACCGCTTTGCCCCTGGTGGCGGCCGCGCTCTCCCTTGGGTTGAAAATCCCCGAGGATCTGTCCGTCATCACCTTCCATGATCATGTCGCCAACGAATTGGGCAGCCCGATCGACACCATGGTGCTTCCCCAGTATGAAATGGGACAATTGGCGGTGTCGCGTATTCTGGAAAAAATCGAGCGTCCGTTGATGTCGTTTCCCGCACAGACGATTTCCCTCGATTTCCAGAAAGGCTGGACGACCGGGCCCGCTCCCGCCGTGATCCGAAGCGTCGGCTGAGAAAATTCACCGGGGTCGTTGTCCTCACAAAACGACAGCCGCGTTTTTGGCAATAACACCGGGCTTCTTGCCAAAAGCTTCATGGGTCGATATACGCGGGCTCATGATGGCGTCATCCCGCGGAATCAATAAAAGCCCATGCATTTCATCGACTGGTTGATTGTCGCCGTGCCGGCCCTCGTTGTCGCCGGAGTCACCCTCTACGCGAACCGGTATCTCAAGAGCGTGGCAGATTTCATGTCGGGCGGCCGCCTTGCCGGGCGCTATCTGCTTTCCACGGCGCGCAGCGAAATGGGCGCCGGCGCGATCGGCTACGTCGCGATGTTCGAGTGGTTCAGCAACGGGGGATTTTCGCTCACGTGGTGGCAGCAACTTTCGGCGCCTGTGGGCCTGCTTATCGCGATCAGCGGTTTTGTGGTCTACCGCTACCGTCAAACGCGCGCCCTCACCCTGGCGCAATTTTTTGAAATGCGTTACAACCGAAAATTCCGGCTTGTGACCGGTGCGCTCGGGTTCATCGCCGGCATTCTGAATTTCGGCGTCATCCCGGTGGTTGGCGGCAAGTTCATGGTCCATTTTCTCGACCTGCCCCAAGCCGTGCACGTCTTCTCCTTCGTTATCCCGACCTATCTGGTGCTCATGGGCTGTTTCCTGACCATCACCACGCTGATCACCATCACCGGCGGCCAAATTACCGTGATGATCGCGGATTGCATCCAGGGGATGATCTCCCAGGTTTTCTATATCGTCATCGGAGTATTTTTGATCGCCGTCTTCAACTGGCACGAAACCCGCGAGATGCTTCTCTCCTACCCGCCGGGCCATTCGATGGTCAACCCTTTCGATACGTCCGACGCCAAGGATTTCAATCTCGGGTACGTGCTCATGGGAATTGTCAGCGGCATTTACGGCACCATGGCGTGGCAAAATAACCAGGGCTTCAACTCGGCCGCGGCCACTCCCCACGAATCCCGCATGGGCAATATTTTGGGAAGATGGCGTGGTTTTGCGCTCAACGTTTCCATGCTGCTGCTGGCCACCGCCGCGATGACCTATCTCCACCTTCCCCAAGGCCACGCTGTCGTCGGTCAGAGGCTCGCCCATATCACCGATCCCCAGACAAGCGAACAAATGAGCCTGCCGATTGGCCTGTCCGAAATTCTTCCCCTTGGCATCAAGGGCATTTTGGTGTCGGTGGTCCTGATGGGTATTTTCGGCGGAGACGGCCAGCACCTTCACTCGTGGGGAAGCATTTTCGCCCAGGACGTCGTTCTGCCCCTCTGCAAAAAGCCGTTGAGCACGCGGGCCCACATCGTCCTCCTGCGGCTTTCCATTATCGGGGTGGCGCTCTTCGCCTTTATCTTCGGGGCTTTGTTCACACAAACCGAATATCTTCCGATGTGGTTCGATGTCACCACGGCCATTTTTGTCGGCGGGGCCGGGGCAGCGATTATTGGCGGCCTCTACTGGAGCCGCGGCACGACGGCCGGTGCCTGGACCGGCCTCATTCTCGGCTCCGTCCTTTCAACCGGCGGTATTCTTCTCCGGCAACCGGCCTGCGTTGAATTGTTTGAAACTGTCATCCACCGATTGGGGCCTTTGGCGCATCGATTGGGCATCCCCCATTCTCATTGGTCACAATACTTCTCGGATCACTTGGGCGCCCATTTTCCGGTCAACGGAAGAGTGATCGCGTTCTATGCCACTTTAATCGCCATGACGGGCTACATCGCCGTCTCGCTCCTGACCTGCCGGACCCCGCACAACATGGATCGCCTGCTTCATCGCGGACGCTATGCCGTCGAGCCGGAAGCTTCCGACGAACCGATCATGACCAAGCCGCGTAAAAGCCGCTTTCATCTTCATAACATCGTCGGGATCGACGAACATTTCACGCGGGCCGACCGGTGGGTGACGCTCGGGATCTTTTGGTGGAGCATTTTCTGGTTCGCTCTTTTCGTCATCGGCAGCGCCTGGTACCTGGTCCAGCCGTGGTCCAATATCGCGTGGGCCGATTACTGGCTGGTGACGGGGATTTACCTGCCGCTCGTGATCTCGATCCTCACCACGATATGGTTCACCATCGGCTGCTGGACCGATCTCGTTTCGTTCTTTCGTCGCCTGAAGGTGGAACGCGTCGACAGCCATGACGACGGCACGGTGAATCCGCGCGATCACACCTGAATACGGCCTGGTTTTCAGCAAAACCGCCCGCTTATCTTGTAGAGGTAAAATCTCCAATGTAAACGTTTCGAGTTGTTGGTCATCCCCTCACATGTTAAATGATCCCATGAGCCAAGCCAAAGCCGTCGTTTTCCCCGAGCCAAATCGCGTCGAAATTCAAAGCTTCAGTCTACCCTCCCTCGAATCAAACGAGATCCTGGTTAAGACGGAATACAGCGGCGTCAGCCAGGGGACGGAAATCTGGGCTTTCACCGGTAAGCGGCCCGAGCTTCAATTTCCGACCGTTCCAGGCTACCAAACGATCGGAAAAATTGCCGAAGTGGGGAACGCGACGACGGGATTCAAGGTGGGCCAACGGGTCATGGTCAATACCAGTCGCCTGCCAAAATCATTTCCCGAGACATGGATGGGCGCCCACTCCAGCCACATCATCACCAAGGAAGCGATCATCGTTCCCGACGAATGCGATCCGGTGGGAGCGGCGATCTCGGCCTTGCCCGCCGTGAGCCTGCGCGGAATCAAGATGATCGACGTCCGCATCGGTGACGTCGTCGTGGTGATTGGCCAGGGACTGATCGGCCAGTTCAGCGCGCAGTTGGCGAAACTTCGCGGCGCGATCGTCATCGCCACCGATGTGATTTCCGAACGCCTGACCTTGAGCAAGGCCAACAGCGCCGACCTGACGGTGAATGTGAAAGAGCAGAATTTACAGAAATTTGTCGCCTCACTTTGTCCCAAGGGAGTGGATGCCGTGATCGAAACCACGGGAAGATCGGACCAGTTCGCCACCTGCGTGGATCTGTTGCGCTGGGAGGGGCAACTGCTGCTGCAGGGCTGGTATTCCCAGCCGGTCACGTTCGACTTTCATGCCACGCACATGAAAAAGCCGCGCGTGGCGATCACCTGCGGATTCGACTTTGCCGACACAGCGACCTGCCTCCATTTGTTGCGTCATCAAAAACTGAAACTGCGGGAACTCGTCAGCCATTTGTTACCAATCGAGGAAGCGCCTGGAATTTATCCGCGCCTGGTCAAAAATGATCCTTCCTTGATGGGCGTCGTCTTCGATTGGACGAAGGAATGAAGGCCTTGATCGTGCCCAAAGCCGGGCGGATCGAGATTGAAGATGTTCCCAACCCGGAAATAGGTCCGTACGACGCCCTGGTCCGAAATGAATGTTGCGGCATTTGCAATAGCACCGACGTCAAATTGATCGACGGCCGGATGTTTTGGGCGCCGCCGTTTCCCATCGTTCTCGGTCACGAATCATGCGGGACGGTGGTGGAGACGGGAAGCAAAGTCCGGCGCTACCGGGTGGGAGATCGAGTAACTCGTTCCCTGGCATTCTGGCCCGGCACCCGCGCGGGATTGAACGTCGCGATGGGAGGCTTCGCCGAGTTCGGTTTGGTGCGCGATGCCGGCGCCATGGCAACCGATGGCGACTCCTCTCTCCTGGAAGACTACAATACGCAACGCCAGTCGGTGGTTCCGGCAGGGCTCGATCCGGTCCAGGCTTCGCTCGCAATCAGCCTGAGCGAAACGGCCAGCGTGCTGCGTCATTTGCCAAACCTGCGCGGAAAAACCGTGGCGGTCGCAGGCACCGGCGTAGCGGGGCTCGCGTTTGTTCTGTGGTGCAAACTCGCCGGGGCGCGGGTGATCTCCCTCGGAAGGCGCCAGGAACGTCTCCAAGAGGCTATAAGGCTCGGCGCGGATCTGACGGTTGATACCTCGAAAGGAGATGTGGCCGAGAATCTCAGGATGGCGGCCTCCGGTACAGTCGATGGATTAATTGAAGCGACCGGCGATGCGCCCCTGGCCAACAGCCTGCTCCAGCTTCTAAAGAAAGATGGATTCGCCGCCGCCTACGGTGTCCCCCCAACCGGAGTCTCGTATGATAAACGATGGATCGCACCACAAGTCGAAGAGCATCTCAGCCTGCCATGGATTTCCGACTTGCTGGCGCGTCAATGGATTCGTTCCGATTGGTTCGTCTCGCATACATGGGATTTCTCCGAAATTCTCCACGCTTTTGACGAGGTTCGGCAGGGAAAGGTGAAAAAGGGATTTATTCGCTTTGGGGCGCAATAAATAATCCAGACAGCTCAGCAACGGCCGGATCACCGTACTGGCATGTCATAGACGAAATCGCATTCCTCGTTCGGTATTTTATGCTGCGAATGCAGCCGTTACCCTACAGCCAGTAATACGATAAATCGGGCTCGTTGCATGGAAGATCGCTAAATGCTGATGGGCAATGCACCGATGGATACGGGGACCACGGCGCGGCTGTTTCCTCGATAGATTTGCCTGCCTCACAATTCGGAGGACATGCGTCCGCCACAGCGTAAAGACGTTTTTAGTAATAATGCCATAATTGTTGTCGCAGGCTACATCTCCGCGCAAAACATCCAGGTACCGGAGTTTATTTTCAACAATCGGACCATCGAATATAAATTATGAATAAACGATTCCTGCGATTTCCAATGCTAGTACTGGTTTTCACCGTAAGTGCGGCCTGCTATTCTCGGAGCTACGGCCAGACCGATGTTCAATATCCGGCAGACGCCGGCGTCTATAACGTCAAGTATTTCGGCGCAACGGGTAATGGCACGACAGATGACACTGCTGCTTTTCAGGCGGCCATCTCAGCTGCGCTCGATCAGTCGGCATTGATGGTCGGCACCACCAATTGGTCGATTGGCGCCAGCAACGCCGTTCTCCAAAACGACGTTAGCGAAGGCAGTACCGCCATCACTCTCTTCAACAACGGCGGAACGCTGGAAACCATCAACTCGACCGGCGGGTGGCAATCGTGGAATGGCAGCGCCTTCGCGCCCGTTTCTCCCACGACCATGGGAGGCGCCTCGATGCTCTATATCGGTTCCACGGCGACACTGACCATCGGAACGGATGTCTGGTCCATCACGAGTACCGGAGCCCTTTTGAGGAATGGCGTGACCACAGACACCGCCGGTGAAGCGATCTTCAACAACAACGGCACGCCCGAATACGTGAGCTCGGTCGGCAAGTGGTATTACTGGAACAGTAGCAATTCCTGGACTGAATTTTATCCTTCACAAATGGGTACCGCCGGGATGCTCTATACCAACCATTATATCTATACTCGTGACGGCGCGATGGTCATTCTCTACATCCCGAACGGAACCTACCTCCTTTCCGGCACTCTTTATTCGAAGGATGCATCGGGGTGGCTTTCCGGCCTCTACCTTCAGGGGCAAAGCCAGGCAGCAACCATCCTCAAGCTGAAACCCGGCATTTTCACCAATACCTCCACTCCACAGGCGGTCATCGAGACCGGCTCGGAAGGTTCCAGCAGTTCGACCGGCACCGGTGAAGCAGCCTTCCGTCATTATATCCGCAATCTTACCGTGGATACGGGTACGGGAAACACCGGAGCCATTGGCATCGATTACCTGGTCAACAATCGTGGCGGAATCTACAATGTAACTGTCCAATCGGACGATTACTCCGGCATCACGGGCATCCGCATGGATCGCTCTTATCCCGGCCCCGGCATCCTTAAGAACGTCACTGTCACCGGATTCAACACAGGCATATCCATGCTCTCCCAGGATGAATACGGCATGACCCTTGAGAATATCAATCTGAGCCACCAGAACACCGATGGCATCAACATCACCGAAAACCTTGCCTCCATCAATGGATTGACCAGCAACAATACCGTTCCTGTCCTGATCACCACCAATTCCGCGGCCCACGTTACGCTGCTCAACGGCACCTTCACCGGAGGGGCTTCCGCCAACACTGCCATCAGCGGTCCCGGCGCTCTCTATTGCCGCAATATCACCAGCAGTGGTTATGGAACCATTGTCGGGACCTATACGGGAGGCGCCAGCCCCGTCGTCATTTCGGAATATGAGTCGACCGCTGCCTATAAGGAGTTCACAGGAAACATCCCAGGGTCCATTTGCCTGCCGGTGGAACCGACGCCCGATTTCAACTCGACCACCCTGTCGCAGTGGGTCAACGGCGCGACCTACTCAACGGTCACCAACGGCGATTACCTCAGCTCCATCCAGGCGGCCATCGATAATTCCAAAAGTCCGGTGGTCTATCTGCCCCAGGGCAATTATTATATCTCCAACACGATCCACCTTCGAGGCAGCGTCCAGAAATTCATCGGATGCAACACCAAGCTTTTGCCTATGACCTCGTTCCCCGCCGGAGCCCCGATGATTCAGTTCGACGGAGGATCGAGCGAGGTCGTGGACATTCAGAACCTCGCCTTCTCGAACGCGAATGTTGTACAGAATAGCGACCTGACCCTCGCCATTGAAAACTGCGATGTCGGCGTCTACTCGAACACCTCCGAGGGAACGGGCGATACCTTCCTGGAAGATGTCGAGAGCTCCAACATCAATATCGATTATCCCCAGTACGTCTGGGCCCGGCAGTTGGACATTGAAGGCCTCTCCAGCAATTACATCACTAACAACGGCGGTGTCCTCTGGCTCTTCGGTTACAAGACCGAGATTACCAGTTCCACTGTCAGCATGATCGTCGGCCAGAACGGTAGCTGGACGGAGCTAATGGGCGGCTTCTTTTATCTAACCGGGACCACTTCTCCCACCGTGCCCATGATTATCAATAACAACGGCGTGATGAGTCTCAACTATCTCATGGACCCCAACGAGACCATCTCTTACGCGACCAGCGTTCAGGACACGGAAGGAGGGACCGAAATGAACTTCTCCAAGCATAGTAATGTGGTCCTTTACAGCGCGGCGCCACAAACCTATGGCCAGGCGACCCTGGATCTCTCCGGCGCCGACATCGGCACCGTCCCGATTGCAGGCAGCAATAGCACCAGTGGGAACATTTTCACCGTCGCGGGCTCGGGAGAAATCTCTTCCACCGCAGACTCCTTCCATTTCGACTATGAAGCCGTGACAGGCAACTTCGACATCATCGCCCGGGTGCTCACGCAGGGCGACGCGTCGGCCCCCTGCAAGGCTGGAGTCATGATCCGCAACGATACGTCCGCCGGTTCGCCGAATACCCTGCTTGCCGCCACCCCCGGTTATGGATGGACCTTCCACGTCCGAAGCACCGAGGGCGGAAACACCATTTCCAACACCGGCGGCAACGGCTCATGTCCCCTCCCCTTCTGGGTGCGCCTGAACCGGACTGGAAATGTCTTCACCGGCTATTATTCCACCAATGGCACCACCTGGACACAAAGCGGTACCAATACCATCACGGCCATGGGCACCACCGTTAAGGTAGGAATCGCCGTCGATTCCGGCGGAGCCGACGCACTGAGCACCTGCACATTCGATAACGTCGGGATCGTCCCAAATCCTTAGGGACACCTCAGGATGACGCTAGAAAAATAGCCTGTGGCGTTTTACCTCTAAAAGGCGATTTGAGGAGTTGAGATAACGTGGGGTAATGCAGGTTGAAAAAACTTCCGTCATTGGAACGAGACGCTCCACCAACTGATCTAATTCCCCAATTTGCTAATTATCAAAGTCGCCACGGCTGGCAAGATCGGCGCGAGAAAAACAAATAGCTCGCGTCATGCGCCTTGGGGTCCACTTTTCTTACTGGAAGGCTCGGGGGCTTTGTAGTTGTCCGGCCCACCAAGTTCCAGGAACTTGCGGTACACTATAACCAGGCCGATGAGCGCGACCAGGCTGAGAATGCAGCTCATCAAAAATGTGTAGCGGTAAGCGTGATGGACGTGATCGAGAAAAATTCCGACCGCG
>FSXO01000168.1_pt1 | contig 11315 bp, 9 predicted proteins | sample 1638291 | NCBI WGS metagenome assembly FSXO01 (sample SAMEA3914788, study PRJEB12502) | metagenome | biome: forest; material: soil | place: Canada | collected 2011-07-03 | depth 0.1 m
CCTCTACCGCGTCGAATCGTTGAACCCGAACAGCCACTATCACCTCGCCCTGCACGTCGATTATCCGAATGCCTTTGATCTCGACAAGGCCCACTCCGACGGCCGCACGCAACTCGGTGGCGATATCATGATTCACGGCAGCAACGTCTCCATCGGCTGCGTGGCCCTGGGAAATTCCGCGGCGGAAGATCTCTTCGTCCTCACGGCAAAAACCGGCGTGAAAAACGTCCATCTGATTTTCTGCCCCTTCGATTTTCGCTCGACCAAAAAGGCACTTACCGGTCCCGAGCTGCCCGCTTGGACTCCGGAACTCTATGCCCAACTAGAGCAAAATCTGGCTACCCTCCCCTTACCTCCGCCTTCCGCCGAATCTACCCAATGAAATCACACGCCATCACCGACCTCGCTCCCGTTGTCGCGCAAAGACCGCTGATTGCCGTCGAAATCAATGCAATCGCGGACGAACTGCTCGATGCGGGAATCGACGATTCCCTCAAGGTAGAGTTTCTCCATGCGTGGGCTGTTCGTGGCGAAACGGCGGCGGAATTGGCGGCGTGCGCCGAGGCTTTTCTGCCCAAGGCGCTCGATCCCGGCCTGCGCGGCTCATGGCACGGCAAGCCGCTGCTCGATTGTTGCGGCACGGGCGGCGGCGGGCTCAACCTGTTGAACATCTCCACGGGCCTGATGTTTATCCTGAGCGCGATGGGCATTCCCGTGGTGAAGCACGGCAACCGCGGCATCACCAAGCGCTCCGGCAGCGCCGATGTGCTCGAGGCCATGGGAATCCAGATCGATCTCGCGCCGGAAGAAGTGCCTCGCTGCCTTGAGGAAGTCGGCTGCGCCTTCCTGTTTGCGCCGGCATACCACACGACATTCGCCGCCATCGCCCCGGTGCGCCAGGCGCTCGCGGCACAGGGCCAGCGGACTGTCTTCAACCTGCTGGGACCGTTGCTGAATCCGGCCCGGCCGGATGCGCGACTTGTGGGCGTTTTCAAGTCGGAGCATGTGTCGCTTTATCAAGACGCGCTTGAGTTGATGGCCTGCCCGAAATTCACCGTCGTCTCCGGCGAGGACGAGGAGAGCCACAAAATGATCGGCGAAGTCAGCGCCTGGGGTTCGAGCCTCCTGGGCAGCACACTGCGCTTGCCCGATGGCGAGCCGTTCAACCACCTGACCCGAAAGCCCAACCCGCCTCTGCGCGAGACGCTCACCTCGCTCCTCGTCCGGAACGCCGACGAAAGCGCGTCGCGCCTTGAAACCATTTTCTCCGGCGAAGACCAAGGCCTCGACCGCGAAACGTTGTTGATCAACGCAGCCGTCGCAAGCTGGACCCATGGTACTTCACCGTCCCTGGAAGATGGCCTCGCCCAAGGCGCCGAAGCCCTCGATTCCGGCAAGGTCCTGGAGCAACTCCGCAAATGGCAGAAATTTTCGGAATGAAGCGAAAATCTCCTCGCTGATCTCATCCGGCACTTCTCTACTGAAGGAGTTACCGTGACAATCCGCGTCGCCTCTCGAGGCGCGAGCATGCACTCGATACGATAACTTACGCGGCGTCCGCGAAAAGAACCGGAAATGGTGCGCGGTACAGGGTTCGAACCACTGATTCAAGCTTGGAACATCAGCCACTTACAAGCCCGGACTCACAAGGAGACTCACAAAATCTTTCTGACCCGATTTTCGCCCGATTGGTCACAGCTTGGCCTGCCCTGTCCGAAGAGCGAAAGAAGATCATAAATTCGCTCCTCAATTTGACCTAACGACGCCGAGCAAACGCGAAGCAGCACCATTACTGAGCGCGCGCGCCAATATAAACTATGGCGTGTCTTCTTTCCCCGAGTTCCTACCATTCGGGCCCGACGAGCACGGAGCCTTTGTGAGTCGGAGCAATTCCTTAAGTCGATGCCATTGGAGCAAGAGCCAGAGGCCGATTGGCCGAATCGGCGTCTTGGCGAGCGAATGCCAAAAAGGGCGGTCGCGGGTGCGCGCAAGCCGGAAGAGCTCGGGAAAAAGTTCGTCGGCGTGCTGCAGATAAAGATCGCGGTGGTATTCGTAACATTTGCGCCTCATGGCGAGGTAGAGATCATCGGTATCGCTCACCGCGCGCGAGACCGACTTGATGCGATAGTAAAAGTGGCAGTCAGGCAGGATCACGACTTCGCGCCCAAGGCTGACGATGGAAAGCCAAAATTCGTAATCCTCGAGGGTGTGCTTCATCTCAGGCTTATAGCCGCCGACGCGGCGCCAGTCCTCGGTCCGAAAGAGGGCGCAGCAAAGCACGTTGCAGTCGACCAGCAATTCCTGCACCGAGAAGGGGCGCATCGGCACCGAGCCCCGCTTCATCCCGAAGTATTCGGCATGGCAAAAAACGGCACCCACCTCAGTGCGTGCGCGCATAATTTCGACCGCCTGCCGCACATAGTCGGGGCCGATTTTGTCGTCGGCATCGAGAGGCAGGAAATAGTCGCCCGAACAGGTCCGGATGCCGTTGTTTCGCGCCGCGGGCAAATCTTGATTCGTGGTGTGCAGCACCCGGGTTTTGGGAAAATCAAGCCGATGCAGCAGTTCGACTGTGAAGGGATCGGTCGAACCATCGTTGACCACGATGATCTCGAAGTGGGAGTAGGTCTGCGCCAGCACCGAGCGGATCGCCTCCTCGACATACTGGCCCTGGTTGAAGCAGGGCATGATGATGCTGACGAGTGGACCGATGGATTCGTTCATGGCGCGGGCGGAGAATTGGGCGGGAGGCCCAGTTGCCCGCGGTAGAATTCGAGCGTCAGCCCGAGACCTCGGTTCAGTTCGAATTCGGGTTGATAGAGGAGATATTTCTGCGCGGCGTCGATGGAAGCCCGGGAACTGCGGACATCGCCGGAGCGGCCGTCGACGAAGCGGGGGGACAGGCGCCGGCCGGCGAGGTCACCCAGACTACCGATCAGGTCGAGCAGGGAGCACGATTTTCCGGTGCCGATATTGAAGCAGCGCCCCGCGATATTCTCCAAGGGAACCTCCAGGCAGGCGGTGATGGCGGCGACGACATCCTCGACGTAGACAAAATCGCGCGTCTGGAGACCGTCGCCGAAAACGACGGGGGATTCGCCGTTGATGGCGCAGTGGCAGAATTTGGCGATGACACCAGCATAGTCCGAATCGCTCGCCTGACGCGGACCGTAGACATTAAAAAGGCGCAGCGAAACGGTGGGCAGGCCGAAGAGACGGAAGAAAGTCCGCGCATAGTATTCTCCCGCGAGCTTCTGTACGGCATAGGGAGAAATGGGCGAGAGCGGGCCCTCCTCGACCTTTACCGGCAGTTCCTCGTTCCCGTAGACTGCGCACGAGGAGATGTGGATGAACCGTTCCACGTGATGCTCCCGCGCCAGCACAAGAAGCTTGAGCGTAGCATCGAGATTTACCCGATGGGTATGCAAAGGGTGAGCGATCGATTCGGCCACGGAAGGGATCGCCGCAAGGTGAATAATGTTCTGACAGGAAGGCACGAGCCGAGAAAGGAGACCGTCGTCATTAACATCGCCGATGACAACCTCCATCCCCTCCCCGTCGGTCTTCCAACAGAGATTGGCCTCGTTGCCGGAGGATAAATCGTCCAGCACGACGACCGGCCTGCCCTTTTCGCAGATCCGTTGCGCCACGTACGAGCCGATAAAGCCGCATCCGCCGGTAATCAGGGTTCTCATGTCTTATGTCTTATATCTTATATCTTATGTCCCGTGCTCCGTGGTTGTAGCATGGCTAAAGACGGAGAATCGAGCCTGAAGACAACCGATCCTGCGCGAGATGGCGGAGCACTTCGAGCGAATGGCCCAGCGCATACCGGCCGCCGTGGCTCAAAGGCGATTGCAGGTAGCGACGCGCGTTGGAGACGGCGCCCGCCTGCCGCCACGCCCGGAAGGCGTAGTGGGAGAGGGTCAGCAAGAAAGCACCTTCATTCCACACGCGCGCTTCGCGGTTGAAGTCGCGCAATTTGAAAAGCCACGCGTTTGCCTCGGGAAAGGAGGGCCGCAGGAGGATTGGCGCCAGGCCGCAAATCGACTGGTGGACGTCCAGCTCGCGTTCCGTGAAAGGCACACCCGCTTTTTCTAGCACCTCCTTTTGGATGCCGCGAGTCCGGGCCAACATCCTCCCGTCGCGCATCGCGTGGCCGCTGACCTGCCCCTTATGCTCCCGGTAATAGACAAGCACCTCGGGCAGGGCTCCGATCCGCGTCACGGCCGAGAGCCGGGTCCACAGGTCGTAGTCTTCCGCGATGTCCATACGATAACGAATCCCGTTTTGCCGAAGGACGGCGGCGCGCAGAAGCACGGACGAATGGGCCAGCGGCGAGCGAAAAAGCAATTCAGCACGGATGGCTTCGTCGCTTGTCGCGCATCGGATCACCCGCGTATTCGACCCGCCGTACATGACGACCCACGAGGCGCATACGCCGTAGTCGGGATGGCGGACAAGAAAAGCGACTTGCCGCTCTAGTTTGTCGACGTGAAAGAGGTCGTCGGAATCGGCGATGGCAAGAAATTCGCCTGAGGCAAGCTCCAATGATTTGTTTCGGGCTTCCTCAATGGTGGCGCCCGGCAATTGGTGCAGATGAAGCCAGCCGTGGCGCTGCCCGTAGGCCTGGAGTATTTCCCAAGTGCCATCGGTGGAACCTCCGTCGACGACGACGATTTCGATCGGGCGGTAGGTTTGCGCAATCAAGCTATCAAGCGACCGACCGACCAACTCCACGCGGTCCCGCACGATCATCAAAATACTGACGAGAGGCCGCTCGCTGTTCACGCGCGCATCTCCCCGGCCGGCGCCAGCGTAAGCTCGACTTCCTGATGACACGCTCCGGGCAGGAACCCGCGATATTTCCCGACATCGATCCGGTAGCCCGTGAGAAAAAGTTCCGCCAGCCGGTCAGGATTGTTTTCCCCCAGGCCACCGAAGCGGTTGCCGGCCACATTCTGCACACGGTTCGCCGGATTGGAGAAGGCGACCGACCGACAATAAGAGAATAGCCAAGGATGGCTCCTCATCACCCGATTTCTCTGTTGGTAGAGCACCTCTTCCATCGCATTGGGATTAGAAAAGTAGCGTTGCGTCAAAAGCGGGCGCAACTCGTCCAGCCGATAAACGGAGCTCGAAAGATCGAACGGATAGCCGAAATCGCCGTCGCCTTCCGGCCAGCGAAACTTTATCATGCTGCCGGACAGGCTCTCAAAGATCGGCACGGCCTGTGTTCGGCTGACCGGATAACAATAGGTCGTGTTCTCCCCCAGTCGCAACGAAACGCCGAGGGCGTCCGGGGTGGCGGCCAGTACCGCGGCGATTTCGGAAGGAGAAAAGGAGGCGACGAACAACGCGTCGTCGACTAGAAACAAGACGCAAGAGGAAGCGCTTTTTCTCAGCGGTTCGCCGGACTCTGCCTGAACCGGGAGAGAAACGCCGAAACGCGCGGCGATTTTTTCCATCATCGAGGGAATCCGGCCCAGCAGCGCTTGGAGCACATCGGCATAGAAATCAGTTTCCCGAACAAACCGGATGTGAGGGCTGACCGCCAGTTCCCCGATCAGCTTTTGGTAGGCTTCGCTATGCAGCGCGCTCGTCGCCTTAAACAGCACAATGATCTGCAACTCCGCAAACTCGGTGCAATTCTCCTCCAGAGAGGCAAGCGCGCCTTCGAGCTGAAGCGCACGGTTGCGGCTAAAAACGAGCGTCTTCACTTCGCGGCCCGGTGCACGGCCAACCAGTTCTGGTATTGGAAATTCTCCATGCGCTGCAGATAGGCGCGGATGGGGAAAGCTGGCCCGGTGCGATTTTATAGAGCTCAAAACCGGCCTGCTTCAGAAGTTCAAAGAAATCCTTCAGCAAAACGCGCGAGTCGATATTTGTGCCGCCGTATTCAAACTGGATCCGGCCGATTCGCCCCGCCTGCAGCAAACCGAGTCCGCCGCGCAAGACTTCCAACTCGTGACCTTCCACGTCGAGCTTGAGATAATCGATCCGCGCCAGGCCCATCAGCTTGCAATGGGCATCGAGGGTCGTGAGCTGCACGGTCTCGATGGACCGTGGACCGTCTGCCGACATGCCAGGAATGCCTTTGCGAAGATAAAGCGAGTTATTGCCTGAGTCATCGTTCAGCGCGTAGAGCCGGGAGGTGCCCTCGTTCGATCCCAAGCCGCACGGGTTCAGGCGCGCCTTGGTGAGTTCCGGTTGAATGGCCAGCACCTGGAAAGTCGCCGCGCACGGCCCGAAGCAATGCAGCTCCACCATCGGATAAAGCCGGAGAACCGCCTGCGCCCAGTCACCGCGATTGGCTCCGACATCAAACACAATCGAGGCGGGGAGGATCTGGGATCGGAGAATTTCATATTCTCCGTTCGTAAACATATCGTCATTGTTCTCGTGGTCGTGCCACGCGATGTACTTCTTGCACAGCCGGTAGACCGGTCCCAGGCGGAGAAGATAGAAGGGCGATGTCATGCGGAGAAAACCTGCCTGACCAAAGAATAGTCCGTGGAAGCCATCCGAAAAGTCGATTTCAAGCCGCCGCCTTGACCAGGCGAAAGCAGCCGCAGCCATAGGTCTGTTCATCGGCCATTTCAGGTGACGCTTCCGGCATAAAGGTTCCATCGTCGGTGATCAGGGCGAAAGACTTTGATTGCAGCCAGGGAAACATCGCCAGTACCTCGGCATGGCGGTAGATACGGTGGGCATTGAAGCAGACCCGGCTCCTGCCGACCGGGGTCGCCATCAGTAGCTCGCCCCCCGGCGCCAGGACGCGCTGTAATTCCGCCGCCGCCCTCAGGTCCCCCTCGGGATCGAGCGGATCACCATAGCGGCCCAGTCCGATGTGCTCGATAACGTGCATGCACGAGAGCGAGGCGATACTGTCCGAATCGAACGAGAGCCGGCTCAGGTCGATGTGCTCGCATGTGAGATTCGAAAGTTTTAAAACAGGCGGCCGGTAGTCGTAGAAGCGCACCGGGATGAATGCGGAAAGAAGGGCGTTGAAGTAAAGGCTCGATGAGATATCAACATGAAAAGCAGGCCTGCTTTGCGACAAAATTCGCACGGCCCATGCGGTATGGTAAACATAGTGGGCGTCGAAAGCGGTGGTGGCCGAGGAATCGTCGAAGCAGGGAATCACATCCTCCAGTGCCACAGACAGTTTTCTCGCTGAAATGATCTGCCTCTTCCTGAAAGCGGAAAGCGTCGAGAAGAACCGCGCGTACCCCACCGGATTGCGGCAAAGGCCGGCCATCGTTGAAGCGGCGGATTTCATCAGGTTCATCTTCTGGTTTAGGCGTTGATTATCTGAACAAAGATCATGGGATCGAGGCTAGCAGGTTATTGGAAGGGATCGCTACGCAAACCCCGCGCGCCAAATGGCCTACCTTCAACATTGTCCGGCCCACCAGCGATTCCTTGCGAAAACGTCGCTATTTTTATTCAAGGTTTATCCGTTATTTTCGAAAAATTGCCCATCTTAAAGACTTCCATAATGTTCCAGAGCCGAGGGCCGCATAAAATCCGCTTAGCAGGAGCGCGACTTGAAGAAGCCATCCTTGCGACGGACTCATTTGCGCCAGAAAACCACGTTTCCAGGGAGCTTTACCAAATGCACGAATTTGGCCTAATGAAGGCCTCCAGCTTGATTCTTCCAGAGGCGCCGCAAAAGCCCGAGGCTTATCTGAGTTGCCGTAATTTACGCGATAAGGCATCCGGCCCAGATGTCGGGCCTGTTCTTTGGTGGGATAGCGCAATAAAAGGCTGATGCAACGATCGACTTGTTCGCTCGATGGGGCACAGGTCAGGTAATCAGGCAGCAAAAGAGCTGCATCCTCGATAAAGCGATAAGCACCTTCTCTCATTCTCTCTAGTTGAACCAACTGTTCCGCCGTGTATTCACAATCCGCGTAAATGGGCATCGTGCCCTTCGCGGTAGGTTGAATACCTATAATAGAGCCATGAGGAGCAGAGAAAAGAAGTTCCAGCAAACCTTCGTTCGCCGCAATCATATGTTGACGTTGGGAAGGTCGACCCAAATGCATAAAGAAGGACTGGAACTGCCCACCCGAACGCATGAAGCTCTCTGCCGCGGCAAATGTCCCAAAGAAGTAACCTTTGAGTTTGAACTTTGGATTATGTTCCCGTACTGAGTTATGAACCGCCTGGACTACGGTCCCTTTCCACCCGATATCGACTAAAGCCGTATCGGATCTTTCGATTTCCATTTCCTGAAAATAGTCATGTAAACGGAGACGGCCTTGGGCGACTTCAGCGAAGAATTCTATTTGAACCGCTTTTAGCCACTGAATGAGCCATACTTTATATATAGGCTTCAGGAATCGCCCAAAATAGTCATGGGTGATCGGCACGTCGAGAGATTCGAACCCAAGCTCTAGCAGCGTCGTTCGGTGCGCAGCAGGGTCCAGGTTCAGACGTAAAACAAAATCACGAACCGTCAGGCCAGGATTTGGCATGAGCAGGAAATCGAGCGTCTCTGAATTTAATTCGCGAATTCCCGCAACATTTATTAATCGTCTCGAAGCGAATAAGTAGGTCGCCTCCAAGGGTACCGACCAAACCTTTTTAAGAATATCCAAGCCTCGCAAAAGAGGAAATCCATCGCGGGCACAAAGTAGAAGGCGCTGAATATCATCCTGATGGGCTTGTCGACAGAGCCAATGCAAAAAGTTGAAGTAGATGGGGCCGGCCACGTCGTAGCCAAATTCGTCCCAGAAATTGGCGGTAATGTCCTTTGAAATATCACAGAAAGCGCGCGACGTTGCACTTTTCCTGCCCAAGCCAATGGCGATGCTGCGAGAAATCGAATTATCTTGAATCTGAGCTGACGGTCGCACGAATTCACTATCGGGACGTCGATTGTATCGGATTGTCCTAACGGCCCTCCAACCATTAAGACGAGCCCGAAAATAATCCGCGTATAAATTATCTCCAAAATGAAGGCAGCGGCTCGAGGATGTCTGCAATTTATTTTGCACTATCCGGTAAAGTTTTCCACTCGCCTTGTTGCCTCCCATTTCTGCCGACACAAAAACTTTAGCATCGCTATACCCTTGAGATTCAAGGATCACTTTTAGACAGTGCGAAGGTAGATACATATCTGTCAGGAAGATCACGTTCTTATTTAGGCTCAAGGCATGAAGATAAAGTTTTAAAATAAGGGGATGTGGATAGAGAAATTCCTTTTCCATCGAAATTTCCAACTGCTGAAGCATCTCCGATTGGCTTGTGCTTAAGCCACGAAGCAATCGAAACTCTTCGTATATATTTTCTAAAGTGATCTGGCGACGAGTAAGACAAGCGCGCGATTTAGCCGAAGCCTCGGCATCCAATCTATCCTGAAAAAAAGAAGGAGTCTTTTGATTGATCTTCTCCGATGCCTTAGCTTCCATGGCAACAAAAAGATCAATAGGACGTGCGAGCTTTCGCTGTAATGCTGTGTCAAACACATCGAAAGATACAAGCTCACTCAGAGCAATTTCTTGAAACAAAATGCAAGGATCAAATTCCATTTTTATACACGGAGTCTCAGTAGGATTCCCCCTTCCCGCCCTTTTAAGCAAAAGGGAATAGTAACTACTTTATTTTGTGTAGTCGATATTTTGTTGCCCTCCAAGCCTACCTTCTGAGTAAAGTTGACATTACTTGTAGGCCCAACGCGTCTTCCAGACAAAGCCGTACGATGCGAGTGTTGAGAGTGAAAGAGCCTCCGACAATATCTCTGGTTAATCGATCGAATGGTTCGGCTCGCTACTGAGTGAGTATTGCGCACCCGCGCCTGGATCATATATCTCGCTCTTGCAGCAGCTTGTCGGCTCCCAAGAAATTCTATCAAAGACCACTCTCAGCGCGTTCTCGCGGGCGCTGCATTGAATCCGCAAGAAGCAAGCATAAACTCTTCAGCCAGCTAATGAATCGTGCGCTGCGAAGATTATCTCCCGAATCCGCGGTTCCTCCGGTTTATCAGTTCTACTTCCAGCGCTATTAATCGAGCCAAGCTCTTGACTGTGTATCATGGTGAAAATCGTGCTCAAGCGTTCACCGCGCACGCGTACGACGCCAAAGCTGTAATGAATAACGATTTCATCAGGATGGCGTAGGGCATGGGATAAAATGAGTATGGCGCGAAGAGCGCGGTTCCATCTTTTAGTTCAAAGTTGATTCCGGCCGGATGGGTGCCCCGCTCATAATTGGCAGGCTTGGAGTCGAATGTTCCGTCTTTGGTTTTAAGAGCCATAATTTTTTTCTGGATTGAGTTTAAATGCCGAGCCCGGTTCTTTGGGATTGGACGGGGCTGAAGTCGTAATGGGGGCGCTCTGATTCCGCAGGTGTATGCCTTGGCCCGGACACGGATTCTGTAATGGATGCTCTTTGGCGGTGCAGGTCACGTCGCCTGACCATCTGACGCAGTTGCTCCGTCCGGCGATTCACCGCCGCACGGATGCGCCGAATTTGCGCGGTGATCTCGCGGTATGCAGTCGAACGAAGGTCAGCGGTCAGGTTCTTTGGGGGATTGGTGGCCAGAACATCGAGAGCCGCTTTGCGATTTCCTTCCGGTAAATGGGACATGAGTCCGCCTTATCCGGCATATGCACCGAGCACGATTCCCGGCCTCGGGAGCAGGCAACATAAGACGACTTCGCATCCAATCTGGCAGCGGCCACCACCACACGCTCGCAGGTTCGGCCCTGCGCCTTATGCGAAGTGACGACGTAGCCGTGGGTCCACTGTTTGAATGTGGCGGGCACTGAAATGCCCTCCCGCATATGGAGCGAGCCGTCAGGTTCGATTTTCCCGACCGTGAGCACCTGTCCGTCGATCAGCCCGAGCGGCCTCGCATTGACCCGGATCAGGATTTTGTCACCGGGGCAAACTTCGATGGGACGCGAAATGGCCACGTCGAATGAACCCGCCGATTTCAAGGGGAGCGTCCGCTCTTGGTCACCCGATACCACGACTACTTTGCCGCCTTCCACCCGCGCTACCGTGGATGATTCGCCGGGCTTCCAGCCGCCCATGGGTTTTGCGACGGTTATCACTTGGCCAGGCTGATAATTCCGCCAATTGCCGCGCTGCTGGACGGTCCACCGAAGAGAATCATACACCGTGCAGGGCGTATCATCTTCGGGTAGCAAATCCCGCTCCTTAAGTCCCAAGCGAATTTCATGGGTCAAGTGCCGGTTTTCCTCCCAGGTCGGGCTGACCGCCAAACAGCGATCCAAGTTTTTGCCGTCATCGGTGGATTGAAAGTACGCTGCCGCTGCATTTTTGAGGTAATCGGCCTGTCC
>FSXO01000161.1_pt1 | contig 11237 bp, 9 predicted proteins | sample 1638291 | NCBI WGS metagenome assembly FSXO01 (sample SAMEA3914788, study PRJEB12502) | metagenome | biome: forest; material: soil | place: Canada | collected 2011-07-03 | depth 0.1 m
AGACGTTCCGGTACACTCAGCAATCGCTAAGCCTGCAGACTACGAAGGTATCGATTCCGTATGCGATCGTCTCCGCAACAGCTTGGCCGAGGCGATTGAAGGCATGGAGGATGAGATATCCACGTTGATCAATGCTCTCCTTCCTACCTTATCGACCCACGAAAACTCCGTTCGTACGACCCCGATTTAGATGCTGACGAAACGCTGTTGAGACCGGTCTAACTGCCAGCAGAATTGCCAGCAAAGTAAGTGAAAGAAAGTGGATCGGTATTGGCCGATTTTGACTTGGCTACCTCTGTAACTTGGCTTATGATAGGGACATAACAAGCGCGGGATCGTCCGACTCCCACCCTGTCCGCCATCTCTTTTCAGAGGTAAAAAGAGAGTCTGAAAGTCGGGGAAGCGGAAATGGTTGCAGAATGGTTACAGGTGCGCCATCTGGAATCGCTGGGCTGCGATGTTTCGAAGTTGGAGGCCGGCTTTGCGGATAAGCAACGGGATTTTGCCAACCAAGGTTCGGCTTTTTTCTTTATCCGTTTCCGAAAGAAATTCCCATGGTACGAGAGCGGGGTGGTGTTTGTGGGCGTCGTCACGCGTGAGGCCCGGGGACCAGCCTTGTCGCTGTCGTTCCGCCATCCAACGCTCGTGACCGAGACGTGAAAGGAGTTCTAGTTGTTCCGGCGTAATGATGGCAACTGGGGACGTTGCGTCGCTATCGGATATGAGTTCGTACCCAAGTCCGTAAAGCTGGCTGGGGATATCCGCGACCTGCAGGCGATAGGCCTCTCGGATATCCTCGTTTAACTCTTCCCACGACACTAAGGTGCTGTCGCTCGCGCGGACTTTTCCTTCCTGGATGAGCTCAGCGGTGTGGAGGGCATGAGCCGACCGGGCCAGGTCATCGATGGTTGGATTCTGTTCCGGAATCACGCGGTAAATGCGGAAGAGTCCCGGGTATCCCTTGGCGAGGGCCTTGCTGCCGGCATATTCACAGACGAAACCTTCACGTCGATTCGGATTGATTCCGGGATTGCGTCGGCTGATCTCCTTCCCTAATTCGGCCATCGCGGCAAATTCCTCGCTCGCGTAAACTTCTCCCGTCTCCGCAATAGGCTCGATGCGCGCTGCCCGGTTCACATGCGATCCGGCGTAATCGATTTGCCTGAGCACAGGATTGTAATGGGCAAGAACGGGACCGGTATGAAGTCCCACCCGAATATTGAGAGGACGTTTGACTAGTTCATTACGCGTCTCGTCTCGTTCGACGTAGATAAGCCCCCTCTTCCTCCACTCTTCTTCTCCATCACGAATCATTTTCGTCAGGGCCAACGCGAAGAGAGCGGCGTCGCGGCTGAAATCGAAGACGGCGTAGATCGCATCGCCCCAAGTGTTGAGACTGCGCGGCGCATGAGGACTGGTGGAAAGAAGAATCGAAAGCCGCTGCATGAACACTTCCACAAAGTCGGCCACCACTTTTTCAGTCAGTTTGCTGTAGCCGACAATATCAGCGAAAAGCATGCTTTTGACTTCAAGGCGAGCGGTCAAGCGCTCTGTCCGATCACGGGTTTGCGGAGTTCGTAATTCAGAAAGACTCTGCGCAGGCAGGTCAATGAGCTCTGGCTCCTGGCGCAACTGGTGGCTCCACAATTCAACAAAGGAACGAGGGCCTCCTGTCTCGGCTACCGATTTGCCATTCCAAAGGGCCAGAGGCTTAAGGTCCAAACGCGATATTCTCGCCGTGTGCAAGGCCAACCCGGCCGTCACTTCCTGGGTAAATTCCCACCCAACGTTGTCACCGGGCTCGAAGACTTGACCTAGTTCGCGGACGGTGGTCGCGCCTTCCAGCGCCTGACGAAAGAGCGGCTCCCAGATTGGCGGCGAGCCCACGGGTTCATAAGGGGCCACCCGCGTGCGGTAGAATTCCTCCTTGGACCAGGGAAGGACGATGTGATATCCCGATCCCGGACGCTCCCGTAGCGCCTCGATGAAGAGAAGATCGGCACCGGCCGCTGCGCTTAAGAATCCTACGCGAGCTTGGAGTAGATCGAGCTTTTGCCGTATCGCCTCACGAACCTGCGGAATTAATTCCAAAGGAAATCGGGCCGCCGCCCCGGGCATATCGGGCACATGTCCGGCGAAGACGAGAAGTTGCAGGGGAGGAAATGCATCGCAGAAAAGTTGGCGAGGCTGTTCCAATGCTTCTGCAATAAACTGCGATCGGAATCGGGCATCCGCCAAGTCGTCGGTCGTAACGCCGGGGACATCCTTAAGTTTGGTGAAAAGGACAAATGCTTCTTCGAATTTTCCCAAGATCGCAGTACCGACCGCCCGAAACCAAGAAGTTTGAAAGCTGGGCCCCTGCTGTCGCTCGATCTCCCCTACCCGGGCTAATGCTTTGTCTACGGCCGCTCGCGTTTTTGCAATGCTTGTGGGATCGTTGCCGCCCGACCTCAACTGCATCGCCGCGCTCAGGCCAAGACCCGAGAGTGAGTCGGGATCGAGGGCTAGGACTCGCTGATAAAGCGCCAAAGCGCCCGCGGCAGCGGCCCGGCGACTCGGCGCGTCAGGGCCCGAATAAGAGTCCTCGCGAACAATGTCTCCAATCTGCAGCAAGACTTCGGCTTGTTCTTTTGCATATAAATTTGGATTTTGCGCGAACGGTTCGAGCAGGTTGCGGGCGGCCCGAGTTAGTCCCAAACGCGTTTTGGCAGTCGCGCAGCAGCTTGCTAGCGCCAACAATCGTCGATGATGAATGCCATCTTCTTTCCGCTGCGCGTCGCCGTCCCAGAAAGTTTTTGCTTCTTCGTAAACATCGCAAACCAGCAAATATTCCTGCTTGGCTAGCGCCTGCTTCATGAATGCGATCACCGTCTCAAGGTCGTCCTGCAGCCAGCTCACGAGCGAAAGAGACGTCTCGTTCACAACTTGTTCCCTTTTTGCAGGAGACTGTACCGGCAGTCGCCGGCTCCATATCGCGTAAAGATCTTGAGTCGAGATGAACGTTCCGCGCTGGAGAACACCTGCGATATCTTGGGAATTTCGGATGGTTATCAGCATGCGATTTCTAAGTTTACGCAGACCTGGCAACGGCGATCAACATGGCCGGCATAAATTTTAATGTCTCCGTCAGAACAAAGGTAGTTCGCTTGGTTCCGGCGCATACTCCAAGTAGGTATCCGGAGCCTCGCTCTCGAGTGAAAAGTGGTGTCTTACTTCTTTTTCTGCAGCGAGCCAGTCTTCCTGCCCCGAACCGGAAGGCCGTCCTCTCGCCTCCCAACGTTCGTACGCGCGCTTTTCGATCATTCTGTTGAGGTATTCTTGAGCTTTCGACATAACGGCAACTCCTTCTATTGATTAAGACCATTCACGGTCACCTTGTTGAATGGCGATGACTCGATACCACGGTGCAGGTTTGCTCCGCTGCGAGGACGGTACCTTCAGGCACTTGGTCAATATCGATGCGTACCGGTATGCGTTGGGCAAGCCGGACCCAAGTGCCGCTACAGTTGTACCTAGCAGGCCTGCTCGGTCGGAATGCCGGGACGCGAAGCTCAAGTCACTTGAGGCACGGAAGCCGGGTTGGTCGTGACAATATCGCAACCTCCGCCTGTGATTACGGACTTCAAGATGACACCGACGGGATCAATGACGACTCTGGCGTCTTTCAACAATACGAACGGGGTCGAGCCTCGCGCAGCGATGGAATTTTTTAGACCTGATTGTGGCGGGAGTCAGTGCGGGAAGCGCTCCCGAACCTTCGGCTTTCCTCATGTTTGGAACAGGGTTCGGCGCATTGCTGATATTTGCTCGTCTGCGAAAACTTGTCTGAATGACACTTCGCGCGTCGCGCGATTAGCGCGACCGTCATGGGTCAGATGCTGACCTTTCACAAACCGCGCGATTCGGCCCGGGAGCAGCTATTGCTTGCCTGTATGAACGCGGCAACCGAAATGAATTGAGTTCCACCACCCTGCCAGCTCATGCGGTTTTAAGAAGCATCAGAAGGTATGACGGTTATTTCTCGCAATCCCAAAATGGTCTTAAAGATTGAGCGGCAGATTATCAGAAGCGGATTTGCAAAGGCCAGCGAAGGTCTCTTCGGGAAGACTTAGCCGACGGGATTGCCAGTGCGCGATTCCCCAGTGACGTTTCAGCTTGCGGCGACCGAGCGGGATCGCAACAAGCGAGCCTTCTTCAATTTCGCTCTGAGCAATCCACGGCGCGAGGATGCCGACGCCAAGGCCCAGTTTAACAAGCTCCTTGATCGCCTCCATGCTACCGAGTTCCAGAACCGACCTCAGGTTGATAGACTCTTGATTGAGGTATCGGGCGATAATGCGAAAAGTAAGGCTCGCCTTGTTGTAGAGAATGAAATTTTGGCGCGAGATTTCTTCGCGCGCCGCCCGACCTGCCTTGGCCCAAGGATGCAAGGGGCTGACGATGAATTTAAGCTCGTCGGAAAAAAGAGGGCGAAAGGTAATGCGCTCTTCTTCCGGAGATTCGAGGGCGAGCGTCAGATCAACCCGGTTCTGACGAAGGAGATCAAACGCCTGTGGCGTATCCCCCGGCTCGATGAGGATCGAGCATTTTGGAAAGCTTTCCTTGAATTCTCGCAGTACGGAGGGAAGTAGATACTGGCAAGCGGTTGGAGTGGCACTGACTCGGAGACGGCCATGCCCCCATTGTCCGAGATGGCGCAGTTCTGCGCGGGCTTCGTTCATTTCCCGGAGAATGCGGTCGACGCGAACCAGAAATTGCTCCCCCGCCTGGTTGAGCAAGGCCCGTTTTCCCACCCGGTCGATAAGGCGACAACCTACATTCTGTTCCAGCGCTTTCATCGAATGGCTGATGGCGGACTGCGATAGATGCAAAGTCTTGGCCGTCTCAGTGAAGCTGCCCGTCTTCGACAGGACCTGAAAGGCCTGGACTTGGCGGCTGTCGAGGGGAGAACCCATTAAATGAATTTGATTCATCATTCGTATGAAGACGTTGAGCAACACTAATGCCATGTCATCGGTTATTTTCCTGCCATGCGGCAAACACCCACACGAGAGAGCCATCACCAGGAACGCAAAGTGCGCGTGGGCTTTGTCCCTCTGGTCGATTGTGCGCCCCTTGTGGTGGCATTTGAGTTGGGATTCTTCGCCAAGCATGGCCTCGATGTGAAACTCTGCCGTGAACTGGGTTGGGCCACAGTTCGGGACAAGATCATTTTCGGCGAGCTCGACGCGGCCCAAGCGGTAGCCGGACTGGCGCTGGCGGCGTCGTGCGGCTGGGGTTCCGTGGCCTGCCCATGCGTGACAGGCATGATTCTGAGTACGAACGGAAATGGGATCACCCTATCCAACCTTCTCTACGCACAGGGAGTGCATGACGCGAAGAGTTTCAAGAACTTCCTGCGCTCGGATGCGAAGACCATTCCGACTTTGGGAACAGTCAGTCCGTTCTCTTCTCATAATTTCCTTTTGCGCCAATGGCTGCGATCCGGAGGCATCGATCCGAATAAAGACGTACGCATCGTCATCGTGCCACCTCCGCAGGTTTGTCAAAATTTGAAAGCGGGCAATCTCGACGGATTTTGTGTCGGCGAACCGTGGAACTCACTGGCGGTGCAAAACCGTCTCGGTTGGACCGTCGCCACGAGCACGGACCTGTCGCGGGGCCATCCGGAAAAGATCTTATTGGTCCGCGAAGAATTCGCGGAAAAGAAGGCCGATCTGCATCTGGCGCTGATGGCCGCGCTCCTCGAAGCCTGCGAATGGTGCGATCGGGCGGAAAATCTCGGTGAGGTCGTTTCCCTCCTCTGTCGTCCGGAATACCTCAATCTACCGGCCAAAGTCGTGCTGCCGAGCCTGAGCGGCCGTTACGACTACGGCAATGGTCGCCGTGAAAGCATCGCCGATTTCCTGGACTTTCACCGGCACAACGCCAATGAACCAACCGATGCCCGGGTGGAATGGATTGCGGAGCATCTCGTCGACAACGGATTTTCAAAACTGGCCAAGCCTTCCTCTGAATTGTGCCAGCGCGTTTTTCGCCATGATCTCTATGAGCAAGCCCAGAATTTGCTCAGGAAGAATTCGCCTCCCCTTCCCTCACCCAAATCTAAAATTATCGAAACCCAAGCCAGTCGGTATTAAGCCACCTGCCTATGAAACTATCCGATCTCAAGAAAAGCGGCCATTGGCCTACACTGCTTACTTCGTTTCTCTATTTTGATGTCAGCTTCATGGTCTGGACAATTCTGGGTGCGCTTGGAGCACAGATTGGAAAGACACTTGCCTTGACCCCGCAGGACAAGGGAATGATGGTCGCCACGCCCATCCTGGCAGGTGCCGCGATGCGCCTTGTGCTTGGTTTTGCAGTGGATCGCTTCGGCGGTAAACCGATCGGCATCGCAGCCCAGTCGGTGGTGGCGGTCGCGTTGCTGGCCGCGTGGCTTTTCGGCCTTCCTTCTTTTCCGGCCACTCTCCTTTTGGGCGTCATTCTTGGCGTCGCCGGAGCCAGCTTTGCCGTGGCGTTGCCGCAAGCCGGACGTTGGTACCCTCCCCACATGCAGGGACTCATCCTGGGCTTGGCGGGCGCCGGCAATATCGGCGTGGTCGTTGATAGTCTGCTCGCACCACGTCTGGCCGTGGCGTACGGATGGCAGAACGTTTTCGGCATTGTGCTGATTCCGGTACTACTGGTTCTCGCCGTCTACATCTGCCTGGCCAAGGACGCGCCTGTTGAGGTCAAGGCGAAGAAGCTGTCGGACTATACAAATCTCCTCAAACAGCAGGATGCCCACTGGTTTTGCTTTTATTACACGGTCAGCTTCGGTGGTTTCGTCGGCCTCGGCACTTCGCTCGTGATCTACTTTACCACGCAGTACGGTATCTCTCCGGTCGAGGCAGGCACGTACGCTGCCATGTGCACCCTCGCCGGAGCCATGTTGCGTCCGGTGGGCGGGGCAATTGCCGATTATCTGGGCGGTATCCGCGCTTTGACCATATTTTATACGGGAGCCGGTCTTGCTCTCATCAGCGCGGCCTTTATTACGCCGATGATGTCGAATTTTCTCTTGCTGGTGATTGCCTCGGGATTTTTCGGCATGGCCAATGGTTCGGTCTTCCAGCTTCTGCCTCAGCGATTCGCCCGTGAGATTGGCATTATGACCGGGTTGGTCGGTTGTGGCGGCGGCGTGGGCGGTTTTTTTCTGGCCACGATGCTCGGCTATTCCAAGGGCTGGACCGGGCACTATACGGCGGGCCTGCTCGCGTTTAGCTGTCTTTGCGGAGTCGCGCTCTGCGGCTTGGTCGTGGTGAAAACACGTTGGCGCAGCACGTGGGGAGCTTTGAGCGGAGCCCGTATTTAGTCGCCTGACAACCCACACCAATGAAACTGCGATCCTCCAGCTACGAACACCCTGGCTCGCCCGGCAAGGCCAGCCAAGATCGGCTGGCCGTCCTGCGACTGGAGGATGATGGATTGCTTTGTGTGCTCTCGGACGGAGTCGGCACGGCACGCGATCCCGAGCGTTGTGCCGAGCGGGTAGTGCGATTGGTGGCCGACAATTTTGCGGCGCGGCCCCGGCAATGGTCCATGCAGAAATCCTTCGAACACCTGGTTCAACAAGCCAATGAGAGTCTACAACGCGAGGGCTTTTACCTCGATGGCACCACGTCCATGCAGGCGACCCTGGCCGTCGCCTGTCTCAGGGACAATCGGCTGTTCGGACTCAATGTGGGTGATTCCCCCATCCTACTCGTGCGCAAGGGCGGGACCGAACGTTTGAGTCGCGATCATGTCGTGAAAAATGCCGATGGACAGGAACGGGTAACGCAAACGATCGGAATGGGCGCGTTGCTTCAACCTTTCTATTTCGAGAAAGATTTGTCGGTGGAAGATGTCGTTGTTCTCACTTCCGATGGATTGACCAAATTGGCCGATGACGATTCTCTCGGGCGTTTGGTGAACGGAGCATCCACGGCGCGCGGCATGATCCAAGAAGCCATCAAGGGGCATAAGACGGAGGAATTGGACGATCTCAGCGCCATTGTCGTCCGGGTCGAAAACCTGGGACTTCAAATACCAGACGCCGATGATCCACCTGCCGCAGCTTTTCCGCGACCGGCAAAGGGCAGGACTTTTGAGGGCTACGTTCTGGTCAACCGCATCGCGCGCAACGATCGCGTCTGGCTGGCAAAAAAGGAGGATCGGCGTTACGTCCTGAAATTCATCCCCCAGGAAGCCGAAACCGATGATAGCGGTATCCTTGCGGCGCGTTTTGCGCGCGAGGTGTGGAATGCCTGCCGCCTGCACGGCGAGTTTTTCATTCCAGCCCGAAAGCCGGAAAGCGGCAACCCTTACTATTACGTGATGGATTACGTTGAGGCACCGAGTTTGAGTTTCCTGCTCAAGACAAGAAAGCTGGCTGCCCACGAAGCCATCGAACTTGGGAAGTTCCTTTGCCGGGCGGGACAATTTCTGCTGCGCCATGAACTGGTCCACGGCGACATCAAGCCCGACAATCTGCTGGTTTTTCGAGAAGGCGATGATGTTTCCTTCAAGATGCTCGACCTTGGCCTGGCCAGCACCGTTTTCACCGAGGCCTCCACCTCCGGCACCCCGAGCTATCTCGCACCGGAGCGATTCAAGGGCGCGTTCCTGAGCGAACGTACCGAGGTCTTTTCCATCGCCGCCACACTCTATGAAGGTCTGGCGGGCCATTCTCCGTTCGGAGCTATTGAACGCTTTCAGGTTCCTCACCACAAAACTCCGCCGCGGCTCGGCAAATGGAATCCCAATGTTCCCCCGTGGCTGGAATGCGTGATTTTTAAGGGTCTCGGCCTGAAACAGGAAAGACGCTATCAGTGCTACTCCGAGCTTCTGTTTGGCCTCACCCATCCCGAAGCGGCGCCGTGGAATATCCATGAAGGTCCGCTGCTTGAGCGCAATCCCCTCTTATTCTATCGAACCGGCTTCTGGCTGCTGCTGGCATCCACCATGCTGCTTGGTTTGTACCTCTTACTCCTATGCCAACGGTAACCAACATTTACCTTCCCGAAACAGCACCATTTACCACCGAGCAGCGCGCGTGGTTGAACGGCTATCTGGCCGGACTTCAGTCGGCGGATAAGATACTTGTTCCCACGTCCAAAGCACACGCGGAAGTTGCTGCAATTCCTTTATTGTTCCTTTTCGGCTCTCAAACGGGCACGGCGGAGGCGCTGGCCAGTCGCTTGGCCAAAGAGGCCAGGAAGCACGGGTTCGCCGCCCGCCCTTTGAGCATGGAAGATCATTCCAAAATCAATTTCACGGAAGAAAAGCGAATTGCCATCATCACGAGCACTTATGGCGATGGCGAGATGCCGGATAACGCGCAGGCGTTCTGGGAGCTGTTGAAAAGCGAGACAGCGCCGCGACTGGATCACTGCGAGTTCTCCGTTCTGGCCCTGGGCGACAGCAACTACGCCCAGTTTTGTCAGGCCGGAAAGTATTTCGATAGCCGTCTCGAGGAACTTGGGGCAAAGCGCGTCCAGGCCCGTATCGACTGCGAAGTCGATTATGAGGACAAGGCCAAGTTATGGTTCGAAGGTTTGATGGTGGGGCTTTCCGCCACTCCGGCGGAGAAAGTAGGTGCAGCGATGCTGACATCAAATGCCGCCGTGGAAGAAAAGGTAACTCCCGTTGGGTTCTCCAAGAAAAATCCTTTTCCGGCCCGGCTCAAGACCAACCGCAAGCTCAACGGTGAAGGTTCGTCCAAGGACACACGTCACTTTGAAATCGTGCTCGAGGGTTCCGGCCTTACCTATGAAGTAGGCGATGCGCTCGGCGTTATTCCCAGTAACTGCGGGGAGTTCGTGCAGGAAATCCTCGATGCGGCCGGCCTCGATGGTGAGCAGGCCGTTATGACTCCCTCCGGCCAGGAGAAGCCACTCCGTCTGGCGCTGACGACCGACTTCGATCTCAAACCCTTTATCACGGAGCTTCCAGCCAAAGGCATTTCGGCGGCGGACCTTGCCGGAAGGCTGAAGAAGATGCAGCCCCGCCTCTATTCCATCTCTTCCAGCCCGAAAGCGCATCCGGGTGAAGTTCATCTGACGGTCGGCGTCGTCCGCTTTGACGTGGCTGGAAAAACCCGCAAGGGAGCCTGCTCAACTTTTCTCGCGGACCGTGTCAACGCGGACATGCCCGTTCCGGTTTTTGTTCATGCCTCGCCCAGCTTTAAGACACCCCTAGACCCTCAAGCTCCGATAATCATGGTGGGGCCTGGCACAGGCATCGCGCCCTTCCGCGCTTTCCTCGAGGAGCGGCGGATGGTCGGCGCGACGGGCCGCAACTGGCTTTTCTTCGGCGACCAACGCGCTTCCAGCGATTTCCTCTACCGCGAGGAATTGGAGGGTTGGCAGAAAGACGGATTTCTCACGCGCTTCGATACCGCGTTCTCCCGCGACCAAGCCGAGAAGGTCTACGTGCAAAATCGCATGATCGAAAATGCCGCAGAACTCTGGGCGTGGTTGGAGGCTGGCGGATACTTCTACGTTTGCGGCGACGCTGCGCGCATGGCCAAGGACGTCGATGCCTCTCTGCACAAGGTTTGCGAACTGGCCGGCAATCTCGATTCCGAGGAAGCGATCGCCTACGTGAAAAACCTCAAGACCCAAAAGCGTTACTGCCGCGACGTTTATTGAACTATGAGTGCCGTTCCCGATTTTGATGTTATCGAAGGAAAGCCGCTAACGCTGGAGCAGAAAACCTATCTCAACGGTTTCTTCAGCGGCATGGTCTCAAAAGGAGTGACTTTTGGCGATGTCGCCGGAATTACCGCGTCGGACGAAAAAGCGGATGAGACGCCGCTTATTTTTGAAGAGAGGGTCAAAAGGGAAGAGCATCCGCTCGAATCATACTATCGCCTCGTCGAAAATGCGCAGAGCAACAAGGCGCCGGATAAGGAGGAAATGTTCCGGTTCAAATGGAACGGTCTCTTCTATCTCAGCCCGGTCAAGGATTCCTTCATGGCCCGCCTGCGTATCCCCGGCGGTCAGCTTAAGTCTTTTCAACTGCGAGAAATCGCCGCCGTCGCCAAGGAATTGACGACCGGCTATCTGCAAATCACGACCCGGGCTAATCTTCAACTGCGCTTAATTCAGCCTAAGGATGCGCCGGAATTTCTTCGCCGCATCCAGTCAATCGGCCTCCATACTCGCGGTTCCGGTGCGGACAATATCCGCAACCTCACTTCCAATCCGACC
>FSXO01000315.1_pt1 | contig 11154 bp, 7 predicted proteins | sample 1638291 | NCBI WGS metagenome assembly FSXO01 (sample SAMEA3914788, study PRJEB12502) | metagenome | biome: forest; material: soil | place: Canada | collected 2011-07-03 | depth 0.1 m
CGCTTCAAGCGAGGCTTTCATTTATATCGCTCAAGCTCGCCAACTCCTGGCTTCCCTTGCTAAATCAAGCCTCCAACCGACTTTTTAGACGGGCTCTTAGGACTTTCCATGAAGTTCGAGCTTTTCGATGATTTCGAAGAGGTCGGGGGTGACTCCGTGGCGCTTGGTGGTGATGGCTGCTTTGACGGCCTTTTCGACGACTCCAACTTGCTCTCGGGAAAGTTCCAATTCGGACTCCACTGCGAACTCGGCCTGAATGCGGGCCTGCTGATCTGCCGGGGCCTCACCTTGACGGGGCTGAAGATTCAGGTTGGGGATTAGCTTCATAAGCTTCCCAGCCAGATAAATATCGAGCGGCGTCTCAGACCAGCCTGACTGAGCCAGGAGAGTTTTTATGGCGAGCTGAGCCCCTCTGGTAATGGTAAATTTCATGACTGAGCAGGATTAAGTTTTAATACAGGTGAGAAGGGCCAAGTTTACGGGCCTGGTCTCGGCGGCGAGACGCGGTGTGCCATTGGTGCCATCTGTGACGGGGATCCCGGTGTTGGTATTGGGACCGTTGGTGCCGTAGGGGAATCCACCCGCAGCCAAATTCTGACCGCCGGAGGTAGCGTAGGTATTGTAGACGTGCTCATGGCTTTGCATCGCATCCAATTGGAGCGTCCCAGCGGTCCGACCCGTGGAGGGCAGCCCTCTGATAAACTGGTTGGACGCATTCGGCACGTTGAAAGTGGTCGAACCATCTCCGAGCCCATAGAGCGACTGGAGATAAGATTGCGTTCCGCCTTGTGTTCCACTGGTGTCGACCGCCGCGCCACCGAAAGTGGCCGATACCTGGAAGGTAGTTGCGGATACGTAGATTACATAATAATCCTGCGTGGTCACCAGACCCGTGGGAAGCGCCCCAGTGGTGCTAAGCCGGATCAACTCGCCCCCATTGAATCCGTGAGCGGAAACAGCAGTGAAAACCGCAGGAGATGCGATCGTCACCGTGAAATTGGTGGGAGCAAACCCGGCGCTCATCACCAACGCCGCGAATAGCCCAGCATAGGTGGTCCTAGAGACTGCAGTCCCATTACACGCGAGCCAGCCTGACGGCACCGTCTTCATGGCGAATTGCGACACCGTGCCGGTAATAATCGAGGACGCAGCAACAAATGCCGTCGTGGCCAACTTTGTAGAGTTGTCTCCAGTCGCCTGTGTCGTGGCGGTGGTTCCGTTGGGGAGGGCCGGAGTTCCAGATAGGTTTGCCGCCGTTCCCGTGGTATTTTGATCAAGCGTCGGATAAAGCGATGTGTTTGTCGGCAGCGCGCTCAGGTTGGCTCCGCTGATCGTGGGGGCCGTTTGGTAAGAAGGCGCCGCGGCACCGCCGGAAGCGGGTCCGGCAAGCACGGAGTTCTGCGCGGCGTGACTCAGCGTGAAGGATAATGCAGGAGTAGTCGTCGCGCTGGCGACGGAAGTGGTGAATAACGGTGAAAGGCTTCCAGCGGAAAAGTCTGTAACTGTGCCAGAGCCTCCACCCCCTCCACCGGTTCCAAGTGCAATCCAATCAGCGGAAAAAGCATCGTAGGCATATAGGGTGTTATTGGCACCGGTAGCGGTAATGTTAATATAAAGTCCAACACCAGACGTGGGAGCAGTGATCGGAATGCCAGCGCCGAAGTTCAGGGCGCCATTCATTGTTAAAGTCGAAAAGTCGATAAGGACATTGCCGCCAAGCTGAGAATCGTAGAGCTGTCCAGCAAACCAGTCTAACACCGGTTGGTTGGCATCTTGAAGCTGGCCCACGGCCCAATTGACTGCGGTTCCTCCCTGATTTATCAACTCACCATTGTTGTAATCGATGGCAGTCGTTATCTCAGATATCGCGCCGCTCCCATTGCTCCAGAGTTGGCGATTCCCAACATCAATTGAAAGGTCCTCTTGCCCGTCGACTAGCTGAAACATGCCGCCAATCCCAGGGTAGATAATTAAGAAACCGTCGCTAGATTCTATTCCGGGACCATATTGTTGAGCCGCAGATGCCCCAAACTGAACTCCGTTATTTGATTGGGAATAACTAGCGCCCAGCACCAGAAGCTCTGACTGTGACCAATCCGCCAAAACATTACCGTAGGAATCGGTGAGCTGATAGTTTCCCCAATTCATTACGGAGTTTCCCGCAGAGTCAAAAAGCGCACGGTTATTCCAATCGACCGACTTACTTCCCGAAGGATCATTCTGAACGCAGTTTCCCCAGTCCACCGTTGGTATGCTTCCATAGAGGTTAAGGTAGTGGTTTTGCCAGTCTACTGATTTACCCCGACTATCATACAACCCCTGCAAACCCCAATCGACCGACGCGTTACCGTCGCTAAGCAACAATACTCTATCAGACCAGGCAACTGAGTTAGCGCCAGAACCATCAACTAATAACTGATTTCCAAAATCAGCCACCAAAGCTCCAGTTCCCAACGTGAGCTTTCCTGTTCCATTTGAAAGATCGAGGGTTCCGCCTGGGTATGTTCCGCCGCCGCTGACATCGACGCGGCCTCCGGTCGCGCCGGCGATGGAGCCCCCCTGCGCATTAAACGACCCTCCGAAGCAAGAGGTCGCGGAGCCTCCGCTGATATTGATGCTGCCCGCATTGCGATTATCGCCCACACTGCCGCCCGATCCTCCTACCATGATGATTTCACCCCCGGCAGAGAACCACCCGTCCGCTGCGACATCTCCGCCAACTACGATATAAAAGCCATCGCCGCCCTTTCTGGCATTTGGGAAGCGGAAGACCGACTGCCAAGAACCAAGCCCCGTCGCAACGTAATCAGGACCCGATTCATCATCCATGTTCAAGGGAGTCAAATACGGATCAGGAAGCGCGACGAGAAGACCGCCGGAAGAGTTGCTCGGGTTTATCGAGTTCCAGATCGCGATGGAGCTTCCATTTCCATAATAGGGAAGCGTTCCTGGGGATTGGCCGGACACTTGGATCGCATTGAAGGTGGCCGCGCCAGTCGATCCAGCAATACCCCAATTGGTCCCACTTAAGTTTTGCGCGCCGTAGTTTTGGGCTGCGGACCAAACTTGCGCTTGATCCAGATAGGCAACGTCAGAAGGCAGATACGCGGCTAATACCGTCCCGCTGGTGATGTTCGAGGCGTCGAGGTTGGTCAGGTCTTCGCCGATGCCGGAGAAGTAGCCGCTTACCAGGGTGTTTCCGTTTAGGTCGATGTTCATGGGGATGGGCCTCTTGGATTGAGGGTGGTTTTGCTAAAAGGGGGTCAGAGCCAAAGCGGTCGCGTTTCTAACTCGGTTTTGCAGGGAGGTTGGTGAAAGAGCCCGGATAGGACTTCCCGTGGTTAACGAGGACGAGTGCTGGATGTGGATGGCCCGTGCACTGGAACGTTCCCAAGATAAGTGAAAGCCAAGCTGTCTCAGACAGACCGTGAGTAGCGAGGAGCTGCGATGGAACCGAGTGTCGCAAATGGTTGGCATGGTGCTCGCTATTGGTTGTCGCTATTGGAAGGACCGTAGCGGTCAGGGTATTGCGCCGATAGAGGGCATCCATCGCAGGCATTTAGTGAGGCTTCGCATTTGATCAGTTCTGATTGTGTAATGGTAGACCTGACCCCAATAGGACACCCCAATAGGAGGATTTCCGATGGGTTAAAGCTCCGCGTTGGCGACCCAGCCTTGGGCGGTCGAATTGTTGGCGCGAATATTGGTAGCATTCCCGGCAACCAGACTGGAGGCGGTGGTGATGTCGAGTTCGAAGCCACGGATCGTCGGGTAGTTCGCCGAGATCGCAGTTCCGGCAACTTGGCCGCCGGTGGCGTTGTCCGCTGCCCAAAGGGAGGCTGCGCCATTTAGAGTGATGGCCGGTGCCACTCGCTTCGGCACCTTGAAGGGGATGAATCCCCTGGCTGCCGTGGCGGCGGTACATTGACCAGTGCAGTAGTTCTCGTAGACACTGCCGCCGCCGCCCACTTCATAATAGGCTTGGCACAATGCCAGCTCCAACTCGGCGGGGCGCACCTCGAAAGCAGTCACGTAGGGATTGATTTCGACCTGTACACCTGCCAACTCCAACCAGTCGTTGGCTCCGGCAGGGGTTGAATCTTTCGGTATCCAATTAATTTGCAACGCCAACTCGTTAACCGTCGAAGGAATTATTGCTTGAACATTGTATCGCGTCCATGACGTAGTCACATACATGCCTGGAGGGGATGGGATGATGAAAGAAAACCCCGTCCATGCATTTTCCTCCGCCAGCAAAGACCCTTCATCGATTCCTGTTCCAGCCTTAAACTGAATGGCCGCTCCATTGGAAGCTGCGGAAAAGTCAGCCCCACAACGCGCCCAGACGCTGATTGTCACCGTTTTCCCCTGCAAGGGAATCGCGTTAGCACTCCTGAGGACACTCATTATGTCGAGATATCCAATTTCGATAGAACCAGGCGTTCTCTGCATGCGAAGCGAATTCAGAAAGCCAGGAAGACCAATGTCGGATTGCCTGGAAACGGTCATTTGGGGGAAATTGCATACCCAACGATCTGCTGTGTAGTTGATGTTTGGCGCAAAGAAACTGGTCCCCCGTTGCCAGGGATTGGTCGAAAAATCGCCGCCGATAATGAGATTCTTGAAGCCTGTTAATGCCGTAATCGATCCGGGGGCCTGCCAAGTGCCATCTCCCCGGTAAAAAGTCACGCTGTTTGGGCTGGTTCCCCCGTTCATTAATGCGGTGGGGGGAATATCATTGGTTGCGTTTAGCAACGAAACGTTGGAGCTAAGCCGCTCGTCCGCAACGATCCCGGTCGTGATACTTGAGGCGTCGAGGTTGGTCAAATCTTCGCCGATGCCGGAGAAGTAGCCGCTTACCAGAGTGTTTCCGTTTAGGTCGATGTTCATGATGGTGAGCCTCTTGGATGGAGGGCGGTTTTGCTAGAATGGGGGTAGAGCCAAAGCGGTCGCGTTTCTTACTCGGTTCTGTAGGGGAGTCGGTGAAAGAGCCCGGACGAGGCTTCCCATGGTTGACGAGGACAGCACTGGATGTGGGTGGCCCGTGTGTTGAAGTGTTCCGAAGATAAGTGAAAGCCAAGCTGTCTCAGACAGACCGTGAGTAGCGAGTAGCTGCGATGGAACCGAGTGTCGCGATTAGTTGGCATAGTGCCCGCTATTGGTTGCCGCTATTTAGGCCATCGACAGCATTTTGGCTAATGCTGACGCTCGAAGGAATTTTCCCCTGCTTCTGTTGAAGGGAGAGCGCCGACTGTCCCGCGTCGTCAATACCGATGGCATCTACGACAGTCGCAGACACGGCCCAACAATTCGACTTGCCGTTGGAATCTACTAAATTCCATGAGACGGTCCCTCCAATGTTTCCATACCTAGATGTAGCCCATCCGTATGATGCTGCCCCAGCAACGATAGCAGACTTTACGGCACTAGCGGCTCCTCTGTTCACAACGCTACCCTTGTGCGTAATCGTCCAGGCGACGGTTATTTGAGCCGTATTACGCATCTTATCGTTATCGTAATTTTTTACTGGATTTCCATCTTCCTCCAAGATCAGCGTAGCATTCCCCGTAGGATCGGTGACTTTGGCAGGGTTATCGTAGGCGTATTTATAAAGATTCGGACCTTGCGTTTTTTCAGCATTTTCAAGCGTATCCCTCGACAGGAACCTCCCCGATCTTCGGCGCCCAACGATGCTCCCGATCATCATCCTAAGAAACTCCCCAAGATCCCAGAGGTTTTCCGTGATTATCGTAAACCGTGATGCCGGAGCCGTTATCTGTGGATGTTATCACTAACCTCCAGTCCCCATTCTTTCCAAACATGACAATCCTTCCTGAATTGCTGTCTTTTTCAAAAATCGAAAGCTGAAGCCCTGGGCTTCCGTCCTCTTTGTGAAGGACTATTTTCGGCTCTGTCCCATCCCCGGCAAATAGTGAAATTCTTAGTCTATCTGAATCATCGTACACCAGAAGTTCTCTAGTTTTAACGACGTCCGAGATTGAGTTTTTGTTGGTCATAATATTTAAGATTTAATGATCTAAAGCTACTGCCGCCGCCCCAGCAGCTAGCGCTTCAGCGGCGTACGCCAGCAGCAGTTCTGCCGCAGTGAGCCAATAAGAACCCCTCGGATTGCATTTACCACTGAGGCCGCTTTCTGGATTGCTATCACAATCAGCTTCCACAGTGAGCGTGGTATTCCCAAACCCATCTAACACACCGCTTGGACAAGTGCATTGCCATTGACAAATATTGCATCCACGATTGGGAAGCGGTCTCAGCACGTGGCAATCCGGTGCAATCAATCCGCTTGGATCAACTTGATTGACTGGGTTATTTTGAACGTACCAATAGAGGTTTGCTCCTTGAACTATTTCCGCGAATCGCAGCGGGTCCCTCTGTAGGAACCTCCCCCACTCTGGCGCATAATACCGAGCCCTGTAGTAGTAAATCTGCGTCTCGGGATCGTACTGCCGCCCCGTAAAGATAAACGGATTGACCGGATTATTCGTCCGCACATCATCGTCGGTGAACCACTCCCCATCCGTTCCCGGTCCGGAATAGATCAGGGTATTGCCATAGGCATCGGTATCGTAGGTCTCGATAATGCCGTTGTAGGTGGCAACCGTAGCCGTCGCCCGATAGAGCAAATCCGATAGAATCCGGGCGATCCCTCCATCGAAAGTCTGCAGAACCAGGAGTTCATCGATATATTGCCCCCAGAAATATCCCGCAATCGGAGCATCGGAGGCATCGCGCGTTTCCACGATCTGCTGCCCGTCGTAGAGGTAGCTGGTGGTTCCCGCCGGGATATCCCCGGTCAGCCCGCCATTTCCCCCGCTGAGATTGGCAATCGTCTTCTGAATCCGCCGTCCCAAGGCATCGTAGACATAGGTAGCCACGTCAGCCACTGAGCCCGAGACCTTCCCCACTTGGATCAAGCGATTGAAGGCGTCCCACTGATAGGTCCGAATGCCGTCATTGGTCAGATTGCCGTTGCCTTGAGCCTGATTGGCATTGTTTCCGTAATCGTAGGTGAACGGAGTGGTGGTGGCGGTTCCGTCCGTGGTGTCCCTGACGCTGGTGATCTCGTTGACGTAATTGTTCTGGCGCACCTCGGCGGTGCTAGTCGTCGATCCTCCACTACCCACCAACGTCCAATTAGTGCTCTTCCAATTGCCCAAGCCATCGAGGCCATAGGTGCGGGTCTGGTCGGTGCCCGGCAAGCTGATCGGCGTGGTGATCGAAGCTCCCGGCCCGGCACGATAGGGGACAATCGTCGAGGAAAGGACTCCGCGTTGATATTGCCGCAAGCGATTGGCCGAATCGCACTCGGTCTGCATGGCTTGACCGGTTGAATATCTTTGGGAAGTCTTCATTTTAGAGCCAAAGCGGTCGCGTTTCTAATTCGGTTTTGCCGCGGGAGTTGGTGAAAGAGCCTGAAAGAGAATTCTCGCATGGTTGACGAGGACGAACACTGGATGGAGGCGGGCCCGTGTGTTGGAACGTTCGAAAGAATAGCCAAAGCTGACCCCCTCACAGGGCGGGCCGTGAAGTAGCAAGGAGCTGCGATGGAACCGAGTGTCGCGATTAGTTGGCATGGTGCTCGCTATTGGTTGCCACTATTATTGCTGTAAGACAACTTGGAAGCCATCCGTCACCGGGATCGTATTCGACCGAACGACAGCAGACGTCGCCATAGCCCAACCCGCTCGAATCTGTTCGCACCAAGGGGTTGTCATTGACGTAAGCGTAAAGATTCGGCCCCTGTTTCCGTTCAGCATTCGGCAACGGGTCGCGTGATAGGAACCTAGTGATCATCTTTTCTTATGTAATTTGCCAATTCCATGCCGTTGTATACGAAATCGGTAGTGCCATCGCTCGCTTTTATAAATCCATATTCTTGATTATTTTGTTTAAAAATTAATAAACGGCCATAGCCAAATCCGTTATCCCGACTCTTCCATAAGATGATGTGATATACTTTATTCGGATTTCTAAAATCGACATCGATTTTTGATGAAGGCTGTTTTCGAGCTGCCTCTAAAAATTCGGTGATTTTAGTCTGATTGCTTATTTCTAATATTTTATTTGTTTTTATCAAATCTTGATATGGCTTTTCATTTCCATCGTCCTGATCGGAAGTGAATATTTCTATGCGCTTTATTTCTGACGGAAATATTCCATTTCCCAATAAAACAGCCATTGACCAATCCTGATCACCAAGCAAATTTGGATTACTTGCTTTGTTCCATCGCTCAAAAAGCGGGAAAAGAATAATGGTTAATATCGCAATCAAGATTGCTAAAATTGTGATTTTCATACTATTGAGAGCACTGTCCGCCATCGGTTATTCTTCGACTTCCATCGAATACAACCGTGTATGGTTTTCCTGGCAGCAATTCCCCAGTTCTGGTTAGCACCTCGTTCGTTTTTGTCCTAACTCCCCATGGGGCGGAATAGAACACATAAGGATTATCATCTATTGATATGTTTCCAACAAATGCCCAAGAGCATGTTGGTTGATTGTTATATGTGATGTTTCCTTGAAGGCGAACAACTACTCTTCCTGGGCCGGTTGCTCCCTCGTCATAGCCTCGAACCAGATTAACGGTCTGACTGCTTTTTGATGAGCATGCATTGGTTACTAATCCTGAAAATCCTGTAAAATCGGTGTCATCCCACCCCGGATCCCAATTTGTGAATGGGGTGTGAAGCGGCAATCCACTTCCGTTCATATAATGTATAATGAATACATCATCAATGGTCTGAATGACCATTCCTGATGGGTCTAATCTACTTGCTGGACTATTCTGGGCATACAAATAGGGGTTGGGATGTTGAGATAATTCGGCGTTAGGCAGCATATCCCTCGATAGGAATCTCCCCCACGTCGGGGCATAATACCGAGCCCGATAATAATAAATCTCCGTCTCCGGATCAAACTGCCGTCCGGTAAAGATCGTTGTATTGATCGGATTATTCGTGATCACATCATCATCGGTAAACCAGACTCCATCCGCCCCCGGCCCACTATAGCACAACGTATTGCCATAGGCATCCGTATCATAAGTCTCCTGCACCGCATTACTGGTATTGACCAAAGCCGTCCCGCGATAGAGCAGATCCGATAGCACCCGATAAGTTCCTCCGGTAGATGTCGCCATGATCATCAACTCATCGATATATTGTCCCCAGAAGTAGACTTTGGTCCATGTCGTCGGGGCGGCAGCATTGCGCTCCTCGACGATCTGCTGACCATCGTAAAGATAGCTGGTGGTTCCCGCCGGGATATCCCCGGTCAGCCCGCCATTGCCTCCGCTCAAATCAGCAACCATCTTCTGAATCCGCCGTCCCAAGGCATCATAAACATAGGTAGCCACATCGGCCACGCTGCCCGAAACCTTCCCCACCTGGATCAAGCGATTGAACGCATCCCATTGATAGGTCCGAATGCCGTCATTGGTCAGATTTCCGTTACCTTGAGCCTGATTGGCATTGTTCCCATAGTCGTAGGTAAACGGGGTGGTCGTGGCCGTTCCTCCCGTGGTATCCCTAATGCTGGTAATCTCGTTGACGTAATTGTTCTGCCGCACCTCGGCGGTGCTGGTGGTGCTGCCTCCCGAGCCGACGAGGGTCCAATTGGTGGTCTTCCAATTGCCCAGGCCATCGAGGCCATAGGTCCGGGTCTGATCGGTACCGGGTAAGGTGATGGGCGTGGTGATGCTCGCCCCCGGCCCGGCGCGGTAGGGGATGATCGTCGGAGAAAGCACCCCGCGCTGATATTGCCGCAACCGATTGGCCGAATCGTAGCCCGTGGCCCAGCTTCCATCGGCATTGACCGGCTGATAAAGCGAGCTGCGCTCCTCGGCATGGATGGCCCGCTCGAAGAACTTATTACTAGCCCGATCATACCAAGTGGTGAACCCGACCAAGGCAGTGGTATTGGCGTAGCCATTGCTGCCATTCAATCCTCCGGTCAGGTAACGCTTGGTAATCATCCGGCCCGCCCCATCGTAACCGAGCCGATCGGAAGATTGATCGCCCCAAGCCGGGTTTGGCACGGCGGCTTGAACGGCGGAGTGAGTCCGGGCGTTATTCATCTGAGTGCAAATGAGGCTGCCGCCGCCCCAATTGGCCTCGACGGTGCGCTGCGGCCCGAAGAACTGCCATCCGACGGTATCGTAAGTGACGGAGGGGCCGTAAGCGGTCAGGGTGTTACGCCGATAGAGCGTATCGTAGGCATTGGTGAGGCTGATGCCGGTGTAAGGGTAATCGACCTGCACGGCGACCAGTGATTGCCAGGCGGAATGGGTGGTGTAGCGGGTATAGCCGCCGTAGATCTGTGTCTCCTCCAAGACCCGGCCCAGCGAATCGTAGACGAAATCAACCTCGGCATTGGTGCTGCCGACCGTATCGATGGCCTGGGTGTTCCGCGACAGGCCGTCATACTGAAAGCTCTGGGCGGTGGTACCGACGACGTTCGTGGCAAGGGTGATGGCGACGGCGGTCCTTCTGCCCAAGGCATCGACGGTGAAGACGAAGACGGAGCCGTTCTCGTCCTCGAACCCGATCAGCCCATTGCCATAGTCATAGGTGTTGGTGCTGACAGAACCATCGGCAAGGGTCTTGGTGATCTGCCGGTCGAGCAGATCGTAGGTGTAGACGGTGGCGGCGTCCCGATCATCGACCAATTCGACCAAGCGGCTGTTGCCATCGTAGACGTAGCTGGTGCGGATGTTGCCGCCGCCTGCCGCCAGGAACGTTTTATTGGCCTCGGGCGGGTTGCTGCCTTGGCCGACTTGGCGCAGCTGCTGGCGGGTCTCGGTCAAGCGGCTGGCTCCGTCGTAATCGGACAAGGTGACATTCTGCTTGGGATCGACGGCGCTGACGAGATTCCCCCGGCTATCGTAGCCCTGCAGGCTGAACAAGGTGGAGGGCAGGCCCTGCCAGGGGCAGCAGAGATTGAGATTAGATGTCAGGTTGCCATCGGCTCCCTGGCTGCCGCTGACGACGGGACGATTGAGGCAATCGAACCAAGTGAAGGTGACGAAGACTTCATCGGCGACGGTGGGCGTGGTGATGGTGCAGACCTCCGTCGCGGTGACCTGGACGGCGTTGCCGTTGCCGTCATAGACGGTGGCCGATTCATTGCCG
>FSXO01000250.1_pt1 | contig 10391 bp, 7 predicted proteins | sample 1638291 | NCBI WGS metagenome assembly FSXO01 (sample SAMEA3914788, study PRJEB12502) | metagenome | biome: forest; material: soil | place: Canada | collected 2011-07-03 | depth 0.1 m
CGGGATCGATGGCCAAGGGCATGAGTTTGTTCGCTGCGAGGATAACGGGGTCGGAATGGATCAGCGAATTATACGAGAATTTTTGGTTCGTGCAGGAAGAAGCTACTACCGCTCACCCGAGTTTGAGCGGGAGAGACTAACGTTCGCGCGAGTGAATGCGGATTTTGACCCTTGCGCCAGATTCGGGATTGGCTTTATGAGCCTCTTCATGCTTGGTGACCGAATTAGCATTGCTACTCGACGGTACCGTGGGTCTCGTCTTGGCCTAGGTGACCCGCTCATAGTCGAGATCAATGGCATAGGAGGACTCATCGTTCTCAGGAAGGGGCCGGATGACCAGCCAGCGGGAACGACGATTACGGTCACCGGGCGGCGCAAACCCGACAGGTTTGGTATCTGGAAGGATCAAGTCCGCCTGACAGACACTTTATTTGCGTACGCGGTCGCGGGGGAGTTTCCTGTTCATGGGAAATGCTCGATTCCGGAAATTAAGGAAGATGTCGATATACCGCGAGAGATGGCTGAACCGTGGCATCCGCTGATCAAGTTCAAAGTCAAAAACTGCCAGATGTTTGAGCAGGATTTCTCGGAAATCGATTCACGACTTCGTGGAAAAGTGATCTGCGGGGTTCCGCTCGAAGAACATGGAAGACTGGCTGTTAAGACGGCTGAAGCTGGTTGGGTGCAAGGCGAAGATAGGCGTGGGGCGAACTTTTGGGTGGCAGCCGGTGAAAAGTTTCAAATCTTCGACTGGGAAGGACGTACCTGCATTGATGGCATACTTGTAGCCGGGCCACAGGGGAGGGGGCAGCGGGGTATGCCATTAGTGGGATCACAGCCGCACAACCCCGTTAGCTTCGGAGAAGATATATTTGTCTTGGATGTTCGCGGCGAGCTGAAACCCGAGTTAAGTCCAGATCGTTCCCCTCCTACTCGCAAAAGCACGCTTGATGACGAGGGGCCGACATGGCGACGGTTGAATCGAATAGCTGCAAAGGCCCATACAAGACTTTGGGAAAAGGTGTTTCGACGTTTTAATGCGAGGGAGGACGCTAAGGCTCTCTGGCAATTGATGGCGTTACATCACGTACATCTTTCATCAATGCGCAGGCAGATGCTGTGGGAGATGCTTTGGATTCCAACTCTAGAGGCCGATGGGACTCTATCCTTCCGCAGGTTTTCTGAGATAGGGCGCATTCCTTTCGGTCCTAATTCAGCTCAGCCATTCGCCGCCGAAGAAGACGGAAGATGCGTTGGAATAGATGAGGAAATGTTGAAGTGGCAAAACATAAACGATTACAAGCTGGTCCCCCCAGTTTTGCGGCAGACGGTCGTCAGCATGGGTACGTTAACACTTCAGGAGAACAGTCCGGTCTTGGAATTTTATCAGCCCCAAGACCCAGTGGAACTCGGGTATGCCAACATTATGTTGGATCGTTTTGCTAAGAGCATCCCCACTATGCTTTTCGGACGAGGATTCGAGGGCACCCTCGGCGTGGGAGCATCAGAGAGAGTCCTTAACAAAGACCACGCCGTGACTGCTTACTTGTTGTCGAAGCAGGAAGCCGCCTTGGATGAACCCGAGTTCTCGTACCTACACTCCCTCGCGGGAGCCCTAGTTGAGAAGGGGAGTCTGGAGGCACTGGCGGGGGAGGGTTTTAAAAAAGATCACTTCAATTGGCACTTCAGTACGCTCGGCTACCACTTCCGAAATCTGGACCTTAATAAGTTAGCGCCTGCTTTGAGGCCACCGTACCGATGCTGGCTTTCGGTTGGCGGATTTTTTGAAATCACTGAGTGGACCTTGACTGAGCTGGCAAAAATTCAAGCCATCGACTGGCACCGTCGATACCGAGAGCGGCGAGAATAGACGCTACTAAGACGTTGCCATCCCCGGATTCTGAGGTGTTAGTCTGGCTGTAATTTGTTAGTATTGGAAATGTTCGAAGTCACGGGCCAAGATATTGCAAATCTGGGCGATGCAGACCTGCGAACACTGGTCGCACGGTTGGCTCAAGCTGAAATTCGCTCACGAGGAGGAGCCCTGTCCGCTGTAACTGCTGGTGGCAGTCAAGATGCGCCGGACGGTGGTCTCGACGTTCGTGTTGAATGCGATTCGGCGCTGCCGAAGCCTGACTTTTTACCACGACAGATAACAGGCTTTCAGGTCAAAAAGCCCGACGTTCCGCCCAGCACTATTTTGGCGGAGATGCGCCCCAAGGGAAGCATTCGCAAGGTGATTCGCGAACTTGCTGATAAATCCGGTGCTTACGTGCTCGTGAGTTCGGGAGCATCCCTCACAGACAAGATGCTCTTGGATCGGAAAAGCGCGATCCGCGATGCATTACACGATCTTCCAAACGCCGCGCAGCTTCACACAGACATCTACGACCGCGAGCGTCTCGCTTCGTGGGCGACCGAATATTCTGGAATCGCAACTTGGGTGCGCATTCGGGTGGGGCGACCTCTTATGGGATGGAGCGGAGTTAGCGATTGGGACGGCACGAATAAGGACAAACCTTACCTCTTCAACGACAAGGCATGTTTAATCGACGAGAGCCAAAATAAAGGCCAGCAACTATCTGTATTAGAAGGCATCGAACGCCTTCGAACGAGCTTGCGCATCCCAAGGAACTGCATTCGTCTCATCGGCCTATCTGGACTCGGCAAAACCCGTCTTGTACAGGCGTTATTTGAGCAGGAGGTTGGTTCCGACGCTTTGGATGCAAGCATCTCCGTCTACACAGACTATTCGGTCGAGACGAACCCTACCGCCCGCGACATGGCTCGTGATCTGATAGCTCGTGGTCAGCGCGCCATTCTTATTATTGACAATTGCAATCCGAATACCCACTCGCAGCTCGCTCAATTGTGCTCGGCCAGTACAAGTGAAGTGAGCCTTCTGACCGTTGAGTATGACGTTCGCGATGACGAGCCGGAGCATACCGACGTTTTTCGGCTATACTCCACCTCGCCCGATCTCGTTACTGAATGGCTCAAACAGGAATTTCCTTCCCTGCCGCAAGTCAGCCGCGACAAGGTCGCCGAGTTTAGCGACGGCAATTTCCGCGTTGCTCGGGCTATCGCCGAGACCGTGGGAAAGGGCGAAACACTGGGAAGTCTCAAGAGCCGCGAGCTTTTCGAACGAATTTTCCAGCAACGTAATTCGCCCAATTCACTACTACTTAATGACGCGGAGGATTTGTCGCTTCTGTATTCCCTCGACGGGGAAGATGTCACGCCAGAAGGCGAGCTAGCACGAATAGCCACGCTTCGTCATGTTGAGGCAGAGACACTCTACGCGGCGCTTGCCGAACTTCGCAATCGAGGTGTTGTCCAGATTAGAGGCCGTTTTCGGGCAATACTACCTCACGCTATCGCCAATCCGCTAGCCGCCCGAGCGCTCGAAAGAATTTCTCCTGCGACTTACGACAAGTTTTGCGCTGCGCTTCCGGCGCGAATGCTAAAGTCGGTTTCTCGTCGCCTGAGCTATTTGCACGACTCTGCTCACGCGCGAGCGACTGTGGCTCGATGGTTACGGCCTGACGGGCCTCTCGGTGATCTTCTGGCCAAGGGGCGAGAGGGCTTTGAAGTCGTGGCGAGTCTTGCGCCGGTAGCGCCTGATGTCGTGCTCGAAAAACTTCGCCAAAAACTGGAAGAGCCGGAGGCAAACTCGATTTTGAGTATTGCCAATCTCCAGCGCCAACAGTGGATGTGGCTGATAAAAGCAATTGGATACGAAGCTCAACATTTCGACTCCGCCGCTATGCTCTTGGCACGCTTTCTCGCTGCGGAACTAGAAGAAGAGATGGGGCATTCCGCGAAAGAAGCTTTCGGCGACCTATTCCATCTTTATCTTTCCGGCACTCAGGCGCCCCCAGAGCAACGGCGTGCAATAATCCGGAAGCTCGCGCTATCGAGCGCCCCCCCAATGAGGCTTTGCGCTTCAGTGGCGTTGGACGCGCTACTGAAAGCCGAACATTTTTCGTCGATAGGCTCGCATGAGTTTGGAGCGCGGTTACGAAATTGGGGTTGGGAGCCCAAGATCAACCAAGATACCTGGGATTGGTTCGACGAGGCAATCGCACTAACGATAGAACTTCAACCGCATTTGAAGGATGCCCCGAGCATCCTCGCGCGTCATGTACGGGAGCTTTGGTTTTACCCCAACTGCGCTGACGCGCTTGAACGTGCTGCAATTAATTTTAGCGCTGAACACCCGTGGATTGAAGGATGGCTGGCCTTTCGAGGCGCGCTCCGAGTTAGGAGCGAACAAATGCCCGACACATTTCGAGCCAGACTTCAGGAAATCATCGAACGGCTGAAGCCTCGCAATCTACTCGAAAGAGCGCGTGCGGTCCTGTTCAGTCAAAGCGGCGCCGATGCTTTCGAGGACGGCGAAGATGATGACAGCGGCGGGCTAACGTCGTGGGAAAAGGCATTGAAGGCCGCGCACGAGATCGGTCGCTCCCTCGCGAATGCTGACGATGTACGCGCAGAGTTTCTCGGCGAATTTATGGCAGCACCGCGCGTTCATTATCCTGCTGAGGTAGGGTCTGGCATGTCTGCGGCCGCCGATGACCTGAACCGCATGTGGCACGAGCTTTCTGAAGCTTATAGGGCGTCCCGCGAGAAAGGCGTAGGTGCAGCCGTATTGCAGGGGTTTTTGTGGCAGGCAAATAAGCGCGATGAGATTTTTACAACGGCAGTGCTTGATTCGGCGATTGACCATCCTCTGCTTGCCCCTCTTCTGCCAACTTTCCAAGCCTACGTAGGACTCGACGAAAAAGGAATAACCCGCCTTAGATCGGCTGTCGCCACAGGCAGACTCTTAGCTTCAAATTTTTACATGCTGGCCTGCAACCTAGTGCGAGTCGCTCCGGCGGCTGCTTTAAGGGAGTTGCTAGCTGACATTGCAAAGTTGCCCGATGGAGTCGAAATGGCTCTCAACATACTCCATTCGTTTTTTCACGGGGACAAAGTCGGGACGCACAGAAAAGACGCAGGCCTGCTGGAGTTGGGACGCGATCTTTTGAGTCAGTTAGATTTCAGTAAAAAGGACGAGACGCGCGATTATTCTGTGCGCGAGCTGATCACCATCTGCCTTGAAGGTGCGGATGGGGAGGGGCCAGCTAAGCTGCTTTCTGAAAATATTCGATCAGCGGTCAACAACTCAATGGTGTGGCTCCACGACCTGCCATTCTCAGTGGAAGCACTCTTGAAAACACAGCCTTTCGTGGCACTAGATACCTTCGTGCTTCCCGAACCCTCGCGCCGAGATCAAAAACTGTTCAGCGGTGATTATGGGCTGAGATCGCCTCTGGAATGCGTCGAAAGCGCGATTTTACTGAAATGGGCGAACGTCGATCCCGGTGTACGCTTTCCAGCGTTGGGCAAATGCATCAGCATTTTTGGCCGCCGAAACTCTGAAGAGAGCAACGAGTTGTCGCCAACGTTTTTGACGATGTTAGCTCATGCCCCCAATAAAAAGGTATTCTTGGGCGATCTCTGGGATAGGCTGCATCCTATAGGATGGAGCGGTTCGTTAGCTGATATTCTGGTGCTTAGAAAGGCACAATTAATCAGACTGATGGAGCAGGGGGAGGAAGTGCGCGCGTGGGTTGAAGAGACAATCCCTGCTTTGGATCAGTGGATCGCGCAAGAGCGACTTCGTGACCGCAGGGGAGAAGAGAGCTTCGAGTAGCCCTTCCCATTCTCGACCTCTGAGCCGAATTGGCGTCGGATTCCAAGTAGCTCAATTATCAAAGATGTCGATGTCATGTGGAACCCTATCACGAAATGACCGTCGCGCCATCAGGCTACGCTAGGCTTGAGCCATCCATAGTGACCGGCAGTACTGCCACAGGCTAGCTCGCAGTCGGCGCGTCGGCAATCGCCCGTAGCGCGTTAACGACGGACTGCAATCGGTTGAATCCACTGGTTTGCGCGTGCGGTCTAGGCGTACCCTCAGAAAATGATAAAGCTGTTCATCTCCCACGCCAGCGAGGACAAGCCGTTCGTCGAGCCCCTTGCCGAAGCGCTCATCGCGGCAGGATTTGGGGTGTGGTATGACAAGTACAAACTGACCTTGGGAGATCGCCTTCGGCAGAGCATCGACAAAGGGCTACGAGAATGTGACTACGGCGTGGTCGTGCTGAGTCATACCTTTTTCTCTAAGGACTGGCCCCAAGACGAACTGGAAGGCTTGCTCGCGCTGGAGAAAAATAACCGCAAGTTGATACTGCCCCTGTGGCACGGACTCGCACGAGAGGACGTGGCCGGGTACTCTGCCATATTGGCAGGTCGCCTTGGCGGTCGCACCGATAGGGGAGTAGGCTATGTCGTGGAGGACATACGAAGGGCAACCGATGTCTCATCCCGCAGTCGCGAGCTTGAGGCACTTGGTGATGGCGTGGCCCACCTTCTGGCCGTCAGCGACCGCATCACTGCCGACGAGCGGGAGTTTAGCCGAATGCACTCTAACGGCGTTGGCGAGAAGTTGAGGCAGTCGTGGTCGCAGATGACCGACCAACTCAGAAAATCCGTGGAAGGGCTTGTGCAGGAACAGGGAAAGCCGCACTTCAAGATAGATAGAGGGTACAACGGCGCAATTATCCTCGCTGGCCCGCTTGGAAAGTTTGTCGAGGCGAGCTTGCAAAAGGTATCAGAGAACGTCGGGTCATCCGCTGAGCTGCGAATCAGGATTGGACAGACCACCTACGTTGACCACGTCCAACAAGCGGCCACCGAGCTTGACGCGATCATTTTGAAACCGAGGATGGTGGATGACGTAAACGTCTATTGGACTGAGGACGGCTCGGACTTGATGATGCCCCTTGCCGTGGCCGATTTTATTTTGAAAAGGTTCGCGGCTCATCTCCAGTAGATACATCGCGGCCACTCCGTCCCGTTATCAGCGCCTCGAGCGCGGCTACAATCGTCCACGGCGCGCTCCCTTCGAATCGGTTGTTCACATAGAGGTAGTACCGCCGAGACGTGTTTTTCGTGGCCTGCCGGAGCAAATACACGATGGCGTCGCGCCCCTCGGGGTACGGCTCTTTGATTTCATGTACGGCTGAAACGACTTCACGGCCTGCTCGTAGGTGCGGCCCGGCTTTAACAGAAAACGCGCGGTCGTGAAGCTGGCGGGTTCGCTGCCGGGCTTTGCTATCTGCTCGGGTACCGAAGGCATTCGCGACCAGCTATTGAACGTGTGGGCCACATTGTGAGCACGTAGGACCTCGAAATACTCTGGTCGCAGTAGGCTCTCGTTTCGCACCTCCACCGAGAAATTCCAGCCGCCCGGCAGACGGTCTAGGAAGTCGTCGAGCGCCGCCACGAAGTCACGGCCTCGTTCGATGTCGCCGGGGTGAAGGTGTCCAAACTCAAAAATGAGCGTGCCAACGCGCTCGCGGTATTTATCCAGTGGCCCGAGGAAAGCCGTCGTGAAAAGCTGGGCGTCGAGGAAGCGAGGATTGCGCTGCCCTGCTCGCTGTCCGTAGCGCGCGATGTTTGGGAAGCGCAGAAAGTTGATGTCCTCGGTTACTTTCATCGACAGCCGGAAGTCGTCGGGCGTTTGCGAGAAGAGGCTGTCGAGCCACTTGGCCGAGGGGAATTGATAAAAGCCCGCGTCAAGGCACACCGTCTTAAACACCTTGGCGTATTCGGCGAGGCACGTTTTTTCGAATCGGCCCTGCGCCAATTTCGGCGGCCCGCTCTTGAAATAGCGAGTGTATCGCTCTTGCGTGTAAATCTGCCCGAGCCATCCTTCGTACTTCCATGAGGACGTGCCGATGAAGACGCCTTTCGCTGCCAATCTCGCGAGCTCTTGCCTGAGGTGATCGAGAGGAAAAGCGTCCATATCTTTGCGAAATGACGATACGCGTTTCGCGCATGAGGAGCAATTAGCCGAAGCCCGAACACTCCTGCCGCGTTATGAACAAGAGCTGGTAGGGGAGGCTATCTGATTTGTAAGCGACCGCCGCCAGAGCGAGACTCGACTGAAATTGTCGGGAAAGATGTTGGCAGCACGAAAGTATTGGCATACTTTGCCGGAGTGGGCCTATGGCGATTCTAAAAATTCCTCAGTCGGAGTATGTCGTTTTGGGCAAGCTCGCCGACCTGTCGCCCTCCGACTTTGATGCGATCCTACAGGGCATACAAGAGTCTGGCACCGGCATAATCCAGTCGGACTTCGCCGAGAAGCTTGCGGCGAAAATTCCATCATCAAAGGCATCGGACCTCGACGCGATGCTAAGAACGGTTACGTCTCTGTACACGGCTACCCAACGCTGGAACAAGACTGCTGCCGACCTTGCCAGTGATCTTAAGGACACGGTGGAGATGCACAAACCAAAGGCACTCCCGGTCGATAAGTTGCCGTCGCTGTCGGACCGTTTGCAAAAGTTCTTTGAGTTGGGGAAAATTATAGGATTGCGATCTAAGGTCATGGAGGTAATGACCGGTGAGGATCACATTTTTTGCGGTGTGAAATTGATCTCGGACATCCGCCCTGTCTTCCATGACTCAACCGATTCCGTTTCTGCGGCAATGGTCATTCATCACCTGCGCATCGGCTATCATAAAGATGGCGAACACACCGAATTTTCAGTCGCAATGAACACGGACGACGTCAAAGCTGTCGTCGAGGCAATGGAGCGCGCCGAGAAGAAGGCCAAGACGCTCAAGAATTTTATCCAAAAGTCAGGCATTCCTTATTTTGAGGATCACGAATAATTATGGCATTCACGGCTGATCGCATCGAATACGACGACAATCCGAAGCTGGCCTACTATTGGAATTGCCCGGAGGACTGGTGGAAGCGGACGGAGACAATTCAGTATGAGACCAATTCAATTCCGCGCGTTGAAAAATTACATTCACGGCTAGAATCTGAATTTACCGAGCGCGCGAATCGTTGGGCGCATGACACGGCTATATATTCATCGCCCAGCGCCATGTATTTGAACAAGGATTACATGGTAATTATCGCGAAAGGACTCGAGCATCCTAATGTGATTGTTCCATTAATTTTCAAGAGGCTGTCTCAGCAGGGCGGCGATTGGTTCTTTGCGCTCGAGCAAATTGCCGACGAGAATCCAGCAAAGGACGCGGAGGATTATGCTGGCGCGCTTCGCGCTTGGCGTGAGTGGGCGGTTAATCGCGGATACATCGAGAACAGCGATGGTGTGTCCGCAGCTTGAAATCGAATTGGAGAATCTGGGTGGAACGGGGTATGAGCGGTATCCGATTAGTCCGCAAACCCCACCGCCACCATTTGGCTATAACTGTATAGCGTACGCTGCCGGGCATATGGATCGTTGGTGGTGGCCAAGCCCGCGAAAATATTTGTACTACTGGCCCCCGCACTTGCCGCGCGAGCCTCAGGGCGCAGAAACGCAGGAAAATTTCATTCGCGCGTTCGAATGGAAAGGCTATCGCAAGTGCGATAATGGAAAGTTCAAAAAAGGTATCGAGAAGGTTGCGATTTTTGTGAAGAACAACGCGCCCACGCACGCTGCTCGGCAGCTCGAGAACGGCTTCTGGACGAGCAAATGCGGGCAGCTTGAAGATATTCAGCATGAAACTCTGGCAGCCGTTGAAGGTCGTTTGTACGGGGTAGCCGTAATTTTTCTCCATCGACGTCGAGATGGGCGCCCTTTTTGGAAGGATCGATTTAAAGAGGCGATCCGCCGTTTGGGTTGGAAGTGACCTTCACGACGCGGAGAGTATAGCCCCTGCCGTTTTCAAACGGCGTGACGATGCCTTCCACCTCGATAACCGGCGATCTGATCGTCTCCATGCCGAAGGCTCGGTAGATTGCGGCGAACATTTCCGTCTCCACGAAGCCGGTGTAATCACAGAGCGAAACGAACTTCATGGGCTGGCCGTTCCCCTGATACGCGACGCGGCGACGACGCCTTGAATGACGAGTTCGCGCGCAGGAATTACGTCGCGATATGTCGGATTCTCGGCCTTGAGGCACGGTTGCCCGCCGCGCATAAAATAGCGTTTCAGCGTGCTCTCGCCATCGACGAGGGCCGCGACGATTGCGTCGTCATGCGGTGGCTTCATTTCGAGAACGACGGTGTCGCCGTTAAGAATATGCGCGCTGGTCATGGAGTCGCCGCGCACCCTTAGAGCAAATGTGCGTGCGTTCGGACTAACTCCGATGGTCGAGAGATCAACCGCAATGCACCCTGACTCAGGTCCCTCGCTGGTGACTGGTCTGCCAGCGGCAACTTGGCCGAGAATGTCGATGGGGACAAGGTTGGGAGTTGGGGCGAGAATCATTATACGCACGCATACGCTCGTTGGCAGAGCGTGGCAAACATTAAGCCTATGAACATGCGTAAGTGACTTAACTAGAACGGAATGATGATGGTATCTGC
>FSXO01000001.1_pt1 | contig 10302 bp, 7 predicted proteins | sample 1638291 | NCBI WGS metagenome assembly FSXO01 (sample SAMEA3914788, study PRJEB12502) | metagenome | biome: forest; material: soil | place: Canada | collected 2011-07-03 | depth 0.1 m
AGGCGCTGGCAGACATCAGCCATGGGAAGGGCCGTCAGGGCGCCGACCGTGCGGATCCCCCAGCTCTCCAAGACGGTTTGGAGTTCCGGGGAGGGGAGTAGGGCTGCGATAGGCAAAGGCCGAAGGAACGCTCGACAATCCTTCACGATTTGGACCGGGGCGGCATGGCGGGCAGCAAGCAGGGCGAGATCCGCGTTCGAGGCAACGCCGATCTGCACTTCAAGGCCAAGGCTTTTCAGGGGGTCGATTACCCGGAGGCGGAAATCCTCCTCGGTGAACCGCTTCTCCATCGGCAGCTCGACGGTGACGATGCCTGGGGCGGTCGATTCGACGAACGGAGAGAGGCCGTAGGCGAGCTGAACGAGGATTTCCTGGGCCGAGGCTTCTTGGCCGGGGTTGGGGGCCTTCAGCTGAAGGCCAGGGCAACGGGCGGTCGCCTGGGTGACGGTCATGCCCGGTTCGACCTGGGGAGCCCTCGTCTCGAGCACGACGGGTTTCGTTCCGGTCGAGTCGACCAGGGCAAAGGGTTCCCCCTGCAGCTCCGGGGAGTGGCGGAGGACGGCCTGCAGCCGAAATTCAGGCGCCAACAACGTGGCGTAGAACATCATCACCTCCTCCGGTTGAAATGCGTCGGCGCTCCATTTTGAGCGAAAGCTGGGAATCGAGCTCATCGCGGAAGACTTCGACCGACCCAAGGGGAAAATGGCCCGAAACGGAAAGCCGGACCTTGGCGTTGCCAATCTGGGCCGAGGGGGTAAACGCCAGGAGGGCGGTGCCGCTCTTCTCAGCGAGCATTTGGAGGCGGTGCCAGGTGTTGGCGTGGATTCGCCTCAGCTCGGCGGGAGGATTTAGGGTCAGGAGGATGATCGCCAAGGAGACGTTCCCGTCGCGGGCGACGAGATACGCCGCTTTTGCTGCCTGGAGGGAATCATGGCAGCGGACCCATAGGAGCCGGATGCCGAGCGGGACCGTCGTAGGGTCGAAAGCGTTCTGGGCGTCGATCAAGGAGATACGGTGCCGGGTTTCGGCCGCTTTGATCAGGGAGGCCAAGAGCAAAGCCCCGCCGGGGTGGCGGGGATCGGAAACAATCTCGGTCAGGCTCCCGTTGGGGAGATCGAGCCGATCGAGGGCATTGAGGCCGGTTTCCAGGCCCGCCGAACCGAGAACCGCCGCAGAGCCGTGCTTCTCCTCGAGAAGGCGGCGGAGGTGGATGATCTTTTCGGATGTTGCCATATCCGTACCGTTATACGGATGAATAACAAAAGCAAGGGGGGAAGCGTTAGTCTTTGATCTTCAAGGAGATTCCATGACAGATCGATGGGATGAATTCGTGATTTGCTAATGCCTTATGTGGCGTCAGATTTGCTGAGCCGTTCTCTTGCATCCTTCCACGTCTTCTTTCTAATAGCGTTTTCAATTTTTGGGATGACATGATCTTCGATAAGATCGCGCTTTGTAAAAACACGAACGATCTTGAATCCCTTATTGCATTGTGGACAAAACGTCTCCAAACCTCGCTCGACGGACTTGTCTTTAGGTGGATTAATATCATCTTTAATTGTTAGTCTCGTCTGACAGACGACACAAAGAGGGGTTAAATCGACGGGAATCGCATTGTGATCATAATCCCATTCCCAGCGAATATGATTAATAATATCCGACTTATATTGTTTAACGGGTTTGCCAGCCCGAGCTGATTTCTTGGGTGTCACGGAGACCTTCGCATCGTATAGCTCTTTAGACATCGGAACCGTCATTGATCCTCGCCGAACTGATATCGAGGCAGTGTTTTTACTCCAGTAAACATGGGGGTAGCGAGATGGAAGGATGGAAACAATTAGAAGCCTCTTACCCATATGGGGCACTCGCATCGTTTCTATTTTAACGGGCGGCGAGACCGTATCCTTCGCCTTACTTTGAATTCCTCGCTCAACGGTGTCGTAGCTCATAAGTCCAACGATCTCTCCAGGCGCACCGTCATCGTCTTTTACTCCAAAGACAATAAAACCCCCTTTTCCATTTGCCATGGCGGCTAAGTCTTTACCTATATCGTCGGATATCGCTTCCTTATAATCGAGCTCTTCTGATTCAGGGACTTTCTTTGAGAGAAATTCAATCAACTTATCCTTCATAATCGATTATTCTATAGACTACTCCGGGCTCTCTGAAGAGCCTCTATTCGCTTAAGAACCCCCTCGATCTCATGCTCTGGGTTGAGGAACCAGTCGGTCGACCAGATGCGGTGAATATTCCAGCCAAGACGCTCAAGCACTTGCTGCCGAAGGCGATCTCGATCCCGGGAGGTCTGGCAGGAATGGTAGGCAACCCCGTCACATTCGAGACCGAGGATGTAGGAACCCGGGCGGCTCGGATCCCGGACGGCAAGGTCAATCCGATAGCCGGCGACCCCCATCTGGGGAACGCAGTCGAGGCCTCGTTGCCGTAATGCCTGGGCCACCTCCTCCTCGAACGGGGAATCGAAGGTGCGATCCTCGCTGTCATTCCCATCTGGATTTTTCAGGATGCCCGTCTTCGCATAATGGAGATATGCCTTCAGTGCCTTGGCGCCACGCGGGGCATTGTCATCGAGAACGATGTCGTCCGCCGTCATCGATCCGAAAACCTCCACTCGAAACTTCGCACGAGTAAAGAGAACATTAAGGCGGCGCCATCCAGTGGTGAAATTGATCGGCCCGAAGCGACGATGGACTTCCCCAGCGGCATCCGGGCCATAGGTTATCGAGATCATGATCACGTCGCGTTCGTCGCCCTGGACGTTTTCGAGGTTTTTGATGAAAAACCGCTCGCTCAAGGCCTTCTTCTCTAGGCTCTCCTGCACGTCCGGCTCTTCCCGAAGCAGCTTGTAGAAAATCTCTTCGATAAGCTTGGTCTGCTGGATGTTCATTGCCACAACGCCGACTGACTCGTGAGATCGATCTCGGAGATGATTGAGGAGTGCCCGCGCGATGACTTTGGCTTCCACCTCATTTTTTGAGCCGCCGTAGATGCCAGCGACCTTGTTGAATTTGACTCCGTAGTCGGGATGGTCTCCAAAGGGCGATGGGAAGACGACAAGCTTGGAATCGTAGAAATACCGGTTCGAGAATGCGATCAGGCTCTCGTGGCGGCTTCGGTAGTGCCATTTGAGTAGCCGAGAAGGCATTAGGCCGTTGGCAGCCTCCAGAATCGAGTCGGAAACGTGAAGGACGGTATCGTCATCCGATTTCGCGGCTCCATCGGTCCGGTCGAAGAAGTTGGTCGGCGGGAGCTGCTTGGGGTCCCCAACAATCACGACCTGCTTTCCGCGTGCGATAGCCCCCAAGGCATCCTCCGGCCGCATCTGGGAGGCTTCGTCCATGACGACGAGATCAAACTTGGGAGCCCCTCGCTCCAGGAACTGGGCAACGGCGAGCGGTCCCATCATAAAGCAAGGCTTGAGGGCCCGGAGCGCTCCACCGGCCCGGCTACAAAGAGCTCGGACAGTCACCCGGGGCTTCTGCTGGGGCAATAGGTGGTTGATCAAGGCCAAGTCGGTCTTTTCACCGACCCTAGCAGCGTTATAGCCCTCCGGAATCGGTCGTTCGGCAATCCTTGCCGCCAGTCCTTCGCGAGCCAAGAGCTGAACGTCCTTATCCGCCGTCGCGAATGCGGCGCGGAACCGTCCTAAGATCGCTCCAGATTGCGCCAGGGACGGATGCCTAGATTTAATCTTTCCGGCCAGGGGGCCAAAAATGCAGTGATCGAGAACAACATCGGAATGCTTTGGCTCCAAATGCCCATCCAGGATGAGGGTCATCAGGCGAGAAACTCCGGCCTTTTGGCATTCCCGAATGTGGCTTGCGAGATTCAAGTAGGGACTCAGCGCCCGCTCGGCATTGGCGGCCGCGATCGCCGCCTTAGCGATGGCCGATATGACGTCCATCGAGGCCCCAGCCCATTGATTAACGTCCGCCGCAGCGAAGTTATTGAACCGGACCACACTGTCCTCATAGGCCGTCACGGCCAAGGCCAGCTCACGAAGCCGGGCGAGATCCACCTCCCATGCCTCCGGGGACGATGGGAGGACGACCCGATCGAGAATCGAAGCCGGCGCATTCACGCGCTTCACCTTTCGGAATAGCTCTGCCGTCGCCTGCAGCGGTGCCCGGTCGGTGAGGCTACCCTGGAAATGCTCGCCGAGGGCGCTCTCTATTGAGGAATCATCGAGATCCTCGATCGTACGAAGTAGCGTCACCAACTGGTCCTTGAGCTGCCTCAGTTGTGAGATGGTCATCTCAACTGGAACTGGGAGGGTCTCGATGCCTCGAAGAACAGCGGAGAATTCGGCCAAGGCTTTCGCAAGGACCTCCCAGGTATCGTGACCTGCCAGAAGGCGCTCCTCGAGGCCGGCGGATTGGGAAAAGGCTCCTCGAAGCTGCTGCATCGTCTGCCCGAACCAACTCACCTCCATCTCGGAAACCTGCCGAACGGCGCCGGCATCGATTTCAGCGAACCGCTTGAGAATCGGACTAATTTCGCCGGGAATCGCCGGAGGGAATGCTGTCAGGATACCCTCGAACCATAGGGCTACCCGGGCCAATGCTCCAAAGTCGGTCCGTATACCCGCGAACTGCTCTCCCAGCTCCGTCTGTAGTACAGGATCGGTATCGATTTCCTCCTTGGCCTTAAGGTACCGCAGCGCGATATTAAGGTCTTGGCACGCCTGCCCCGGGTTAAATTTGGCCTTCTTGTCGATGCGAATCGAGCGATAGAGCTTCCGCGCTCGACGCCATTCGGAGCTAAAAAAGGAAAACGTCGAGGTCGCGCCCAAGGTGAGAGCCGCTTGGGCAAGGATTTGCCGATCGGGCAGGGTTTCCAGGAAAAACACCAATTCAAGATAGGCTTGATCCTGGAGCACCGCGGCCTTCGCCTGCTCTGCCTTCTCCAGGTGAAAGCGTATCCCTGATTTATAGATGCGGAGAGCTCTATGGGAGAGATCATCAAGGGGCGCCAGCCGACAGATCGCCAGGAGGCTTTCAAAAGCCTGGATTCCCGCCAGATTGGGCGGAAGAGGCACGAGAAACGCATGGGAGATGCCATCCAGCGTAGGGATGAGGGCTCCGACATTGTCGGCCCCAATCTGAGCAGCCTGGGCCAGCTCTTGGATCTGCGTTACTGCCAGGCGGCCGGGCAGGTTGTAAGCGAGAATCCCTTCGATAGTCGAAATGGTGTACGGCCCGGAACCCCGAACGTCGAAATCAGTCCCGAGCTTTTTGCAGAGCTCTGCCTCCGTCTTCTGCGACTCCTCAAGCCGAGCGAGAAAGGTGTAATAGGTCGTCGACTCTGGACCGGCAATGCCTGCTAGGAACGGCAGGGACAACGACGAGTCGATCTCATCGAACGGTTGGATCAGGTTGCCCGAAAATTTCGCCTGCCGGAGAGACGGCGCCAAGGTCACGCCAAAATGCTGCGCCCCCTCGCCGAGGAGACCGAGTAGGCGCTCGGCAGCTGCGCGAAGATCCCGGACCCCCTGAATGATTTGAAACTCGTCCCCAATCGACTCACTGACAGCAATGCCGTACCAGGGAGACGTCTTGGGACCATGGCCTTCGACGGCGAGACGGTCAATATAGTCACCCAGCAAACGAAGAAGATTTCGATAATCTTCCCTCTTCGACCAATCGTATTCGACCGGTGTCGGATAACGGAGAGCCTCGAAGATCTGAGGAACGCTACCGAGGGCTTCCTTGGCCCTCATCCGCCAACGGGCCGCCTCAATGAGAACCCGCTGGTTGGTCATTCCCGTATCGCCACAGGGGGCCTTAAGAGCGGCGACGAGCCGCTGGAGATCCTTCCGGTGTCCTTTGAGTTCGGCTAGACGCCTCTCCCAACCTTGCGGCGCCTGATAGTGGGTCTCCTGACGGTGACGAATGGCCTCGAGAAGCTCGGTCTTCTTGGCCTTTTCACTGTGAAGCTCAAGGCAAAAATCGCCGAGACCGGCATCGGTCAGGCGATTTTTGACGACCTTGAGTGCCGCCAGCTTCTCCGATACGAACAGGACGCTTTTCCCTTCTCCCATTGCCGTAGCGATGAGGTTCGTGATCGTCTGGCTCTTTCCGGTGCCAGGCGGCCCTTCGATGATCAAATTCTTTCCGGCGAGAGCGTCGATCAGGGCGCTGTGCTGAGTCGAATCGGCATCTTCAATTAACGCAACGTCCTGCTGGGGATGCTCGTCGATCTCGTAGTCAGCGGCATGGCCTCCCGATGTTGTGTCCGTCTGCGGGACAAAGAAGAGCCGGACCTGATCGTTCTTGTCGAGCGGTTGCTTCTCCGGCCACTGGTCGGGATCGAGATCCTTAAAGATTAGGATCTTGCTGAACTGAAAGAGGCCGAGCGTCATGAAGCGACGGACCTTCCATCGCTTCATGTTCCGGATGACATTGGTACATTCTTCGAGGTAGCCCTTGAGATCGGTGTCCTCGTCGAACTGCGGAAGCTGGAGGCCGAACTGCTTGAGCTTCTCGATCAGCGACAAATTCGCCATCGGCAGCTCGTCCGATGCTTTGATCGAAAACGAGTATCGCCCATCGGCGAGCGTTCTCTCCATCTCGACCGGAATTAGAAGCAACGGCGCATAGAATGCTTTATCGGAATGGTCGGCGTCGTACCACTCAAGGAAGCCGATCGCGAGATGGAGAAAATTCGACCCGGATTCCTCGATGGCGAGGTTCGCGTTTTGGGCAATGTCCCGGAGCAGAGCCTCTACGGTTTCGGGATCGTAAAGCGCCCGGAGAATCGAGTCGGTATGCCGCGCCTCTGGCTCCGCCTCGACCTGGTGCTCGGGAAGATCGTAGGAAGTGTCGAGACCATGGAAAGTCCGAGCGACATAAACGGCACGGTCGTGGCCGGTCAGGTCTTCAAGAGTCGCTGCCTGCTCTTCGGAAACATTTTCTGGATCAGGCTCAGGAATACCCTCGATTCGGTGAATTTCTTCTGCTGCCAGGTTCCGGTAGATAAGCTCTGGAATTTCGTCAATAAAGCGGATCGATGCCTTAGGGTGACTGTAATTTAGGAGTCGGTTACGCTTAGTGAGGTCGAGGAGCTTACTGCGAAGTGTCTGGAGGCCGGTAAGAATGTCCCCAGACCGGAGTCCGGCCTCTCGAAAGGACTCTACTCTCTCATCGACAAAATCCGTCAGATGAGAGTCTTCCCCGTTTTCGCCTACGATTGTCTCGCTCACGCCACGATGGATTTAGCAAGTAGGAGATGAGCTGGCTAGGGCCAACTCTTGAGAGATTAACCTTCTGGCCTAGGCAGGCGACCTCAGGGGGGCCTAAGATTTCGGCAGACTTGCAGCAGAGGATTGAACCCTGGCATTCTGATCCTGATGAAATGGGGACTCGTGGCTGGGCTGTGGGCGATATTGGCTTCATCTCTACTGGCAGACGATCCATCGAGTGTCGCCTCAGACGACACGGGACGGTATAGGGCGAAGCTCGATCACATGATAGGGTCACGCTGGTATCTGAACGTCGAAAAGAGCATGTCCATGCTTTCGCCCGGCCAGGTACACGTCAAATATTTCGTCCAGGCCAACGGCGTGATCGATCCGAAATCGATCGAAGTCGCGGGGGGCGGTAACGATGACATCCTCGAGACCATCTCTCGGGATGCGGTGAAGCAGGCCTATGCCGAGCCCTTCACGGATAGCATGAGGCAGGCCCTGGGGAGCGGCTTTTGGGATGGGATAACTTTTGCTGTTCCAGTTCAGATCGCCCCGGACGATCAGATTGTCCCGAGTTCCACCTCGACGCCGATGACGCCACCGGCCACAGCCGACACCTCCAATCCCGCGAAGGTTGCCTATGACTCTCCGAAGATCGTCGGTGCATTTGGAATCGATTTGGGAGCGCCGTTTTCTCCGTCGCCTGAGACGCCCTCCACCCTGGAGCGGCCCTATCCTGATTATCCCTTCGAGGCTCAAAACCCCTTTCAGGACTTCACCGTTTATACGGTGGAGATTTGTCCGATTTCTAAGCAGGTTTTTGAGATCCGTGCGACTTCTGTTCCTTTCAAGGACGAGGACGAGGGAAAAGAACACCGGGATATTCTGTTTCGCCTTCTGGCAGCTAAATATCAATCGAAGAATCCCGAATTCTCCGGCCGATTATTCCCGAGCGATCCTTTGAATAGCTCGGTAACTTTCGAACACGATCATCGAATCGTCAGGGCGAGCCTTATGGGTGCGTCCAATCCGGTTCTTTCCGTGCAATATCTGGATGAGGAATTGGAGAAACAGGCAGCAAGGGAACTTCAGCAACTCCATGATGCGAAAGTCGATGCCGAGGCCAAGCAAACGAATCCTGCCGGGCTATAACCCTCTCTCGGCCCTAATTACAGTCACCAAATTTGCTTGGATTTCGGTGCGCTTTGGGGGAGTATCGGAAAATGGGGGGAATTTGCCTGGAAGGCGGGGTTGTAGTTCAGACTTTCACTTCGCCCCCTGAAGGCTTTGATCCACTCACAGCCGATGACTCCACGCTAGAACTCTATGGCCTTCCTCCCAGGCCTCGTGGAAACGCCGAACACATTAAGGCATGGGAGGCTTTGTTAGGCGGGCCATCGACTTATATCGAGCCCGCCTTCACCACAAGGAAAGGCCGTTCTCATCCACGAAAGCCAAATGCGGTCCTCGGGGGATCTTCGATAAGCCCTAATTGGTCGGGAGCAGTCGTCGAGACTGGGCGTAGTAATGACCTTCATCCGCATCCACCGGTTGGAAGTGGATTCACGATGCAAGTTATCGGACAATGGACTGTTCCAAATATTCGCCTACCTGCAGGGCCAGTCGCCTACGATTCGTCTTTTTGGGTGGGTGTAGACGGCGACAATTTACATGATCTCTTTCAGGCTGGCGTTGCATGCGATGTCACATGGCTGGTCTTCAATGGGAATGCGGGACACATTTATCAAGATGTCTACGCTTGGTGGCAATGGCTTCCCAATACTCCAGTTGCGCACGCGATTACCAATTTCGGCGTTGGAGAAGGAGCCATAATTAGCTGCATCCTGACCGTGCTGTCAGATACCGTTGGAATGGTTTATTTCAAAATCCTTAACGGTGGAGAGACCGTCACATTTCGAGTGACCGTCCCTTCGGGGCAAGGGGTGCTCGGCAAGTGTGTAGACTGGATCGCTGAACGCCCCACGGTGAATAATGCCTATAGTAATTTGGCAAACTATGGAGAAATAACTTTCTCAAATTGTTCTGCTATCCTTACCCCTGGAAACAATGCACATAAGCGGTTTGTTCCTTCGGACGGGATAACTGTTAATATGGTCAACGGCGCTGAAACTCTGTCCAAAGCTACGATATTGCCAAACAATGATGTAAAGTGCGATTACGTGGGGCCAAATTACTGAGCGAGGGGATCGGCTGTCCCCTTTGGGACCTATTTGAACTTCATCGGTCGGAGATAAGGAGGCTGCTTATGTCTGTGCGACGCGAATCCTTTCTACCATTCTGCTGACCCCTCCCCATACCATCTCGACTCGAACCGAGGTCTCGGCCTGTAGCTGGCTCGTTTCCTGATGCTTTACCCAGCGGCAACATAGGATCAGGTCCGCCGTCCCGGCGCTGAGCCCCCGGAGCCGCCCCGAGTCAGCGAAGCGCAGATCGACGCCCTCCACTTTGCGTCGAACCTGCGCCTGCTGGCGGGGCAGGAGCCCCACAACCAGGATTTTCACAACTGGTTCGACCGAAGCCACCAGGCAATCGCGATCAGCCCCAGAAGGACGAGACCCTGGATCTCCCAATCGAAATTCAGGTGCCTATTCATTGAACCCCCACGAGTTTGCCGGGGTTCATGGGAGCGGAATCGATCACCCCGCCATTCCAGCTCGTCCACCAGGGCACCTTTGCCGGTTGATTCGAGTCAGTGATGAGCTTCCCGGTCTTCTTCCCGATGTGATAGGTGCCGGGGCCGACGACAACCTCGTTCTCGCTCCCAGGGCGATGAACGAAGGTGTGCTCGGATTCCCAGGCCCCAGTCGTGAAGGCGCATCCCCCAAGAAGGAGGGAGGCCGCCAGGGCCAGGACCGAGAGGAGCCGACCCAGGCGCTGCCGGTTCCGCCACGCCACATAAGCGGCGAGCAAGATCAGAAGGGCGAGGATCTCCACCATGGCACCCCCCTGCGGCCCCTTTGGGCTCTGGGGCGCGATATTCGGGGTGATGACCGCCGTAGCCACCTTCGCCTCCACCTCTTCCACCGTCGTCGCTGCGGGGATCTTGACGACTTCAGGGTGCAGGAAGTGAATCGGAC
>FSXO01000424.1_pt1 | contig 10212 bp, 4 predicted proteins | sample 1638291 | NCBI WGS metagenome assembly FSXO01 (sample SAMEA3914788, study PRJEB12502) | metagenome | biome: forest; material: soil | place: Canada | collected 2011-07-03 | depth 0.1 m
AGCTTAATCGGCCCATCCCTCCGACCCTTACTGAGTAGCGACCGTGTTAGCAGTCGGTTTGCGCTAGCTGGCCAAATTTACATGCCCTCAGAGGAGGTTTCTGTAGATTCGTCCGTAGCTAAGGCACTTTTTCTCGAGTTTCGGGCTTTTTCTCTGAACGCCTGCCTTGTCCATCAAGGACTTAAAAACCGGGCGGACGGGGAGGGATTCGACCAACCTATGCCTCTGAACTGAGCAAATTTATTATCGATTCTACCTTTGAGAATCAACGCAAATTGCATCTAACCGCCATCTACCCGAATCGTACCGTCCCTCCCCCGATCGGTAACAATTTCGGTAACACTAGACCCGCCACAAGTAAGTAAGCGGTCTCGGAATACCCGATAGCCTGGGTCGTTCAGCGGTTCCCTAGCACATGATTTTCCGAATTCAGCACCCACTTCTTCAACAAGAACGTTCGCATACATCGAGATGCGCGCCCCCGTGTACCAGAACTTGCGAACATATTTGATTTACCTCTAGCTAATCCGAACTTGACTGTTAATCGAAACGTTTACATTATGAACGCCATCATTTCGACTTAGCTGACCATAACTTGAAATTCCGCCACCACCACTTTACAAGTGTTTATTAAAAACCATCTCCTCTGTGTTCCATCTTTGCTGCTGGGGACACTTCTCCTGCTCAATCGGATCGGGCAGGCCGAGGAGGCCGGATTGACGCTGAATACCCACTGGCTTGCCATCCGGGGGCTCTCTCAGCCCCCCTTGGCCGATGCCACCAGCGTTACAGTCGATTGCAAAATCGACGGGAAGGAAGAGCAAATCACCCTTCCCTTTCGGAAGGATACCTTTCTGTGGAAGAACAGCGACATCGCAAAGGCGACAGACACCACGCTGCACATTCGGGACAATCATTACGCGGTGGCGCTGGTGCAATTGGACCTTACGAGCCTGCCCAAGGACGCGGAAATCTTGAGCGCCTCCCTCAATTTCCGCGTGAACTATGTCGAAAATAAAAATCAGCCGGGAGAAATCCTCTGTTCGCGCATTCTCACACCCTGGTCAGAGGATGCGACCTGGGTGAAACCCGATCACAAGGCGGACACGGGTTGGGACGGCATGAAAGCCGGCCACGATTACGCACCGTCTCCGTTTGCCTCGATCAAAGTCGACCATCTTGAGGCGGTCAAAGGAGGGCAGCCGATATCGATCCCGGGATTTGCAGATGCCGTGAAGGCGTGGAAGGACGGCACCTGGGATAACGATGGATTTGTCATCACGTTTTCCGGTCCAGCCGTACAGATTGGCATTCCGTCCAGCAAGGCCCATGCGCTCCAGAATTTCAGGCTCGGAGGATCGTTTGCCGGTGGCCTCCTGCTGGTTCCCAATCTCCCGCTCCTGAACCGGGTTGCGCCAAATCCGCTCGATATCCTCGAAGCGCATCCGGTCATCACGATTCGCGGCAATGCCAAGGCGCCCGCTTCGGGTGCTTCTCCGCATTTGAGCATTTATGACGTTACCCCGAGTGAGGATTATAAAAGCATCGCTCCACAAAGTGAGCGCAAGCTTCTCGGCGCCACGCCTCTGACCAACCTGTCTCCCAACGGCCTTCTCACTTTGCCGGACCTGGCCAAAGTCATACGGAATTGGCTGGCCACGCCCGATCAACCGCATGCCCTCGATATTGAGATAGAGGGAAGCGGCGATGCACAACTGGTTGTTTCGAATGAGGGGAGCGCGGCCCCCTCTCTCCAATTAAAGCTGCCGTCCTATACCCCGGCACAGTTATTCCAGCCTCCGCTTTCTCCCAAGCCGGGAGTCTATACCCAAGTCCAAAACGGCCATCTTTCTTATGACGGGAAAAGGCTGCGCCTGTGGGGAGTGGTCGGATCACCGGACGTCCAGCGCCTGGTCGACCTTGGTTTCAATGCCGAGCGGATTTGGAATCCCGCCGCGCATGTCACTTACACGCCGGATAGCGCCAAGCACGGCGAGTTGGCCACCTATACCAAGGGGGACGGCTCCAAATTCGACCTGGCCGACAAGCATTTCGCGGAACTCAAAAGCCACGGCCTATTTGTGATGTTCGCGGCTTTAAACGATACGATTCCGCCGTCCCTTCTCCTCGATGACGATTCCTTTGTGACCAAGGGGGACGATTGGAACGCGTGGAAAACCGCAATTAAAGGTTCCATTGGGAAAGCGGACCTGAACAACTATCTCTATTTCGATAAGCGCTTACAGGAGATCAAAAAGAGGCACGCGAAGAATCTCCTCACCCACGTCAATCCCTATACCGGCAAAGCCTATGGCGAAGACGAAGCCATTGCGGTCTACGAGGTTTTTAATGAAAACGGCGCGCTCTACAAGACTCTCTCCGCGGGACTTTCCAAGTGGAATCCTTTCTTCCTGAAAGAGCTGCAGGATCAGTGGAATGACTGGCTGAGAAAGAAATACACGGACGACGATGGCCTGACCCAAAGTTGGGGTTCGCTCAAGCCCGGGGAATCCCTGGTCAACGGAACTGTGGCGCCGGCGCCGGATATCGCCAGGAAGGGCGATTATCCTGAGCAACGGGCAGATGATTTCACCCGGTTTCTGGCTGAATCGGAGAACGCTTTTCACCAGGATTTCCGCTCCTATTGCCGATCGCTGTTTCCCAAGGGCGTCGGGGCCAACGTCGCTCCCTTTTCGTTCGACACGCTTTTCCGTCCAAACATAACGTGGTCCTATTATCAAAGCCTGGGGGATGTGAACTCCTTCGGAATGTATTTTTGGAATCTCCAAAGTTCCCTCGGCAAACCTCCAGCCGCCTTTGTCATCGATTCCTTTACGGTTGAAAACACCCCCTCGATTCTCTACGAGACAAATGCGGCACGGCCAAGCCCCTATCGCTCGGAATACCCTATAAAACTTGCGGCATTGGCCAGCTATCAGGATTGGGACGGCGCCTTCTGGCATTATTGGGGATCCGATGGCCAGGGAGACTCGGCAGATCTGGGGTATCTGACGGCAACGATGGCGCCGCCGTTTGCCGATAACGTATGGGCGGCCGTCCACCATGAAGCCGACCCGGTAATGTGCTCCGCCATGACCATGGCCGGGCAAATATTCCTGCATGGCTTGATTCCGCCTGCCGCCAAGCCCGATATCATCGAGTTGGGCGGAAATGCGATTTTTTCCTACTCGAATTTCAGTGGCATCGACCTCGCGCCGTCCACTTTCAAGAACGGCAGCGCCCTCAAATTCACGCCGAACGCCGATTCGGGCGTAACCATGAATGGGGGCCCCATGCCCGCGCCAGTCCGTATCGACCAGGCGATTGCATCAGGCCCCTACATCAAGTGGGATTGGCCAAACAGCCGGCTGATTATCGATGCGCCGTCGGTCAAAGCCTATGTCGGCAAGATCAGCGCACCCTTTCGCTTTTCTGACGGCATTACCCTCGGCGATGTCTCCACTCCCTGGATCTGCTTCTCCATGGTGAGCGATGATGGCACACCGCTTGCAGGCAACAGTCCGGTCAAACGCATCTTGATGAGCGGCGTCTATGACGCCAAGAATAGCGGCTTCCAGTTTAACTATGACGTCCAGGGAGGACCAGCGGAGCAGGCCCATGCGGTTGGCAATTTCGGCCGGGAACCGATTCTGGTAACGCCGGTGGAATACAAGGTTTGGTTTCCGACCAAGGTCACAGGAAATTTGAAAAGCTACGATTTCGCCTTGCGCCAGACTCAGGATCTGCCGATCGCGGATACAAACGAAATTTCGCAACGCGGACCCACCCCCTACCTCGACGTCTTCTCGCTGAATAAGCGTGGAGCACCATCGGATTTGCCGCTGGACCAGGAGACTCCCATACAAATTCAAGGTCAGTCCCCTGAGACGGCGGCCCTGGCTACGACTCCTGCGCCAACCGCCGCCTCATCGTCGTTGATCCTGCCCGAATTACCCTGGGATCTTTCCTATAAGGATTCCCTCCAGGCGCTGAAAGCCTCCACTTATCCCTACACCAACATTTCCAGTGAAGACTCCGATCCCGGCACGAAGAAGCAAATCGACATCACCGGCGTGCGGCTTCCCTCCCTATGGAATGAACAGGCGGATATCAGTCTCCACTTCAGCGACGATAAACTATCCACCCTTGAGGTGACCTTCACGCAGCCGCCGGCCTTATCGGTCGTGGTGGAATCCTTCACCAAGCTGCTGGGCCGTCCCGTGGAAGAAACCGTGGCGGCCCAGTATGGCGACACCCGGGCACATTGGGTCGGCAACAAAAAGCCGCATGACGTCCTCGTCACCGAGAGTCAGGGGATCATGAAAATTCTCATCAGTCCGTAAAACCAGCACGTCATCATCCCCCTCACTACTATGAGCCTCACGCTTACTCCCGAATGGAACCGTCCGCCAACCCCTTTCCGGCACACCTGGAAGGGCGTTGTAAACATCGACCAGTTCCGCTGGATGGTGCGGCGCGATACGCAGGAACAATTAGCCATGGCGGTAAAGGAGTTGGGGGCAAGGCACGTGCGAGCGGTCGGGATATTCGACGATGAGATGCGATTCTTCACCCTGACCCCGACCGACTGGAAGGACAAGGAGCGCCACCCCAAAATCAATTTCCAGCTCATCGACTACGTGGTCGATTCCCTGCAGGACCTCGGGCTGGCCCCGATGATCACGACCTGCTTCATGCCCTCGGCCCTGGCGGCCGGGGACAAAACCGTTTTTACCACCAAGGGCAGAATCAGCCTGCCCAAAGACTGGAAGAAATGGGAAGGCTTGATCCAAAATACCGTGCGGCATTGCGTGGAGCGTTACGGCCTCGACGTTGTCCGGCAATGGTATTTCGAAGTTTGGAACGAGCCGAACCTGAAGGACAATTTTTTCGAAGGCACTTACGAAGACTTCCTGACCCTGTGGCATGCCACCTACATGGCGATCAAGAGTGTGGACAATCAACTGCGGGTGGGAGGTCCTTCCACCGCCCGCGCGGAATGGGTCGAGCCCTTCCTGACCTGGACACGCAGAACACACTGCGAGCCGGATTACATGATCGTTCATATCTATAATAACGACAGCGAATTTGCCGCCCTGTCGCCTTTCGAGGGCCCGCAGGAAGATCGCGCCGGCAAATCGCCGAACTATGCCTCGCGGGTGATCACCGGGACGCGCAGCCTGCTCGACAAGCTTGGCTTTAAAGGCGAGGTCCACTGGAACGAGTGGGGACGCACCTGGCACCCCACCGACCCGTTGCGCGAAACTCCCGTCGAGGCAGCCTGGATTGTGAAGACGATGGCGGAGGTCTCCCAAAAAGCCGACTATTTTGCTTACTGGTGCCTGAGCGATATATATGACCAGGTTGGCTACGTCTCGAACACCTTCGAGCAACACTATGGCATGCTCAATGTACAAGGCTTGCGCAAACCTTCCTGGCATGCGCACCAGCTCCTTTCCCGGCTCGGCACGGGCCGCCATGCCCTGGAGATCCATGGGGCGGATGCGTCAATCAACGCCATCGCCACCCGGGAGGGAGATCGCAGCGCGATTCTTATCTATGGTTTCGATCCGAATGTGATGCAAAGCGAAGTCAGGATCGTCTTTCCCCGGGAAGCCGTGGGAAAGCGACTGACCCTTACAGCTCTCAATAGCAGAGCCAACAATACCGTTGCGTTGTGGCTGAAAATGGGAAGCCCCGCTAATTTGAACCGCCAGCAACTCAGGGAACTGCAAGAAAACAATCACCTCATCGCCAGTGATGACCGGCCGTTGATCAAGGAATCGAGCAGCGGGGGCGAGGCCCTGGTCTCATTTGAGTCCCCCGGTCTTTTGTTGGCCGAATGGTAATACTTTTTTCGAAGCCTCCCTTTCACCACCTATGAATTCTTGTCATGGAAGACAGGTTCTTGCGAGTTTGCTGAGGATCGTCGATCCGGCGCTCTTTCCGGATCCTCCCTTATCCGCTCGCCGCCGCCTCCGGCGCAGGAACATCCAAAGCGGGTCCGCCTTGCTCATCGTCCTGACCTTCCTCATTCTTTTGACCGGAATTGTCGCGCTCTTCCTCGGACGCGCGCTTATCGAGCGGGATGTGGCGGATAGCAGCATGAATCAAACCCGGGCGTCGATCCTGGCCAGCAGTGCGCTCGATGTCATCGTAAGCGACTTGAAGCAGGAGATCGCCCTGGACTCGACGGCGGTCACCGTGGGTAAAGTCAAAGTCTACGAACCGGTTTATCCCGCGACGGCGACGATTCCCAGTCCCATGTCCCCGATCCGGACGACGAATATTCTGGTGAATCCCAATTTGATTCGCATCAGCACGGCCTCGGCCTATCCGGCGACGCTTACCTCGTTGGGAATCCCGAACAGGGCTTCGAATGTGAACTCGACCTCCTCTGTGTCGGCCAACACGCGCTTTGTCAGTTTGGCCCGCTGGAATGCCCACTATCTTAATCCACGGACTCCAGCTCTCGTCGGCACTGCTACAATCGATAGCACTCCGGATCCCAATTATTTTACCGCCCCGGACTGGGTTTTAGTCACTCCAAGCGGACCACAACCGCTTACCTGGAGCACATCTCTTTCGAACCCCAGTTCGCCGGACTTCGTCGTTGGCCGCTACGCTTACGCGATCTATGACGAGGGTGGATTAATCGATGCGAACGTTGCCGGCTATCCCAGCAACACGACGACGACCCAAATCGGAGAAAAGGGGTCACTCGCCCTGGCCGATCTGACTCAGGCGCTGACGAACACAACACAGCCCGGCGTCGACCAGTTGGTCGGATGGCGCAATTACGCCACGGCCCAGCCCTCCGGAAGCCTTTCGGGCGGCTACATTTTTAGCACCACTGCCGCGAGCAATTATTACTACTATGTCGCGCCCCCGACAAATTCTCCCCCCACCTTCTTGACGATCAACCCAACGACTGCGGGATCCACCCATACCGACCAGACCTTCACCAGCCGCCAGGCGCTTATCCGGTATCAACGCGCGACCTATCAGCAACCGTCGGCCGGCGACGGATTCGGCCAGGACGACTTGCAGTATCTCGGCACCTTCACCCGCGCGCTCAATGTGCCGGCGTTCTATCCACGCGCCACGCCGAATGCAGCCCTTGTGGCTGCAGCGACCGTCACGCCCATGAGTTACGCCAATACCACGGCCAACAGCACAAACCCGCCGCCCGAGGAAGTGCCGGTCAATCTCAGTTCGTCCACATCAAACGGTCAGCCGTTGATCACCGAACGCTTCCCGTTGAGTCGTCTGGCTCTTTTCGAGAATCCTTCCAGCTCCTCCAATCAGGCGCTGATTAAAACCTATTTCGGGCTGACCTATGAATCAAACCACCGGTTCAGTTATGGGGAGCCCGGAGGCGTTGGCGTGATGGAAGTTATGACGCTTGCCCAGGTCGCGGCCTCAAATCCGCCCAGGCAGCCTGATTTCTTCGAGATGCTGCAGGCCGCCGTGTTGAGCGGCAGCTTATATAATTATCTGGGGAGCGCCAACAGCTTCATCTCCGGAAAATCGGGAAGCATCATCATGCATTTGGGGGCAAACATCATCAATCAATACATGCCCAATAATTATCCCATCGTCATCGACTACGGCCTGTCAGGATCGAACCCGGTAAGCACGATCACAGGTACCGACGATCTTCCTTATTTCAGCCAGATGCTTATGTGGCCTTATCGTCCTAATTTGACGGACCCGACTCGTTCGGAACTTGATGGCTACCTCGTCTTCCAACTGTGGAATCCGCACCAGCAGCCTTCCACCGCCGTTCCCGGACCCGCGCAGATACGTTTGATCGATATACCTGCCGCCGTTGGGTCCGAAAATGACAAGGTGGCATGCGATAATTCGACCATTATTCTCAATGGCATTCAACCGACCGGTCCACTTGCGGTTACGCTCACGAATGCCCCCGCATATTACCGGGAACCCACGATTTTAAATGCAACAAATGTCGTGAGCGATCCCAACAACTCATCGAGTTGGCAGTTTCTTACCAACTCGGCAAACACGGAGACTCGTTTGGGCCTTCAGGTTGTTCAAGACGAGTTGGCGGAGGACAAGGGGTATGCCGCACTGATCGGCCCTCCCAATCCTGCCCTGACCAATTACTTTTCCATGACCTACGCGGGCACCAGCGATTGGATCCAACTCCAGGCCCTGGGTGACGACGGCGTTTGGTATCCTTACCAAGGCGAATGCACGCCAAATAATAGCGGGGTTGGCAATGGAAATGGCACCTATCCGACATGCTTCCATCCCACAGTTGCCGGCTCTGCGCCCGCGGATCAATCGGGTTCCGATGTCGCCGCGCAATACTACACGAACTTCGATTATTTTGGCGGCATAGCGATGCAGTCACCAGACCCCCGCTGCATTGTTCTTCCGGGCCCGGTCAGTGGTGGGTATTACACCAACGAGACGGTGCGGCCCTCCCCTTCCGCGGCGGGACTGCAAGCCGTGAATTTCTTTCCCGATGACCCGGTTGGGTACGTCAATAAAGGGACATATCCGGGCATGTATAATGAAAACTCCACGACGAATGCTTTCATCGTCCAGAATAGTCTCCCGGCGGCGGATAATACTTATATGTACGACGGGGATGGGGTTTTGCGTCCCGGCGACGGCTATCTCGGGTCTTCTCCCTATATTGCGGAACAGACAGCGGCCAGGCCGATCATTTTGCACCGCCCGTTTCGCAGCGTCGCGGAAATGGGCTATGCCTACCGGGGAATAACGGCATGGAAGACAGTCAACTTCTTCAATTCGAACAGTGGGGACGCAGGCCTCCTCGATTATTTTTCCCTCGAAAATGCCCCGATGGTGGCTGGGAAGCTTAATCTCAATACCTTGCAGCCGCGGACGCTGCAATCCGCCTTGATGGGCGCCTATCGCACGGAGGCGACAAGCGATTATCTTACCTCCGGCGACGCCAGCAATATCGCCTCAGCCATCGTTACCCATAACGTTACAGCGGCCACGGGGTCCTTGCCGCAATTGGCCTCGCAGGCCGATCTCGTGCGCAGTTTGTTGGCAGATACCAACGTGACCACGGCGATCGACAACATCAAGGGAACGACCGGCGATACGACGCCCGATCCAATCAAGATGCGGCGCGAAGCCGTGATTCGTGCCCTCACCGATGTGAGCACCGCACGGACTTGGAACCTTCTTATCGACGTCATCGCCCAATCCGGCCACTACGTGCCCAACGCCACCCAACTCAGCCAATTTGTGGTCACAGGCGAAAAGCATTATTGGCTCCATGTCGCGCTCGACCGCTACACGGGAAACATCATCGACCAGCAATTGGAGGAAGTGAATGAATAGATTCAACGTCATTTTGTGTAAGGGCGCGGTCACAAGGAGACCCTGTTTTATGGCCAGCCTGGTCGCCATGTGCGTTGGAGCAGGCATCTCGATGGTCTCAGCGGAACCGGATCTCCTTCCCGCTCCACCCCTGGTTGCGCAAGCTCCTGCCGTCTCCCGGTGGACGATTACCGTCCAACAAAAGATTCCGCCACCACCCCAATCGACCGATCCGCTCAAAGCCAGGTCGGAAGCCAATGCGGCCATGCAAAATCCCCGGATGCAGCATGAAGATGTTGAAAAGGCCGGGGAGATACTTCATCAGGAAACAGATTGGGAGAATGGGGCGAAAGACGAGCTCTGGTTTATTCACGATTTTATTCTGCAACACCCGAGGAATACCCCCGCTGACCGTGTTTACGGCGCATGGGCCACCGACAAGTTCGCCCCCCGTAGACCGAAAGATGATTTTCCGGAACTCGATTGGATTGACGCCAAAGCCTATTCGGGCAGGACGACCTATAACGGCACCGCCTGTTATCTCTATAAGATAGCCGATCCTAACGGGAACACGACCTCCGCATGGATTGACTTCAAAACCCGTTTGCCGGTCGCGGTGGATACGTCAACCACTCTCAGTATCTATACTTTTTCCGCGGGTGACGCCTCCATCGCGCCGCAGGGAATTTTTGTCGAACGCTACAAATTAATGCTGAAAGAAAAGGAGATGCACGACCACCCAACTATTCCACTTTAGGTCACGAATCCTTCCGCCCATGAAAACCCATAACGCTCATCGATTGACGCAGAGAGACATCGCGCTTCGCTGTGGCGTGAGCCAGATGACCGTGTCCCTGGCCCTGCGGGGCAGTCTCAAGGTCTCGA
>FSXO01000068.1_pt1 | contig 10123 bp, 10 predicted proteins | sample 1638291 | NCBI WGS metagenome assembly FSXO01 (sample SAMEA3914788, study PRJEB12502) | metagenome | biome: forest; material: soil | place: Canada | collected 2011-07-03 | depth 0.1 m
ACCGCTAGGTGACCCCGTGCTGGTGGCGCTGGAAAGCTATGCGTACTGGATGTCGAAAGGCGAGCCGATCGGTACATCGTTACCCGGTCGCGGTTATCCAAAGTTGCCTAGGCCGGCACGCGCACTCGACTACGCGCGCGGTGAGGCGGTATTCAAGCGGGACTGCGCCCTTTGTCATGGCGATAACGGCCAGGGACTGCAGGCAGCAGGGCGTACGGTTTTTCCACCACTATGGGGGCCACAATCATTTAACTGGGGCGCAGGCATGGAACAGATCACCAATGCCGCAGGCTTTATCAAAGCTAACATGCCATTGGGGCGTGCCAACACGTTGAGCGATCAAGATGCCTGGAACGTTGCGTACTTCATGGATGCGCACGAGCGCCCACAAGATCCTCGCTTCAACGGTTCCGTATCTGCCACCCGAGCGGATTATCATGACACGGCCGATTCGTTATACGGAGCCGCAGTAAATGGTCAGGTATTGGGGCAACGGACTACTAGGCCCTAGATAAAACTGCAATCCACGAAGAGTCGCTCTTTCGCGAAATCATGCGGACGTGCTGCGAAAACGCTGTACCTTGACCCGCGTATAGCGCGCGGCGAATGGCAGCTGCACCCTGTTCCAAACTTGACATGACGAGGCTATGCGTGGAGACGCAATTCTCAATGGATTGTCTGCTTCGATTTTAGACCGTTTAAAAACGCAAACCCCGAACCATTCACGCAGCTGTTTCGTTAATCATCGCGCCAGAGGCGACCCATCAGAGCTAACGGCGACTCGCATCATGATAGCCTGAGTCAACGGCCTCACTTTCATGATCCTCATCATCTGCTTCGTGCTGTAGGTAAGAACATGCAAGCGCTTTTCCGTGGGGCTTTCGGCGGCGTCGCATGAGGAAGTGCCCGGGGTCCCATTCGGGCCGTCAATATGCCAAAGGCAGGCCCGATCGTCTGACGCTGCACGCATATGGCTTTGGGACATTCGTCCAGTTTGTTCTGCCAGGTCTTCAGCGTCGGCTCGAACTCCCCCGGCCAGATACGTCACTGGAGGCTACGTGAAGCGGCAAGGATGCATTTGGGAGGAGCGCGTGATTCCGCATCTAGGCCTAAGCAATAATTAGCACGAAGTCAAAGTCCAGAACGGGTCTTGGAGGATCATGAAGAAGATCCAAGGGGACAACAATACGCTTCAGATAGGCGCTGTGTAGAATTAGTGTTGCTAGTGAATCTTGTGTGTGCGTTGCAGCTGCCCGCTCACAGGGAAATTCGCCAGGCAGCGTTCTAGCCGGACTCATCATGTCCATTATGGGGATCGCTCGATTTTTACCGCAGGATGAGAGCGAATCGAGCAAGGTCCAGCAGGGATTAGAGAAATAGGCGTAAAAGCCTCGGGGTGCACTGTGTGAATCGCCAATCGAACTTCCTCACTTTTTCCTGCGCGGATGACCTTCGGAGAGAAAAAGGATTGCTCGTTGTATTAGCAGTCGTTTTAGTGGGTTGCACTGCTTCGTTTCTGCTGGAGGGGCACATCGGCTTTAATCTCTGGGATGAGGGCTATCTCTGGTACGGGGTGCAACGAACGCTGCTAGGTGAAGTGCCGGTGCGCGACTTCATGTCTTACGATCCCGGACGTTATTACTGGGCAGCGGCGTTGCTCGACCTCTTTCATGCGCGCGGCATTATTGCAGTCCGTGCTGCAACAGCCGTCTTTGCCGCGCTCGGCGTTGCTGCAGCGTCCGCGCTCGTTTGGCGGAGTCCGTGCGATAACAAGAAGGCACGGTTCTGGCTATGCTTGGCGACCATCGTCCTTTGTCTTCTGTGGATGGTCCCTTGGTGGAAGCAATATGACGAGGCAGTCTCTGTCGCATTGGTGGCTAGCCTCGCGCGAGTATTGACATTGCCTACTCGGCGGCGATTTCTCATCCATGGAATCTTGGTAGGACTTGCTGCGGTTTTGGGGCGAAACCATGGGCTATACGGTGTTATTGCCTGCTTGTTCGCTTTGTTACTTCTTACGCGAGTTATCAGCCGTCGTGATTGGATCGGTTGTACGTCGTGGTTTATTGCGGGAGTGATATTGGGTTTCAGCCCGATATTGATCGGGCTGTGTATCAATCACGGCTTTGCAAGCATGTTCTGGGAGAGCATCCGTTACATGCTGTTTGAATACAAGGGAACCAATTTGCCTTTGCCGGTGCCATGGCCTTGGAAAGTACCCATGGTTGGCGAAGTAGCGGCATGGAGCCGTTCCTTGGTGATTGGTTGCGTGTACGTGGCACTCCCGCTTTTTTGCCTATGCGGTTTAACGCTCACATCAATCAACGTCTTGTGCGAGCGAAAGATAGAGTACCCCGCGTTCGTCGCGTGTGTGCTAACTGCAGTGCCATACATGAACGTAGCTTTTTCACGTGCTGACCTTTCTCATTTGGCACAGACCATATTTCCTTTTTTGCTCGGCACTATTGTTTGGTTGTCGCATTTACAGCGTCGACAATGGATGCGAACAGTTTGCCTCGGTCTGCTTGTTTTAGCTTCCTTTTGGATGATGCTGCCGATGCATGATCGCTACGTTCGCTACGCGCAAGGAACTTGGCGAAAAGTTGCAGTTGGACAAGACACGTTATGGATGAGTGACGATGTCGCCTCCTCCACGGAAGATATTAAGCAATTGGCTAATCGCTATCTCTCAAAGGGAGGAACAATGCTCTCTGTGCCTGTCTGGCCTGGCGCATATGCGCTGACAGGTGTGAGGTCACCTGTTTATGAAATATATGCGCTGTTTCCTCACAGCGATCTGTTTCAGGCGCAGGAAATTGCAAGGTTGCAAAGAGCGCAGCCCGCGCTGGTGCTGTTTAACGACATCGCCGTCGATGGTCGAAGCGATCTGCGCTATGGCGTGACTCATCCGTTATTGATGGATTACATAGACCGTCATTATCACGCGATCCAATTGGATAGAAGGATGCCGCAGTTGAAGGTTTATGTTCTAAATGGACTTGCTTCGAAGTAAGGTGTATCTGGTCGAGCCGAGTCGGAGCTGCGCATTAGTCATTAGCGCCTTTTGAAGTGCGAGGCATGCGTTTTAAGTTGGCGTGGCGCCGATAATGCATTAGCAGCACCAGGCAAGCGCCTCCGAAGAGGACAAGCAACGGCGTAAGCAGTCGTAGAGCAATAGCAGCGGCATCCGCATCGGCGTAGGACTTGCCAAGCCACAACATGATGCCGCGCGAACCCAACTCAGCCACACCCAGACCTCCTGGTGACATTGTGGCGACGACCGCCAACATCACGCCGCCTAGCATCAGGGAGATTTGACTAAAATCCAGCTGTACATTGATGGCGCGAACTGCTGTCCACCAAAGTCCGGCATAGAGTAGCCATAGCATTACTGTAAAAATACCAGTGCCGATGATGCGACTTCGATAGTGGAGCAGTTGAATATAGGGTTGCAATCGACCAGGTAGATGGCGGCCCAAAGGTGCGATAACACATAGAGCTAAGCTCCCCCAAAGAGGTAATAGCAAGCTCGCTGTGGCAGTCCAAGTCATTCCACGGTGCAACGCGAAGCCGCAACTGCCAATTCCAACTACACCGGTCAAGTCGAGCGCACGCTCGACAAAAAACGCGGATACCCCCATTCGCCATGCACTGCCGTGATGATCTGGAATCATTCTTATCTTGATGATTTCCCCGATCTGAAAAGGGGTGAGCGATGCCAGGCCGGATGCCGCCCCATTGGCGCAGAACGACTGCCAAAAGTGACGCCCATCGAGCGGAAGACCAAGAACGACTAGCCAGCGAAGTCCACGAACAACAAAAATGCTGCCGATCAAGGTTAGGCCTGCGCTTACAAACATGCCCAGGTGCATGCGTGCAACTGCAATCCCCACCAGTTTCCAATCAAACAGATAAGTCGTCCACATCACACTGCCAGCTGTGATGAGCGTAACGACGAAAGTACGCGGAACGTTGTGTTTCAAGATCAGTTAAGAATGCTGCTGGATAGTTATGACGATTATACCGATGCGGCTGCTAAGTTGTGACGACAAGCCTGGGGTAAAAAGCTAGTGCTGACGCGTTCGGGTGAGGATGCTCAGCGATGTATCCATGACAACATCCAGATGTTCTTCAATCCCTATCCATAGGGGAAGGCGCACTAGACGATTGCTTATGGCATCAGTAACGGATAAATCACTACCACGCCGACCATAGCGAATGCCCGCGGGCGAGCTGTGTAGGGGGATGTAATGAAATACCGTGCCAATGCCTGCTTCCTTCATGGCTTCTATAAAGGAAGTGCGTGCATTTAGATCGCTCAGCAATAGGTAATACATGTGCGCATTTTGCGTGCATTCCGCCGGCACGATGGGTCTGCGGACTAGTCCTTGCTCTTCGAGTGATTCGGCCCAGGCATGATAGCGATCCCAAATTGCCAGACGCCGCCGCGTGATGTCTTCTGCCTGTTCAAGTTGAGCCGCCAGAAATGCGGCGATCAGCTCGCTTGGAAGATAGGACGAGCCAATGTCCACCCATGTGTATTTATCGACTTGGCCACGGAAAAATTTGCTGCGATTCGTGCCTTTTTCGCGAATGATTTCAGCGCGCTCGATCAAGACAGAATTGTTGATCAAGAGTGCACCGCCTTCACCGGATATAACGTTTTTCGTTTCATGAAAACTCAAGGCGGCTAAGTCGCCCATGCTGCCAACCGCTTGTCCATCGTAGGTAGAAAAAATGCCCTGAGCTGCATCTTCGATGATGGGCAGTCCATAACGTTTGGCTATTGCAAGAATGGTATGCATATCACACGACACCCCAGCGTAATGAACCACGCAGATAGCTTTAGTGCGGGGCGTTATGGCGTGCTCTATGAGTGTTTCGTCGATGTTGAGCGTATCGGGGCGGATATCAACGAATACCGGCACTGCTCCCCGCAGTACAAACGCATTCGCAGTGGATACGAACGTGAAGGAAGGCATGATGATTTCGTCGCCTGGTGCCAAATCGAGCAGCATCGCAGCCATTTCAAGTGCCGCCGTGCACGAATGAGTAAGCAGGGCCCTGCGAGCGCCCGTCGTCCGCTCCAGCCACGCGTGACATCGCCGAGTGAAGGTGCCGTCTCCGGATAGCTGGCCGTTAGCGTGAGCCTGTGCAATGTACTCCAACTCTTTGCCAACGAGATAAGGGCGGTTGAATGGAATGTTCATCCGGATTCCAGGGGGATACAAAGTAAAAATGACGGGTGCCTGTGCGTTTCGGCTCAGAGTCCAGCGGCTTGCGTGAGAATGCGTTGTCTTCTAGCGATAATTCCAAATGAAGTCAGCTGCATGAGGTCCGGTGTTGAAAACGAGGTCTATGACACTCACGGCGTGCTCAAATGGAGGATAAAGCTGTTCGTATTCCGGATAGCCGGAGTAGTCCTTGAGCACTAACGCAATACCAAGCTCTTCAAACCTTGTCCTGTCTAGATAGCCGGATGCAGAGGGGCCGGAAATGTAGCGGTCGGCGTGGCTGCGTCTGAGTAGATCAAGAATCTTATCTAATTTTGAGCCTTGCGCCGAATAGGTACTGGAGTCCGTGAATCGGGTTCGAATACCCAATAGTTCGCGCGCTATTTTCTCCGTCATATGGCGGTTCATTTCGGACAAATTCGTCCAGGCATGGGCACGATAGAATTCCTCGAAAAAGTCCGCATACTGCCTAAAATATGGCGCGCGAGAATAGCTGAGAACGATGCTCCTCCAGTGTTTCTCTTGCCAGCTATTGTCGTCAATGGAGACGTCACGGATTAATCTGTTGCGATCGGAGCCGGCTGGCACGGTGAGCCAAATGGATCCATTAGAGGTTTTGATACGATTCCTCGTGCGCCAATCACGAACGGTGTATTGGACTTCGTCGAGAAATATGAATTCATCCACGTCATGGATGATGTCGAAATATCCCTTCCAGGGGATGTAGGACGATTGAATGATCGCGACAGTGTGGCTGTTCATGAAAAGGTACAAGCGTAATAGACAGACGTGAGGCTATCGATGAAGTCGATTCGCTCAGGCGTATTCGTTGCCAATCTACTGGCGATGCCGGTGTGATGATTAAGGAACGTTCCATCTCGCCTCGTGATAAGTGCATGCAGATAACCAGCACGCATGGCTCCGACACCATCACGGAAATAGTTGTCGCCGACCATTACGAGCTGCGATGGCTCCAGTGAAAGCGAACGGGCTGCCTGAACAAATCCTGCCTCATGAGGCTTTTCTCCACCATGCTCTCGGGTATATATGACCGCGTCGAGACAGTTAAGGATTGGCGCATGCTCGACCTTCGACCGTTGTGTAGACGGAGGGTTGTCGGTCACTACGGCGATCAAAAAGCCTTTTTCTTTGAGGGCTTCCAAGGCTGGTTCCACATCAGAAAATAGCGGCGTATCGGATACAACCGCTTCACGGTAAGCCTGGATAACGCTGGCACGCAGATTGGCAGGAAGCGAAAGCTCCGCAAGTAAACGGTCGATTAGATCAACCCGTACGCCTTCATCAATCAATCGAGCAGCGCAAAGAAAAAGATCATTTTCGCTAACGTCGTTTGCGAAACATCTTGCGTAGATGGCCTCCACCTTCTTGATCATCCAGAGCTTGTGGTCTACCAGCGTATCATCGAGATCGAAAATTATCGCTTTTGGTGCCCTGGCGAGACGCGGTATGGAAAGGTCTTGTAAAAGCCGAGCGGTTCGAACCATCTTTCGTTCTGGTAGTGCTTCCGATTGCTCCTGTGCGGAAGCCGAGTCGATAAAGAAGCCAGGAAGATTAATGCCCTCTGCAAGCGCGTGTGTGCTCGAGGTGCCACTGCGTGGATTGATGTCGGAGACGAAGTATTCGCTCTTGTTGGCTGCGAGAATCTGGACGTTGAAGAGTCCGCGCCCGCCCGCATTCCGAATGGCTTGTGCGATGCAATCAGCCAAATATTGAAGAGTCCCGTCGGCCACTGATTCGGAAACTACTGCAAACCCGCCTGATGCGCGCAATCGCCTGCGCATGGAAATCGTGGATATTTTGCTATTCGCGCCAATCGCAAAATCAAGTGAATACTCGTCGAATTCCGATAGCCAGCGCGTCCACACATAGTTGGACCATTTGCTTATATGTTTCTGAGCTACGTCGGCACTATCCGCGATGATGGTGTCACGCCCACCCCAACCCTGCCGCGGACGTCCAAAAAGGGGGGTGTCGAATGCAAAGTCTGCGGGATCCAACACTTCTGGCGCCGGTAGCGCAACGGTCTTGAGCCATTCGTACGCCTTGCGTTTATCAAGAAGCGTTTCTAGCAAGGCACTATCTGATACCGCAACTTGTGCTCCGGATGATTCCAGCTGGGTCCGCAGCCCGGACAATGTCCGCAGTTCGCGCGCCGTCGCAGGAAAGACGAAATTCGCGTGGCTCGTTTTTACGGTTTTCAGCAGAAATTCCGAAAACGCTTCTTCGTCAGATAGTGAGGGCGCTATGCGATAGTCCAAACACAAGTAGCGAGTTGGATTTTCCGCGTAGATGTCACATACGATCACGTGCACGTCGTCGCGTTGCTGCAGCGCACGGATAAGAGTTAGGCCCTGGAAGCCACCCCCACTAACAATCAGAACGGTTTTCATGTGACGCTTGCGATCAGAAGAATGCCGTTTGCGATGTCCGGGTTTTCATAACCAACTTCAATAAGAGCCCTTTCGACACGGTCGTCGAGCGCAAGCTGCTGGAGCTGCCCCGTTGTCAGTGGTTTTAGCGCCAACCCAAAATCTTCGAGTATCGTATAACCAGAATCGCGAACCAGTTGGGTGATCGCCTTGCTATCGAAATAACGCTTGTGGCCCAGCTGCAGGTCATACTGACTCAGCGCATAAAGGTCTTTCAGGTAACCTGCCGAATGGCCTAGCAGGCGATGAAGTGAGCGTGCATTCGGCACAGCGACAAACAGAAGTCCTTCCGGCTTTAGCAGTTTTCGGAATTTACGCAGGATGAAACCCGGATCATCGACATGTTCCAGCACAAAGCCCATCTCGATGGCGTCGAATGGAGCATCGAATTCGGCCGTTTCGAAATAGGTGTGGTGAACGGTGACACTCGGCGGAGGGGACGTTTCCGACCGATATCGCTCGATGATGTCATTGGATCCTTCGAGAATGTGGTATTCGGAGACGCTAAGTTCTTCGCGAATGGTCTGGCTGATCCGTTGAGCTCCGATTCCCAAACTGAGAACCCTCAGTTCACGTCGTTGACCAAGCTGCTCGACGAGCTTTTTTGCATAGGCGCGGAGCAGAAGTTCTTCATCCCAATGGTAGGGAAATTTTTCCGTATAGGCCTCTTTGTATGCGTCGAGATTTTCACTCATCAGTACGGTCTCAGTCGTGGTATTCGCGGACAATGAAAAGAGGACGGCCTTGGGTCTGCGTATAAATGCGGGCGATGTATAACCCAATGACGCCGAGCACCGTGATGACGATGCCAGCCATGCCTATCGTTATAAGCATGATGGAGGTAAACCCGGCGAGCAGCGCCTCTGGGTGAAGGATTTTTCGGATCAATAACATGAGGCCGCCCAAGAAGGCCAAGAGTGTTATACCAAGCCCTGTAAATAGCACCAATTTTAACGGCACCGTTGAAAACGATATAACAGCATCAAGCAATAGGGAAAATCGCTTGCGAAAGGAATAGGTCGAGGCACCTTCGCGAACCGATTTTTGCACAGTTATGGGGATCTGCTGGAATCCAGCCCAGTACATCATGCCGCCGAGAAAGACATTCCTGTCTCCGAGCGAGATGAGCGCTTTGACATAGCGTCGTGTCATCAGTCGTTCGGTGACCACATTTTCTGGAACTGCTGTATCGCTGAGAAGATTAAAGAGTTTCCAGAAGATAGCGCCACCAATACGTTCGACCCCTGCGCCTTTGCGTTCTTCCTGCACCCCGTACACCACATCGACATCTGTGGCTCGCTGTGTATCGAAAAAGCGTTTCAGCACGCCGGGGCGTACTTCTAAGTCGCAGTCTATGAGGAGAGTCAGGTCTCCACTGGCGAAAGACAATCCGGCAAGCATGGCCTTGTGGTGACCGAAGTTGCGCGACAGGGTAATGATCTTGATTCTTGGGTTGGAATGTCTGGCTTGTAACAGCAGTTCGCCAGAGTTGTCTGGTGAACCGTCGTTTACGAAAATTATCTCGTAATCGACTATTCCGACTTCCGAGATCGCCTGGACCATCTCGTCGATGAACGTGTCGAGAAACCGCTCAGACCGATAAACCGTTGTAACGATGCTCAGCGCAGGAAGTGCAGCGGCTGCCGTTTGGCTTGAATGCAGATCGGTCTGCGTCGCCATGCGCAAGTTCCTTCGAATGGATGAGCGATGAATATTAGCGCCGTCCATAAAAAACGCGCTAGCAGCGCACGTGCTGCTGGGCCGACGTTTTGCCCTATCCATCTGATTGGTCGTCGCGACGGAGCGACCGAAGATGTCGCGTGAGGAAGGATTATTCGGGCGTAAGGAGAAGATATTTCCGTTGCGTGCCAATTTGTTGCCTGACGCCGACACGAATCATCGAATAAGCGAAGTACATCCATTGCTCCGGCTGCTTTCCGCACGAATCAGCGGATGCGCATGGAGCGGTGTGCGCCGCCAGTACGGCGTAATCATGTCGATGATGGCAGAGGTATTGGAGCGGGTAAGGAAAATGCGGGGAAACGAGCCGGATGGGATTGTTTTTCGGCGACCAACGGGGATGGACGTTAGCGACATACTCGTTTGTGCACGAGAAAAGCGCAAACCTTCGGCGCACCGGCCGGACGATTCCAGCAATGTGCTACATCGATCAGTTGACGTGGCGAACCAATACGGATAGCGCCCCGCGGGGGGGACATGGCAAAATCAAGATTAAAAGGGGCAGAGTGCTTTTTGAGGACAGAAACGCACTCTGGGGAGTCTAAATCCAGGGGGATAGAAATGCCGTGCAATTTCCGCATTAAAATGCTCGTGGCTACCGTTGGTCTCGTGACATGGGGCTGTTCAATGGGTATCGGGGCCCAGCCGTTGGCGAGCAATACCGCGATGGTGGCGCTGCATCCAGCCATTGCCTTGGAG
>FSXO01000412.1_pt1 | contig 9983 bp, 5 predicted proteins | sample 1638291 | NCBI WGS metagenome assembly FSXO01 (sample SAMEA3914788, study PRJEB12502) | metagenome | biome: forest; material: soil | place: Canada | collected 2011-07-03 | depth 0.1 m
GGACGGAAAATGGAAAGTCAGGCTGAATCTCAGCAACACGGGACAGGGTCCGTTCGATCTGACGGTTGCCGGCAAGAACAAGATTGTTGTTTCCGACGTCCTGGTTGGCCAGGTCTGGGTTGCCTCCGGCCAATCGAACATGGAATTGCCCCTTCTCGGCACCCTGGGCTCGACGAACGAAATCGCCAATTGCACCAATCCGGTTTTGCGCCAGTACCATGTTTACGGGGCCGAAAAGCCCCAACCGCCCTTGGACGATAACCAGAGCGGGACGTGGCGGCTGACCGATCCGACGAGTGCGGCAACCTTAACTTACTCCGCCATTGGTTACTATTTTGGAAAAAAATTGCAGGGCAACCTCAAGGTTCCTGTCGGCATTATTCAAGCCACTGTCGGCGGAACCACCATTGAACAGTGGATGAGCAGCGAAGGATTTGATCCGGATCCTGATCTCAAGTCGGCCAAGGATGCGAGCATTCAAAATTTGTCTACCTTTGTGGACGCGCGAAAAAAATATCCCGACCTGCTTAACCAATGGCTGAACCAGACCGGCCGGCAGGACAAGCCGACGACCCAGTCCGCCGATTTTGCCGGCATGGACATTCCGACCACGGATTGGACGCCAATCACGCTTCCGGGGACGGTGGCCGGCGCGGGGCTGCCGCCCGCGGGGGCCTTCTGGTTGCGCAAGGACATCACTCTGACCGCCGCGCAGGCCGTGCCCCCCAATGGAAAGGCATGGGAGTTCACCTATTTTTCCGGAGCCAATGATTTTGAAACGGTCTACTGGAATGGCCAAAAGCTCATCCAATATCTTCCCAAGGACCGCACTGGAGCGACGATCTATCTTTACCGGCGGATCTACATCCCCAAGGCCGTCCTGAAGGAGGGGAGGAATGTTCTGGCCATCCGGTTTTACTCGCCCATTCAAGCGCCGCAGGTGATCGGCAATAAGAAGACCGGCGGAAATGAAATCACGATCGGCTTCCCTCCTGTCGACAGCTACAACTGGCTGGTCAAGGCCGAGTACGCCTTGCCGGCGCTTGACCCGGCGGGTCTCGCTTCTGCTCCGTTGGATCCCGGTATCGCCTACAAAAGCATCTTCGATAAAGGCGCCTATGAGACGACGCAGCTCTATAACGGATATATCAATCCCATCACGCCCTATACAGTCTCAGGCTTCCTCTGGTATCAGGGCGAGTCCAATGTGGGCCGCGCCTATCAATACCGCAAGACGTTCCAACTTTTGATTCAGGACTGGCGCGCGAAATGGGCGCTCGGTGATCTTCCCTTTTACTTTTGCCAACTGGCGGCCTTCAACGGGACCTCGAAGCAGCCGTCCGAGACCCCTTGGGCCGAATTGCGTGAGTCCCAATCGCAGGCCCTCCAGTTGCCCAACACCGGACAGGCCATCCTGATCGATATTGGCGAGGGCACCATTCATCCGCGGGACAAAAAGGACGTCGGCGATCGTCTGGCTCTCATCGCCCTGGCCAACACCTATCATGAGAAAATTCCCTTTTCGGGGCCGGTCTATGAATCGAGCAAAATCGAGGACAGCAAGATCCGCATCTCGTTTAAAGATACGGATGGAGGCCTCGTCGCAAAGCCCCTGAACGAAGTCGGCCTCCCCTACTACGTGGATAATCCCAAAAGGATTCCGCCCCAGCCTCATAGCCCCAACAGTGCGCTTCAAGGATTCGCGATTTGCGGTGATGACCATAAGTGGGTATGGGCCGACGCCACCATCGACGGCACGACCGTCGTCGTCTCCTCGGCGGAAGTCCCCCATCCGGTGGCAGCTCGCTATGCCTGGGACGGCTTCCCGATCTGCAATCTCTATAATGGAGTGGACCTGCCAGCCTCGCCGTTTCGAACGGATGACTTTCCGCTCATCACGGCTGACAAGGCCTACGGCAAATAATCCCGGTTGGGAAAATCCATTCCCTTTCCTTTAATCCCCGCCATGTTTAAATATCTTCGGTTCCTTGCGTTTCTCTATACGGCGGCCGTCACGCCGCTCTTCGCTCAAATGAAGTCGGGAGGCGAAATGCAGAACTATAACACCGTTTTCAATCTTTCGGGTCCCTCAAAGTCCTATTCTATTTCCTACGTGGGATGCAGTTCCCCATCGAATATCCTTTTCCCAGGAGAGCAGCCAGAGTTTCAGTTCAAACTTAAGAATTTAACCAAGGAGCCTTTGGTCACGGATGGAAAAGCGGAACTGATTCCCTTTGGAACCAAGGGAATTGCCGGGAACATCTGGATGCCCCTGGTTTATGCGAACGGAGATGCGAAATCAGTACCCATTCAAGTGAATATTCCCGCCGGGGGCACGCAAGACCTCTCGGTCAAATTCGATATCCCCGAAAAGATGGGCGGCTACGCCATTATCCTCGATCTCGGCGCGAGCGGACGCCAGTTTGGAACGTCGCTGGCCCGGACCTATCCGCCGGCAGCGGGACATATCCCATATCCCAAGATGTTGCTCGATGCCAACGTCGGACTGGATGGGCTGGACCGTCTGGGTGTCGGCACGGTCCGCATCGAATGGGGCTTCAGTCCCGGTGACAAGGCCTTGGCGGATCGCCTCGACCTCCTGATGAAGAATTTCGCGGCCCATCACATCACCGTCCTGATGGTCCTCGAGGCAGGGGTGGCGAGCAAGCAACCCCTGGGATTTATCGGACGGCAGTGGCTAGGGGATGACGATGTGGCCGTAAATTATGGCTGCACGGATCGTGCCTGGCTCCCCGAGCAGGATGGAGAATTTCGGAAATGGGTCACCGATATCTCGGCTAAGTACGGCTGGCCCAAGGGGCCCATTACCGCGGTTAGCCTTTGGAACGAACCGTGGGAAGCGGGATCGATCTCGGGATGGGGGGCCGACATGGACCGCTATCGGACGCTGTTCAAGGACATGTCCCTGGGCGTGGTGGATGCGCGAAAGCAGTGAACGGATGTGTTGATCACGGGTTGCGATTCGTCCACCAACACTTGGGATAAACTCTTTTCGGACGGACAGGACACCTTTCTCAAATGGCTGGATGCCTGCACGATTCACTATCAGGGGATCGCCGCTCCGTCGGTTTATAAGATGTGGCTGAACCGCAAAGGCCCCCACGGACGCGTGCAAATCTGGGACACCGAAAGCTGGGTCGCCAACACCGACGACCGCGTCGCGACCATCGTGGCGACAGACCGTGCAGCAGGCTACGACCGGAGCATGGGCGTCTTTCATGGCGATGTCACGACCCAGAGGTCGGCAACTGCCTATGATGCATGGCCCTTGGCGTCCTCCGTGGGAGCGGCGCAACACTTTATTGGCGAGCGCGAATTCAAACATTTCCTATTTCCCAAGGGGCTTCCGTGGATATTCGTCTTCGACGGCCTAAAAGGAAATGTGGACGACGGCACGGTGGTGATTGCGGGCGACCTGGGCGAGGTCTTGGGCGCGGATTCGTTTCCGTTTGGCTCCGTTCGAGGCCTGAAAGAATTGCAGGACAAGGAGGACATCAAGACGAAGCTGGCCTCGCTGCCACCCGATTTCCCGGACCGGGCCGCCCTGCAAAAGCAGCTCGATGAACCGGAGGTTCTCACAGGGGGATTGCTGTCCATGCCGGCTCCGGAGCACGCTCGAGTCTACGATTTTTATGGAAATCCGGTCCCCTTGGTCAATGGACAGATCCAAGTGCCACTCGATTTTCGCGGCTACTACCTTCGCACCGACGGGACCCCCGGGTCCTTCGCCAAATTGATCGATGGGCTCCGTTCCTCCCGCGTCGACGGCTATGAGCCGCTCAATGTCGTTGCCCACGATGCGCTCAAGCCCTTTTCCTCCGGAGGCGAATTCAAGCTGACGTTGGGAAATATCCTGAACCGCCCGATCCATGGGCAACTGCAGGTGCAGATTCCCGGTTTGACGACCGATGCGCCCTCGGAGCTTTCCTTCACTCCTTTTGAAACCAAGGAAATTTCCCTGAAAATCTCCGGCGCTGCGCGTGAGGACAACGCCTATCCGCTCAAGCTGGTCTTCGATGCCGGGGCCGATGGAAAAGCGGTTCACGAGGAAATCCTCCACGTCAATCAGATCGCCCATCGGACCATCGCGGTGGATGGAAACCTGGACGATTGGAAAGGCGTTTTGCCGCAAAGTGTGAAGGCCAAGGGGACGGGGGCACCGACGCTTACCGAGGCGGCCTGGCTGCCCTTCAAAAACTTCCCGCAGGACCTGACTGCGGGTTTCGGCACGGCGTACATGGCCTATGACGACCATAATTTTTACTTCGCTGCCAAGGTCGCCGAGAGTAGTCCGGACGAGGGAACCTTCCGATTCGAGACACTTGATGCCGATCAGTTTTTCTATCCGGAAATCTCTTACGAGATCGATCGGAAAAAGCATCTCATTCCTGCGGAGACAGTCTGGACGCCGGCCAATCCAAGTGGCGTGTTGAGAGTCTCTCTGACGGATCCCACGGCCCGTGAGAGCAAGGTCTGGGAAAGTGGAAATTCCGCTGGTCTGGGTTTTGTCGTCAGGACTCCTCCGCATCACGCAACGCAACTGGCCATCTATCTCGTCGATCCCGCAGGCGGATCGAGTGCCGACGGAAGCGTCGTGCAGATTGTCGACGAGCAGTCGGGCAAGATTCTCGTTCGCCAGGAAGTTGCCCCTCCCGCCAATGGCGTCTATGCCGTATTCGACATCAAGGGCAGTGTCCATGTGACCATTCGGGGCGGCAAAGGCAATCCCGTGGGAGTGGGCGGCCTATTTCTCGACGCGGCTGCCGATCAAAATCCGGCAAACCCCATCGCGGCGCGGTTCGTTTCCTTGGACGCCCAGACGGCGGGAGAATGGCCCGATAAATACGGCAAAGTGGGCCAGTGGCTGGCGGGCAGTCCGGCGCAATTCCCGAAGGAGTTTGCCGTCGACGGCGGTCCCTTGGTCGAACATCGCTGGCCGGAGGGCGTCCGGCGCTTCACCTATCGCAAGGATTCAGTGACTCCGTCCGGCAATAATCCGAACTTCGACAATGTACAACTCGCCTTTAATGTGTTGCCGCAGGAGGATAAAATTACCGTGTTGAATCCGCCAGGCGCAATGCCGGGCTTCGTCCCAGTCCAGGACACCGATTATGAATTCGCCTTGAACAAAGTGGCGGAAAAGTATGGCGGAGGAACGGAAATCTGGCGTCTGCGCGTTCCCGGCATGCCGACAAAAAATTTCTATCCCCGCGAACCCGCGAGCCCGAAAGACGGCGCGGTGAAAAAAGGAAAACTCGTCGTCCGCTATGACGGCAACACCCGTCTCGTCGAGGCGGCCATTCCCTGGTCCGAGATTCCCGAGGTAAAAGCCGCAGCCGATGCGGGTCGGTCGATCAAATTCACCTTCCGGGTGAACGACAACAAAGGCATCGCCATGGAATTGGCGGAGGGCCGTAGCGTGTCGAAGCTCAATCCGCACACCTTCCACGCGGAATGGGCTCAGCACTGGGGGAACGAGGTCGAGTTTGGATTCGAAAAATAGGATCCGCATGAAAAGAGTTCCCCAATTTCAAATGTGAAGAAATCGAAATACGAATCATCATCCCTATGCCCAAAAAACTGAAATCTGCTTCTACTCCCCTCCGCATCGGCGTGATCGGCTGCGGCGCGATCAGCAACGCCTACTTTAAAGGTCTCAAACCCTTTCCCACGTCCGCGCAAATAACGGCATGCGCCGACCTCGATGTGGAGCGCGCCCGCAAGAAGGCCGCCGAGCATGGCGTGGAGAAGGCATATTCCGTCAAGGAACTTCTCTCCGACCCCGAAGTTGATGTGGTGCTCAACCTGACCATTCCAGCGGCGCATGCCACGGTGAATCTTCAGGCGTTGAAGGCAGGCAAGCATGCCTATTGCGAAAAACCTTTCGCGTTAACCTACAAGGCAGGACTCCAGGTACTCAAAGAAGCCCAAAAAAGGAAGCTGCGCGTCGGCTGCGCCCCTGACACGGTCTTGGGAGGAGGGATCCAGACCTGCCGCAAATTGATCGATGCGGGCGCTATTGGGCGACCTTTTGCCGCGACAGCCAACATGCTCGGGAACGGCGTGGAAACCTGGCATCCCAGCCCCGAATTCTATTATCAGGTGGGGGGCGGTCCTCTCTTCGACATGGGTCCCTACTACCTGACGTCGCTCATCACAATGCTGGGGCCAGTGAAGAGCGTTTCTGCCCTGGCGAAGACCGCCTTCAAGGAACGGGTGATCACCAGCCAGCCGCTGCATGGCAAGAAAATCAAGGTGGAAATCCCCACGCATCTCACGGGTTGCCTTGAGTTTGGCAGGGATCTGGCCGCCACGGTCACCATGAGTTTTGATGTTTGGAAGCATCACCAGCCGATCATCGAAATTTACGGAACGGAGGGCTCTCTCCTATGTCCTGATCCGAATGGCTTTGGTGGTGAGGTCCTGTTATGGACGACGAAGAATAAGGAATGGGTGAAAGTTCCTTTGACGCACAGCGATCAAATCGCGCGAGGCGTGGGCCTCGCCGATATGGCGCAGTCGGTACAACAGTCACGCCCGTTCCGGATGAACGGCGAGTTGGGCCTTCATGTCCTTGAAGTGATGGAGGCTTTCCATGTCTCGGCCAAGGCCGGCCGCAAAATCACGATGAAATCGAGCTGCCAGAGGCCCAAACCCATGCCGGAAGGAAACATCACTGGCCAACTGGAATAACGAGCGCCTTATGAAAAAAAAGAAAACACTAATCGTCTATGGAGGCTATGGACCCCACGAGCCCAAGGAAACAAGCGAACTCGTCGCCGGCGATCTTCGGGAAGTCGGATTTGAGGTCGAGTTGTCCGACACCCTCGATTCGCTCGCGGCTGAAGAGAGGCTCAAGACCTTCGACCTGATCATAATGAATTGGACGATGGGACAACTTTCCGGGGACCAGGAGCGCGGCCTGATGCGGGCCATTAAAAGCGGCGTGGGTCTAGGCGGTTTCCATGGCGGCATGGGCGACGCCTTTCGCGCCAATCCGGACTTCCACTTCGCCGTGGGTGGCCAGTTTGTGAGTCACCCCGATGGGGCCAAGGACTATGTGGTGAACATCCTCAAGCACGCGGATCCCATAGTGGCCGGCTTGAAGGATTTCTCCGTTCATTCCGAGCAGTATTATATGCAGACCGATCCCTTCAACGACGTGCTCGCCACCACGACTTTTCAAACCAAGGACGCCCCTTGGATCAACGGCGCCGTCATGCCCGTCGTCTGGAAACGGAGCCACGGGCAGGGCCGCGTTTTCTACCAGTCGGTTGGACACGGCACCAAGGACCTGGAGATTCCCGAAGTTCGCGAGATCACGAAACGCGGTCTCCTCTGGGCTGCCCGCTGACTGATTTCGCGCGGAGGATTCGGAGATCTCGGAGGCTTGTAGCCGCTGCGGCGCAGGAGAAGCCTCAGTGGTAGCCGTCGCACGCCGGGCGACGGGCTCGAGCGTTTCCGAAAGATCAAAATAGGGAGGGTTTCACGACCAAGTTCTTATCTTTTTTCGATCCCGTCCCGAGGCCGCCGCCCAGCGTGCGGCGGCTACCGCTGACCGGAAACACGCCGCTCGTCCTCTACCGTCTCACGGCGTCGGCTACGGTATCTTTGCTAGCTGACCTCGATCAGACGATGGCCCATCGGAGGGATCGTGACGGTTGTCGTGTAGATGTTGTTGGCACTGCTGAATTCCGCGCCGGTGAATTTGTAGCTCTTACCCACGGGCAGGTCGAAGCGAGCGGGATCGAATTCGATCTTTTTGACGATGGGCGCCGGATCGAGATTGAAGCAGTTGATGACCGCGGTGGCGGCCGTGGGGTGACGATGGACGTGGATGGTTTCGTCGATGCCGTAGAAGGTGCCGGAGGCAAAGTGAGGCTTGAGTCGGATGTAATCGCCGACGGCTTTTTTCTGAATGTCGCGAACCTTGGGATCGCCATGGGTTCCGCCGATGCCGAGATGGCGGCATGTGGAGGCGTTCCACCAGAACATGACGGCCTCGGCATTGTCGCCGCGCAGGTCGATGTGGAGATAGAGCGGCTGTGAATAGGCGAGGTTATAGTAATAGAGGCAGACGCTGTTGCCCTGACCGAGGTTCACCATCGGATTCCACATGAGTTCGTAAGCCCAGATGGTGTCGAACCCGGAGCCGGTTGATTTGTCGTCCGGGGCCTTGCCATAGCCGAGATAAGTCGGCACATAGCGAGCGGGGCGGGGGCCGATCATCTGGTCGTGCATTTCAATCTGGATGTCGGGATGTTTCTCGTGCACGAGGCAGGCGATGCGGTTGGTGGCCTTGACGTGATCGTGGCGGCGGGAGGGAACGGGATGACCATGCTGCGTGTCCCAACAGGGGCCGTTGTAGGCGCTGCCGTCGAACATGAAGAAGGTGACGCCGCCCTTGCCGAGCGTATCGAGGCGACGGTTGGTTTCCTCGACGTACTGGTCCGATGCGCCGCAGAGGGAGAGGCGATCGCGGGCGTATTTTTCGTCGACCCGGCAACACTCGAAGGAATACGACGACGGATCGCACCAGCCGGAAAGGGGCGTGTGGAGCGAGACCTTGAGCCCATATTTCGATTTGATCAAGGCGACGAAATCGGCGAGAGGACCAAGGCGCGATTCGTCCCATATTTTGGAGGCAAAGGTGATGTCCCAACCGGGGTCCATGTAGAGGGCTTCACAGCCGATGGCTTGGGCCTTGGCGGCGGCGTTCTCCATGTCCTTGAGCAGATAGAACTCCTGGCGCTTTTCGGGATCGTTGAACTGGCCGTTGGGGAGCCACCAAAGTTTGTTGTCGTAGAGTTCGTTCCAGTGGAGCGGCGGGTTGAAACCGGTGGGAACTTTGTGGCCTCGCGATTCCATTTCTTGGCGGAAGCTGTAAAAGCCCTGGGTGAGATCGCCGGTGAAAGCCGTGAGTCGCGTCGTGCCGAATCGAAACGATTCGCCGGGGGCGAGTTGACAGGCGGGCTCAGGATCTCCGCAGTAAATGCCCGCGCCGCCCCAGCGCAGGGAGAGGCTGGTGTCGGAGGTCTTGAGCGGGTCGAGGATGGCCCATTCCATCGCGATGGGGTTGTACTTGGTAAGGAGGAAACCGGTCTTCCCGTTGGTGAATGTCCAACCTTCGGAGCCGTAGACGTCGAAGGTGAGGGGATCGCGGGGATCGACGCCGATACCGCAGTCGTGGACGCCGTCGCGGAAACCGGTGCCCCACCGCATATTTCCCCGCAGGATGGAGACGCGCTTGTCGTGGAGGATTTGCGTCAGCGAATAATCGGCATACTGGCTGCGCTTGCCGCTCGGTTCGCGACGGAAGGGAACTGCGGTGAACGTGTAACCGTTTAAAGTCTCCGGCGTGACGGGCAAAGTAAAGCCACAGCGGCTTTCGCCGGTGACGGGTTGTGTTCCCGCGTTGCGGACGGCGATTTCTTCCTCGATCCAGGGAACGTTTGGTTGGACCCGAAACGTATGGCTTACCTCCAGGCCCGAACCGGTTGCCCCGACAAGTGTGATGGCGCCGTGATCGGTGCTGTCCTTGTCGAAAAGGGGCGCGCCCATGGAATAAAAATAGGGACCCTTCGCCAGGACGCTGCCTGAGGGGAGGTGGGTGAGGGTGCAATCGAGGCCCTTGCCGGGAGTCAACACGAGTTCGAATTGCTCATTCGCGAGCTTCATCGGTCCGGGCGGAGTCTGTGCGTGCAGGGCGTTGGGTAGGAACGCTCCTGCCGCTGCCGAGGTGGTGAGTCCGAGAAAATTTCTACGCGTAAGGCGGCCGGCGAGGGTTGACTGGTTCATGGCAAAAGGAGAGGAAAGTCATCCTATCCGAGAACAGGTTTCTGTCTTTGTCCGGGACGCTTATTGATTTGTCTATTTGTTTTTCCTCGGAACCGGCGGCGGCTGGGGTTGCCCATGCGTTTCACGGTAGGTGGCGGGCGGCAGCCCCATGGCGCGGGCAAAAC
>FSXO01000348.1_pt1 | contig 9931 bp, 10 predicted proteins | sample 1638291 | NCBI WGS metagenome assembly FSXO01 (sample SAMEA3914788, study PRJEB12502) | metagenome | biome: forest; material: soil | place: Canada | collected 2011-07-03 | depth 0.1 m
GATGCAATCCTCCCGTCTCTTGCGAATGTCCCGAAATTAATGTCCGACCTTAAAATATGGAATTGTCTCCATAAAAATATTTTCAGAGGCAAATGGCTAGAATCCGTAGATGTGGCTCATCGTTTGCCAACCAATTGCATGCCTAAGATCAAGTCCCTCCAGGAAGTCTTCGTCGATCAATTAAAAGACTTATATAGCGCGGAGACCCAACTCACCAAGGCGTTGCCTAAAATGGCAAAGGCCGCGTCCAATCCTGATCTGAAAAAGGGATTCTTACTCCATTTTGAGCAGACAAAGACGCACTTAGAAAGAGTTAAGTCTATCTGTGAGTCCCTGAAAGTTAAGCCCTCCGGCAAGAAGTGCGAAGCAACAGCCGGACTCGTCAAGGAAGGCGCTGAGGCCATCGAAGAAAAAGCACTTCCGGAAATGAAGGATGTTATGTTGATCGCCGCAGGGCAACGCGTCGAGCATTACGAGATTGCCGCGTACACCACGGCTTCGACTCTCGCCAAAGCTCTTGGACTATCGGCTGCGGCCAAAACGTTGGAACAAACGCTCAGCGAGGAAGTCGCGACTGACGCAAAGCTGACCAAGGCCTCTATCCCCGCAATTGCCAAAGCAAAAAGCGTCAGCGAGTGACCGCAAAACCAACCAAAATATGCTAATACTCCTTATTATCCTCATTCTTTTGTTTGGCGGCGTGGGCGCATTTGGTCGCGGAAACTATCGCCATGGGGGGATCGGCCTCGGCACGATACTTCTCATCATCCTTGTCGTTATGCTGGTTCGCGGCGGTCTGTGATCGCGAGTCCAATCCCAATTTACCTCAACTCCTTCTCTCCAAAAAAACCAGAAAATTATGCCCCAAACCATCACTAAGTCAGACGATCACCAGATCATCGCCGGAGTTTTCTCAAACCGTGAAAATGCCAATAAAGCGATTGCAGCCTTTCACCAGTTAGGCGTGGTGCCACAAAACATTGCAACAGTTTTCCAAGCCGACAAGGGTTCCGCCCCAGAGACCTATGTTACAGATCTTCAGAAGGGTGGTATCGCCGAATCACAGGCCAAATACTACGATAAGGCAATCCGGGCAGGTAAACTTTATGTCGCCGTCAGCGGCGTGACCGATCCGAAGCCGATCATTGAGATCTTCGATCGATTTGGCGCCGAGTACAACCCAGACGGATCGCGTAACGTTCGCCAGGACGTCGCCGGTATGACTGCGGGCGCGGGCGCGGGCGCTGTCATCGGGGGTGCGGCAGGTTTAGTAGTCGGCGGACCTGTTGGCGCTGCAGCAGGTGCGGCGGCTGGTGCTGTTCTCGGCGGCGGAGCCGGCGCGGCGGCGGGAAAAGGGATCGAACACAACAAATAGGATCCAGCATAGTCATTTATGAAACTCGCCGGGATCATCCTCATTATCATCGGAGTTCTCGCCCTCGTTTATCAGGGCATCACCTATACCACCACGAAGAAAGATGTTGATCTCGGGCCGATCCAAGTTCAGCACCAGGAAGAACACAGCATCCCCTTTCCGCCATCATTGGAGCTGTGTGTATCGCCGGGGGCGTCGCCGCTCTCGTGTTAGGTGCGCGAAAGTGAGGGCGTGTCTGTCGTAAGGATGCATTCCTTCGCGTGTCAAATTAAGAGCAGCGAATCCAGTCCCTTGGCGCGTTGTTCACAAGGCATGGCAAAGCTCATGCAGATTAAGTTGCGCGGACGCCTGCGGAGCAGTGCGCTTGTTGTCGTTTCGGTTACCTTGCTCTCCACACTTCCCGCGGCAGCGATTACCAATGGTACGCAGACGGACCCCCAAAATCCCAATCTACAACCCGGGGATTACTTCTGGCAGCCTCAGGTCTCCCCAAGCGGCCCGATCGTCTTGATCGCCAATCTTTCCAAGCAAACGTTGGAAGTTTATCGCAACGGTCAGCTCATTGGCCGGTCCACCATCGGAGCCGGCAAAGGCGAGCATCCAACTCCGACCGGGATCTTCACAATCCTTCAGAAGAATCAGACCCACCACTCGACAAAATATCACGAAGCCTCAATGCCCTATATGCAGCGGCTGACCCGGGATGGAGTCGCCATCCACGCCGGTAATGTGCTCGGACAACCGGATTCCCATGGTTGCATTCACGTCCCCCTGGAGTTTGCCAAGAACCTTTATGACTTGGCCTCGGAAGGTGCGACTGTGCTCGTCACAGCGGGGGTCGACACTCCCCAGCAGCCCTCCAAACCCGACTTGGAATTCTCCTCCGGAAAGGACTCTCCGGTGACCACGCCATCTCCGCAAGTCCCGGATTCGTGGCATCCCGAAGCATCTGCCAACGGCCCCATGTGCATTGTCTACAGCAGTGCTGATCGTCGCATCTACGTCTACCGCAATCGCGTTGAGATCGGCGTGTCAAATGTCGGATTACAAGGGTCAGCGCCTCGGGCGGGAAACCGCGTGTATGCCGCCCAACCGGCTGCTTCTTCTGGTACGCCCGCGACTTGGAAACTACTCGGCAGCGTAGATATGTCCCCTGCTCCCGCTGCCGACCAAATCCTACAGCAAGCGGGCGCACCTGCAGATTTTTTGCAGAATCTCAACGGAACAGTCACTGCCGGAACCACCCTCGTGCTCACCGACCAGCCTGTAGATAAGCAAGCTGCGAAAGCGGCGGGTGCGGCTCTCTTTGACACAGCAGATAAATAAACCATGCCCGGTCTCGCTCTGAATCGGGAGGGGAGCAGACAAGCACGCGAGGACGACTCAGCCGGACGATGCTTGGAATGCACGACGGGTTCCTCGACTTGGCGGTTGGGCTTCCTTCCCCCCGGATCTTCTGCAAACGAGTGAGAACAGAATGGACCAATTCCAATTGGAAAAGGGCAGATGGCCAGCCTTGCACTTTGCCCGATTTGTAAATAAGCCAGCAATGAGTGGCATGACCTTGACTTAACCTCGGCACATTTTAAGATTTTTTTCTTATCAACTACTCTGCCATGTCAACCTTCACGCGTTTAGCCGACCTCGTTTCGAGAAACGAAAACTCACTGCTTGAAACTTGGGTCGCCGAGCAGCTCCAAGCCGTGTCAAAACAGGGCGTGTTGCAGCCCGACGAACTCCGGAGTCAATGTTCCGAGTTTCTCTCGAATTTTGTTAGCGGACTGAAAAACGACCAAACGGTTAGTTCCCAGAGTTCCGGCTTCGACAGCTTGAAGGATTTGATCGCCTCAATTTCCAAGTCACGTGCCCTTCAGGGATTCTCACCGGGTGAGACCGCACTTTTTGTCTTCTCCCTCAAGAAGCCGTTGTTTGCCCTCATTCAATCCGAATTAAGCGGGAACCCTGAACTCGTCAGCCAAGATATTTTAGCCGGTTCATCCCTTCTTGATGATTTTGGCCTTTATACGGCGGAGGTTTATCAGAAAGCCCGCGAAGAAGTCATCGCGCGTCAGAATCAGGATCTTCTAGAACTATCTACTCCCGTCGTCAAACTTTGGGACGGCGTCCTCGCCCTTCCCCTCATTGGCACTTTGGATAGCGCACGAACCCAGGTAGTTATGGAATCGCTCCTTCAAAAAATCGTCGAGACTTCGGCTGACATTGCGATCATCGACATTACCGGTGTTCCTACGGTTGATACCCTTGTCGCACAGCACTTACTTAAAACGGTGACAGCTGCCCGCCTTATGGGCGCTGAATGCATCATCAGCGGGATTCGTCCGCAGATCGCTCAAACCATTGTCCATTTGGGGGTGAATCTTGGGGATGTCATCACGAAGGCCAGCCTCGCCGAAGCATTCAAGATCGCCATCAGTAAGGCAGGACTCGTTGTTGTCAAAAAAGCGGTCGCAAAGGCTTAAGCATGGAACGCATTCCCATTCTGCGCATGGGCGACTTTTTGTTAGTCACGATTCAAGTCGACATGTATGACCAGTTGGCGATGACGCTTCAGGATGATCTGACCCAGGCCATTTGCAATAATTCGGCGCGTGCGGTTCTCATCGATATTTCGTCGCTGGAAATGGTTGACTCCTTTATCGGGCGTATGTTGGCAAATATCTCGTCCATGTCGCGGGTTCTCGATGCCGAAACCGTTGTTGTCGGCATGCAGCCCGCCGTTGCAATTACTTTGGTTGAACTTGGCATGTCCCTCACGGGAGTGAAAACGGCGCTAAACGTGGAGAAGGGTATGAAGCTTCTCCGCAGTGCGACAGATTCACAATCGTTAGGAGCCGAAGGTGTCGACGCTTAAGTCCACCACCCATCCGTTACAGACGGAGATCCATATTGTTCAGGCAAGGCACGCCGTTCGTGCCGCCGCCGCCGAGAACGGATTCAGCCTGGTTGATCAGACCAAAATTGTAACAGCCGCCAGTGAACTGGCTCGCAATACCATTGTCTACGGGAAAGGTGGCGAGATGCAGGTCAACGTACTTGAGAACGGCTCGAAGCGAGGTGTGGAACTTGTCTTCACCGACAAGGGTCCGGGAATTGCTGACATGAAGCTAGCCCTGCAGGACGGGTACACGACGGGATCCGGATTGGGACTGGGCCTCAGCGGAGCCAAGCGACTTTCAAACGAGTTCGAGATAGAGTCCAAGCCGGGAGAAGGCACGAAAATAACGATTCGACGATGGAAATAAGCGCTTGTTGAAATCACTCTCCATTCCGATCACAGAACCCAGCCAGGTCGGCGAGGCCCGTCGGGTGGCCCAGCGACTCGGCAAAGAGTTTGGCTTTGATGAAAAACGATTGGGCGATCTCGGAATCATCGTAACTGAGATTGCCACTAATCTTTACAAGCATGCCAAAGGTGGAGAGGTACTGCTAAGGAAACTTGAAGAGGACGGGGTCTTGGGGCTTGAAGCTCTCTCGCTTGATCGCGGCCCCGGCATCGCCGAAGTAAGCAAGTGCCTCGAAGATGGTTATTCTACTGCCGGCACGGCTGGAAACGGGCTCGGGTCGATTAAACGGCTATCGACGGTTTTCGATATCTATTCCACGCCCCAAGGAACGGCGCTCGTATCGCAACTGTGGGTGGGGCCACGATCCACCAATCGTTATACGTTGGAATTTGGAGCGGTTTGCCTGCCTTACCCAGGTGAAAGTCTGTGCGGAGACGGCTGGGCCACATCCAACAAGAATGGCGTCTTTAGCATCATGGTGGTTGACGGCCTCGGACACGGCGAACACGCCGCCCAAGCAGCAGATCAAGCTATCAACGTTTTCAAGGAAAATGGCATGCTCTTCCCCCAAGTGCATTTACAGAAAGCTCATGGGGCCCTCCGGACTACCCGAGGCGCGGCCCTCGTCGTTTTACAGGCCGATCTTAAGACTCAAACGATTAGTTACTCTGGCATCGGAAACATCAGTGGCGGAGCCGTCACTGCTGGCACGAGCAAAAGCTTTGTCTCGCTCAATGGAACCGTTGGCCATCAGGCGCAACGATTCCAGGAGTTTAATTACGAATGGACTAAGGGTGCTTTCCTGATTCTTCATTCAGATGGCCTCCAATCAAAATGGAAACTGGATGGCTATCCCGGACTGCCGATGCGGCATCCCAGCCTTGTCGCGGGAACTTTGTATCGCGACTTTCGCCGGGAGCGGGATGATGTTACGGTCTTGATCGTTCGAAACACTTCAAAGTAACGCTGTGAAAACCTCGCTTCTCACGGTTCAAATTCGATTCGAGCGTGATGTCGTTTTGTCACGGCAGCGGGCTAGGCAAATTTCAGGGCTACTGGGCTTTGAAAGTCAGGATCAGGTTCGAATCGCCACCACCATTTCCGAACTCGCCCGCAACGTCTTCCAGTACGCCAAACGAGGAAAGATCGATTTCTCCTGTGACAATGCCACTGGAGACATTCACGCCGTCGTCAGCGATCAAGGGCCCGGCATTTCCAATCTGAAAGCGATTCTGGTGGGTGATTACGTTTCCCAAACCGGAATGGGCGTCGGACTGGCGGGCGCGAAACGTTTGATGGATTTCTTGCAGGTCGACACACATCCCGGTAAAGGCACAGTAATTTCGATAGGAAAAAAGCTGCCGATCTCGACGGTCTTGAGTCAGAAAAAGATCGACTCGATTGTCGCTAAGCTGGCCGAAAACCATACCGATGATCCCTTTCAGGAGATCCAACGCCAGAATCAGGAGCTCTTGTCCACCATGGGTGAGCTGGAAAAGCGCCAGTCCGAATTGGATCAGCTCAATCGCGAACTTGAGGATACCAACAGAGGCGTTGTGGCTTTATATGCGGAGTTGGACGAGAAGGCCGACTACCTGCGAAGAGCCTCTGAAATCAAGTCCCGCTTCCTCTCCAACATGACCCATGAATTCAGGACTCCCCTCAACTCCATTCTCGGGCTGTCGCGAATGTTGTTGGACCGTTTGGATGGCGAACTGACCTTAGATCAGGAGAAACAGGTCTCCTTCATTCGGCGGGCCGCTGCCGATCTTTCAGAGCTGGTCAACGATTTGCTTGACCTCTCGAAAGTTGAGGCGGGAAAAATCATCATTCGTCCCACCGAATTCGAGATCAAAGATATGTTCGGGGCTCTGCGCGGCATGTTGCGTCCTCTCTTAGCCCATAATTCGTCGATCAATTTAGTTTTCGAAGACGTAATCGGGATTCCTCCGGTGTATACCGATGAAAGCAAACTGTCCCAGATCCTCCGCAATTTCATTTCCAATGCTCTCAAGTATACCGAAAAGGGCGAGGTGCGGGTCAATGCGAGTTACCGCGACGATAAGGTGGTTATCATTTCAGTTAGCGACACTGGTATCGGAATCGCCCAAGGAGATCTTTTGACCATTTTCGAAGAATTTACTCAGATCGAAGGTCCACATCAGAAGAAAATCAAGGGAACCGGACTCGGTTTATCACTATCCAAGAAACTAGCCGAGGTTCTCGGCGGCAGCGTGACCGTTTCCAGCAAACCCGGCGTCGGTTCCACGTTCTCGGTCATCTTGCCCTTGACCTACCATGGCGACACCGAAATCAATTATGTTTCCGAGATGATCCGGCAGGTTGACCCCAGCCGCTCGTCGATTCTGGTTCTTGATGACAACACCGAAACACTTTTCATCTACGAGAGCTACCTCAAAGGTAGTCGGTACCAAGCCGTGCCCGTCCGGTCGATCAAGGAGGCCCGGGAAGCACTTCGCACCCTAAAGCCCCACGCCATCATCCTCGATATCCTTCTCGAACATGAAAATTCGTGGGGATTTCTCTCCGAACTGAAAAAGGATCCCGTCACAAAAGACATTCCTGTCTTCGTCATCACGATGGTTGAGAATGAAACGAAGGCACGAAAGTCGGGAGCGAACGACTTCCATCTCAAGCCTGTCGAGAAACAGTGGCTGCTCGACAAATTCAATTCGCTCGCCCCGCCCGATTATACCAGAAAACTCCTGCTGATCGACGACGACGAGGTCTCCCGTTACCTATTTCGCGGGCTTCTCGTAGATACCTCGTATAATCTGATTGAGGCGGCGGGAGGACACGATGGAGTTCGACTAGCCGTCACAGAAAAGCCGGACGTGATTTTTTTGGACCTCAATATGCCCGATCTCAGCGGCTACGAAGTTCTAAGGAAGTTGAAGTCAAATGACGCCTCAAAAGACATACCTGTAATATGGTACACTTCCAACCTCCCCGCGGAGGAGAAGCTCGAGGGCGTTGAAGGCATTGTCGGCGTGCTGTCCAAAGACCTCTCCTCCCGGGAAAATTCGCGCGCGGCGCTCACAGAATTAATCGCAAAAGCCGGGACTTTTGCTAAGTTACCAGTTCCGCTATGACCGCGCCGGAAACTAAAACCGTAGTTCTGATTATCGATGATAATGAGGAAAACCGGTACACGTTCGGACGCTATCTTCGCCAGCTCGATTTCGAAGTTTGGACCGCGAGCACCGGCGAAGAAGGAATGACGTTAGCCAAGAAAGGGCCGTCCCTCATCATGCTGGACATCCAGCTTCCGGACGCCAACGGCTACGAACTTTGTCGTGTGCTCAAGACAGATCCCCTCACCGCTTCCATTCCGGTTTTACATACTTCCGCGACCTTTACGGAGGCGGCCGATAGGGCCTATGGTCTTGAAGGAGGCGCGGATGGATATCTGGTTCAGCCCATCGAAGCAGACGAATTGACGGCGACCGTGCGAGCCCTCCTTCGCGTTAGAAGTGCGGAGAATGCGGCCCGAGCGCTGGCTTCGCAGTGGCAGACTACATTCGACTCGATCAGCGACGGCCTTTGTCTCGTTGATTCTGAAGGGAACGTCGTACGATTCAACAAGGCTTTCGCCGACCTCTTCCCTCCGTCTGAAACGCCGAAGCCCGGAACTTCCTTTGAAGATGTAGTTGGTAACCTATCGGAGGGCCTTGCTCTGCCCAGGTTGCTTTCGCGTCCGGAAGTGATGCTCCATAACAGATGGTACAAGGTCGCGAGCAATACGATCCACAACGACGACGGAACTATCGGTGGCGTCGCTTGGGTATTTTCCGATATCAACACTATTCGCGAAGCAGAGTCGAAGCTCCAGGAAATGAACACGGTCCTTGAGCACCGCGTTGGGGAGCGGACAGCCTCATTGCAGTCGGCCCTCCATCAATTGGAGCAATTTTCTTACGCGGTTTCCCACGACTTGAGAGCCCCTTTGCGCGCCATGCAAGGATACAGCAACGCACTTCTGGAAGATCATACCGAGTCAATGAATGAAGAGGGGCGCAGTTACCTTAAGAGAATTTCAGACAACGCCGCTCGTCTGGATAAAATGATCGTCGATGTCCTGACTTTTACAAAGATCTCTAGAGATTCGCCCGTGCTAAAGGCGACAGCTCTGGCACCTCTTCTGTTGGACATCATCGAACATTACCCAGGGCTCAAGCCTCCCGCAGCGCAGGTCGATCTCGACCTGCACCATTGGGTTTGGGCAAATGAATCGGCACTTGTTCAAGGCCTATCAAACATACTGGGGAATGCGGTCAAATTTGTTGCCCCTGGAGTACTTCCTAAAATTAAACTTTGGTCGGAGCAGAAAGGTTCGATGATCCGCATTTGGATTGAGGACAACGGAATTGGAATCGAACCACAATATCAAAATCGCCTTTTCGGAATGTTTGAGCGGGTGCTCCCTAGCAAGGATTTCGAAGGAACTGGAGTCGGGCTAGCAATTACTCGAAAGGTGGTCGAGCGTATGGGAGGAAGCACAGGTTTGGAGTCAGATGGAACGAACGGAAGTAAATTCTGGATCGAGTTGAAAGCTGCGGAGAAAAGCGATGAGTGATAAGTCGGCGCCGAAAACAGTTTTGCTGGTGGAAGATAATGAAGACGATATCTTTTTGATGAAGCGCCTGTTTCGAAAAGCCAACATCAATATTCCACTCAATATCGTAACAGACGGTCGAATGGCCGTGGATTTCCTGTCCGGGATTAATGGATTTCAGGATCGCGCCAAGTATCCGCTTCCAGATGTGATTTTTTTGGATTTAAAGCTTCCCTTTTTGCATGGATTTGAAGTTTTGACTTGGATACGAAATCAACCCGACATTAAGGCGCTTCGAGTTATAGTCCTCTCTTCATCGCTTGAAGACCAAGACCGTAACCGAGCGAATGCTCTTGGGTCACCTTACCTTATTAAACCTCCGACGCCTGAAGTTCTAATTGACGTCTTAGGTCTGCAATAGCGTTTGCCCCCGCGGCTTCGTCGTCCCCGCTGGCCCCAATCGAAACACGTGGTGTAGCATAACCATGGTTTTCCACGTTCTGCGCTTGCCAAAATAAGGGGAAACACTTCAGGGGCGTTGGGCTATCCAAAACCTCTTGCGGTAGGTCAACTTCGATGTTGTTGGGAAGCACTGCATCAAATCTCACTGCAGAATTATATCGAGTGTCAGACTCATTCCTAACCAGTACGCGCACACGATCCGAAGGCAAGTGC
>FSXO01000182.1_pt1 | contig 9873 bp, 6 predicted proteins | sample 1638291 | NCBI WGS metagenome assembly FSXO01 (sample SAMEA3914788, study PRJEB12502) | metagenome | biome: forest; material: soil | place: Canada | collected 2011-07-03 | depth 0.1 m
TCAGCCCGGAACCGCCGGACCGGTGCAATACGACGCCGCGACCCATCACTTCACCGTCACCATTCAGGCCGACACGACGGTGCCTGCCGGGGGCCAGCCCGACCCTGTCCGGCGTATCGCTGTTACGTTGAAGACGCCTTAATGCTGATCGAGAGCTGCCTTTGAAGCCCTGCGGCGTTTCGCTTGCCCAAGCAAACACCTTTACCGCATACATATCTGGGGGATAGCGTTACCCTTTGCCTCGATCAAAAAACTTTTGCCCACAAGCATTGAAATCGCTGACCGAAGCCACTTCAAAAACTAAGTGGCTTTTTTCCATCCATAAAGGACTCGATATTCCCCCGCAACCCTAGTCGAAAACAACATGGCAAACGTCACGTTTACAGCATCAACTCCAGCCGCCACACACCAGCTTTCAGATTCAGCGCGTAGGTTGGGACTGGTGGCCGTCACCACCCTCTTTTTCATGTGGGGCTTTCTGACCTGCCTCAACGACATTCTCGTTCCGCATCTCAAATCGGTCTTCGAACTCAATTACGTCAAGGCTTCGTTAATCCAGTTTACGTTCTTCGGAGCCTATTTCCTCATGTCGATTCCCGCCGGGAAAATCATCGCGGCAATCGGTTATCAACGAAGCATGGTCGCCGGCTTGCTGACGGCCGCGGCGGGGACGGTTTTGTTTTACCCTGCGGCCGCGCTTCTCTCTTACGGTCTCTTCCTCGTCGGCCTGTTTGTCCTGGCAACCGGCATTACTATCCTTCAGGTTGCCGCGAATCCCTACATCGCGGCGCTTGGAAAGCCCGAGACCGCCTCAAGCCGCCTGAATCTGGCCCAAGCCTTCAATTCGCTGGGGACTACCCTGGCCCCGCTTTTTGGCGGGTGGCTGATCCTGACCGCCGCCGTGGGTATTGCAGGCACAAGTAAGATGACCGAGGCGGCCTCCGTCAAGATTCCCTATCTGGAGCTTACGGGCGCACTGGTTGTTCTCGCGTTCGCCTTGTCCTTGATCAAGTTGCCTCTGTTATCCGACGTCGAGGAGGAGGCGTCCCACCCGGGTGCTTGGCTTGAGACACTCAAGATTCCCCATGTCATCCTGGGCGCACTTGGCATTTTTCTTTATGTCGGGGCCGAAGTGTCGATTGGAAGTTACCTCGTCAACTTCATGATGGACCCGCAGGTCGGCGGCCTCAGTAAGAATGTCGCCGCGGAATATCTCTCCTGTTATTGGCTGGGTGCCATGTTTGGCCGCTTCATTGGCTCCGGCCTGCTCCAGGTCATCCGGGCCAACACATTGCTCGCCTTCAATGCGACCATCGCGGCGACCCTCGCCCTCATTGGACTCTTCGCGAATGGCTACCTCGCCATGGGCGCCGTACTGGCCATCGGCCTCTTCAATTCGATCATGTTTCCCAACATATTCACCCTCGGCATTGCCGGCCTGGGTCACCTCACCCGCCGAGGATCGAGCATCCTGATCATGGCCATCGTGGGCGGAGCCGTCGTCCCCGTGCTCATGGGAAAAATGGCGGACATGTTTGGGGTGCACCACTCCCTTTTCATCCCCTTCCTTTGCTATCTCTACATTGTCTATTACGGCTGGAAGGGCTATCGGACGCCGGTGCAGACAGAATTGCATGAGCCTCTCGAAAGCGTGAAACAACCAGCGGGAATCGCTCCTTCCGAGGGGTAAGCAGAAGCCCCTTCGATAAACGTTGTGATAATCTGCCGAGCCCGCCGCCCACCGCTGAAGGAGCGTCCCGCCTAGGTCGCTTTAACGGAAACCTGGCTGAATTTGGGAATCATCGATTTCTCGACGGCCTGCCGGAGTCCGATGGTCCCTGCGGCATGCTCATCGTCCTCAACCTCGAGGATCGGCGCCGCGGTATCTCGAACATAAACGGAGATTTTCGGGCCTGAACCCACGACGCGAAGCGGGACCATCTTTTCCGCCTCGAGCGGGAAGGTTGCGCTTTTAAGCTCTGTCCACGCTCCATTCGATTTGCCGAGAAGCACCTTTTGCTTCCCCACATCGAGGCCGACGTAGTAACCGTTGAACTCAAATTCGCCAAAACCGATTTTGGAAATCCGGAAAAGCACTCCGGCGTCGCCTTTGGCCGGAACGGAAACATGGGCGTCATAGACAAAATCGGTGAACCGGGCGCCGAGGACGGCCACTTTGGATGATTTCTTGGTGTGGCAGCACAGGTTGCCCTTTTCCCGGTACCAGCCCGGTCCATACTGTCCCCAGCGATCGGAAAAATTGTCACCGCTGAAGTCGTCCTGGAACGAGGTGACTGGGACCGGCGGAGTGCCCAGATAGGGGAACTGCGTGATGCGCAAAAACTGCGCGCCAAAAGGAACCAGCCGGATGCTTTCCTCCGGTTCGGTCGAGGTGACGGGACCGTAGGGAGGCTCATCGGCTTCCGTGCCGTTTCGAGCAAAGGTCCACTCGGGCAGGCGCCGCGCTTTCGCCGTGAGTCGAACCGGCGTTGTTTGGGCCACGAAGGGATTTTCGGGCATGGCCGTCTGCTGGAATTCGACCGAGGCAGCCGGATTTTTTGGGTCGAGCGCGAGCGCGTAGTTCCAAGGGCTCGCCGGGGTCAGTTCATAGCGATCAAAACCGGCGGGGCCCGATTTCAGGACATTCTTTTTCGCGTCGATTTGCAGCGAGTAAATCAACGGCCCCCGCTCCAGCGCGAGGGTCTCGAGATAGCCCGGGGTGGCCCGGATCTCCATTGGGAAATGCACGACGATCTCGTCACCGTTCTGCCACTGGCGATCGATGCGAAAGAACCTGCCGGGTTGCAGCCCTTGCGCGGCCTGCCCCGCCACAGTGACCTGGGGAGAGGCGCACCACTGCGGCAATCGCAATTCGAGCGGAAATTGGACCGCCGCCGGGGTGCTGAGCTTGAAGCGGATCGTATCGTTGAACGGATAGTCGGTTTCCTGCGTGATCGTGACCAACGTGCCGGAACCAACCTTGGCGGTCACTTCGCTGGGACCATAAGCGAATACGGCCAGCCCGTTGTCGTGCGTGGCGGCCCAGCAGTTTTGGACGTACTTGGGCCAGCCCATGTGAAGATTGTAGCAGCAGCACGGAAAGCCCGATTGAGGGCTGGGCACAAAGCGATCGTCCGAGTCCTGCGCCATGCCCGAGGTCGTGTTCAGCGCCGAGGGATGATTGGGGCGCGTATAGTAAACGTGCTCGTGAATGGTATCGCTGAGCGCGGCGGGAAGCGCGTTAAACGCGATGCGCTCGAGGTTGTCGCCCCACTGGGGATCACCAAAGACGCGGAGGTTCGTCTCGTTGCTGAGCATTTGCTCCACCGTGCTGCACGTCTCCACCGCCTGGGAGGGACTTTTCCCCGCCAGATGTTCCGTGCCGGAAGTGATGCCGAGAATCAAGCCATGGTCATGGTCGAGGTGATGTCCTATTTCGGAGAAAGTTTCCGGCACGTCCGATTGCGCGGAAAGAAGGCGCCATGCCGCCGGCGCCTTGATGGCCTGGCAGACGTTGACGTTGTGGTTGAGCTGCTCTTCGGCGAAGAACGTGTTTTTCCGGAACACGGCGGGCCAGTCGAAGGCCTGGCTACGGAGCAATTGCGCCAGGGAAATCAATGAGGAATCGCCCGTGCGGTTATAAAGCCAAAGAACGGTGTCGATTTCGTCCGCGGCGCGGGCCTTGCCCCACTTGACGAGGGGCTGCTGCGGAAGCTTCGCGGCCATATAGCCGTAGTATTTCGTCAGGAAGGGAAGAACGCGCGCATCGCCCGTTGCTTCGTAATAATCGCGCATCGTGTAGGTCGCCAGCATGCGCGGCCACCACTCCTCACTTTTCTCGGGGCCGAAAAAACCGTCATCTCGCTGGCTGGCGATATATCCGTCGATCCAGACTTGCGCCTTCTTTTTCAGGCCATCGTCATCAAGGGCATACGCAAGGGCAACCAGCCCCTTGGCGTAGTAAGGTCCCCCTTCCCGGTCGTCGCCCTTCCCGCCGACCCAGGCACTGTCATTGAGCGCCGGTAACCAGTCCGTCAATTCATCCGCCCGGCCGGTCAATCCGTCGCGCTGGAGTTCCAGTTGTTTCAGAAGCCATCCGCGCGCGCGGACGGCTCCCAACGGGAGAGCCACATAAGGCGTCGCTGCCACAGGCGACCGGGAGGATGGATACCAGGCATTTGACCCGAATGCTCCCGAGCTGGCATCGGTGGATTCTGGCGACTGTCCAAACAGGCTGGAAGGCAACAGATACCAAGCCGCCGCCCCATAACCAAGTCCCTTGAGAAATTCGCGCCGGGAGTGTTTTGGAAAAGAAAAGGAATGATCAGTCATGGGATCAAGACCGCGCAAGATCCCATGAAGCCGGCGCGCACTTTCGCCTGCTAGTTATTAAGAAGATGAACATATTGAATAACCGGGGTATACTTGGGCAACGCCGGAGGCTCCTCTGGATTATATTGGAGGTAGACGCCCGCCTCCATGACGATACTACCGTGAGGATTTTGATTGTTATCCAGCACCTGCCCGATCACATAGATGCGATAGGATCGCGACTGAACCGTGAGATGTTGCACCAACTTTCCGAACGCCTCCTGGTGGACGCGATTAAAAACGTTGAGGGTCGCAGGATAGATTAAGTACGGGTCAAGACCATGGTTGTCCATTGAGTTTTCAGCGAAGTTTCCGTCATTAAATGAGTAATAAGGAGACACCGTAGGGTTGGGGTAGTAGTTTATATTCGTATCGAACATCGGCATGGCTTTGTACAGGTCGGACAAACTCGAGTAGGGCCGATTGGTCATCAGTTGATTGACCATGGAGGGTATATTGGTCAAAACAAGCGGGCCGGTGAACGTACCCCCCGAGTTTAGCATGCCGGGGTCGGAGGCAATCTGGATTTGCGACAACACGGCCGCCAACACATTGGAAGAAGCCGTGTTAGGATTGATGCGACCGAGCGCACCTCCATAGTTCATATTCTGCGTGATGGTGTTGGTGACGCCTGCCGCGTTCGTGTTGGCGTTATTAACTGTAAAAAGATCCAGCAAACTGATGGCTCTCTCCCCGACCACATCCCAATTTGAGGCTAAAGCTCCCCCTGCACCAATTGCGGCGCCATTAGTAGTTAAGTTGCCATTCTCTTCCGGCCGGCCGATTCGTAGCGAGCGGGCGCCTCCCGTCGTAAAGTTGTTGGTAAATTCGCTATCGTCCGTTCGGGGAGAAACCGAAGTCAGGGCATCATTGGCACTGGCTGGGTCGAAGATATGACCCAATTCGCCGATCGAAACCATGGGACCGTTGCGAATGACATCCGGCGCCGCGTTCGAATCCGTCGACGGAGTGTACGCATCCCCCAATGTATCGGGCGTGGCGTTTGGACTGGTGGAGACCGATCCCGCGCTGAAGGGCGACCGGGCGATATTATCGCGATTCGCCCACATTGACATCACCAGAGGAACGCCACTAGCACCACGCGGCCCGGGGGCAGGAAAAACAGCGTCCCAATATCTACTTCCACCTCCACCTGAGGCGCCTTTCCAATAAGAAGCATTGGCATATGAATCCTGTTGACTCCCTTTACTAAACCATACGTTATTAAAATAGGAGGCCCACCTGGGATCGGCGACTTCCGAACCATAAACCTCGATGGCATTATCGATCCAAATGCTGTTCGTGGACAAAGAGCCTTGACCGAAGTAAGTCAATCCACCGCTCATACCCGGGCCGTTGAAGCTCGCATTGGCTCCGCTCTGGGCTGTCGTCTGCCCGTTGATGTTGAGTGCATACTGTTCCAACGTGCTGGGAACGGGAGACCCAGTGGCGACGTTCGTGCTGAGGGATTCAGTGAGGGAAACAGGAGCGATCGACGTAGCTGCGCCAGTAGTAGTAATCGTATTTGTTTGAGGACCGAAGCCCAATACGACAAATTCATTGGGCTGTACCGTGTAAGGAAGTGACTTAACCTGAGTCCCGTTCGCTCCACTGATTACATATAATGAATTCGTATAATCAGGTATGGCATTCGTGGGCGCCGTACCGAGGACATAGCCAGGCCGGGACGAAACGTGCAGGCTTGCACTCTGGACCTGCACCGGGGTGGTGTAGGGATTCCAACAGCTCAGCCAGAATGTGGTGACAACCTTCGAGGTCTTATACGGGGTCCCGGTGCCATCCCCTGCCCCCGGGCCAGCTATAAAAAGTTGTTCGAAAATGAGAATCGGGTAAATCCCATGTCCCTGCGGTGATATCCCCGTGGTGTTGGTGGAATAGGTGTAGTCCGTGTTATAGAAGACGTTGTTGGGATAATCGGGATTAACGTAGTCAACGATATTTGCCGCCAACCGGTTAACATAAAGATTTGTGTTGCCGAATGCCGTCAAGGCAGGATCCCGTTGATAGAAATTCGTGAGATTGCTCATGATGATGTTGGCAATATTCGACGCCCGGGCCATTCCGGTTGCACCGTAAACGGGATTCGTCGCCAAATCGTTGATGTTATATTTGGGCTGACCTCCACTTGGATACCAGGCCGGGATGACGTCGAATGAGGGATTCGTCGACGAGGTGAAGAGATGTTTCACGGCCTCATAGTTGGTGCGGTTGGAAAAGGTCTCCCCCAAGGTGGCATCGGAGTAGGCAAATGCATTTGAAGTTGCCGAATTGGTCAATTGCTCCAGTTGAGACGCCGCCAGCGCCTGGTCGGTGCCGTTGGTCAGGTAGGTTGCATTGATGTCCTGCGGGCCCGTATACCAATTGGTGCTGTTGGTCATCCCGGTGCCCGTACCGGTCATCAACGCCGGATTGATCCGCGCCGTATCGTCGAGAACCACATAGGCGAAACGCGTATAACTGGGTTTGGATCCAACCGTATTGGTCATCGTCACCCAAGTCGCCCGGTACATATTAACATTATTCGTCGTCTGAATGAATTGATAGGGCTGCACGTTAACATCCACCGTCTGCGCGGCGTTGTCGCTTACCAGAGGCGAGGCGTAGGTGCTGAAATTATTGGAGAACCCGGGATCTCCAAAATTGGTCAGGTAGGCAATCGGGCCGGAAACCAGGGGCATCATCTGGTCCAGATTGGTCAAATTCCCTGCGCCAATCACCGTAACGGCAGCGGCGGACGGAAAATTAGTTTGCCCGGTGACAAACGCCAGGTTGGTTCCCGTTGCCAATGAGATTTGGGCAATGGCGGTATCCAATCCCGCCTGGGCGGCCAATGTCGCCCGCTGGATGTCCGCATAGCTCTTGGCGGTGGTCAGGGACAGCGACATGGTCTGCATGAAGCCGATAACGAGAATCGTCAACAGAACGATGCCCAGAAGGGTGATGACCAGCGCCGAGCTGGCCTGGCTCCGCTTGGCTAATCTTCCGGCTTTCATGGAACCTGAGGACGCACCCGGAGGGCGAACAATTCCTCGTTTTGCAGGAGCAACGCATTGGTTGCCTGCCACTGCGCCTGGGTGGTTAACAGCACGGCCGTCCTGTCGTTCAAGGCCGTGAGGCCGACATTGATCGTCATATTCGAAGGAAGTCCTAGATCGGATAACTGGCTGGTGGGCACCACCCAAGGCGTGCCGGTGGAATCGTTGGTATAAACGACAAAAGAAACCTGGGGAATATCGCGGGCTATAAGCTGCCGCACCGTATTGGTGCCATCCACGCTGGTGAAGATGTTTTCGACGGGATTTGCTCCAGACAAGAAATTAGTATAGGTGGGGTTGCTAAAACTAATATACCTATAGAGTGACATGTTGTATTGGGATTCGCTCGTGTCGTTGGTACTATATTCCAGGCTGTAGCCGACCGCGCAAATATCGCCGAGGGCATAATTGGGACTTTCCGCGGAACCCTGGCCCGTATAAGGAAGAGTGGTGAGGAAGGCCAACTGGTTCGTCCCGTTGGAATAAAACCAGTAGGCGTTGGTCGATATCACCGCGGCGCTCATATCGCGAGCCAGGACGTTCAAGGCCGCGCGCGCTTCTCGAAAACTTTCCTCCTTCGAGCTCTGTTGCCGCCAGAGTTTCATCGAACTGCCCATGATGGTCAAAAGCAACAGCATGAGAAGGCTGAATACCGCTATGCCAACCAACATCTCCACCAAGGTAAAGGAAGCCACACTACGCTTCGAGTTCATTGCCTGTTTCCGATCATTGTCTGAAAATCATAACGCGTGCGCGAAGCGAGGGCCGCCTGCGCCGGCCCGCTGACCTCCACATAAACGTAGGAGAGATTGGTGATGGATGCCGGCACCACCGCGACCTGAACCAGGTAATTCGCGTTGGGATCGAAGACGCCCGAGGCGTACTGCGAAGATGAGACTCCGTATAGCACATTGTCGGCTCCATCACAGCTCACGCAATTCGTCTCCGCATCGACCATACTGAAAGAAGGGGTCAGCGGCGTCAGCTCGCCGTTTGTCATGCACAGGAAGGCCGCATTTGTGAAAGAGGAGGAACGAAGATCGCTCACGAGTTGCTGGGCAACGTAGGTGGCGCGCGTTTCGCGGCGGCTTTCCAGCGCGGTGTTCACACCGATGGGAAGTAGACTGAAAAGGGTAATAATGCAAAAGGTGGTCACAGCCAGCGCGATGACAACCTCCACGAGCGAAAAGGCATTTTTACGACTCGCAGCCCGATGAGGCGGGATGAAGCGCTTCATTTAGTCAGAGTTGCAAAAGATTGGACACATCCATCCACGATCTCCCCGTGTAACGACTCAAGCGGATCACCTCGTAGAGTCCCGAAGTGCTCAAGTTCACGGTGGCTTTAGCTGACGGTCCGACTGCCGTTTCCGCTCCAGCTCTTGACCGGATTCCCTCAAAAAGTGCCACATCCAATCCACCGCTTGCCGGAGTCTGCAAGGTTCCCGTGGAATTGAAGGTGAAACAGTACATTTGGGGGCTGCCGTTCAACGGGGGCAGCGAGAGCTGTTGCGCCGAGGCTGGCAAAGTGTTTGTGGTAGCTATCAACGTATTGGTCAGCGTGTGAAAACGCACACCCAAGGGTAACCTTACCCAGTGCGTGTAAAAAACCTCTGCCGTTGACGCTGAACCAATGGGCGGATCTCCCTCCACCATCATGGCATCCGGCGAGACCCCGGAATCCCGAGCCAGCGCGAATATCACATAAGTCGTTTCTCCGCTCTGGAGCGCAGCTACTCTTGCCTGCTCGATGGTCGTCATGACGAGGTCGACCGCACTCGTGCGATTGTATGAACTGCGGAGGCCCGGGATCGCGGAGATGCCCAATCCCGTAAGCATGGCCATGATGGCGAGGACGGTGAGCAATTCAACCAGGGAAAAACCCTGACTGCTTCTTTGTAGCTTGCTCATAAGCAAAGAGTGGACGCGCTGTTGCATGGGGTTCCTCCGATCTAAACGGTCCTCGGATACAGTCTTTTCGCAGTCAGCCGTGCAGACATCTTCAAGCCCCGAACTAGGCCGAAAATGGCGCACGGGCGAGAAGCCGTAATTGGAGTTGGAAAGGGTCATGGGTTATGAATTACTGCATAATTATGCAGACTTGCAGGCGAAGGTCAAGAATCGATTCTCCAAAAAGGAGCGATTTTTTTCGTCACACAATTGTCACAATAGATTTATCATCAACGAGTTCCATTGCAATAATCGCAAGCTTATGTGCGCCTTATCGCTCGTATCTTGGAAGATAAATTATTGCCTTAGCATCGTCCGATTATAAGACATGTTAACTAAAAGCCGAAGCAATGCGGTTGGCCCCCTTTGATGAGAAAGCTTCCATCCCCATACCGAAGAACGACTTCAGGCCCGAAGGGGCCTGAAGTCGTTTTCAAATCCGTTAAATCTAACTCTGCTTATTCTTTCGGCGCTGCCAGACAATGAGCATCGCCAAA
>FSXO01000358.1_pt1 | contig 9840 bp, 5 predicted proteins | sample 1638291 | NCBI WGS metagenome assembly FSXO01 (sample SAMEA3914788, study PRJEB12502) | metagenome | biome: forest; material: soil | place: Canada | collected 2011-07-03 | depth 0.1 m
CCCCGCCGCTCCCGCCGTTGGATTGGTGCAGATATAGCCCCTGCCCGCCGTCGTGTCGTACCAGCGGGAACCATACGAATAGGTGGGACTGCCGTTCGACGCCGTGGGCGGCCCCGATGCGCTGAGTTGATTTGTGGTCGCGCCGGGATTGGTGATCGGCAGGGTTGAACTGGTGCCATCGGTCAAAAGGAAGCTGATTTCCAGCCGGTAAGTCTCTTCGCCAATGGCATGATAATCGGAGTCGGTTCCGTCCGTATAATTGTTTGCCGAGGTACCGATGGTCTTGCTCCAGTTCCCATCCAACTCGCTGTTGAAAGAGGGCGTTGCTCCTCCCCCAAAGCTCAGAAACACCACACTTCCGGGCGTCGAGTTGCTGGTCGTGGCCGAGGCGTCGTTGCTTGTCGCCGTATCCCAGGTCAACGCTTCACCGAGGCGTTCCAGTTGAAACGTCGTGGGATTGATGCGGTAGCCGATGAGCGAAACCGTGCTTTGATTGCCGCTGACGTTGGCGTAGGCCGGCGCTTCGCTGTAGAAAAACATCGAGTCGTTAATCGCCGATGTGCCCGCGCCGGTATTTTTGTGAAAGATGTAATCCACGTCCGTACGCTTGACCATTTTGGAAAAATCATTCGCCATCCGGTCGAAGATCATCCGTGCCTGGCTGTCGGCGTCCATGTGCTTGCGACTGAGAATGGTTGTGGCGGCGGCCATGTCCGCCACTTGCGCAAGCATGACAATCAACAGGCTGAACACGGCCATGGCTGCCATGATCTCGACGAGCGTGAAGCCCTTGGTCCGTGTGGGAAATTTTGAAACGGGTTTCATTGCCGGCTAGTTGCGGTCGATGGCGGTGACAATTTCATACGAACCGGAATAATTGGCAGGACTGATAGCGGCCACGCCCGGCCAGGTAATCAGGATCCGCACCTGGGTCGCCGTTTTTTGCGGAGCGACTGGAGTGGTGATGAAAAGCGTGACACCATATTCATCGCCGGTGGCCGTTCCCACCTTCGCTGAGTTCTGGTTGAGATAAATGGTGGATCCCGTGACCGAGGTCGGAATGGGGATGCCGTACAGCGTGCTGGCGGACGCGGTCTTCGAGGTTGCACGCAGGTCGGAGAGGATCCCCCTGGCCAGGCTGGCCGCTACCGTCTGCCGGATAGAAGTTTGATTGCTGTTGAGTCCCACCGGCAGCAACCCCAGGATAATGATCAGGCAAAAAGTCGCCACGCTCAACGCGAGTGCCACTTCAATCAGCGAAAAGCCAAGATGGCGGTGATGGCTGATTTTCATGGCCTGTAAACGTGAACCGCTCCCGTGATGCCATCAATTTGAATGGCCGCGACGTTGGGACTGCTTGAAACGTTGTTGCCGTGCGTTTGTTGCAGCCCGATTTCCATGTAGGACACGATCGTGGTCGTATCGACCGGGTCTTGAATTCTTGCCGCACCCTGAGGATCAAAATTGATCACTTTCGTAAAATAATACTGCCCGGAGCCGGCACCCAAGGCCGAACCGAGAGGCCAGGTGAAAGGAGTCACGGACTGGCAGTTCGAGTTTCCAATAATGTAGGACGTTCCTCCCGTGATGACCGGCGCATCAGAAACGATTGGCCGAGTTAACTTGCCGGTGTTGGGAATCGTCTCGAACAAAGGACCCAGGTGGGCGTCCTCGAAATGTTGAAGCCTGCTGATGGCCACCAGGTTTGCGCCGTTGCTATAACTCGTCCATGCAGGGGAAGAGAGGCTGCTACTGCTGGTGTCGTAGCCCGGCGTACCATCTTTGGAAGCGACCACGGCAATGGCAACCCGGCCGTAGGGAGTCGAGCTGCTCGTGACCTGTGGGCTGGCTGAAGCACTAACCGAAGCGTCCACCTCGGCGATCCCGACAAAGACGTACGTGTTATTCGCCATCGCATAGGCGCGCGCTTGATCCAAGGTCCCGGCGATATCGTAGGCCGTCTGGGTAATTTTGCTTGCGTCGCTCATTCCAATTACAGCCGGGATCGCAATCGCCGTTAAGATCGCCATGATCCCTATCACTGTCAGCAGTTCAACCATCGTAAATGCTCTTCTATCAGAGCTATACGAAGCAAGCCTGCCTCGGTTCAAAGGCGGCAATACGTGCCTCCCACCGACCCGCCGCGAGGTCATCCAACCTGTGTGGCAGGTCCGGCAGCCTTGATTTCGATTTTTGAAGAAACTCATCGCTTGGAGCAATGTCACTTTTTCAGGATTTTGTCCGTCAAGGGTTCGTCATCACCCTCCGGCTGAGCACGTAGATTTATCGTTACACCTATCGCCAATTTGTCAATCATATCTTTGCTTAATAACTGTAAGGTTCCGCCTCTTTTTACCCTTATACGTCGAATGTTACAATCGCCGCGTAAGTTCCACACTCGAGTTTATTCCAGCCACTGGATGGAGCAAGCGAAGTATTGCGATATTCATGTGACAATAAACAATGCACAACGAAGCAACCACGGGACGAGGCAACATTCCAGCCGTTTCCCTCATATCCGCTGGGCCAGACAGCTCGGTTCACGAATCCTGGCGGCGGCCATGCCGGGCAGTTCGATCGGTTTGCCGGCCCAATAAAAGAGAAAGGCACCGATGGTGGCGCAGGCAACGCCCAGAAAGACCAGAACACCTGGAGCAAACCAAGTGCTGAATAGGGCCGGGAACGCCACTACTTCCGGGCGCTGAAAATCGTACCAGACCCGCACACGCGTAGGTAATCCATTCTCATCAAACAGGGGATAGAGTGGCTTCGAAAGACTGCCGATGGGCGAACGAACAACCACCTCGCGGCCGTCGGCAGTTCGAAAACGAAATTCATTCCAGAAAACATAACTGCGATCGCTTTTTTCCTGTTTCCCTCTGATCTCGACATCATTCGTCAGGAACTGATCGGGAAAGCCTGGCTTGGTTTTTATCACCTGCGTTGCCTCGGCCGTCTCGCGTCCACCCACGCAAAAAAGTCTCAGCGGCGACCAAAGCTGACTGATGCCAAACGTTACCAGGGCGAGTCCGAAGAGAATCATCGCGAACTTTCGGAGTGCGTGGCCCGGGATGTAGCGTCCCGGCACGGGAGAATCCTCCTCGATCCGGCTTGGCGATTTTTCCTCTAACTTTTGGAGATCGCCCATGGACCGTTGCGCCTCCTCAACGCCTCGTTTATGGATAAGCCCCTTCGCTTCACGTCGCTTAAAGGCGACCGTAATGGCAAAACCCAGAAGACCCATCAGGAACATCCAGATGTACCCGCTCATGTAATCATATTTGACCGGTGCGTAGGCAACGTCGACGAAGGGGCGCGCCACGGTGAGATGCTGGCTGGACGCGGATTCTTCCACGCGATCGTAAAACGCCCGCACTTGCGCAAGCGCAATGCTCCCCGGTGCTCCATTGCCCAGTAGACTCTTCAGGCGATTTCCCACGGCGTCATCCACGGAACCGGACCTGGCCGCCTCGGGACGAATGACGGCGATAACGGTGATCGACTTGTCATGATTCGCGCCCGGATCGACCCTGACATGGTCGATCTCGCCTGAGACCCGCAAATTGCGGCCAATGGCGGTGAGCCGGTGTTCTGGAACCGGGCCATTACCGAAAAGTCCCAGGACGAAGTTGACCACGCGCATGATCGGTGAAATCCGGGTATCGAGAGGCTCTTCGATGATCATCAAACTCATCACGAGGGCAGGCTGACGCTCATGCCCCAAGACCGAGGCTCCCGGAACGAGAAAGCCGGGATTGCGTCTTGCCGCAACGCGTTCGAGGGTCGCCTGCAAGTCGTGAGCGGCGTTTTTCTCATCGGTCCCGGCTGGAAGCAGCATGCTGATGGTAACGCCATAGCCCGCATCCCGTTTCGTCGGCCGCAAATCAATCACGGCGGGCATTTCACTCCGCAGGTCGGCGAGGATTTGCTCAAACCGGAACCCTTCTGGAAGCTTCGCCGTGGGCAATTCGAGCAAAAGAGCCTCGCGCCGCTCCGCGCCGAGCACCTGCTCCCCATCGACGAGAATTCGATCGCCAAAAATACGCGTCACCTGTTTCTGAAAATCCCCGGAACGGGCGGCAAGCTTGGAATTTACTTCATCGATCTGCCCGTCAAGCTCATCAACGCGCGTCTTGACGGCCTCAGCCTTCCAATCTTCCGTGGCCGCTTCCACGGGATTGCTTTCACCCCGCAACACGACCGCGTGCTCGCTCAACAACCCTTCCCGGCTCGCCAGGGGATCGCTTTCCTTTTTAAGATGATCGGCTTCCTCCTCCAGTTCCTCGCTATCCTTGTCGGCAAGCCGGATTTCCCAGCAGCGTCCGCTCTCGAGCTTCATGCCCGTGGCGTACCACGGGGCGACACGGACTGCCGATGCCGGAACCGGGCGGTCCGTCTGCGGATAAGTCCAACTTGCGCCGTGGATCACGGAGTCGATTTCGCTTTTGGGCATTTCCCCGCCACGCAGCGTTATTCTCACCATATCGCCGGCCGGCGGTTGAAAGAGCACGGCGTACCCCCATAGAAACAGCCCAACGCCATTGAGCGTGATCAACTGGGTAACGCGCGTGACGACGCTCGCGCCGGCCATGTACGTCCCCATCTTGTTTCGGGTGACATAGTCATAAACCAACGGCGTATAAATCATGTTTGTCAGGATGGCCACCATCGAAAGACACTCTCCAAACACGATGATCTCGACCAGCGAGGGACGGCCATCGGGAAGGACCCATTTGACGTAAATGTAAAAGGCCGCCTTGACCGCCAGCGCGACGCAGATAAGCACCTGGTAGGCGCGCATCCGATCTAATCGGTCCGCAATTACCGCCAGGAACCCGATGACGAACATATTGATGACGCTGCCCACGACGACGTTCGTGCCCATCTCCTGCTTCGTGTAACCCCACTGGTCGGTGTAAAGCAGAGTGCCCAGGGCGCCCAAGCCCGCGTTGAGCATGGCTGAACTGAAAACCAGCGTGAAGACCGGCCACAGCTCGCGATCAAGGACGCCGGCGAAAAAAGTTTTCAGCGACAGCCGCTGTCCCCGCAACTCGCTCTTCGGATCTATTTCCTTGATGCCGAGCATGACAAACAGCAGCACGATCGCCATCAGCAGGCCGGCCATCCAGTAGAGCACCTTTTCCCCTCCCAGTGGGACGCCGGCCATGAACCTCACGTCATCAAACCGGCCCAACGCCAGAAAATAGAAACTCATGTTGACCAGGTTTCCGCACCATTGCATCGTCCCGCTCGCCCGGCCCCGCTGTTGCGGCGGTACAATCTCCTGGCTCAACGGCTCCATTGGTCCCGTCGCGCCTCCCATGTCGTTGAACAAGCCGTAAGCGGCATAGACCGCCACCAATGCCCAGAAGTTCGGCATCAGCGGCATCAGCGTCATGCATACGACGATGCCGGCAAATCCGCTCGCGATGAATGGCTTCCGCCGTCCAAACCGCGTCCAGATACGATCGGAAAGAAAATTGCTAATCGGGACGGAAAAAATGGAAATGATTCCCGGCAGACTTAGAACAAAAGTCAACCCGGCGGGATTATCGACGAATTTCTTCAGCGAGAAAAGAAAACCGACGCCCATGACGTCATAATTCAGGGTGAAGGCTGCCCACGGCAGCATCGCAAAGAATATCCAGCGAAAGGGAACTTGCGTCTTGCAGGTGATAATCATGCGGCTACCGGAATCCCTTGCATGGCGATGCGTCGAAAGAAAAGGCGATGAACGTTCCTGCGATTTACGGAATGAAAACGTAGGAACCTATCAGGCATCGTCATGGACACACATTCAATTTCGCGGGGATGACTTCGGCGCTGACCGCCGGTTTCGCCCGTCGCGTCCGCGGGATGTTCGGATAGAAAGCGTATCCCAGAGAGCTGATATGGCTGTTGATCCGGCGCAGGCCATTTAGAAAATCGAGGAAGAACGCACTTGAGTTCAAGCTCGCACGCGTGGCGGCGCCGAGTTGGAGATAATGCTCACGCTGCAACTCGCGACACCAGTCGTTGAACACCTCCTTGCCGGCAAGGAACGCCTTGGCGTCCTCCTTGCTGCGCGTGGTCAAAAGTCCGGCCCCAATTTCAAATCGTTCGAGAACGCGTTTGTAAGCACCGGCCAGGTTATTGCGATCCCTGGCGTCAAGGACAACGCCCGTGGCGGACAGCTTGATCAGAAGGTCGCACAGCTGCTTGTCGATCACATCCCCCACAGACTCCAGTTCGTTCGAAAATGCCAGCAAGGTAAATTGCCAATGCCTGTCGTCAGGATTGTTGCCCACCTCGATGCGGCTCAGATAATCCTTGAGCTCCATGTTCATCCGGTCGATCACGTCGTCTTCCCGTTGTATCCTCTGGGCAAGATCGACGTTTCCTGAGAGGAATGCCCTCCAAAAATGCTCAGTCATCAACCTGGTCTTGTCGGCCATGCGCAGCGTTTCGCGAGTGGCCCGGGCCAGTGCGATGGAACAGGCATCGAGAACGGACGGGTCGAGAAAACTCTCTTCCGCCGTGAGTTCGTTTTGTTGCCGGGGTGAGATCAGGAAGACCGAGGCGCGTTGAATCAGACCGAGGAACGGCAGCGCCAGAATTCCGGCGACCAGGTTAAATCCCGTATGAAACATCGCAGTCTGCCGCAGCAACGATCCCGGAAAAACGTCAAACCAGTCCTGAGCCATCGCCGGGCAAATAATCAGGGGCACCGCCATGACCGTCTTGATGGCGAGGTTGCCAAAGCCCATCCGACGACTTTCGATCTCGTTCCAACCCATGATCAAGGATGTGATTCCCAAGCCGACATTTGTCGCTATCACCCACGGCACGAGGAGCGTCGACGTGACCAATCCCGATCCCGCCAGACCAAGCCCCAGGGCAATCGTAGCCGTGGAACTCTGGAGAACCACGGCCATTGCGCTCACAAGGACGAAGACCGCCGGGGGATGCCCCTGCAAGACATGAAAGATTTGCACAATGTCAGGCGACCCAGCCATTTCAGCCGCCCCGTGCCCGATCAAATTCATCGCCAGGAAAACAAAGCCCAACGAGAGAACGCACTGTCCGATTCCTCGAAAAAGCTCCCGCGAAAGAAACTGAAATCCGATCACCCCAAACATGATGAGAAGGCCCGCGCAATCCTCGATTCGGAACGAGAGCAACTGGACCGTAACCGTCAATCCGACGTTGGCCCCGAGAAGAACGGCGAGCATTCCCGTGGTGCTGAGAGTCCCATTGCCCAGCATCTGAGCCGCCACGAGTGAAAGCCCCGTCGACGTGGGAGCGATCGTGCCGATGGCGATCCCGGCAACGAACGCGCTAAGACTATTTCCGCTCATCTTGGAAAGCCATATGACCAGCTTTCCTCCAAACAAACGGTCAAGCCCCTTCCTGAGAAATCGGACTCCGAAGATCGTCAACCCAATGCCGCCGGCGATTTCCACTCCGCTCATGACATCAAGAGATCGGAGGTTTCCAGAGTTTCATGGCAAGTGGCGCCCCCCTCATGGGTTGACGGTGTTCGTGGAGGTCAAATGAGCTTCGTACGCACCCATGTCATTGCTCCCCTGCCCTCTCGGCGCGCCGGCGTAATCGGTCGAAACATCGGGAACAGGCGTTCCCTCTTTGATCAAGGAGCTTTTACCGGAAATGTGGTAGTCTTTTGCGTCCAGATTTAAAAAGCCAGGGTCAGCGACGAAACTGTGGCTATCGTATCCCGTTACCTTCTGCCATTCCGGAAGAGTGGAATAGGTCGCGGCTTTAGTCCCCGAATGAAAATAGAGTTGAACTGTGCCGGCGGAGCGAAAATAGCAATTGTAGTCGCAGGTGTTGCCGTCGATATCCTTGTCCCCGTTCCGTCGCATGAGCACATCGTAACTGGCGCTGGTGTTGTAGATGACATTATTGAGGATGGAATTGTTTTTGAGCGTCTTTCCGGGGCGCGGAATACCATCCTCGTCAATCGCCGCCCGGCCTTTGGTGCCCACGATGGTGTTATTGTAAATTTTCGAGCCGTCTGAAGCCGAAATATAGATACCGCGCCGCTCGTTATCCACGATGAGGTTGTTGCAGACCAGCACGCTCCTGCTGCATTCCGCCATGACTCCCGCATCCGTCGGCCCGTTGTCGTGGATATAATTACAGCGAACGATCTTGGGCTCGATACTGTCCGCGTAATCGAACCAGACGCCGGAGCCATTGTTATAACTAATCTCGTTGTTCTCAATGGTTCCGTACGACCTAGTGGTGATCTTTATTCCACCCGCATGCCAAAGGCGATTGAAGTTGCGATTGTTGTTGTTACTGATAGTGCAACCCTTCACCAGAAATCGGCTTGATTCCGAGGCTTCCAGGCCGACCGCTCCGTTGTTGCTGATGATACAATCGACGGCTTGTGATCCGTCTCCCTGGTAAGCCATGCCCACGCCCGCAAAATCGCACCATTCGATGTCGCAGTCCTCAACCCGCGAACCTCCACTCAGCCCCACCGCGGCTCCCTGCTGCGTAACGGCGGAAGAGTTGGAATGACGAAAGCTCAAACCTTTCAAGTCGACGAAGGGCTTGTGCATGGAGAAAAGAAAACTGCGCGTACTCGCTTCCATGACGTGATTGTTTGGGTCGGAACCGTCCGCCAGCCACACATAGAGCGCTGTGTCCGATTGAAAGAAACTGCCAGGAACCATATCCTCCAGGCCTTTGCCGACCGGGTTGGGGTATTCCCTTTCATGATCGGCGATATGATAGAAAGAGCTCGGCATGCCGATTTGCTGCAAGGATTTTCCAGCCTTTGCATCGAAATCGACAAAAACCTGCTGGCTGCGGAAGGCCCAATCGTTCTTCACCCAGATGGAACCTTTGTAAAGCGTCCAATTGGTCACGACGTCGGATCCCTTGATGACCGGCACTTCCTTCGCGTAGGCCTGCACGGTCAACGGCTTTTCCTCGCTCTCACCTCCGGTCATAGCGTCCACCGACTCGCGATAAGTCCCCCCGCGCACATTTACCACGTCACCAGCACCCGCCGCGTGAACCGCTCTTTGTATGGTGAGAAAAGGGGTTCCGAGTGATTTTCCATCATTCCCATCGCTCCCCTGCCCGGAAGCAGGAGCAACATAATAGTCGACAGCGCCAGCCGACCCGGACGCCAGGGTGAGTGCGCACATGGTTAACGCCAGGACCGCGTATTGATTTTTAAACTGATTATTTCGTCTGTTCATGGGAGAGTCGGCAGGTGCAGGCGGGATTTCGGCATTAATTCGAGTCTAATTGCATTAACGTTAAACCTACTTTAGGTCAATCGGTCGACGGACATATACATGGAGTGATCTTAATCGGACGAAGTATACGGTTTGTTCAACGCGACGCCCGTTCCGCTTCATTCTGGCGCCTGCGGATTCTTTGAATCAACACCAGGAGCGCCATCCCACTCAGCATCATCGCCCAAGTGCCGGGCTCCGGCACCACTTCTACGTCGATATCGTCCACGCCGCCGTTATTGACCAGGAACAGGTAGGAGGACGCGTAGAACCCAGCCTGGGTCGAATCGGAGAACGAGAGCGCCAGGTTGCTCGTCGATCCCGTCTCAATCTGCTCTTGGCCCCGGGAATTCAGGAACGTGGTAAGGCCCGAATACTGTCCCGACGTTGCGCCATTTCCAGCAATCGAGGTCGTGCCCGTACCCGCGACCAACACGTAGGTCGTGTAGCCGTTGATGTAGGTCGTGCCTTCGACATTGAGCGTCAGCGTCGTTTTCATCGAGCCGACCGTGTTGAACGTGATGGACGTGGCGCCGACGTTCAACTCATTGCCCTGGCCCGCGACGTTCGAGTTGATGTTGAACAC
>FSXO01000362.1_pt1 | contig 9727 bp, 12 predicted proteins | sample 1638291 | NCBI WGS metagenome assembly FSXO01 (sample SAMEA3914788, study PRJEB12502) | metagenome | biome: forest; material: soil | place: Canada | collected 2011-07-03 | depth 0.1 m
CTATCGGACCGCGCGGCCTTCACCGCCCGCCTGTCGCCACTGCGTCGCGCCGAGTGGGTGGTCTATGCCAAGCGTCCCTTCGCCGGACCGGAGTCCGTCCTGGCCTACCTCGCCCGCTACACCCATCGCGTCGCCATCTCCAACCATCGCCTCGTGGCGTTCGAAGACCATCGCGTCTCCTTCCGCTGGCGAGACTATGCTCACGGCAGCAGGAACAAGGTCATGACCGTCCCCGCCGACGAGTTCCTGCGCCGATATCTGCTTCACGCATTACCCAAGGGCCTGGTCCGCATCCGTCACTTCGGCCTGTTCGCCAACCGCAAGCGGTCCGCTTCGCTGCTGCGTTGCCGCTTGCTGCTCCACGCCGCGGCTCCACCACCACAGCCCGCCCCCACGGCTCAGATCAAGTGCCCGCTCTGCTCTGAACCCATGCTCGTCATCGAACGAATCACCCGTTACCAACTTCTGACTGCGCCGCCGGGCACCGCACCGAGCAGTCCTCGCATCGATAGCTCCTAAGCCAACATGATCGACGCAGCCCTCAACCCGGTCGCCCCAAGCCGTGCTCAAACACGCAACGCATCCTCGCGCTCACTCGCACCAAAACAACTCCAGGACCGGCCCGCTCCAAACTCTGAACAGACCGTGTCTGTCGCTACGCCTCAACATTTCCTGCATTCAGGACTCCTGCGGACTTCTAGAAAGGCACAGCCGGCGCCGGGATCGCCCATTCAAATCCCATAGCACCCTCACCGCATCCGCCGCGCCCGCGGCTTCCTTCAAACGACCCTATCAAAACTGCCCCGACAAGCTCCCTGCAGCTCACGGCTCCGTGCACGGGGCAGCCCTGATAGGGTACTAACGTTTCCCAGTACTGATCTGGATCAAGCATCCCTCAACGGACTGCTACGTATGTGAGCAGGACAGCTGCGGTAGCGAGAGCGGCTATGCGGACTCGATTTCTCCGATCCCAAATCCGATTTATCCGCTGCCAATCAGCAGCACCTTCCGCCACACGGCTGGCGAGTGGAACCAAGAGAAAGATTGATGCCACCGCAATAAGAACCATGATCGCATCCGCTGTAAGCAGGATTGAGCGCCCAGGCGTCTGCCAACAGAGCCAGGTCTGGATACCAAGAAACAGGGTAGAGACCGAATACCAGACCGGCATCACCTTTCCAAGCACGAGAGCAGAACGGCTTAGCATCTTCAAGTGCGATTCGGGTTCGAGCCGCGACGCGGCAGGGTTCACGAATGCAGATACAGAAAACTCGACGCCTAGCAGAGTAAGAACGACGAAGAGGGTCGCGATGTTGAACAAGTGCATAAGCGGCTCCTATTGACTCTTCGCTAAAGACGCTTTCGAATGGAGCACTGATGCAAAAAGTAGCACTGACAAAATTGTCAGTTGGAGTAATCTATGGGCGTCTCAAAGAAAGAGATCTCACCATGCCCCATCGATGTGACGCTAAGCGTCATCGACGGGCGATGGAAGGGCACAATGCTCTGGCGACTGTTGGACGGACCGATGAGGACGAACGAATTGCGGAAGAGTATTCCTGAAATTACAGAGAGGATGCTTCTTCGTCATCTGCGGGATATGACAGGGGCTGGGATTCTGGAACGTCATCAGGAGCAAGGCTTGCCTCTGAGAGTGCGGTACTCGCTGACGCCGTACGGACGCACGTTGGTCCCGGTATTGGATGTTCTCTGTTCGTGGGGCAGAGCACATTTGAAACGAGATCCCTCTACCTGATCCTTGCTGAGAAGTTGTTCACTCTTCCTGCGGCAAACAAGATGCTGTCCTGTCGGCCCTGTTCGCTGGCAAGTACCGAGACGTCGGCATGGCGACTGAAATCTCACAATCGAGGCCGCTGCGCTGATCGCCGTCGCAATGAGCGTTTGTCGGTACCTATCTGCGGGGGTTCGTCACCCCGCAGATGGGTGTGAATGGCAGCTAGTCCATGTATTTAGGCGTTCGCGCCGCCGTCAACTGTCAGCGCCGTTCCCGTTATGTATTGAGCTTTTGGGCTCGCCAGGAACGTCACGATGTTCGCGATGTCTTCTACTTTGCCATACCGACCGAGCGCCGTTATCGACCGAAGGATTTCGCCGAACGGGCCATGAGCTGGGTTCATGTCGGTGTCAATAGAGCCAGGCTGCACGACGTTGACAGTGATGTCGCTTGGACCGAGCTCCCGCGCCAATCCCTGCGAGAATGCGGTCAACGCGGACTTCGTCAACGCATAGACTGGAAGGCCTGCACCGCCTGGAACCTTGTCCGCGAAGAAGCTTCCAATGTTGATGATGCGACCGCCCTTGCCGAGATGCGGAATAGCAGCTTTACTCGCTACGATTGGAGCACGCACGTTCACATTCAACAGCGCGTTGATATCCTCCAACGAAATGTCCTTAACCGTGGATAGTCGGAGAATCCCTGCATTGTTTACGAGGATGTCGAGTCCGCCTAACTCGGCGACCGCCCTCACAACCGAGGCCTGCACTGCAGCGGCATCCGCGCTGTCAGCCTGAATCGCGACTGCGTGATGGCCTGATGCCTTGATAGCGTCAACCACCTCACCGGCGGCTTCTGCCGACTTCTCGTAAGTAATGGCCACGTCGGCCCCTTCGGCCGCAAGTGCCTTTGCAATCGCTGCTCCGATTCCTCTGCTTGCTCCCGTAACTAAAGCGCGTTTTCCTTTAAGACTCATCGCGAACTTCCTTTCTTTTCTGGGTTGGCTTGTGTTGTTGATGCAAACTGAGCGGTTGCACTTTGAAGTGCGATCATTCCCTCAGCTTGTTTCAGATAAATAGAGTAGACTGGTCGGTATGGAGATTCAAAATCTGCTTCTCCATTCCTACGGGAGAGCATTTCTCGGATAACGTTGTGAACGAGGGACGGCTTATGACAGACGTTTCAACCCGTGGCCACCTGGTCGAGATGGGCCTGCAGCACGTGCAAAAGACGAGCTATTGCTCAACCGGACTCAGCGAAGTTCTTGCGCTCGCAGGTGTTTCGAAGGGATCTTTTTATCACTATTTCGCGAGCAAAGAGGAGTTTGGCAGCGCGGTTCTTCAGAGGTATCTCGAATTGGAAGTGACACGCGCAACCACTCTACTGGGAGAGTCCAGGACCGCTCCAATCAAGCGACTGCGGAGATATTTTGACGACCTGATCAGTGTTTATGGCCCCAAAGGATCCATGAGCGGAGGCTGTTTGCTGGGTAATCTGAGTCAGGAGATGGCAAACCACAGCGACCTGATTCAACAGACGCTTCAAGAAGGCTTCAGGATTTGGGAGGCCGCAATCGACGCCATATTGCAGGAGGCTGTCACGCGAGGCGAACTTCCACCAAGAACCAAAACGATGGAGATGGCTTCATTTATCCTCAACAGCTATGAAGGTGCGTTGCTCCGCGCAAAAGCCGAACGAAGCGAAGCTCCGCTGCGGTTGTTTCTTCAGATGATCTTTGGGAGCTTCCTCATTGCAGGATGAGTCCTGGGAAGTCGGCTTATCGTAATCAGTCCGCTGCTTATTCATTTCTTGGAGAGCAGAATGAGTGCCCAAAGTCCCGATGTCCATGCAAACAACTCGGCGATAACACGGAGCGGGCTCAATGCAGCCCATGTTCGTACCGTTTGGCGCAGGATGCTCCTGTCCATCTTCTCTGCTCGTTCCAGCGTCTTCATCATTGTCGGAGCGAAGTAACTATAGGTAGAAATGCTCTTCACCACGATCACCATCGCCGACGCGAACCAGATCTTTCGTAGCGAGCCGGTTTGTTGCCAAGCAAGGTAGAGATTGAACAACGCCAGCAGCATGGAAGCAGGCGAGACGAAAGGCCAGAAACGGCGTCCCGCCCTCGCTTGTCCAGACGATATCAGTTTGGCGCCTAAGGTTTGCGGGTCCGGATCGCGGGTCCAATCGGGGTAGACCACGCGGGTTTCATAAAGTCCTCCGCCTATACCGAGACCGACGGAAAAAATAAAGACGCCGAGGAAAAGTTGTTCACCAAATGCCGTCATCAAGCCACCCCTATTCATCTCGACTGTAATACACTAATCGAATAGTACGAACATCGTATTACCATGTAAAGGAATTTCCATGCCACATCCTAAGGGGGAAACCTTCGAATTCCGAGAGTTCACCCTTCAAGTAGTCCGTCATCAACAGGCAATCGCGGATCGACTGGGAATCAACCTTACCGATTTCAAGTGTCTCGGGATACTTCATCGCAGAGGTGCGCTAACGCCCAAGGAACTTATCGAAGAAATGGGCGTAAGCCCTGCCGCAATGACCACCATCCTTGACCGCCTTGAACAATCTGGCTTCGCGAAGAGAAAAAGAGAGGGACCGGACAGAAGAAGCTTTACTGTTCATGCCCGTGAGGAGAGTCACAAGGAGGTCACGAAGCTCTATCAATCCTTGCAAGCAGCAGCAATCAAGCTGAACATCGACTATAGCGAACAGGAGTTGCGCCTGATCTTTGGATACTTGCAAAAAGCCAGTCATGTTTTGAACCACGCCACGAGCAAGCTTTTGCGACGGCCTCTGGATAAATCCTGATAAGTCGGCTTGTCGGTAGCAATTCGGGTTAGGGCTCAAAAACTGGTGTCATCAGATCCTGCTCTGCTCTGGGAATATGCAATCTATTGGCCTCGCCGCGCCAGTTACGGATTGCCGCTTGTACCTTCAGCAACGCATGGTCAGCTTGTTGAACCGTCAGGCCATAATCTTTGCGTGCATCCATCGCAATCGAGACATCGCAGGCGGTTTCGACTTCATTGATCGCCAAAGTTAATTCTGTGCGCTCGATCGAGGGGTTCATATCGTAGGCCGGAGAAAGCCGTAGTCCTTGCTCGTCGATGAAGAATCCGTGATTACGAAGGTGATCGTCGGTGTTGCGAATCAGAATGTTGAAGAGTACGCGGCGAAACAGCTGTTCGCAGTCGGCGACAGTGTCAGCTCCTCTTGACTGCAGAAGATCCACAAGCTCCAGGTAGCTGGCTCCAGGTTCTCCGTCTTTATGCTGTGTGAGCGTCATGGCAGAGACGAAGGCCAGCCGCCCTCCATGCGCGGTGCGATCAAATCTCTTCACAAGAAAAGTCGTGTACGGGCTTTCCTGGAATCCGAGCGGGCGCGCTTCCGGTACAACGATGCCAGCTTTTGCGGCAAGTCGGTGTGCCACCAGTTCCCACCCTCCGATATCGCGCGTGTCCTGTCGGCTTGGGAATTTGGCGATGCAGAGCGTACCTTGCTCGTCCCGAACGGAGGCTTTAGGCCTTGCGCCACCCAGAGAAGTTCCCGGGGCAAAGAGCTGCGTTAGCCATCTTTCATACTCAGGATGTTCCTCCTCGTTGAGGTGCTCTTCGAAGTGGAGGCTGGCAGCTTGAAGTTCACGCAGCGAGGTGATCGGAGGAGCTGCAAGGTGCGCATCAGCGTCAATGAAAGGGCCGTCGGGCGGTACACGGAAACGCAATGCTCCAAGACGGGTCTCATCATGCACGCCCAACAGAAAATCCCACTCTGTTAGCGTTCGGGCCCTTCGCTTTTCCTGCCGTGCACTTGAGTTCTCACGCCGCTGCATCAGCACGCGGCCCCAACGGTCCGGTGATGAATCCAGAAATATCCCGAAGTTTGTGCGATCGGACGCCGGGTATTGATGGCCCGTTACAAGGGAGAGATCAGGATCGAACGCGAAGGTCTCCATACCAGCCAGCCACATCTCGTCGTAGCTGAAGGAGAAGATTTCGCCTGACCGGCTTTCTTGGCAATGCAACTCTCCCATCAGAGCCGGTTGCCTAAAACGCACCAGATCGGCATAGACGTGAACGGTATCGAAACGACTCATGAATTCCCCAGTTCCTTCGTGTCAGGCTCTGCGCTAATGAGCGGCTCGGATTCTTTCTTGGGGGCGCGGCGTTTCGGAGTGATCCCTGCGTCCTGCAACTTGCGTCCCAAAACATCGTCCATCGCGAGATGAGAGAGATCACCTTCCAGCCGCAGAACCTGCATCACCCGCACGTAAACACCCAACGCAACTCCAGAATCACCCTGCTCGACCTTGGAGAGTGTCCGCCTCGTGATTCCGGCGCGCTGTGCGACGGAATCAGCCGAGTATTTTCGTCGTAGCCGAGCGAGCTTAAGGTTCTCGCCAAAGCCACTAAGTAGGCGCGCGACGCGTGGAAGCAGGGTTGGAATGGTCTTCCCCATAATGGGAATTATTATACTCAAATAGACATAACTATGATCATTTTTATTCTCATTGTGCGATTAGACCGTTTGAGCAAATCGTCCGTCCCAAAGCTGCATTTAGCCTGAATCAAGACGGTCAATCCCTGAGAATCGGTGGAAATGACAATGACAGGATTTGAGAATTTGAAAGTGGGCGATGTGGTGGCAAGGATGCTGGGCGGCGGTGCGATTCCGATGAAATTGTCGGTATCCGCAATCACAGATCGAATCATCACATGCAATGCTTGGCAATTCGACAGGGCGACTGGCGCTGAGATCGACGAGGACCTGGGCTGGGGGCCGCCCCCGCTTATGACTGGGAGTTATCTTGATCCTTCAAAGACGGAACATGTCACTTCTCATGGCCGAGCAGACGATGCTGAAATCGGAACCTAAAACAGGCAGTGCGGATCGCCTATCCTTACTAGTGAAGCAAACACAGAGAAAACCGGAAGCATTTTCATGCTCTGTAAATCACAAAACCCGCATGAATACTGGCGTTTGTTGCGAAAAGTGACACCAAAAGTGACACCAGCTAACTGAACCGAAGCATAAAGGCCTTCTTTATGCCCCGGTGGACCGAAAGTCCGCCGAGGCGAAGGGCGAATTCTGGTGTCACTACTGGTGTCACTTCGTACTGAAATTTGGTGCGTTTTGGTGCGATTCAGTGCGAGGTGTAAAAGTTTCGCAAGCCATTGATAATAAGAGATTTGTTCCGCCTGGTGCGGTGCTGTGCAAGAAGGTGCATAAAGGCGGTTTTTTGGACTCAAAATCCGCCGACCGCAAGGTCGTGGGGGTTCGTCCCCCCCCCCGTGCACCATAAATTCAATAACTTACGAGCCGCCCGGGCCATAATTCCCGCCTCGCATTTCCTTACACAACCCTTTCACACTTTCGCGATTCCAAGCGAGTGAGAGGTCAGATGCTATGGCCGAGCAAGACCCCATCCTTGGCGGCAAGGTTCACGTCTACAAACGTCCGAACAGTGACTGCTGGCAATGTTCCAGCTATCTCGCCGGGAAAAACCGCCGCGCAGCACGAAGGAAGAGAGCCTCTCCAAGGCAAAGGAAATTGCAGAGGACTGGTATCTGCAAATCAGAGGCAAACTCCGCTCCGGAGAAATCAAAACCGAGAAAACCTTCCGCCATGCCTCAGAGCAATTCCTGCGGGAATATGACATCATCACGCAGGGCGAACGCAGCAAAGGTTAACCTCGCTCGATACGCACCTTTGTCTGACGTCAACTTGTCTTTCCCTTCGTATTGCCTCAGGAAGGAATGTTACCTGATGGTTAGTTGTCATGTGTAGTCGTAGGGGCTGTGGGAGGGGGACTCCGTGGAAAAGTCCGAAGGACTTTTCCACGGAGTCCCCCTCCCACAATCGGTTAGTCGGCGCGATGTCTGGTGTGTCCTCAGAGCGAGACCAGATCCGTGTGAGCGATCTGATCCACGGCCTCCAGCCCGGCGCTAAAGACGAGCTTCCGAGCCACCTCACTGCGCCAGGCTTTCACTCTCCGCTGAAGGGTTCGTAGCTGGCCGGGTTGAAATGGTTGCTCAACCGAGGCGTGGAGTCGGAGAAAGAGCTCCTTCGCGGATGCATCCGGCTGTTGAAGCAGCCAACGCTCGATCATGGGCCAGGTCTCGGCAAAGGGATCGGCGCGAGTACGCCAAGTCCTCCGCTCCGGGCGCTTCTTACGATGAGTCGGGCGGATCTCGCCATCCTTCCATGCGCTTGATAGGCTGGCGACGAAGGCATCGATGGTTGGAGCCGGTGCAGCCTGTTGGCTCGTTTGGCCAGTTGCTTCCAAGCAAGCCAGACGCTGCTGGGCTCCTCGGAGCTGACTCAGAAGATCCACTGGATCTAACGCAGCGAATACTTCCTGCAGTCTCTGCTTGCCTTCGCAAGAGACTCTATCGTTAGCCAGGAGGCGTTCCGCGGGCGTGGCCGGAGGGTAATACTGCTTCCGGACCTTCGCGCCGTCTCGGGTCTTCGACTTGAGCTTGAATGACGGCTGAAAGAAGTTCACATAAAATCGCGCCACCTCATGTAGCTTGGCCAAGGCGGCGGCGGCCGGAAGACCCTCCAGCCTTCCGTAGCCCACCAATTTCCTTACGACCGCACCGTTCTTCTGCTCGATCCAGGCCTGATCGTTCTTCCGGTATGCTCGCGATCGGGTGAGTTCCAGCCCACGCTCCCGGCAGTAGTTCACCAGGGTCTCGTTGATAAAGGCACTGTCGTTGTCAACATCCAACCCCAACATGGGAAATGGCAGTTGGGCGCGGATGCCCTCCAGCGTCTCCGTTACCAGCACCTGCTCCCGCACCACCATGGCAGCTGCCACCGTCCAGCCGGAGGAGATGTCGGTGAGAACTAAACTGTGCACGTGCCTCCCTTCCACTGTCTTGCCGCAATGGGCCACAAAATCCATTTCGAAGAAGCCAGGTGCTGGGTCCTTCCAGTCGGAGAAGGTTCGGACGGCGATGCTGTTGCGCAAGGGCGAACGGATCCCCGATCGGCGGCGCCCCCCTTTGCTCACCTCGCGCACCGGCCTGAGAAGCCGATCCATCGTAGCGGCACTCATCGCTAACAAGCGTTGGCGGACTTCTGCATCCAGCTTCAGGTGCCCATGCTGCTCCAGCGAGGCAACCAACACGGCGAGGATCTGCTTGAGCCGCTTGGCGCAAATCCGATCTCCTGCCTCCCAGACCACGATCAGCGCCTTCCGGACCGCCTCATCGTAAATGCGGGCTCGTCCTCCCCCGTCCCTTCCCGGGCTTGTCACCTTGCAGGCCTCCCGGTTGAGCGCACGAATCGCATGCTTCCGGTGAAAACCGGTCACCTGGGTAAATTCGTCAAGAATGCTCTCCTTCTCGTTTCGTGTGCTGCTCTGATAGCGCATCGCTACCGCTTCGATCAGCTCCCGCCTGCTTGCCACGCTCAGTTGCCTCCTGTTGCCCGTTGCTTGCATATCGAACGGGTAACATTTTCATGAGGCAACAGGTACGCGCCGGTAACAAAAGCAGCGAGTCAATGCGCACAAAAGTCCTCCCCTTGCGGGTTGCTCATGTAACATCACCGGACGACGACGCCCCTTCGATCCAGTCCCATTACAGAACCTTCATCTCTATTACGGACGTCTCCGCCCCTGTGCCCCGCATCGGTACTCTGGCTCTCGCAAAGGCTATTTGCTTGAGCTTCTCCCTTTGCATCGGGACGACAGGTTCCTACGTTCCTCACTGAAGCCCAGATCAAGATCACGCCGCCTTAATGCCGGATGCCGGTGGGACAGTAAACAGGTATCCTCCCACCTTATCCCGGAGAACATACCAGACCCCGGTTTCGACATCATCTTCACCTTTCGACATGTCATCAGCGGTTTACTTGCGTTCGTCTTCTTGACCCATACCTGACAAAGTCATCGCTTTGCCTTTTCCTTCAACGCTCACCACAATGGCTCTTGACCAATGCAGCTTGAGGCGGTTTGAAACCAGC
>FSXO01000389.1_pt1 | contig 9584 bp, 13 predicted proteins | sample 1638291 | NCBI WGS metagenome assembly FSXO01 (sample SAMEA3914788, study PRJEB12502) | metagenome | biome: forest; material: soil | place: Canada | collected 2011-07-03 | depth 0.1 m
GCGTCGTAGAGACCATACATCCTCAACTTACGGCCTCTATGACTCACTCGGGTCTACTGCAGAGCGGTTGTCAATAAGGCTCTCCACGTACCGCTTACGGTGCAACCAAGCTTCAGATTCGATGGATCCCGGGAAAACAGCTTGGAGTTGTGAAAGACGATCTTCTCGTCAGCTTTGATCCTCCCATAGAGGATCAATTGGTTATCCCCGTGTTTGGAGAGGTGATTGCTCGGTGAAGCATTTCGAGACGTTTGTAACATGCGATTTCCATTCGGGTCGCTTAAGGTTGCATTGATAACCAGCTTTGTGCCTGCGCTGCAAACGGTGAGTTCTTGTACTTTTTGACCAAGTCGTAGTAAGCTTGATGGGCCTTCTCCGGCTGCTTGGTCTTCTCAAAAATTTGTCCGGCCCGCCACAGTCCTTCGGCAGCAACATCGGGAGCGGAGTCGAAAAGCGCATCAATCTTGAGATAATTGTTTACCGCATTAGGCTCATCCGGCGCACTGGGATCGGGAATCAGCTTTCCCTCTGTTTCCAAGCAATGGGCAAAGCCGAAGAGCCCTTGTGCTTTCATTTCAGGCGAGGATCCTGGGGCCATGATGACCTGTTGATAAAAGGTCCGAGCTTGTGCGGTGTCATGTCGATCTTCAGCGGCTTTGCCACGGCCTAGCTTGGCCTCCCATATCTTATTCGACCAAGGGTATTTCTGCTCGAGATCGGAAAAGAACTTATCGGCCTCATCCATGTGGCCTTGGCCACTTTGCGCCGCGCCTAACCCATAGAGTGCTTCCGATTGGGCCATCGGTTCTTGCGGAAAAGCGTCGTGAAGGGCCTGAAAAGTGACGATTGCTTGATCGTACTGCTTGGTTGCGAGGAGAGCAGCGCCATAGCGTTCAAGATCTTCAGGGTCGTAGGTTAGATCGGAGTGATCGGTTGCTGCTTTTTGGTATAAGGCGACTATTTCGTCTTCTGAAGCACCGGGTCGCAAAGCGATTCCGGCTAGCTGAAATCGACCTTTCAAAATCGAGCTTTGCTCCTGGGAACCCAGATCGACGAAATAGGCCAAGGCCTGCTCTGGCGTAAAGAGGCCAACCTGCCTCTTGAGTATCGTCAATTTAATCAATTCCTCCAGAGCAAGCCCCGCCTCGCGTGAGGCTGGAAAACGGTGGAGTGCTTCAATAGCGGCTTTCTCTCCGGCACCCATATCGCTGGTCCAGGCTTTGCGATCGTTATCATCCAAGGCAGAATAAGAACCCAGAGACTTGCCCGCAGTAAACCACATGGTTGCAAGGCGCGCTTGGGCCGTTTGGGCCAGTGGACTTTCCAGACGAGAGGCGACGAAGGAATATTCGGTGGTAGCATGATCGTAGTCCCGGGCCTTCTCAAGCGATTCAGCGACGGCCAAGGCTACGGAAGCCGTGGAGGGGCTATCAGGAAATTCGGACTGAAGGCGTTCCGCTAACGTCTTCATATCATCGGTTTTCCCGGCTGTCTGATAGATGGCGATCATCCGTTGGGCCGCCATAGGGGCCATTGTCTGTTTCGAATGGTCTTTTAGGATTTGTTCGTAAGTGGCCAAAGCTGCCGTGGAATCCGACTTCTTCTCCTGGGCCAGTCCCTCATAGAAAAGAGCGGCCCCCGCCGACTCCGTGTCAGGAAACTTCGCAATTAAGTCCTTCAGAACCTGAATCGAGTCGTCATATTTTCCTTGATTTAAAAGTGTGAATCCGGACTGGAGCGCAGCATTCTCCTGCCAAGCCCCAGCATTTGCGTCCATCGCAACAAGATTGAACTGTTCTAATGCCTCGTCGTATCGCTTTTGAGCGGTGAATGCCATGCCAAGATCATAACGGGCTTCCGCCGCAACAGAACCCGACGGAGATTTCTTAAGAAAGTCGGTGAGCAAGGGAACGACCTCAGCCTCCTTTTTCTCTTTAAGGAGCGTTTTAGCCAAACCAAGAACAGCTTCGTTGGCGATGCTTCCGTCGGGATATTCGACTAACGCTTTCCGGTACTGGGTTTCTGCTCCTGAATCGTCCCCATTCTTTTGAAGCGTACTGGCGATAAGCACTCGGAGATTCTGAGCATTAGGATCATTCGGAAAATCAGCTTGGTGTTGATGTAGCGCAATATCCGCCTTATCGATTTGATTCTGGAGCGCATAGGTCAAGATGATGAGATAATGCGCAGTCTCCTTTTCCTTGTCGTCGGCGAAGGAAAGAATATAGGTGAGGGAAACCCGAGCCTCATCATAGCGATGAAGATGAATAAGAGCTTGGGCCATCCGCAACACGCCTTCGATCTTGGGATCACTTCCAGCCTGGATCGCTGCCAGCTGTTCTTGCTGACGTTCCCGTTGGCTTGTCAGTCGTTGGTAAAGGGGCTTATCGGCACTTTGGGCCGCTTGCCCGATCTGTTTGGAAGTCTGTTCCAGAATGCCCTGTTCTTTGGAAATCAAGTTCCCCTTAGCCACCACATCTCGGCTATCGGCGATAACCTTCTCGTAATCGGCGTCGGATTGGGCAACCGTATTTTCCAAGTCCATTGCTTCGAGCCGGGCCGCGTTGGCAGCTAGAATCGCCTGCCCAGATTCGTTAATCTTGGCAAACGATGCGAGCGCCTTTTGGGCAAAATCGGCTGTTTTGATAGGATCTTTGCCCTGAAAGGTAGCGGCTTGAGCAGCATAGCCATGTCCGCTCCAATACAAATAATCGATTTGGCTATCGCTATCTGGATAGCTGGTCAAAAGTTGTGACAGGGTGACTTGCATTGCATCATAGTTCCCCTGGTAGAAACAAATTTGAGCTTGGGCGAAGAGAGCGTCTTCCCGTTGCTCGCCTTGTGGAAATTCGTTAAGATATTGACTGAAATATTGATTCGCCTGACCAAATAGAGGAGCCTGCTTATCAGTCGAGGCCGTGGACGCCGCGGCATACTCTGCGTGGCCCGCATAGAGAATCGCATCCGCCCGCAGGTCTTCGCGGATCTGAGGATCAATTAACTTGATAAAAGAGGCGAGTGCTTCTTGAGGCTGGCCGGCGTCGAGCTGGGCAATGCCAAGGGAAAGACGGGCATCGGCCGCAAAGCCTACTGAGGGATATTGATCAATCAAAACGTTGTACGCCTTGATTGCGCCCGCATAGTCTTGCGCCTGTAGAGCCGCGTTTCCTTGGTCGTAAAGCGCTTCAGCAGGACTGGAATCAGCTTTAACGACCAAGGGTTGCAGCGAGAAAAAGGCAACGGCAGCGATAAGGATCGAATAGCCGCCAAATCTCAGGGGGACAAAAGTTCTCATCAAATCTTCTGAACCAAGAGCGCAGGCCGTTCTTCTACTGCTTTAAAACCCCATAGCGGAGACGTCATTGGATCGTGTCTACGATTGAGACGACGGTTCACCGAAGGCAATATTCTTGACGTGTGCTGCGCTACAGGCGTTGAGCACGTCCATCACCCGCTCGTGCCTCGTATCACCATTGGGTTCGATGACAACTGGTTGATCGTCTCCAAACTTGGAAATAATCTCCGTCAACTTTGCCTTCAATCCCAGCATATCCTTGCTCTTCGGTGTGTCGATAGGACTGTCATTGAAGTAGACTTGACCTTGCGCATCGATATCGAGCGTAATCGGGGTCTGCTGTGTCCCTGGCATCGACACACCATGAGAAGGAATTTTGATCCCAAGCTCAGTTTCTTGAACCTTGCTGCCCGCTGTTACCATGAAGAAGAGGAGGAGTACGAACAGGAGATCAAGCAGAGGCGCAATTTGCAGGCCGATCTCTCCATCATCATCGCCCATTGACGCCATTTTAGCCTCCTGGGGTTGTGCCTCTGGGGGCGTTGGCGTCCTTGCTCAATACAGCAAATGTGACGTCGGAAATCTGGGCCTGACCGCAGGCTTTCATTATTTCTGAAATATAAGCATAGTGGACGTCTTTATCAGCGCGAATAAGTACGCGAAGCACCGGATCACGTCCGAGTCGCTCTTTAAGAATCGGCACGATCGAGTCGGGGGTTGGATAAGGTTGATCATCGATCTTAATCGAACTGACTCCTGTGGTGTCGGTCCATAGAACGTTTACGACAATCTGGTGGGATTTTTGCTTATTCTCTTGGCTGTCCTTTGCCACCGGCAGATCAATGCCTTTCTCCTTTCGTAGCACCTCCACCGAAGTAATGCTCATAAAGAAGACCAATAGCACGAACAGAAGATCAGCCATCGGCGCGACCTGAAACTCAGGATTTGGATCGCTCTCCACCGCGATAGTGCGCCGCCGTTTTCGCTTCCTTTTGAAACCGCTGAGAGCCATATCCTGGACTAGGCCACCTCATCCGAAGGTTCCGAATAAGCTACGGAGGCGCGGTCCTGAACAACAAATCCGTCTCCAATTGCTATGCCGGTCAACTGATCGAATGGAATTTCGTCGAAGAGGCTGTAAATTGCGGAGTTGGTTAACATTACCGCGGTTTGAGCTTTAGACTTAAAGACGTAGAAGAACGCAAAGCCGGGGATCGCCACAATCAAACCGGACGCCGTTGCCAAGAGCACTTCGCCTATCGCAGAGGCGAGGGCCGAAGGATCACCGATGCCGGATGCTCCAAGCGATTGGAAAGCCCGAATCATTCCTATGACGGTTCCCGTTAGGCCGATCATGGGAGCGATCACTCCGATTGCCGAAAGGTAGTTGGCATTGGTCTTTAGAAGAACCGTCTGCTGCGCCGAAACCTCTTCCAGTGTTTGTTCGACCACCTCTCCACCTCGACCTAATCGCTTTAATCCCGCTCCCGTTACTATGCAGAGAAAGGAACGGTGCTGGCGGCAATATTGCCACGCTTCCTGATAAGAGCCCTGGCCCAAGAGTTGCTGAAGCGTGCTGAACTGCTTTGGTGGTGTTAACGCGGTGAAACGGAGTTTAATAAATCCCTCGATAGTGAAGGCGGTGACGCAGATCGAAAGTAAGATGCAAATCCATACTGCCGGACCAGCATTCCTGAGAGTATCGACGAATGTCTTTTTCGGAGCTGGCTTCGCGGACATATCGGACGGAGCTGCTGATGCAGTAGTAGTGTCCGATGCGGGCACTGAGACGGGGACACTGGTAGCATCTTGGGCCCAACCAAGGTTGCTCATGCCGATCAGCAATAGAACGAGAACTGTGGTTCCGAGAAAGCAGCGAATATAACGAATCATAAAATAGATAGGTTTCAAAATTAGGGTGCGGTCAGATTGGGATGGGCGGCGCGGAGTTCGTCGACTTTTTGTTGGGCGATGTGGACCTCGTCCGGGCTATGGGCAAAGATTGTTAAGCTGGTCAAATAGGCCGACAAGGCTTCCGGCGCTGAATTCTGGCCCTCTAGGATTTGCCCATAGAGGATGAAAGCACTACTATAAATTCGGTTCTCTTTCTCTGAATGGGACATTGATTTATGGGCCTCGTCGATCACTGGTTGCACTAGGCTTAATGCCTGGTCCGGATGGCCCTGTTTCAGGCTGTTCTTCGCCATTCCGACTTTCGTAAGATCACCGAAGCCATAGTCGCCATACAATTTGGCAATTTGTTGAAAACTCTCGTTGGATTTTTCGTAATTGTTTTGCTCAGCATAGGCATCCGCCAAGAGTGACATTGCCTCGACTATCCAGTCAGCTGGCAACCCCTGATACGACTGTATCAGCGGTTCCAGTACCGCGATCACTTGTGTTGGGCCGGAGGATCGTGCTTCATTGACCGCAGCGGGTGCAGCCATTTCGATCCATTTTAGCTGATTTATGGGCAAGGCCACGCTTCCGGAGCTTAAAGTGACTTGCACTTGCCCCTCAGCGCTAACCCCGGTGACAGTTCCTTCCAGAACACTGCCGTCTTGTTTAGTAATCTGGTCAGCTATGGCGGTTCCGTCCAGCCCCCAATAAAGCCCTACGACGAAAAGAAACAAAACTGAGGTTTGAAAGGGAGATTTCAAGACACGCCTCGGATCGGAAGAAGTCACAAATTGATTGAAATCACTTACCAAACACCAAAGCAAAGGATGCTTAAAAAGCGTTCGTTTTATTAGCATCATGCCTCCATTCCCCTAAGTGAAAAACGAGGAAAAAGTAGATTTTTTGAATCGGAGTGTCGAGTACTAAGGGGATTCCGTAGCAGCGGCCACCCGTTGGGGGATAAGGAGCTATGGGATGATTTTGGACCTTGGCCCTATCAGCAGGCCACTGGGTATGGTTTTGAGGGTCCTCGAAGAAGCGGCTGCCAAGCCAGTCGCCGCCGCATAGCTGGACAACCGGAAATTCGGGCGGCAGAAATATCGGCCACATGCCGATCCCCCATTCGTTACGAGATATTCCGGTCCCTATCGCTGAGCGAACAAGCCGGACACTCACCCGTCGCTTTGAACAACTTGAAGAGGCTGGTTTGCTCGAAATCCCCCATCCCATCGACCTCCAAACCGCCCGGATGACCATGGAGATAGCCGAGCTGATCTGCGGGCGCAATCCAAAGGATCTTGCTCCCTGGAGCTACGAGGAGGGCGAGGCTATCAATGGACTGGCCCCTCAGATGTATTCCACGGTGTTAGACACGCCCCTGGAGGCAACGAAGGATCTTGATCCCGCTTATCACCTAATTCTGGCCGGCAATGGCATTGTCTATCTGCTTAACCGAAATAAAGACCTCGCTGGTTACAAGCTGAATTCGAAGAAACAGCCGGAAATTGCCGACATGGTTGATCAGTTGCTGCAATTCGCCAGCGATAAGATCGAGGACATCGCGGATCGTCAGGCGGAAGCCACCAATGAGGACTTTAACGAAGTCGTGGAGCGTCTGGAAGCCTATCTGGCTGAATTGAAAGAGATCGCTGAGTCGACGAAGGGTAATAGGGCACCGGATCTTTGGGCTGCCTTCCTTTCCCGGGTCTCTCATCTTTGTGACATCGTAGACGAGCACGCCGACGAAATAGTGAATCCTATAGAAGGCGCTCCCCCGGCTCTTTTTGACGCCGGATGGTGGCTGGAGGAAATTGACGTCACTGGGGATTTCAGTGGTTCGCGCCTGAGCAATTAACTATTTCTAAAACACTTTCAGCAGAGTATTCTACAGAGATGAGTCTCTCTCAATTGACGTCCGCCCATCTGAAGAAAGCGGCAAAGCTAATCGCAAAGAAGGATGGGTTCCTCGCCAAGATCAAGGTCCTGGAGAACGAGCTGGAGTCCTTGTTCGGCGGAACAATTCCCAATTCCGAAAAGACGCCTCGGAAGAAGCGGCGTAAGATGAGTGCTGCTGCCCGCGCGAAGATCGCTGCCGCCCAAAAGAAGCGTTGGGCCGCTGCCAAGGGGCCGAAAACTCCCGAGCCCAAATAGGCGCTTCAGGCCTCTTTCTGGCCGAGGAACTCGCGCCAGTATCTCCGACCGGCCACGGAGGCCCCTTCCGCCTGCCCGCCCGTAATCATCCAAATTGCACCGGTAGCGGTCTCGTAGATCGCCTCTAAAGTCCCGCTTTCAATATGGAGGAAAGCGGGAAGTACGGCTTTCTGGTCAAAGACGTATTCCCATTTTTCCGGCATATCGCCCAGGCCATCGAGTTCGCCTTCCCAAAAGTGAAGCATCTGGCCAACCATCTCGTTCAGCACCTTTTCATCGATCAGCCGAGCTGAAGAGGGCCAGCAATGCAGTCGATGCCCTGGAAGCCTCGGCTCTACCCGGGCGATCAGAACCGGCTTGATCAGGCGAATGACCCAACTCGAGGGATCTGACGGCCATTCCTCGGCTAGGACATAAGTTGACACCTTCATTATCGGATAGGAGGTTCAGTTCGTCTCGTTGGTGGCTACGCCGTACAACGCCGCGATTTGCTGGCAGACATACCAAGCCTCATTGGTGTTCAGTTTGTCCATCTCGTGCAGGAGTGGCTTAAAATCGCCTTCAGTAAATCCCTCGGCGAAAGAGGCGACGCCGTAAATCGCCTCGGTGCCATCCGTTCGCCGTTCCCAGGCGTGAACATAGCCCAGCCACGCCAGCTTGAATCGAGGCGGGCACTCCGAGGTATCGACGGCTTTCAGCCCCTCAACGTATCCTTTAAGCATCGGCCTCCGTCCGGGAGATAGGAACTGGGACCGCAGTTCTACCCGTCGGGCTAAAACAGCCGAAATCTCGGCCCGGTAATCTTCGAGCTGGTGCTGGCGCCAAAGGGTGCCACCGACGAGCAAGGCCGCCACGCAAAGAACCCCCACAATCAAAGCAGTCCGCATGAAGTGAGGACGCTACCCCCCTTTGATCGAAAATCGAACACGAACTGGACTTGCAAATCATAACATAAGCGGTTATGTTATTAAAATCGAACATCCATGAAAAAGCCCACCAAGAAAATCGACTGGATCAAGGAACCGCGCACCTCGTTCGACGACGATTTCGTCTTTTACACCGAACAGACCCTCTTCCTCTCGATGAGCGCAGTGCTCCTCATCCTCCTGATCGTCTTCCGCTAAAATCCCAAAAAACTTCAAACAAAACCGTTGACCTGGATCGAATCAAACCTATCCCCTACCTATGACTACTTCTACCGCTCCCATCCCCGGCGAAACTACGGCCACCACTCCGGTTCAAGCAGCAAAAAAGGCCGTCGCCACTCCGACCCAATGGGCGATCTACTGCGACTACAAATACAACGACGTGCTGCGCGCCAATAAGTGCCGCTGGCAGCCCCTGGCGGGTTGCGACTGCTTGGAAAGGTGTCCCCGGGCCTGGGTCACCACGAGCTCGGCCGTTGCGAAAAAACTCAGGGATCTGAGCTCGGAGATCGAGGTCATCCCCGTCGAGGAAGCGATCAAAAGATGGAATCAAGATCATCCCATCTATGTCCTTAAACAAAGGAATACCTACCAACATCGGCAGGCTCTCAAGGCTCTCGGTTGCAGATGGGTGCAACACGGCAAGGTCTGGTGTGCCCTGTCTCCTGAAATGAAGGAGCAGGCCCTCCGAATCCTTACGCCAATACTCTTCGCCACGGCAGAAGAGGTTGCTGCGACGAAGCACGTCACCATCGTCGATCCCACCCTCCAACCCCGCGTAATGTTGAATTACGTCGAGGCCGGCGATCTCCTGACCGACCCGGAAAAGCGCGAGAGACACGCCTTCATGGTCGTAGGTCGGCCGCGCCTGATAGAGGAACTGGCTCCCGCCGGGTTCATTCTCAACGAAGCTCTCGGCAGGTGGGAAGTCCAGACGGTGCTGGTCCAGCACTAGAAATAATGAAGGGAGGGCGGTTCGACTCCGCCCTTCCAGAGCTAGGTTAAGGGCTCTTCCCCGGGGAGCGAGACGCCTTTGATGCCTCACGGCGGCGCTCTCTTTCCTCTGGGGAGAGACTCGAGTGAAACTGCCGGAGCCGCTCGCCGCGCCGTTTCTTTTCTTCTTCCGTAAAGCGCTTCGGCTTCCCCGCGGCCAAGCGGCCCAGCGCCACGGCAATGGGATTCTTCTTCTGAGGCATCGCCTGACTATACGACATGACGCCTCGATAGTCGAGGGCCTCAGAGCGGCCGAAGGCACCCCCGCCGCTATGCTTCGCCCCCTACCGTCAAGGTAGAACGCCTGCGGCGTCTCCACC
>FSXO01000367.1_pt1 | contig 9476 bp, 7 predicted proteins | sample 1638291 | NCBI WGS metagenome assembly FSXO01 (sample SAMEA3914788, study PRJEB12502) | metagenome | biome: forest; material: soil | place: Canada | collected 2011-07-03 | depth 0.1 m
CGCATGATAATGAACCCGTTATCATGCGCAATGGCAGAGCAAGCCGCACAAGATAAAATACTTATTCGTTATAACCCGAGGATTGCCTACGACAAGGGCATTGTCCAGGATGCCAGCCTTGCTAAGCGCCTCCACTTCCCTCTGCAACCCAAGGTGGGCCGCCAGCTCCGTCAGATATCATTGCTTTTCTGGATGGATCAGAAGTGCCGCAAGGATCTTCGCCCAAATGTCGGGAAACAGCGCCTCGAGAACTGGGAGATTTACGCATCCTGCGTAAATAATTACGCGGATTGCGTACAGTGTAAAGAGCGACGGATCCTGCATTTCTTGCGCCGTCGCAAGGGTCCGCTGGCAGCTCGAACGCATACAGCAATGATGTTGAAGCTCAAGACCGTCGTTACCGAAGGCTCGTGTCGTTTAGGCTTTCTGCACCTTTGTTTGGAGCGGACGAAGCGGTGGAGGTAGACGATCGCACAACTAGGTGGGGACAGAGACGGACGTTTTCTACACTATCGTCATTCGAGAGCTTGCGGAGAAGAAGTTCCGCTGCCATCGCACCCATCTCGTGCAACGGTTGGCGTACGGTCGTTAGCGAAGGGTACGCAATGCTCGCCAACTCAATATCGTCGAAGCCGATCACGGAAACGTCTTCTGGCACTCTAAGACCGGCTTCCCGTAATGCAGTCATTGCGCCAAGGGCCGAGATATCGTTGAAGGCGACCAGGGCTGTGAAGCGCCTGCCACGACGCAACAGAGTATGGGCGGCGACTCGGCCTTCTTCCGCATGGCGAGACCCGGTCGGTTCGAGCAACTCCAATTGAACCTTCAGGCGAGGATCAACTCGAATGCCAAGAGACTTGCATGTTGTCAGGATTGCGCTCCAACGCTCTTCCGTGTCGCCGCTTCCCTTGGGTCCCTTTATAAACGCGATCTTTCTATGGCCTAGTCCGACCAAGTGATTGACTGCTCTATTGATACCGAAGCCATTATCGATGGATACCCCAGTACTCCAGATTGGGGAACGGGCAGTACAAATTGTGACCGCCGGAATTCCAGGGGCCTCACTTGGAGTTGAATTAATCAGCAATAGTCCCTCGGCCCCGCGGTCGCAGAGAGTCTCAATATGCTGCTTGAGGAGCGCTGGGGACCATAGGTGTGTGGCGATTAAAGACGTGTAGCCAGTGTTCACTAGACGCCTTTCGAACCCGCTGAGCACCGTGGCCTCAAAGCCGTTGCCGAAATCGGGCGCCAATACTCCGATCAAGTAGTTCCGTTTCTTGCCAAGTGAGCGGGCGAAATAGTTCGGCCGATATCCCAGTTCCTTCGCGGTGTCGACGACGCGCTGCCGAGTCTCCTCCGGAAATCGAATTGCTTCCGGCACATCATTCAGGATCAGCGAAACAGTCGTGCGCGATAGACCGAGGCTTTCGGACAGTTTCCTCAATGTGATCCGGGAATTCGATGGCGAATTCCCGGCGCGCTGAGACGCAAGGGACCTCTTTGGCTTCGGCGGCATTGATGGCCAGCGTATCATGGACATTTTTGTGTTGACAAAAGCAGCTAATCTGAAGTCAACTCTCGTCAGCGGGTAAACCAGTTTACTTGCGGTATCCGACGCTTTTTGAAGGACCCATGGGCACGGTACGGGAGAGTTGGCGATGTCCCTTCGATCTGTCCTCTTTCTGGTTGGCTCCATTCTCGGCGGATCATCGCCTTAGATCTCAACAAAGGATGAGAATGTCTCGTTTCTTGACTGCAATCGTTGCATGTGGCCTGCTAACGTCGGGAGCCTCCAACAAGACGTCGAAGGCGGCTCCACAACACTGGAAACTGAGTTGGAGCGACGAATTCAGCGGCCCCGATGGCGCGCCGCCAGATCCCGCAAAGTGGGAGATCGTAACCGGTGGAAACGGTTTCGGCAACAACGAGCTCGAACGGAGATATAAAAATCCCATGGCGCTCGAAGCCTCTAGAAACTCGCTGAACCTGAACCAGCCGAATGGCGCGAGGCCCTTTTTCATTTGGAGGATGGGCGGACTCCAGGTCTCGCCTTCCGATTAGGTCGTCAACGATCAGGGCCAGCGCAAGACACGGCTTTGACTGGTTCAATACCATCAACGATCTACTCAACCCGGAAGTTGAAAGGCAGAACATAATGTACATCGGCAGCAAGGAAAAAAAGGGCGCAATCAGCCGACGCGCGGTGCTGAAAGGGGGCGCACTCGTTGCGACCGCTGTCGCCTTCGACCGCCTGGGGTGGGCCTCAGCGAATAAGCAACCATCCATACCGCAGGTGCGGCTCGGCAACGATGTGATGATGCCCATGCTGGGCTTTGGCACCTACGGTCTTCGAGGCGATGTGTGTACGGAGAGCGTCGCAGACGCCATCACTGCTGGCTATCGACTGATCGACACCGCCAAGGTGTATCGGAATGAGGAAGCGGTCGGCGCCGGCATCAAGAAAAACGGAATTGACCGCAAGTCTCTCTTTGTGACCTCGAAGATTTGGGTGGATGATTCCGGGTACGAACCAGCAAAGCGAGCATTCCAAACAACTCTCGACAAGCTTCAGCTAGAATATCTCGATCTTTATCTCATCCACCGACCGCGAGGAGATGTGCAGGGGTCGTGGCGGGCAATGGAAGAGCTCAATGCAGCCGGAAAAATCAGAGCCATCGGATTAAGCAATTTTGACCAGGCACAGCTCGCCAGCCTAACCGCAGGAGCGAAGACGAAGCCTGTCATCAACCAGGTGGAAACACATCCATTCCTCCAGGAGACGGCTGAACTCGCGTCGTTGCGTCCCGCTGGGGTGCAGATGGAGGCATGGGCTCCGTTCGCAGAAGGCCGCAACGGGCTGTTTACGAACTCGGTGTTGGAGCAGATTGGGACGAAGCACGGCAAAACTGTTGCCCAGATTGTTCTGCGCTGGCATTATCAGCGGGGAGTCGTCGCCATCCCGCGTTCATCGAGCCCGGAACATCGCCGCGAAAACCTAGCAATTTTCGATTTTTCACTGGATTCTGACGATATGCGCAAAATCACAGCCCTGGATGAGAACCGGAGTTCATTTCCTGAGTGGACCTAGCTCACTCACGTCTATGTCGCGGCAAGCTGAATCGGTCGGCTCATCGTGCGTGTACGCGTCAAATTGGTTGGGGGTGAGTGCTATCGATCCAAACAGATCACTCCCTTCCTGCACTTCTCGCTTAGTACCTGCTTACTGTCTATGTGGCGCGGCTTACGGTGAAGCACGGAAGCACGGAAAGCAGAGTCAACCCAACTCAGCCTAACTGGACGAAGGCTCCAATGGTTCCATCGTTCTAGCATCCTTAAGGACAAATGACACACTCTCTCTCGACACGCAGATTGTTCCTCCGCGATGCCACGCTTGCAGCTGCCGGCATCAGCACCTTCCCCAATTTGATCTTTGGAGAGGCTGCGGACATGCCGAACGTAAAGCTGACAGTGGGTGGGGGATCGGCTGGTCCTCTGGTCCCGAGAGATTTCGTCGGTCTCTCCTACGAAAGCATGCAGCTTGAGGATCCTAGCTTTTTCTCCCCTGCAAACGTTAGCTTAGTGCAGCAGTTTCGGTCTATTTCGCCCAGGGGTGTTCTGCGCCTGGGTGGTAACACCAGTGAATTCGGCTGGTGGAAGGCCAAGGCTACCGACCCTGCACCTAAACGAGTGGATTCTCCCTGGAAAGCCGGGGGGGAACCCACGGCCGCAACTCTTTTCGCGATCACACCTGAGGCAATCGATCATCTGAGCGGTTTTCTCCATGCAACAGGGTGGAGTTGCATCTACGGGCTCAATCTGGGGTATGGCACTCCGGAGACCGACATACCAGAAGCGACCTACGTCTTCAACAAGTTGGGGCCGCATCTTGAGTACTTCCAAGTGGGCAACGAGGTGGATCTCTTCAAAGCTCATTTGCGTGACCCACAAACCTGGAACGTGGACCGCTACTTGACTGAGTGGTTGGTGATTACACAGGCGGTGCAGAAGGCGCTTCCGGAAGCAAAGTTTGGGATGCCGGACGTGGCGGGTGATGTAAGTTGGTTGGCGAAGATTGCGGATCGATGGTCTGCAATCACGGACAAGCCCCACGTATCAACTCTTTCTCATCACCACTACTGGGGTGGTCCTCCCTCGAACCCCGACGTGAATATAGAGAACCTGTTGAAGCCCGATGGTAGGGTGGGTTCGGATGCCCGCACAGCGCGCGAGGCTGCGGAGAAGCTCGGGCCCGGAGTTAGCTGGCGGATGACGGAAGGCAACACCGTATATCGAGGCGGAAAGGATGGTCTGAGCGACGTCTTTGCCGCAGCTCTCTGGAGCGCGGATTACCTACTACAGCTCATGACGCTGGGCTACGCCGGCGTCAACCTTCACGGGGGTTCGGGTCACGCCCAGGCAGTTTCGGTTGGGGGTGTCTTTCATGGCGAGGCTCTTATGAAGGATCCCACGGTGCCTCACCCAAAGCCCTTCTATACGCCCATTGCGAACGAGGGCACATTGGCAGGGGCGGGCGTAAACGGAAAGCTTAACGGCACGTATGTTTTGGAACCGGTGGCCTACGGCATGAAGTTTGCCTCTGCGTTCGCGGGTGCGACCATGATTCCGGTCAGCTTTGACCCCGGACGGGTGAATGCAGTTGCGTATGCGGCAAAGCGCCCCGACGGCAAGACGATAATAGCCGTCCTCAACAAGGACGTGTCGAAACCTATAAAGGTCATTGGTCCAAACGCCGACCTCATAGCCACGCTTATGGCACCGGCTCTCGACAGTCGTGAGGCTCATCTTGAGACGGTTCAACATGGGACCGCCAGCCGCAGCATCGGAGGCGACGGGTCCTTTACGGTACCTGAGCATACCGGTATGCTCCTTGTTCTGAGGTAACAATGAACACTCCGAGCTCAGGGAGGTGGTTTGACAGCATCCAGCGGCAGCTTCGATTGCCGGCCAATCAAAGAATGGCGGAGCTGCGACTTCCCTTTCCCGTTAAGCAAACCCTTCGGTCATGTAGCGATGCTTCGGTTAGTTCTTGGGAAAAGATTAACGATGATCAGCACCAATGGGGGGGGAATCAGGGCACTCGCTGGTGACATGCGCACCTTCGGAACGATTTAGGTCGGAACGAACGGCCGCGGCATCCTTTGGAGCACAACGTCTGAGGGTGGAACGAGAACATTTTGTTCTCGTTCACTTGCGTGGCATTCGGCGTGGGTTGGTCTACATCGCGCTGCTAGGCGAACTCTAATGTTTCTCACATAGGAAAGGCCCGCGCGACTTGGCGCGCCTGCGCATCGAATTGCCGCCGACAATGGCGAGCACACCGCGGCGTCCATCCGGTGCGAGCCCTCTGACGGACAGGTCCGCGATCTCTTACCTGCGCCCATCGCCGGTGACTGCGAACAGCCCGTCGCCCCACGTTGCCACAAGTATCGGACGATGCAAGTCTTCGTCCGGTGGTATTACACGGTGATCGCAGCACCCGTCCAATGTGACATTGATGGAATGCCGAAGGGGTCGGATTGCGCAAGAGTACCGCCGATGGCGGTAGACCAGCAAGGCTAGCCCGATTCAGGGCGATGAGCCACTCACGTAACGCATGACGATGACAATTTGAGAGCTGCTAACGGCATGTCGCAGAGACAAGGTTGCTGCGGATGCGGCGGGTCGGATCGGGGCTGTTACGAAACTCGCTGACGGCGCAAGGGACAGCGCGGATCACTTCCAGAAGGAGACATCTCACGACTGATCTGACGGCGAGTCAAATGGCGATGCGTCCCGGAGTCTTCGACATACGTCATTTAATTGTGTTGACTCTAGGGTCTATCGCGGAGAACTCTTGAGGAGGGTTTTAATGCGAACCGCAATGAGGAACTTCACACGTCAGGATTGGCTTCGTACAAGATTCGTTTCTGGCGCAATTCTGCTCCTCGGGTTTACAGCCCTTTCAGGATTTGCTCTCGCGCAAACTTCCAGTTCGGACAACGCTGCACACTTTTCGTATGACAGCCAAGCTGGCCTCGACCTCAAGCAAGTATCTGTTACAGTTCAGGACGGTGTGACGGTCCAAGACATCACCTATGCCGGCGGCAATGGGGTTATTGTTCCCGCGTACCTGGTCATTCCAAAAGGTAGCGGGAGGTTTGCCGGCGTCATTTGGGGGCACTGGTTAATGCCGGGAGCTGCGAACGCCAACCGCCAGGAATTTCTGAAAGAGGCCATTGCGCTCGCACCTGCTGGTGTCGTTTCTTTACTGATCGATGCTCCACAGGCTCGCCCCAACTTCAAGCCCACCCCCAATCCTGTCCTTGTAGCACAACAGGTTGTCGACTTGCGTCGAGGTATGGATCTTCTCCTCTCGCGACCCGATGTCGATGCGACGAGAATTGCCTATGTAGGGCATAGTTGGGATGCAGGTAATGGAGCGATTCTCGATGCTGTAGACAAGAGATTTTCTGCGTTTGTTTTTATGAGTGGCCCTCAATCTCAAATGGAGTATGTTCTTTCCTCCGATTCACCACGTATGGCGCCGATGCGAAAGACTACCGATATGGCGAGAGTGGAACAAACGATGAAGGCGAACGCATGGGCCGATCCGGCGTCGTATACAGCTAGGCTCGGTCCGGCACCAGCAATGTTCCAGTACGGGCTGCATGATGAAGATTGGGTCCCCTTACAAGATGCGAAAGACTACGTTGCCCTGAGTTCTGGACCGAAGACGGTTCAGTTTTACGACGCGGATCATGCGCTGAACTCCAAAGCGAACGCCGATCGTGATAATTTTCTCCGTAAAACGCTCAAGCTGACGCCCTGACTAGTTTGATCGCGATTTTCAGCGTCCTCGTTTCGAGAAATACCCATTCCGTCTCCTGCTGCGTGGATTGTCCGGCGCGAAAGCCGAAATTGGTCTCGCGACAATGGCATACAACCTCAAGCACATCACAAACGGGCTTGGCGCAGCCGAATTGCCAAGAGTCCTTCACCAAGCCTGACAGTATGCGACTCCAGAGCGCACAACTCCCAGCATCGGGATCATTCGCGCATTTCGTCTCTCTTCTCGCATCTCCATAATTGAGTTTCGTAACGACCTCGATCCTTCGCGCTGGTAAAGATTCCGCGAACAATCACGTCGCGCTCGACCTTGGAAAACCAAATCTCGACTTTATTCAGCCACGACGAATACGTCGGCGTGAAGTGGAAATGCACGTTCGGATGCGCCGCCAGAAAATCGCGAACCACCTGACTCTTGTGCGTCGACAGATTGTCCAGAATGATGTGGACCTCCCGCGCCTGCGCCCGTTCGACCACCTCTGTGAGGAACTCCACGAATTGAAGTAAGCGACCGAGATGACGATTGCCAAGCTTTGTCAGCTTTTGGTCTGAGTTTCCTCCAGAGGAACGATGCGGCCTGCGGCGCGAAGGTAGCGGAAGAGGTGGTCCATAGGCGGCTTGGGAAGGAAATCGTCAAGGGTCAGGAGATCGCGGCCGGGGGACTCCCGCAAAAGACCTTCCGGCAGGCCGCCGAGCGCGGCTACCAACGATTCCTTGCGCATGGGAGCGACAAAGATTGTCACGTCGGTATAGAGCAATCGGCCTAAGCTCTCCAACACGGCGCCGGGCAAGGACAGATACACCCTTTCTTCCATATCCTGAAGAAACATAGAGATCCAGAGAATAACCCGGATGGGCGCATCGGTGTAGCGGCGAAGGTAATTAAGGACCTGATAGCCCTCCGGATAGTCAGTGAGGACAACCGTGCCTAAAGGGGCAAGCTGCTCGATCAGGGCTAGCAGTTCGGCGCTATCGGAGGCAGCCACGCCTTCGAGATTGTGAGTGGTGACCTCGAGGATGGTTAAAGGTTCGCGGTCGCAGGGAATCCCTTCAGCCAGGAACTTCTGTCGCGCGGTCTGAATGGCTTCGGCGGCAGATGGGCCAGGATGGCCGCCTAAAGTACGCTGCACGATGAGGGGACGCTTGTGAAGAGGTGTGGCCGGTTCGACCACTTGAGCCTTAGAGTCGAAGACCAAAGCATGGGACATGCCGGTGCGGAGCAACTCCAGGCACCAGAGGCGTGAGTCTTCACCAGCGAAAACCGGGCCAGCCAGTTCGAGAACGTCGATTTCGAGCCGTTCACGGGATAAATCATCGAACAGGCCAGCAAGAAAGATCGCCGGAGAAGACCGCTGGTGATGGGAGGCATAGATCAGGTTTACGCCGAGCGTGCCAATGGCCTGCTGCTGGAGCTGCGCGGTGGAATCGCCGAGATTGATATGGAGAAGAATCTGATTGGGCTGGCCGTCGGGTTCAGCCTGGAAGCGGAAACCGAGCCAACCGTGTTGCTCATTGGTTCCCTGGTAATTCCGGGTTGCGACGGTGTCCGCAAAAACGAAAAATCGGGTATGGGCGCCACGAGCTTTGGCGAGCCGGGCGAGGAGCAGCTGGTATTCGTAATCGAGCATAGCCAAGAGACGCTCCTTGGAGACGTAGCGTGTGCCAGCGCCGTACGTGTCGTCGCTGACGGTCTTGTCGTACGCCGAGATGGCTTGCGCAACCGTTCCCGAAGCCGCGCCAACGCTCAAAAACCAGCGGGCCACTTCCTGACCGGCTCCGATCTCGGCAAACGTCCCGTAGAAGGAAGCCTCCAGATTGATGGCCAGGGCTTTGGCGTGAATGTCGGTGGATTGCTGTGGGGCGCGAGTGGACATAAGCGGCTCCGTTTTGCGGAATTCAGGATGGGCGGGAGTATAGCGCAGAATAGGATAGGCAATTGCTCCTGCGACGGAACCGGCGGAGACCAAGACAAAACCCTCACTCGAATACCGTCCCGTTGGCAACCTGCCGCCACATCTTCTCCGACTTTGGGATATTCCGGAATCGGATATTAAGTAATAAGGGCGTACTGTAGGCTCGCCCTGAAACCCACCGACTACCAAACCGCCTATACCCAGTTCCGGCTCCGGCTCAAGGAAGCGCGGCTGCAGGCCGGTCTGACCAAGGTGCAGGCCGCCCAAGCGCTCGAGCAGCCGCAATCCTTCCTCTCCAAATGTGAGTCCGGCGAGCGGCGAGTCGATTTCGTCGAGCTGCAGACGTTTGCTCGCCTCTACGGCGTGCCGATCGGCTACTTCGAGGAAGCAAAATCAGAGAAGCCGGCAAAAAAGCGGATTTCGAATCCAAAGGCCAACATCACGAAGCTGTAAGATGCTCGAGGAAGCCCGACTTCCTTACCCTGCAGCCGTCTTCCTTTTCACTGGACTCTTCGCCAGCCACAGCCTCAGGGCTTCATCAGCACGAGACTGCCAGCCCTCACCGGTCGCCCGGAGTCCTTCGAGCACATCAGGGGACAGCCTGATCGAGATCGGGATCTTCTTCGGGGCGAGCTGCGAACCGCGCTTGCGGGAGGACAGCACAGCCCGCTCATGCGCCGGTAGCCCCGAGAACGGAACTGCCTTGGCAAAGTCTGC
>FSXO01000218.1_pt1 | contig 9020 bp, 10 predicted proteins | sample 1638291 | NCBI WGS metagenome assembly FSXO01 (sample SAMEA3914788, study PRJEB12502) | metagenome | biome: forest; material: soil | place: Canada | collected 2011-07-03 | depth 0.1 m
AACTTGTCCCAGAGCACACGGACAAAGAAATTAAAAATCAGCTCTCCCGTTCGATTTCCTTTAATATCAATCAAGGATATTTGACCAATCACTCGTTTAAGGAGTTAGCCGGCAAACTCCACACGACGGAGTCACAGCTCCACAAGTTCTTCACGACGGAATTCGGAGTAGCCCCTCAACAGTTCTGGCAAACACATCGCCTACTTCTGGCCAAACAACTTCTGACCGACTCTGCGATCCCGTTGTCAGAGGTTGCAAAGGCAAGCGGATTCATAAACGTTCAGGAGCTTCACGCCGTTCTGGCAGAGAAATATCATCTGCATCCCTCCGACTTTCGCAAACGCCAACGCAAAGACGTGGCCAAGTCATTTGGCGATTTCAGCTTCAGGCTGGCGTATCGGCCGCCTTTGGACTGGGAGCGTCTGCTCAAATTTCTGTCCCGCCGCGCGGTTCCCGAAGTGGAAGCAGTTGAAGATGGGTGTTACCTCCGTACGGTACACATCGAGAGGTCGCAGCAGCTATTTTCTGGCACGGTGACGGTAAAAAATGATCCCCAGCACTGTTGGTTGATGATCCAGATAGCGCAGGGACTATTACCTGTCAGCGCGATGATACTTGAACGAATGAAATACCTGTTCGACCTGCATGCCGATCCCGTCGCGATCGCGCAGAGACTAGGGACGCTCGGCAAGGCACGCCCGGGGCTCCGCGTACCAGGCAGCTTTGATACGTTCGAAATGGCGGTGCGGGCAATACTTGGGCAACAGGTCTCGGTGGCGGGCGCTCGAACACTTATTGGGCGATTTGCAGTGCGATTTGGTACTGCCCTTGCAACAGGGCAACTGCTGCTGACACATCTTTTTCCCACACCTAAAAGAGTAAGTCGTGCCTCCGTGGACTTGATACAATCCATCGGGATAACTAACCAGCGGGCCAAGTCGATCCTCAGTCTGGCCCGAGCGATTTCAAAAGGAAACCTACTTTTGGAACCCGGCTTGCCGCCACAACCTGCGATCGAAAAATTGCGCAGTATCCCTGGGATAGGTGAGTGGACGGCAGATTATATCGCCATGCGAGCCCTCGCATGGCCTGACGCGTTTTTGCACACTGACCTGGTGATTCGTCGCGTTCTAAAGGAAGAAAACTCCAATAAACTTCTCCGCAGATCGGAAAAATGGAGGCCGTATCGCGCCTATGCTGTTCTTCAGTTGTGGAGCGAGGCGGGGGAGGCTTAGTGATGTTCTACTGTACTCTGCGCCATCCGTTGATCGGGACACTGGTCTTGCTTGCCGATGGCGAAAAGCTGATTCGTTCCAGCTATCTCGATTCCAAACTTGCTCCTCCCATTGCGCCGGAATGGAAGCGCGACCCGAAACAACCAATCTTGAAGGAGGCCGTTTCACAGCTCGGTGAATACCTATCCGGCAAGAGAGAGAGGCTGACCGTACCTTTGAGGATTGAAGGGACGGAATTCCAGCAACGAGTTTACAAGCACGTCTTGAAGATACCAATCGGCGCTGTAATGAATTACCTGGAACTTGCGCGTAAGCTAAAGAAACCACTGGCGGCGCGGTCTGTCGGCGCCGCCATTGGGAAAAATCCGCTCCTCATTTTCATTCCCGATCATCGAGGCCTCACCAGCAGCGGTTCGACGGGCGGTTTCGCTGGAAAATGGAATCGGAAGCCTGGCTTGCTGGAACTAGAGAAGCAAATGACCAGTAGTAGTTCGGAATCCACGAAACGGGACCGCTCATAAGCCTGCGGCCCATGGCATGACTTCCCCACAATCAACATGACTCAAACTATGGGTCGGTCCAAAAAGTAGTCATTGGCCGAATCCGCAACTCACGCGATTATAATAGTTATGAAATCCAGCAAATGTTCCGAAAAACGCGCGGCATTTCGCGCCCTTCACAAGGAGGGATGCTTCCTTCTGCCGAACCCTTGGGATGTGGGCAGCGCAAGGATTCTCCAAGACCTGGGATTTTCCGCGCTCGCCACGACGAGTACCGGCTATGCGTGGACGACGGGGCGCCCGGATTACAAAGTGGAGCTCAAAGATGTCCTCGCCCACTTGGCATCGTTCTGTAAATCGACGGATCTGCCCCTCAACGCAGACTTCGAATCAGGATTCGCTGAAGACGCCGATGGCTTGGCGGAAAACGTCGGCGCCGCGGTTCACGCAGGCGTTGCCGGTCTTTCGATCGAGGATCGAATTTACGGGAATACCTCACGGCTATACGACCTGGAAACGGCGGCGAAAAGAGTGAATGCCGCACGTAAAGCGATCGATAAATTGGGCGAGGACGTTATCCTCGTTGCACGGACGGAGGGCCTGCTTGAAGACCCGACCGAAATCAAGCCTGCCATCGCCAAGCTCGTGGCATTCGCGGAAGCCGGGGCCGATTGCCTCTATGCCCCGGGCGTCAGCAAAAAAGCCGACATCGTGGAAATCGTGAAAGCGGTTAGTCCCAAACCCGTGAATGTCCTCATCATGGGGCCTGGTCTCTCGATGCAGGAACTTGAAGATTTGGGGGTTCGCCGAGTCAGCGTCGGCGGGGCATTAGCCAAGGTTGGCTGGAGCGCTATCTTAAGAGCCGCGGAGAAATTAAAACAAGGAGACTTCAGTGGGCTGGCCGGAGCTGTTTCCGGCCAGGAACTAAACACAATTTTCAGCAGGTTCGTTTAAAGGGGCTCGTCGGCCGGGCCGCGAAAGTCCATGCAACTATTATGCGCCGGAGGAGCAAATGACTCCTCGGCGCACGTAAGAATTTGAAAGCAAGAACCGGAGTTTTTGCATTCATGGTTGTTGGTAGTTTTCTCTCATGAACGACACATTAGAACCACGTGGCTCCGGGACGAAGGGCACTTCTCTCGAGGGGGACGGCCCTTGGCAGGCTCTTCTAAAGAAGGACGCCAATGCGGATGGGAAATTTTGGTACGGAGTAAAAACTACCGGCATTTTCTGTCGACCTTCATGCCCTTCACGTCCTCCACTACGCAAAAACGTGGAGTTCTATCTTTCACCCGCAGCCGCGGAGAGAGCCGGCTTTCGCGCTTGCAAGCGATGTGATCCCAAAGGTGCGGGACTCGCAGCTTCCCACGCAAAGGCGGTGGCGGATGCTTGCCATTTGATCAAAGAAGGTGAGGAGACTCCCAGTTTAACCGAACTAGCGAAAGCAGTCGGACTGAGCCCAGGATACTTCCATCGCGTTTTCAGGCAAATTACGGGTCTAACCCCCAAAGGCTACGCAAACGCTAAACGCGCCGAGCGGGTAAAGAACGCGCTGCCTAGGCGACCGACCGTTACCGACGCGATTTACGAAGCCGGATTCAACTCCAATAGCCGGTTCTATGCTCGTTCTTCTCAGGAACTGGGCATGAAGCCGAAACAGTACCGGGACGGGGGCACAGGAAATACGATCCGTTTTGCGATCGGAGAGTGTGCTTTGGGTTCAATTCTGGTCGCCTCGTCCGACAAAGGAGTTTGCGCCATACTTTTGGGTGACGATCCTAATGTGCTCGCTCACGACCTGGAGGATCAATTTCCAAAAGCAAACCTTGTTGGGGGTGATCGCGATTATGAAAAGCTGGTCGCCGAGGTCGTCGGTTTTATCGATTCTCCGGGCAAAGGATGGCACCTTCCACTCGATATTCGAGGCACGGCTTTCCAACGACGGGTGTGGGAGGAGCTTCAACGGATTCCAGTGGGCGCGACCAGGAGTTATACCGAAATCGCCAGGAAAATCGGGCATCCCAAGTCCGTGCGCGCCGTCGCGCAAGCATGTGGAGCGAATGCGCTGGCAGTTGCGATCCCGTGTCACCGGGTCGTTCGTAAAGGCGGCGATCTCTCGGGCTATCGTTGGGGCGTCGAACGAAAGAGGAGGCTTCTTCAGAACGAAAGGATGGCAGCGTGAAAACCCTTGCTCCCTCCATTGGTGAACGCGTTAAGTCGCTCGATTGGGCCTCTCATTCCGCCGAATTGGACAGTCATGGTGCAACGCTCTTGAAAGGATTGCTGACGCCCGAGGAATGTGAAGCGTTGGCCGGGATGTATGATCAAAACGACATCTTTCGAAGCAAGATCGTAATGTCACGACACGGTTTCGGACGAGGTGAATACAAGTATTGGTCTTATCCGCTGCCTTCCGCCGTGGCGGAACTTCGCCGTAGCCTCTATCCCCCCCTGGCTCGGGTTGCCAACCGATGGAACTCGGCGATGAAGATCGACCGTAGCTATCCAAGCGGTCATGGGGACTATCTGGAGCAGTGTCGCGAAGCCGGGCAGACGCGACCGACGCCATTACTGCTGAGCTACAACGAGGGCGACTGGAACGCTCTGCACCAGGACGTGTATGGAGAAAACGTCTTCCCCATCCAAGTGGCATTCCTGCTCTCCAAGCCTGGCGATGATTTTACCGGAGGCGAATTTGTAATAGTGGAGCAACGGCCAAGGATGCAATCCCGCGCCGAGGTCGTCAGCTTGGATCAAGGAGACGGCGTCGCATTTGCGGTGAGTCATCGGCCGGTTCAAGGCACTCGCGGTTGGTACCGTGTGAACCTGCGCCATGGAGTCAGTCGACTCCGCTCCGGGCATCGAAACACAATGGGAATCATTTTCCATGACAGCAAATAAGGGCGGGATCTTGGACTTATTTCCAGCCGACCCCAAGGTGAACCTCTTGCCGTGCGACGGGGTCGTGAACTATTACGGCAGCATCCTCTCGCCATGTGATGCGGCGGATTATTTTGAGGCATTGATGACCACTGTGACGTGGAATCACGATGAGGCGGTCATTTTCGGAAAGCACATTGTAACTGCTCGAAAAGTCGCTTGGTACGGCGATGCCAACTACGACTACAATTACTCAGGCGCGCGACGGACGGCTCTCCCGTGGACAAGAGAATTGCAGGCCCTCCGGTCTCTCGTGGAGCAAAAGACCGGCGAAACCTTCAATTCATGTCTGTGCAATCTTTACCATTCGGGATCGGAGGGTATGGGGTGGCACAGCGACGACGAGGATGCCCTTGGCAAGGATACTGCGATTGCCTCACTGAGCCTGGGCGCCGTCAGGAAGTTTTGCCTTCGGCATAAACGGCAAAAGGAACTTGAGCAAGTTTCCATATTACTGGAGGACGGAGGATTGCTCGTCATGAAGGGCGCCACTCAAGCGAATTGGAAGCACAGCATACCGAAGTCCGCAAAAATTGCCGCTCCCAGAATTAATCTGACCTTTCGCATGATCGCGCGCTAGGCGCGGATTTATGCTCCGTCACAGTGAATTGGGAAAAACCAAAGAGGCGCGGCACCGGAAAGTGAGGTCGCTGATCAAGAGCAACGCAATTGCGCTCGCGGGTTGCGCTCCGGCTAAAATTTACGGCCGACTTGATTGTACGACTGGAAAGAGCATGCGATTCGAGCACAGGGTCTTCTTTAAGAACGAAGCTGAGGCCATTCATCGGGGTTATCGCCCATGCGGACATTGCATGAAGTCGAAATATGTTGAGTGGAAGAAAGGTCGTCTGAACTACAAGGCGATTTCCCCTTCGACAACGCAGCAGCAGCGAAAAGGGAGTCAGGATCGGGTGCGGCTTCTCTTTCACGCTGAGCAACATTTTCTTGCGATCAATGCCCCAACGGTAGTCGGCGAGTGAGCCATCCGAGCGGATGATTCGATGGCAAGGTATAAGAAACGCAATCCTGTTACGCGAACATGCCTCGCCTACCTCTGTGGTGTTGTTCCGACAAGTTAGGCAACATCTTTGTATGTCCGAGTTTCCCCAAGAGGAAAGGGCGCGCAGGGCGTAGCTCGATCTCGAAGGAACGAATTTGGAGAAAGCCGTTTGATGGCGAGGAAACTTTGTCCGGAGGGAACGGATCAGCAAAGTTTCATCACTTCCAAGAGAAACCGAGCAGATTCCTCGCAAGTGGGACGCTACAAGCAACATTCCGATAGTTCTCTGACCGAAGGCGAAAACAATTTCCGGTTTGTCGCCTGGAAGGGTAGTGGCGGGGTGGGCACATAATTTGAAAGCAAGAAACGGAGTTCGGCCGCAACGAAGCCAGGGTAAGTTGCAGCTATGAAGACCATGCTGCCTCCTACAGGAATAATGGAGGGTTTTGATGCCTCATATAGGTTGAAAGGAGAATTTTCGATCTTGCACGTTTCTGCGCATTCATGCATGTTACTGCTTGTTTCTGACGACCTCTCTGTCGTGACAATCGCTCGCGTCATCATGAAACACTTGCCAAAATTCCCTGAAGAACGGCAGAAGGCTATCCTTGCCCGGCTGACCAACAGCGGTCGGGTCGTGGCACTTGAGCTGGCTAGGGAGTTTGCAACCTCCGAGGATACCATCCGCAGGGACCTGCGGGAGTTGGCGAAAGCCGGCCTTTGCCAGCGGACATATGGCGGTGCGATTCTGAATTCTCCGGCATCGGGGACATTTACCGAGCGCCAGAATCTCGCGCACGAGCGGAAGGTTCGTTTGGCTCGAACGGCCGTCGGCCTGATCAAACCGGGACAGCTAGTCTTCCTCGATTCGGGAACGACAAATCTTGAGATCGCGCGGGCATTGCCTGCCAACCTAAAAGCGACAGTCGCTACCAATGCCCCGAACATCGCACTGGCGGCGATGTCGAGCCCCGAGATTTCGGTAATCGCCATTGGTGGCATGATCAATAGGCTCACGTCCTCCGCTGTTGGTTCATGGGCCGTTCGTGACGTCGAGACGGTGACAATCGATTTGTGTTTCCTCGGGGTTTGCGCGCTCTCCTCGGACTCGGGGCTTCGTGGCTTCCATCTTGAGGACGTTGAATTCAAGAAGACGCTTTTGGCCCGCAGCAACGTGACGGCGGCGGCTGTTACGTCAGACAAGCTGGAGACTTCTGCGCCCTTTCAAATCGCTGGTCTGAACCTGATCGATCATTTGATTTTGGAAGCCAGCGTCGATGCGAAGATGCTCAAACGCTTTAAAAAGCCCGGCTTGTCTGTCCACCGGTCTTCAAAAACTTAACTACCGCCACCACCATGGAACTTCGTCAGCTTAAAGGGTTCATCGCTGTCGCGACCTACGGGAATTTTAGCGAAGCTGGACGGCACCTGCATCTGACACAGCCTGCTCTCAGCCGGCAAGTTAAAGGTCTGGAGACCGAGATGGATATCCCTCTCTTCGCAAGAAAGGTTAATAACGTCGAGTTGACAGCTGAGGGAAAAATATTTTTTGAGGAGGCGCAGGAGATCGTTAGAGACCTTGCTGAAGTGGTCCAGCGGGCGCGGACTCGAACTCGGTGCAAACCCCTCAAAATTGGATACACCCAGGCTCTCGCTTATGGCCTTCTGCCCCTCGCTCTCTCACGCTTTATGGGTGAGCCTCGTGCCGTCTCTCCAGAGTTACTGGATTTGAGTCCTGAACGGGTTGCCGCAAAAGCGCGCTCCGGCGAGTTGGATATTGCAATCGTGCCGAGAGACCTTGAGGCAATCGTGTCATCCTTCCAATGGACAGAATGGCGGCATGTCACCCCCGTTGCCATCATGTCACGCGAACACGTGCTGGCCAAAGCGAAGAGTATATCGCCATCACAGCTCAAAAACGTGCCTCTTCACGCTTTTTCACAGGAAGATTATCCTGATTACGTCCCTCGTTTGCGCGGAATGTTCCGTCGCCATCATATTAGACTCCGATTTAAAGACCAGAGCGCCAGGTCGATTGCGGCGATGTTCTCAGCACTCGAGGCAGAAGCAGGCATAGCCGTTCTTGCGGAGGGTGCGGCGCAAATGTTGCCTGCTACGCTCGTGGCAAAACCTCTCGTTCCGGGTATTGGCACAATTTCGATCTCTGTCGGAACTCCTTTAGTTAACCCGATGCCATCGGCCGGTCAATTGGTCCAACATCTAATAGATGTTGCTTCAGAGGGCTCCAAACGCAACGGTAAGCCCGCCTCGTAGGTACGCTTCGCAATTCAGAGCAAGAGGCGTGGGTATTACCAAAGCTTTCCGGCGCCCCAAAAAGAATGAATTGGCGGCATTTGTATTCGCCTCGGAGGTTTGGGAATGACCTTTAGCATCCCAGAGAAAACAATCACCGGCTGTAAATCGCTCGCGCTTCTTCGTTGGTCGTTGGCGATAGTGTTTGTCTGGATCGGGCTAATGAAATTCACGTCCTATGAAGCCAATGGCATTGCCCCATTGATTGCCCATAGTCCATTCATGAGCTGGTTGCACTCGGTGTTTGGGATTCAGGGCGCAAGCGATCTGGTCGGTATCTCCGAATTAATAACCGCTCTCGCTCTAGCCGTGGGGGCATTCGTGCCTATCGCCTCCGCGATCGGTGCGGCGTTGTCGGCGTGCACCTTCTTGAGCACACTGACCTTCATTTTGTCGACTCCTGGCGTGTGGGAACCGAGCGCTGGAGGATTTCCTGCCATATCCGCGATGCCAGGACAATTTCTATTGAAGGATCTTGTGTTGCTGGCGGCATCATTATGCCTGCTCGAAGGATCTCTGCGCCTGAATCCAAGCGACAAGTTTACTCCCAAGGCCGCGACAACCGGACCAATATACCGTCAGGTGTGGCGGCACGACCCAAGGACGCCATGGTTTCCCACGCTTTGGCGAAATCGCCCGTGCGATCGCATCGCGTGGGCCTATGGATTGAACGTGCACACGTTTCCGCGCCTGAGCCTCCACCAGCTAGCTTGCGCTAAAGCCAAGGCCTCGGGTTTATCGGTGTGTTTAGCGCGCAGGGCCGCAGCCTGAGCGCTTGTTACTGGGACTTCGCTCCCGACCTGAGACTCGGTTTGAGTCGTTTCTCGAGATAATGCTTCAGGACAATGGCGTTATTATGTTCTATGTCTTGAGCGCTATAGAGCAGCGTGAGATTGCCCTCCTTAGCCGCTTCCAGCAGCGGCTTCAAGGATTCGGAATTTGCATCGAGTTCCGCGCCGTAACGTTGTTGAAATTCATGCCATTTGGCCCGGTCGTGGCTAAACCACTGGCGTAGGCTGTCACTGGGGGCTG
>FSXO01000143.1_pt1 | contig 8902 bp, 2 predicted proteins | sample 1638291 | NCBI WGS metagenome assembly FSXO01 (sample SAMEA3914788, study PRJEB12502) | metagenome | biome: forest; material: soil | place: Canada | collected 2011-07-03 | depth 0.1 m
AAATCTCTACCTCGCTTGGGATGTGATGGACCGTACGCCCTGGATCAATTCCGCCAAGGTACCGGAAGACATGTACGTCGATGGCGATACCGTTGATTTCCAATTGGGCACCGATCCGAAGGCGGACAACAACCGGACCGAAGCCGTCGAGGGCGACCTGCGCCTTTCCATCGGCAACTTCCAGGGAAATCCGACGGCCGTGTTTTATCGCAAGGTTTCGGAGACGAAAAGGCCGAAGGTTTTCAGTTCCGGGGTGGTTCACAACTACCCGATGGATTATGTCGATGTTTTGGCCAATGCGAAAATCACGGTAAAACTGCGCGGCAACGGCTATGTGGTTGAAGCGGTGATTCCTCTTTCGGATCTCGGTTTCAGGCCCTCCGCCGGGCTCAGTCTGCGCGGTGATTTCGGCGCCACCCACGGCGGCACCGATGGCTTAACCACCCGCCTGCGCACTTCTTGGAACAATCAACATACCGGGCTGGTCGACGATGCGGTCTACGAGTTGATGATGGAGCCGCAAAACTGGGGAGAATTGCAATTCACTCCATAACGTGGGCCCAAGCTTGAAAAAGATGATATCTTCATGCCGGGTAACATTGCCGCAAATCAACGCCATTCTCCAAACGGCACGGGAGGCACTGGAGGCTCGATTTGGAAAGAGTGCGTTAAAATAAAAAAGGCGTCTTACAATGGCGCATCTGATTTGGATTCACCTATGAATGAATGTCTTATGAGAAATAAATGGTGATGGACTAACCGCCATCTGGAGCTTTGCTAAATGAACGCAAGGCGATGGCCTTCAGTAGTATTTTACGGGCGTAAAACACACGGAAGAGAAAGCTTGTTGGCCTTTTAAATATATCATATTATCTTTGGCGGGGGTTCCTTAATTTTATGACGCTTCACTTCTCGAACGGATTTCATCTCGATCTAGCCTTGACGGAAAAGGGTGATTTTTTCGGTATCAATCACGTTTATTTTGAAGACCAGATTTTGCGGGATAATCAAATACCCTGGACTTTTTATACTGAAAGCGAGGGGAAGGATGGCGCCTGGCGTTTCGAAAGTTTCCGTTTTAAGGAAGTAGTCCAGAAATCCAACGAATCCACGATTATCTTTACGTCGGAGGGTACTTGGTTGCCGCGGGCGCAGGCCGCCGATGCGATGGGAGATTCCCGTATCAAGACACGGCGAGTCCATCCCCCTATTGTGACTTTCCGTTGGCGCTTCCGGGGCATCAGCGAAAAAATCTGGGAGAATGACTGGCAGGGATTATCCATGCAAGTTGAGGTGGAGTCGATCGGCTGGCCGATCCATTGGATTATCGAGGCAGCGACCTGGGAAATCGGAGGCGATGCGACCGGATGCGTGCTCGTCCAACAGGACGTCTCGACCATTGATCTGGAACAAGAAGTTGAGAAGGAGAGCGTCTTCTCGACCATCGAGAAGTTCTTTGTCGAGACGCCGGATGCCTGGGGTGGGAATTATCCGATGGACATGCTTCCGCGTGCGGCAGGGGCGGCAAGTTGTGATTTTCAGGCAAAAGGGAATCTCGCCATGTGCCTCTATGCTCCGAAGCCGGGGCTCACGCGCGCGCGCCTGGACAAATATGCCGATGAGACGGTGATTCATTATACCGATAGGCCCTTCATCGCCTTGACCGAACGGGCCGTTTTTCCCGAGCGGCGGCTTTTGGTGCACCGGCAATCCGCCCCGCTTCAGCGGCACGAATGGCGCAATCTCTGGCTCGATTGTTTCACCCACACCAGAAAAACCATCTGTGATAATTACGGATTTACGCCCGAGGTTCCCCAGCCGTCCGTGCACTCGCATTTATGGGACAAAGCCCTTCACAAGTTGGGCAAAACGTGGACTCACGCCTTAAAGGACGCGCTGCCGAAATATCAGGAACTCGGCTATAAACAGGTGGTCACCCACGGCGTTTGGGAAAGTATCACCTCGGATCCCGTGCCGGGAGTAACCGGTAATATCTGTTCGCCTTACAACTTTCGTTTCTCCGAAAAATTTGGCGGAGCGAAGGCCATGCGGGAGTTGGTTGCCGAGGCCACGGCATGCGGTATGGATATTTTTCAGTGGTTTTCTTTCCATATTTCCTGTGCTTCTTCCATCTGGAAAGAGCACCCGGATTGGATTCTCCGGGAGGCCAACGGCGAACCGTGGGATGCGAATTACGGCACGATCTGGAGCGGACGTATACGCAGCGGCTATGGCAAGTGGTTCTTGTCCCAGATCATGGACGTTCACAAGGATACCGGGATGCAGGGCATTTTCTGGGACTCCTATCAGAACCTGGGAGTCACCTGCGTCGACTGGTCCGCGCCGGACAAAGCTCCCCAAGCCGAGGAGATCTGGCGCATGCAGGGGAAATTACAACGCAGCGGCTATAAACAGCGATGTGAAGTCGTGACGATCTTTGGCGTCGGTCACGTCGCCATGTATGGCTTTGAAAATGACGCCTTCCGCCGCCGGCTTTGGTCCGACACGATAAAAAACGACGACGCTTTCGCGTTGATCGATTGTGCTCCCGCATTTTTCACTTCGGAGTATCCCTTCACGAAGGATAAATTAAGCCCTGATCTCTACTTTTGGCTGGCGGCGCATCGTTCACTGCCGAGTTTATCCTCTTATCCCTGGGCGGCGCTCACGGAACCGGGCGCCATTGATTCCCTGATGCCCGGGGGAGACCTGGCCGAAGAGTATGGCCGGGTCAATCATCTCTACCAGGCGGCTCTTCCCCTGATGAAACGGCTGCGTGTCCAGGATGGTGGAAGCTGGGTGTTATGGCTGGATGAGAAAAATCAGCCCTCGGTTGCATGGGCCTTTCGGGATGTACAAATAGCGTTCGACGGTTGCCTGTTTAACTTGGAAACGGGTGAAGAGCAGTTGGCAAGCGGGAAGGCGCTTCTAAAATCGGGTGCCATTTACCAAATGGAATCCGGAAAACCTGGAAGCATCGCCTTTCTTCCCGCGCACTTGCGTTCCGATGGCAATCTTACCCTCGCCCGAGTGGCCCAGGAGACCCATCCGTGAAGAAAATCTGAATTTCACGGCGTCCTCTATTCTTATCTCAGAATAAAGACATGACTTCTCTGGCGATATCGCGGCCACCTGAATCGCGAGATATCGACGCGCATTCGGCCGTTTATACTGTCGGAACGCTTCGCTACAACCGGCGGCAGTTGGTCGTGCTCTTTTTTTGGCTGATGTGGAATGACTTCAGCATCACGCTGATCGAGCAGATTAAAAATCTGGGTGGATTTCTCATGAAGGATCACGGCGCATCCTTCACACAAATAGCGATTTTGGGCAGCGTTGGCGGCTTTATCACTCCGTGGATCAATCCTTGGGTGAGCACCTGGTCGGATCGTCACCGCGGCAGGTACGGACGCCGGCGTCCTTTTCTCTTTGTCGCGACCCCGCTTTTCGCCTTCTTCCTGGCGGCGATTCCTTACATGCCCGATTTTTATCACCACCTCTTGCGCTTTCCTTCTCTAGCGGCGCCGTTGGGTTCTCTCCCGATGAATGGAGACGCTTTTTTCATCGGAGTCTGCGGCCTGATATCCGGACTGTTTAACGCCGTTGTCCTGGCCATCTTTAGTTATCTCTACTGGGATGTGGTGCCGGAAACCGTCATGGGACGATTTCAGTCGTTGTCGAAAATCGCCGCCCTTATCGCCGGCCTTATCTGGAGCTTTTTCCTCATGGGTCTCTACGAGCATCACGTCAAGGTGGTCTTCGCTGGTACAGCCGCCTTCTGCCTGACGATCTATCTTGTCTCCACCTGGCAGATCAAGGAGGGCGAATATCCTCCGCCCGATTTGCATGAAAAAGGGGGCATTCTGGCGCCTGTGCGCGCCTATTTCGTGGAATGTTTCAGCCAGTCCTATTTCCTTTGGGTCTTCGTCGCATCGCTGCTCTTTCAACTCGGCAACACCGGTGTGTTTTACCAAACCAATTATCTTCACTACGATTTGAATTTGGACATGGGCACCATCGGGTGGGCCCAGGGCTGGTCCCAATCGGTGACGGCCGGCTTTGGACTGGCTTTCGGTTTTGCCATCGGAACGCTGACGGATCGCCTGAAAGGCGTGCGGCTTCTGGCTCCCGGCTATGTCATAGCCGCACTGGTGAGCTTGGCGTCATTCTTTTTTGTCCATGACCGATGGACGTTTCTCGTTTCAATCGTCCTGACCAATCTCATTAATTTTGCCCTTGGCATCGCGATCGGCGCCTTCACCGTGGAAATTTTCCCCTGGGAAAAACTCGGGCAGTTTTGCTCCGCCCAAGCCTTGTTCTATCAATTCATTCTCAATTTTCTCAACCCCTTGGCGGCGGTTTTCTTCGATCATACGCATAACAATCGCCTCGGGTATCTGTGGACAGCCCTGTTTTATTTCTTATCCGCACTTGCCTACATGAAGGTGTACTTGAATTGGAAGCGACGGCATGGCCGCCCTCCCGTTCCTCATGCCGGATAATGGAAATCCGAGGCGTGCTCCATATTTCGATGAAGCTATTTCCCTTTTAAAATGAAAAAATCCGTCCCACTCACGTTCTTGATCTTGCTCCTGATACTGGAGTCGTCCGGTTTTCGTCTGATGGCGCAACAGGACGCGTCGCCCGTCCTGACCACGCCGGTTACGGCTGAAAATCTCGATCCGGCGGCTTTTTCCGAATGGGTGGATGGGGTGCAGAAACCGGTTCCCGCCAAGGGAGAAAAGCCCGTCCTGCCCGGCGCCGTGCTTCAGACGAGCACTTCTCTGTCTCAGGCAGGCTTAATCTATGGCGATTCCAAACAAATGGGAGTCCGCTATCTTCGCATCGGTTTTGATGCGCCGGTTTCGGTCGGTTCGGTGCTGGTTCACGGTAATGGTCAGCTCAGCGTTTTGAAGTCGGATGCCGCCTATCCGGGCAACCTCAGCGACGACTCTCAATGGATTCCTGCGCAACGGTTCCATGATGGCAAAGTCACGACTGATGAAGGAAGCGCCGATGGCGAAGTGCTCTGGGTGCTTCCTTCCTTTGTGTCGACACGGGCCCTGCGATTCACCCACACCGCCCAACCGACCGACAAGGTTTACGGCGGGACGTTGGGGGGCGCCTATGTTCTTTCCGAGAGACTGGCCAATCTTGCGCCCCAGGCGATTGCCTCCGCACAGTCGATGTCCGAGCATGCCGCTCGGCTGAACAACGAGTTGGACAATGGGGTTCCGTGGAGTAACACGGCTATCCGCTCCGGGGACCGGTCGAGGACGATTGCAGAGGACCCCGAATGGGTGATGCTGACATGGCCTGCGCAAGTGACGATCAACGGGCTGGCTCTCCTGGATGCCGGCTTTTCCTCCGCCGATGTCCAAATTTGCACCCTTCCCGCGAACGCTCCGCCTGGAGAAGCCACCGAAGCAGACTGGAGAACGGTCAAATCGGTTTCCAATCTTGTCAGTCATTATCCCGGCATGCTGCGAGTCGACTGGCTCGCGTTCGACCATCCGGTTGGCACTCGCGCGATTCGCTTGCGGCTGACCGCAGCTCTGGATGAAGCGCACATCCATTCTCAGCTCGTGGGAAATACGAATGGCGGCAAGCGTGTCTGGCTGAATGGAATCATGGCGCTTGAGTCGCTCGAGCAAGCCGATTTGAAGACGGCGCTGCTGCCGGCGGTCTCCGGCCCACAAGAGCACGCGCCCATCGCGGTAAACTTCACCTTGCCGGAAGATGGCCTTGTCACGCTCGTCGTGGAAGATTCCAGCGGCAGGCGCGTCCGCAATTTGATCGCCGAAACTCCATTCCCCAAGGGAAACAATACCGTCTATTGGGATGGCACCGACGACCTGGGCCGCGACCTCGATGCCGCGAACCACGGTCTCTATAACATCCCGGCGCAGATCGTCGCGCCCGGTACTTATTCCGTGCGCGGGCTGTGGCATCGCCCGATCGATTTGCGCTACGAAATGTCGGTTTACAGTCCGGGTAATCCTCCCTGGCCGACCCGCGATGGCACAGGCGGCTGGATGACCACCCACACGCCGGCATCCTCCGCGGTTTTCGTTCCGGGCAACAAGGCCCCTGGTGGCGGGCCACTGGTCTACCTCGGCTGCTACGTTTCCGAGGGAGGCTCCGCCCTGTCGTGGATCGATTTGGACGGAAACAAGATCGGAGGGCGGGGCTGGGTCGGCGGAAACTGGACCGGCGCGCAATACCTGGCTTATGATAGCGGGGCCAACGCCGTGCCCGGAATTTATGCCTATGTCGGTTCCGCCTGGAAAACCGACGTCAAGGCGGGCGAAAAAGCACAAGGCCTGGTCCGGCTGACCGGACTGAGCGCCTCGGGAGACAAAGCGGTGCTCACTCCGGTCTATACGTTTGATTCGCCCAACGAAGACGACGATTTGCATGACATGGGCGGACTCGCCGTGCATGACGGACTGCTTGTTTTCAGCCGGCCGTCCGCCAATCAACTCGTTTTTGTCGATGCCAGGGCGGGGCGTGTGCTCGGTGCCGCGTCGCTGCCAAACCCGCATGGCCTGGCCTTCGACGGGCAGGGACGGCTGCTCGTCCTTTCGGACAAATCCCTTTTGCGCTTCACTCTAGCCGCTACGTCGCTCCCCTTGGGGACGCCGGAAACCTTGGTCTCGAATCTCGAAGATCCCGTTGGGATGACCATCGATGGGACGGGAAACATCTACGTCTCCGACTGGGGCACCAGCAACCAGGTGAAGGTTTTTTCGCCGGAAGGAAAGATGACGAAGACCTACGGTAACCCGGCTGCGCTCAAGACTGGTCCTTACGATCCGAATCACATGAATAATCCCAAGGGGATGGCGGTCGATTCCAACGGGCGGCTCTGGGTGACGGAGGACGATTTCCGGCCCAAGCGAGTCAGCGTCTGGAATTCGGATGGCACTCTCTGGAAAGCCTTCTACGGCCCCCCGCGCTATGGCGGAGGAGGCGCTCTCGATTCCCGCGATCCGACCCGTTTCTCCTACGACGGCATGGAATTTCATCTCGATTGGGACAAGGGCGAGGCAACCCTGGACCGGGTTTATTACCGGAGGGAGCTTTCCAACCTTAAATTGGGTTTCAACGATGCGCCCCCGGAAGCCGCGCTTTATTTTAACGACAAACGCTATTTGACGGATGCCTACAACAGCAACCCCACCTCGGGGAGCAGCACGGCGTTCCTGTTCCTGGATCGGGGTGACGCGGTCGTGCCGGTGGCGGCGGCGGGCAGCGCCAATGACTGGAGCGTCCTGAAGGGCGACGCCTTCAAATCATGCTGGCCGGACGGCATCGACCCGAACGGAAATCCCTGGAAAAATCAGGCCGTCTTCATCTGGAGTGACCTGAACGGCGACGGGCAGGTGCAGCCCGGCGAGGTGAAGATCTGGGGTGGCGGCAGTGGTGGCGTTACCGTTGCCCAAGACGGTTCTTTTCTGATGGCCAACCTGACGCCTCCCGGCGCGGCCAAGGGGCACGCCATGCGTTTCAAGCCCGGGAGCTTCACGCCACAGGGAGTTCCGATTTATGATTCCAATCAGGGCGAGAAGTTGGCTGAAACGCAAAGCCCGGCCAACGATGGCGGCAATCAGGCGCTGGTGGGAACCGACGGCTGGACCGTCCTGACCACCGCGCCTCCGCCGTTTTCCAATAACGGTCTGGGTGGGGCCAAAAACGGAGTGGCGCTTTGGAGTTATCCCTCGCTCTGGCCGGGACTACATGCCTCGCACGTCTCGCCTCCGCCGGATCGGCCCGGAGAACTTATCGGGACGACCCGGCTCCTCGGCGATTTGGTCACGCCTAAAAATTCGGACGCCGGCCCTCTCTTTTTCCTCAACAGCAACCAGGGCGACATTGATGTCCTTACCCAGGACGGGCTTTTCGTTTCGCAGCTTTTTCAGGATATCCGGCAGGGGCCTCTTTGGGAAATGCCCAGCGCGCAGCGAGGCATGATCGTCAACGGCCTGACTCTTCATGACGAAAATTTCTTTCCCACGGTGACGGAGTTTCCCGACGGAACGGTTCACGTGATGGCGGGCGGGGTTCCGGCCCTGGTGAAAGTGGACGGCCTGGAGAGCATCCACCGCATCGCTCCGGTCCCGGTTCAGGTTTCCGCCAGCGACCTGAAGCTTGCGCAGGATTTTGTCAACCGGCGGGAAGCTGCGCGCCAGGCTGCCCAAGGTTCCGGCATCCTCGCCGTCCCCTTACGTGGCCAGCCACCTTCGATGGACGGAAGTTTGCAGGATTGGGCCGATGCTCAATGGGCTCCGATCGACCAGCGCGGAGTCGCCGCCTACTTCAACAGCAATACCAAGCCCTATGACGTCAATGCCGCCGTGACAATCGCCGGTGGAAAACTCTTCGCCGCCTGGAAGACGGGCGATCCCGGCCTGCTGAAAAATTCGGGCGAGATTGCGAACGCTCTTTTCAAAACCGGTGGCGCGCTTGATTTGATGATCGGAGACGATGCCCAAGCCGATCCCCGTCGCGCCGGACCGGTGCAGGGCGATTTGCGGCTTCTGGTCAGCCAGGTGAAAGGCCGGACCAAGGCCCTGCTCTACCGCCCGGTCGTGCCGGGAACACCCGACAATGAGAAAGTGCCCTTCAGCGCTCCCTGGCACAGCATCACGCTCGATTCAGTCACTGACGTTAGCGACCAGGTGCAACTGGCGTCCGACGGCAGGGGCAGCTACGAGATTGCCGCACCGCTCACACTGCTGGGCCTCAGCCCGCGGGACGGAATGAAAATCAAAGGCGACATCGGCATTCTTCGCGGCGACGGAATCCAAACCACCCAGCGCGTTTATTGGAACAATAAAGCGACCGCCATCGTGTCCGACGTGCCTTCGGAAGCGATGCTCACTCCCAGCCTCTGGGGCAC
>FSXO01000125.1_pt1 | contig 8882 bp, 4 predicted proteins | sample 1638291 | NCBI WGS metagenome assembly FSXO01 (sample SAMEA3914788, study PRJEB12502) | metagenome | biome: forest; material: soil | place: Canada | collected 2011-07-03 | depth 0.1 m
CCGACGTCGCGGTTGTCGTCGTTTCCACTTTTAACGACGAAGGCGAGCATCACGACCGTCCCTCCATGTCCCTGCCGAACAGCCAGGACGCGCTTATCCAGTCCATCGCCGCGGTCAATAAGAAGACTATTGTGGTTTTAAACAATGGCACGCCCGTCGATATGCATGCGTGGCTCGATCAAGTGCCAGCCGTGCTGGAAGCGTGGTTCCCCGGTCAGGAGGGGGGCTCCGCCATAGCTTCGATTCTCTTTGGTGATGTAAGTCCCTCCGGCAAGCTCCCCACCACCTTGGGAGTACGCCGGGAAGATTATCCCGACAACGGTAACTTCCCCGGAGTGAAAAACCGCACCGCTTACGAAGAGGGAATTTATGTCGGTTACCGTCACTTCGATAAAGACAATATCGCCCCCCTCTTCCCCTTCGGTTTTGGCCTCTCGTATACCACTTTTGATTACGGCCCGTTGCGCCTCTCCACTCCAACGCTTGACTCACAAGGCAAAGTCTCTGTCAGCCTCGATGTGAAGAATACGGGCACTCGTACGGGCGAGGAAGTTGTGGAACTCTATACCCACGATCCCTCACCCAAAATCGACAAAGCGGTCCGTGAACTAAAAGGATTCGCCAAAGTCTCCCTTTCCCCCGGAGAGACGAAAACAGTTTCCCTGCCCATAATTCCTCGGGATCTCGCCTATTTCGATGTGGCGGGCAAACAATGGAAAGCGGATGCGGGCGACTATGAAATTCAGGTAGGCGCGTCATCCCGTGATATTCGCCAACGAGCAACCGTTCATCTTGCCTCCACCTTTACGGAAGCTGTCCCTCTTTCCTGCGATCAACTGGCCTTGAACGGCGGATTTGGGAAAAACGCGGCTGTGGACCTGGCAGCTGGCTGCCCCGTGCAAGCATCTTCAACCGCCACCGGCTCCGCCGCAGAAAACGCAGTGGATTCTGATGACACTACGAATTGGACCAGCCAATCCGGAAGTCCTCAGTGGTTGATGGTCGACTTGAAAAAGACGGTGGAAATTGACCGGGTGCGGCTCTTTTGGGGAGCAGACTATGCGCTTGCCTACTCCATACAAATTAGCCAGGACGGTCAAACTTGGACGGATGTGGCCAAAACTTCAAAGGGGATGGGCGACATTGAGTGGATCAGGTTTGCCCCCACGCAGACACGATGGGTGCGGCTGATGGCGAACCAGCCGGAAAAGGCTAGTGGCAGCTACTCTCTTGATGGTTTGGAAGTCTATGGTCCAGACAAGAATTCATTAAACAGTCCATGAGGATCACATTTACGGGGGAAGTACGTCCACTATCTCAGATAAGAAAAAAATGAAATCGATAAAATCCACTTTCACTCAAACATCCACCCACTTCTTGGGGATCGCGTTCCTATTTTCGTCGCTCTCATTGGTCTGCAGCGCGCAGACCTCGCCGGATTCTTCCGCAGATCCAGCCGAAATCCTGGCCAATCAGCTTCTTGCCAAGCTCACCTTGGAACAGAAAGTTTCGCTTTGTCACGGGAGCACGACCATGTCCGTGAATGCCATACCCGAAATCGGCCTCAATGATCCATTTATGATGAGCGATGGTCCCAATGCTGTTCGCAAGGACCTTGGCACCACGGATTTTAACGATCCGCAGGGAATTGATCCCAAGGCCGTTCAGAGTACAGCATTGCCGAGGCTGGTCGCCCTGGCCGCAACTTGGAATCGAGATCTGGCCCTAAAGTTCGGCCAGGTTTTGGGCGACGAGGCCCGCGACCGAAAAAAGGACATGATGCTAGGCCCAGGCGTCAACATCGTCCGCACGCCTCTCAATGGCCGGAATATGGAGTACCTCGGAGAGGATCCTTTCCTATCAGGCCAGATGGCAGTCCAAGACATCATAGGCATTCAAAGCCGGGACGTGGCGGCCTGCGTCAAGCATTTCGCCCTGAACAACCAGGAATTAAACAGAAAAGGCGTCGATGTGACCGTCGATGATCGCACCTTGCATGAGATCTATCTTCCGGCCTTTGAGGCCGCAGTGCAGCAGGGGCATGTCCTCGGAGTGATGTCGGCCTATAATAAATTCAGGGGTCAGTACTGCGCTCAAAACGACTTTCTTAATAACCAGATCTTGAAGAAATCGTGGGGTTTCCCGGGCCTTGTCGTCAGTGATTGGGGAGCGACTCACGATACGGTTGGATGCGCCTTGGGGGGGCTGGATATCGAAATGGACGAGGGAAATAAGATTAAGTTCTTTACCGAACCCTTGTTGCAAGCCGTCCAAAGCGGCCAGGTTCCCATGTCAGTCCTAGATGACAAAGTACGACGCATTCTCTACGTACTGGCGAAGATCCACAAAATCGACGGTCAGCAGCGCGCCGCCGGTTCGCGCAACACACCCGAACACCAGGCGATTGCCGAGCAGGTGGCGGAGGAATCCATCGTCTTGTTGAAAAACGACAAGAACATACTCCCGCTGGATCCTTCCAAGATCCACTCCGTTTTGATTATTGGCCTAAATGGTTACTCGACCACATCCTGGGGTGGAGGCAGCTCCCAAGGCAATCCTCCCTTCGAAATAACCCCCAAGGATGGGGTAGCGCAGCTTCTTGGCGCCGGCGCCCAAGTCAAGACGACTCCTTTCGGTCCCGATGCCAAAGTTGATCCTCAAGCGCTTGCCCAGATGGCCAAGGAAAACGACGTGGTGCTGTTTTTCACAGGAGATTATGTAAGGGGAAAGGTATGCGCGGAGCACGAGGGACACGACCGCCCCAACATGGATCTGCCGCCGGGCACGACGGAAGCCCTCACCGCCGTGCTCGCGGCCCGGCCTGACACGGTGGTCATCAATGAGTCTGGGGCGCCGGTTGCGATGCCTTGGGTGGACCAAGCGCCGACGCTTGTCCAGTACTGGTTTGCCGGTATGGAAGGCGGAAGCGCGCTCGCACGTGTCCTCTTCGGGCAGGCAAATCCGTCAGGCAAGCTCCCGGTCACCTTCCCCAAGAAGCTGGAAGATTCCCCAGCTCATGCGCTGGGCAATTACAACCCCACCCTGGTGAACTATGCTGAAGGCGTTCTCGTCGGCTATCGTTGGTTTGATGCGAAGTCGATCGAGCCTCTTTTCCCTTTTGGCTACGGGCTCTCGTACACCACTTTCAAACTGGACAATCTGAAGCTGGACAAGACTTCCATCACGAGCGGAGATCACCTCAATGTTTCCGCGACCGTGACCAATACCGGCAAGGTTGCCGGCGCGGAAGTCGTCCAGCTCTACGTGGGCGATTCCTCTGCGTCCGTACCCCGTCCGCCGCACGAGCTGAAAGGATTTGAGAAGATTATGCTCCAGCCGAATGAGACCAAGACGGTGACCTTCGCTCTCGCACCACGCGATTTTTCCTACTGGGATGTTAAGAGCAACGGCTGGAAAATAGATCCCGGCCAATTCTCGATTCTCGTGGGCGATAGCTCCCGCAACCTTCCCCTGCAGGCGCCGTTGGAGATCCGATAGGCTTCGGCGGCTGCCCTAAATCCCTTGGGCGACCTATAAAAATAGGTGATATAGAATCTGCTGGTGAATTAGGCAAAGGCGTGATCGGTAGGGGCTGGTCCGGTGTAATCCCGCTTGCGTCTACTGCGTCGACGTAACGAAGTCGGGGATACCAGAGAATTCAGCTCCTTTCGATGCCTGGCCGCCATCACGGAGGGCCTCACAAGGTAAGGCGCCTTGGCGTCCATTCGCCGTTTGCGATAAGACTTTGAGAGTAAAGTTTTTAAACAGAATTATTGATTTCCTTGAAATATCCTGATAAGCCTCAAACACCAGTCCATCCCCGCACTTCGCGTTACGTATCGGTATAAACATGCGCAGAAAATGAAAAGTCCGCCAATTTGGGGCTTCCGGGGAACCACGCAGCTGCGTCGCCCACTAGCGCGTGCGCGATGTCTCGTTGTTATTGCCCTGCTTGCGCCCCTGGCTTTGCCTCATCCTCTCCACGGCCAGGACGCTGGCTCCGCCGCCGGCCTCCTATGGAAAGGTGGCCAAAGTGCCTTTACCTCCGGTGACTTTGCCACTGCAGCAAAGGATTTTGACACCATCATCAAAAGTTCGGCTCTTAGCGCGGTGAAGTGGTCCGACACCCCAACGCTAACTCCCCCGCCTCCTTTGGCCACATGGCTGGAACCAGCCTTCTACATGCTTGGCGCCTCTTACTTCAACCTGAAGGATTGGCCCAACGCCATCGTCACCTTTACCCGTTACAGAAAGCTCTTCCCGCGATCGCCACACCTGGCCGAGGTTACTTTTTCATTGGCCCAGGCCCAGTTCTTCGGCGGTCATCAGAAGGAGGCCATTCCGCTCCTCAACTCCTTGCTTCCCTCCTCAAGTTATCACCAAAAATGCGTCATGCTTTTGGCGGAATGCTACAAACAGACTTCAGACCTTCCCGGCGCGATTACCCTGCTTGAAGCGGAAACCAAGCTACCAAATCTGCAAGCCGATTACCTGGGAAAGATCAACCTGAAGCTCCTTGGTTTTTATGAGAACGATTCCCAAATCGATAAAGCCGTTGCCCTGCTCCGGGAAATTGACGACAACATCACGCATACGCCGGATATCGTTGAATTCAACAATCTGGCCGTGCACCTTGGCGACGTTCTTTTGGGCAAGCATCAAATCTCCGATGCGCTGAACTGCTATCGCCGGGTCCGCAACAACGACCAGGTTATTGAGATTCAGCGGCAGCAGATCGCCAGCCTCCAACAACAGGAGGCCGATAACATGGTGCGTATTCGTGCCGACCCACTCCAGACCTCCGATTTGCAATCAGCAAACAAGGAGATCGATACCCAAATCGACAAGGACCGGAAGATCCTCACGCTTTATCAGACCTTGCGTCCCATTTTGCCCCCGATTTTGCTGCGCATAGGCAACGCCTACGCGGTCGCCGATGAAAACTGGAGAGCGGCGGTGGTCTTTGGCGAACTGATGCGGAGCTATCCGCAGCAACCGGAAGTGGAACCTGCGCTGTATGCTTCCATCATCGCGTTTGAACGCGTCAAGCAGCCCGACCGGGCGATGGCGCTCTGTGGAAATTACCTAGCCAAGTATCCCAACGGAAAATATGCCGACAACGTGGCCTATTTCCAGGGAATCCTGGCCTATGAGGCCGAAGAGTTCGACCAATCCGTCGCCTACTTTGAGGCCAGCCTCAAAAATCAACTGCATAATCCGCACAAGGAACAGATCGAGCTGATGCTGGGCGACATTCAACTGCGCGCGGGAAAATTCGACCAGGCCCTTGCCGCGTATCAGAAATTCGAGACCGACTACCCCCAGAGCCCGCATCTCGAAGCAGCTACCTATCGTTCCGCGCTCGCGTTGCTTTTTGGCGGCAAGAGCGACGAAGCGGATGCGGCTATCCGCGGCTACATGACCAAGTATCCGGCGGGAGCCTACATCCCGGATGCGGCTTACCGGCTGGCCGTGGTCAAGTTCGCGGCGAAGCAATACGCTGAAGTCATTTCCCAAGACCAGCAATGGCAGCAGAAATACGGGACGGCCGCTCCCCTTGCGGAAGTCCTCACCCTCAGTGGCGATTCCTATGCTTCCCTCGGCCAGCAGGATGAAGCCTTGAAGGCCTATACCGGCGCATATGAAGCGGCCCAGACTGACGATGTGCTCAGTTACGCGCTTTTCGCGGCCGCGAAAATTTTGCAAAAGGAGCAAAGATGGCCTGACATCCTGGCGATGTTTCAGAAGTTCATTAAAACGCATCCCGACAGCCGTCTCCTGGTGGAATCCGTTGCCTGGATTGGCCGGGCCGACATCAAATTGGGCAAGGTTGACGAAGCCAAGCAATTCATGGCTGACACCGCCAAGCAATATCTAAACGATCCTTCCCGGGAAGGGGTGGATGATATCCTCGTTCAACTCGCGCAATTGTTCGTTAAAAAACATCTGGCCCTCGCGCCGGATCAAACCCCGGCTGCGGCCGGCGCGAATCCCGCGGTTGCGGTCGAGACTCCTGCCACTCTTGAGCAGATCCTGACGATTCCGGATCTCGACCAAAAGCCGACGGCGGCCGCGCGGATTCTTTACGCCCAAAGCGAGCTGGCGCGCCTTCAGCGGAAACCGGATGTCGAGGCCCAAATTCTTTTGCAAATTGCCGGGAAATTCAAACCGGAGGATCTCAGTCCGGCGTTGCTGGGCCAGGTGGGGGACTGCCTGCTCCAAAGCGGCCAGCCCGATCAAGCCGCCCTCTTCTATCACTATTTGCTCGATGAATACGCTCAAAGCCATTTGGTCGATTTTGCCTACAACGGACTCGGCCGCATCGCGTTCGACCAGAAGGACTATAAAAAGGCCCTGGACTACTACTCGAAGGCGATCGACAAAGGCGTGGCCCTCGCCAGGTTGAAGGAAATCACACTGGGTCAGGCCCAATCCCTACTGGCTCTCCATCGGCTCGACGAAGCCAAGCAAGTTTTCGAGCAGGTGGCTTCCAACCGGGCATGGCGCGGGGAAGCCACGGCCTTCAGCGTCTTCTCCCTCGGTCAAATTCAGATGCAGCAAATGAATTACGCCGAAGCCAACGCTTTTTTTCAGCGCGTCTACGTTGCTTACCAGAAATATCCCGCGATTCAGGCTGAAGCCTATTTGAACAGCGGAATAGCGTTTGAAAAATTAAGCAAGGTCCCCGAAGCCGTGAATACGTACAACGAGATGCTTCGTATTCCAGCTCTTTCTGCTTTCCCCGAATCGCAGGAAGCCAGAAACCGCCTTCAAAATCTGGTTCAAAAATGAAATTAGCGCTGACTCTCATCATTATCGGGGGTTTCCTGGCTGCACTTGGAGCACAGGCCGAGCCGGATAACCCCGCGACGGGATCCGGCTCATTCATCCGGCTGAAGAGCGGAGTGTCTGTTCCCGCCGATAACTTCCAGCGAAAGGACGACCAGCTCATGGTGACAGTGACGACTTCTTCGGGAGGCCACGGCCAGGTCTATTACTATATATCCGATGTGGCCGAGCTGGACGTTGCTGCGCCTCCCGCGCTGGCCGCGGCTTCCGACTTGATGGCCAAGGGGCACCCGGACCAGGCCCTGGCCCTGATCTCCCCGATAGTCGCCTTTCAACAAACCCTGCGGGATATTCCAGGCAATTGGTGGGCGAAAAGCGCCTTGGTTCAAGCTTCGGTCTTGATTTCACTTAAGCGAGGCCCCGATGCCGCATCTCTCCTAAAGGATATTGCGGCAACCTCCCAGGACCCGGAGATCCAAACCGCGGCGAAGCTTCAACTGGCCCTCATCGAGCCGCCACAGGATCCCGCGGTGGCTCTTTCGGCCTATGACGCGGTCCTCAAGCAAAGTCACAATGTTGACACTCTGACCCAGGCTTGGATTGCGGAGGGCGACGTCCATTTTTCACAACATGAATTTGCCGATGCGCTCCTGGCCTACCTGAACGTTCCGGTCTTCTATTCCGATCACAATCCCCTTCTTCCCAAAGCCCTGTGGGGCGTCGCCCAGTCCGCTCGCATGCTGAAGGACAGCAAACAGGAGGACGAAGCCCTGCTTGACTTGACCACCCATTTCCCGGACACGACGGAAGCCTCCCTTGCCCAAGCAGAAATCATGAAGAAACAAAACAACCCGTGAACCCTTGTAAAACCCATCCTCGACTCGTGCCTTCGTTCACCCTCATCCTGGCTCTTGCCCTCTTGGGATGCACCGGACTAAGGGCTCAAACCGCCGCGACTCCGCCACCCGAAACGACGGCTGCCGATACCGCTGCTCCGGCTCCGGCGACGGCTCCCGGGACGACGAAAAGCCTCTTCCAAATGCTCATGGAGGGGGGATGGGTGATGTTTCCCATTGGTCTCTTTTCGATTGCAACGGTATATCTCATTGCCGACGGAATCATCCGTACCGGGCGGAATAAAATTGCCCCACCCGATCAGCAACAGCGGATGCAGCAGTTCTTTCAAGGCGGCGATTACGTGGGCGCTTATGAATATTGCAAAAGGCATCCCTCGCCCCTGACCAATGTTCTTCGCGTCGGCATCAGTTGCCTCGGAGAAGGAAAGCAAACCACGGAAGAAGGCATGATCGGTGAATTGGCCAAGGAAAATTCCCGTCTTCAGACCTGGATCAGCTATCTCTCGGTGATCGGCGTGTGCTCGCCCATGATCGGACTGCTCGGGACGGTCACGGGCATGATTCGCGCGTTTGCCACCCTGGGAAGTTCCGGCATCGGGGATCCCTCCAGCCTTTCCTCCGCCATCGGCGAAGTGTTGACGGCAACCGCGAGCGGCCTTTTCATCGCCATACCGGCGTTTATCGCCTTTTACTTTTTGCGCAATCGCGCGACGGCGGCGATGCATCACGTCCAGGACGTCATTGCCGGCTTGTTCCGGAAAATGCCTTACGCCTTGATGGAGGGCGTCCACATCGGCGACACGCTCATCTACGCGGCCACGCCAAACTGGCTGTCCGCCGGGGATTCGCAACCGGGGTCGTAGACAGGCGACCCCTTTAAACTGAAAACGTTATGGCTGGCGCAGGATCATCAGACGGCGAACCGCAATTCCAGGTGGCACCCATGGTGGATGTGCTCCTGACGATTCTCGTTTTTTTCATGATGATCACCTCTGCCCAGGTGCTGAAGGTGGACAAGACGATTTCACTGCCGATCGCCCCGGATGCACTGAAGCGGGATAATCAGCGCAATGAAATCATTATCAATGTGCGCTGGCATGCGGACGTCAGGAAGGCTGAGTTCGTCATCGACGATCGCTCTTACGCCACCGCTTCGGACCTGTCGGCGCCCGTGAAAGCCGCCAAGACCCTCGGAGACAAAAAGGTGACGAAAAGCGCCAATCCCTCCGTCAGGGC
>FSXO01000098.1_pt1 | contig 8783 bp, 7 predicted proteins | sample 1638291 | NCBI WGS metagenome assembly FSXO01 (sample SAMEA3914788, study PRJEB12502) | metagenome | biome: forest; material: soil | place: Canada | collected 2011-07-03 | depth 0.1 m
ATAATCATTTTGGAGAGGTTCCACTTTGGGACGGATCTCGTGAAGACCGGGGATGCCATAGGCCTGGTCGTCCTCTTGGGTGACCTGCGCAACCTTTTCTAAGTGAAAAATTGCTCAATGTCGGTGAATTTACTGGATTCAGGCTTCAGATTTGGCCGGAGCGAGTCAAAGAGGTCGTGCTGCATGGAAAGACACCTGCAATAGGAAGTCATCACCTATTTAGTAATCGTGGCGGGCACCGCGGTTGGCGCAGAGGCGCTCTGCGCCAAAGCCTGCGACTCTTGCTGCAATTGCTTGAAGCGGCCCGCGTTCTGCTGCCGCCACTGTTGCATGGCCGCCTGTCGCGTTGCGGGGGCGTCGGTGCGGTGCTCGTTCATGAACGCAACCTCGTCGCGCATGAGCTGGTCGTGAGTCGTGAGGTAGTTTTTCAATTGCGGCGAAGCGTTCGATGGAATTTGCAGCGGCGGCGGCGCGGGCACGGGATTCTTGGCCTGCTGCCCGGCAATGATTTGCGATAGTTCCTTTTGCCGCCGCAACAGCCCTGCGTTCTCCTGCTGGAATCGGGCGACCACCTTCGGATCGAGCATGCCGTTCGTGCTCGAGTTTTGTTTGCGCAACTCGGTCATTTTCTCCGTTAGCGTGGCCTGGTTCTGCATGAATTCCTTCTTCTCCGGCGACGCGGTTTCGGGAAGACTGGCCCCGGTTTGCGACGGCAAATTGTGCGTTGCGTTGGGTCCGGACGAAAGGTTCGCGGATGGGGGAGGCCGGCTGGCAACTTGGGCCGCCCACGTCTTGATTTGCTTCTGGAGCGACCGCTGTGCCAGCCAGTACCCCGCCCCAAATAACGATCCGCCGAAAACGAAGCACCCAAGTACCACGATCAATATCTTAAAATTCAGTCGCGCTTTCATAATAATAATACAACTCCTCGCAATATAGATAAATAGCAGAACCCAGTTTTTCCCACAACAAGCAATTACGTAACACTCTCTATAAAGTTAGCACCTTGGTCCCTCAGCCGCATACGGTCTAACCTGCAGCTTCAAGTTTGAAGTGGATGGGGACAAAAACTTCGGAAGACACGGGGACTCCTGCGGTTATTGCCGGATGAAATTTCCAGTGTTGAACGGCATGTTCTGCCGCATGATCGAGCCGTGAGTAGCCAGAGCTCCGCTCGATAGTGATACTCTCTGGCTCGCCTGCTGCCGTGACCTCGACCCGCAACAAAACATCGCCCTCCTCATGTGCGCCACGCGATGCTTCGGGGTATTCGGGCGGCTCGTTATGCACCTCATCCGGCTGCGCCGCAACGGCCCCGTTGAAGATACTGCTCTTTTGCCTGGCCAATTCGGGCTTGGGCTGCTTTGCGGGCTTTGGAGGTTGGGGCTTGTCCGGAGTTACCGAGGTTTTTGGAGGGGGAATCAAGACGGGTTGAGGAGCAGCCGGGGCCTCAGGTTGGACCGGTTTTGCGATAGGAACGGTTTGCACCGGTTGAGGCGGAGGCACGGGAGTGGGCGGCAGCGTAGGCGCTGGCGGAGTGATCACCGGAACCGGAACGGGCGCTTCAACGGCAAAGTCGATTTCCATGGCGCTTTTGCCGGCTTCGACCTGAATACGAGCCGGTCGGATCAGCCAGGCCGCGCCAAAAATCAAAAGGCCGGCATGGAAAACAATCGAGACACTCCAGCCGACCGCTCCCCTCTGACGATTCGTTGATTTGATCATCACGGTTTGGGAGTGGTTTGGATCACGACCTTGGTTAACCCCGCCTTTTGGGCTTCGTCGAGGACCGTGACAACACTCTGTAACTGGGCATGGTTGTCGCCGTTGATGATTACTTTGGCTTCGGGTTGCGCCGCCTTGAGTTGTCTCAGCCGGGCGGGCAATTCGGAAGGATTAAAGGCTTCCTTGTTCCAAGCGTAGTTTCCAGCTTCCGATATGCTGATAGTCACAACATCATTTCTGTCCTGCGGCAAACCGGAACTTGCCGCAGGCAGATGGACACTCAGACCCTGGTTCTTGATCATTGAGAGCGATACCATCATGAACGTCGCCAGCAGAAAGAAGATGATGTCGATCAGCGGAATGATTTCGATCCGTGCGCGCCTTTTTTGCCGGGGAGAAGGAATGACCATGGCGATACGCGTTTATTCAGATAATTGCGGGGAAACATTTAGCGCCATCTCCAGCCTCGTGGCCGCCTCTTCAATATCTTCCCGCGCATTTTCCATCTGGGTATTGAGGTAGTTGAAGGGAATGAGCGCCGTGATCGCGATGCCAAGGCCAAAGGCGGTGGCAATGAGCGCTTGGGCGATTCCTCCGGTAATCGCGGTGGGTGTATCGAGGGTCTGGCTGCCCAGCAAGCCAAAGGCGTGGATCATACCGGTAACCGTGCCGAGCAACCCTAGGAGCGGGGCAAGCGTGACAATGGTATCGAGGGCTGAAAGACCTCGGCTGAATCTCCTTAATTCGCGGCGCGCCGCACGGAGGATCGCATTGCCAAACGACTCGTGATCATGGCGGAGCGCAAAACCGATGACGCGAACAACAAAATCGTGGCTTTTTTCGGCCAATTGGCGCGCCTCTTCCAGTCTTCCTTCCTCCGCAGCTTGAAGCACGTCCTCCACCGCACTGGGGTTCCTCTTCGTTTTTTCAACGGCGATAAAGATCAGGCGTTCCACAACGACTGAAACAGCCACAAGCGAAGTGGCCAACAGCGGCCACATTACGGGGCCGCCTTTAATGAGTAGATCAAACATTGGATTGCGAGAGTAAATAAGTCCGTGCCTGCTCCAAGCAGGGGAGACGGGTCAATTGGGTTTTTATTGGGCTTTAGTTGAAAATAATTGTCCGCGGGGAAACGGCTTAACCGTCGCACTAAAACGTATAGGTTACCCCCCCAAAGACCCCTCTCCTTTCCCCATAATAAGGGGCCGTCGTCCCAATGCCGGATCCATGATGGTAGATGTACGATTCGTCAAAAAGGTTAATCACATCGCAGCGAAGACTCAGCTTTTGCTCATTCGCGAGTTTAAAATCATGTACGACGCCAAAATCCACCGGGCTATGCGAGGGAACTTTATCCATATCAGCAAATCCATCGTAAAATCCGCTTCCGAAAACGGTGTCGATATGAACAGTCGTATCCATGAAGGTATAAGAAGCGCCGGTGGAAAGAGTAATCAACTGGTCGTGGTTCAAATGAACATCGTGTTGCGCGGTATAATCGAGCTCATCTTGTCCAAAGAGAAATTGACTTGAATTGATATCGCTCGCCTTGGCCTGGCTTACCCCTAAATTGGTATAAGTGGTAAATCCATCCTGAGAATAACTCGACGTAAACTCGGCACCGACGTAGTAGCCGTGCGCATAGCTAAAAGGAACGTAGATGAGAGAGTCCCCAACTTGGGCTTCGTCCGCAACATTTCTGATCGATTTATAGTAGCCTTCCATCCCCACTTGCCAGCTCTTGGTTACCTGATGGGTAACCCCGATATCATAATAATTCGACCGCTCCGCTCTGGGCTTATCATCCGCCGTCACCGATGGAGCGTCCGTAGTATCCAAATATTTGTGAACACTGGAAGGAGGAAGGTATTCCGGTTGAGCAGGAACAAAAAATCGGGAATACCCCAAGTGAAAGGCGGTCGACTGATCTAATTGATAAACCAAATTTAATCTCGGACTGATCTGATTTTCAGAAACATATTCTTCCACCTGGTCAAAGCGAAAACCGTAATTGACCGTCAGTTTATCGGTTGCCTGCCACTGATCCTCCAAATAAAGCCCGTAGAGATAGCCCTCCTTATACTGACCATCTTCAATGGTATCGGGAATATCCGAGAGCACCTTTCCGGAAGAATTGGTCGGAAAAACCGTTGTGGTACTCGCTGCTGACTCAATCTGGCTGGTGATGTAGGTGCCCCCCTTGAGAGTGTGATAATCGTTAATCCTATAGCTGACATCGTTCGTCCAGGTGTTTTCCGTAAGACTCCTGTTTTGTTCACTAGCCACACCGTTGATCATGAGATCGCCAATCGGATCCGGGCAAAACAACGTCCGGGCATAACTGCTGATTGCCGATGATTGAATGGTGAAATCATCGACTGTCTTTTTGTAGGAAACGATCCCGTAATCAAACTGTTCGTTCTGGGTCTCATTGAGATCAGCCGAATCAAATGTGGTCCTGAACGGCAGCGCGTAGGCCGCAGGAATTCCCGGGGTATTTGGAATCTGAAAATCCGCATCCGAACCATTTAACATGAATATTAACTGACTGCTTTCATCTAGATGATCGCAGATATAGGCGAACCCTTGGTATTGGTCAGTATGATCATGAATCGGATACGAGCTACTCGTCGGATTTTCAATTCCGATATCGTTGCGGTCATAGCTTCCCTGGAAGAAATAGTCCGTCTTTCCAGAAACTCCTCCATACGAGAAGTTTGGTCGTACCGTGTCGTAGCTTCCGCCATACACCGAAGCGACCCCGCCGTCTAAGTCAGTACCCTGTTTGGTTTGAATATCGAAAATCCCCCCCGTGGTGACGCCGTATTGGGCGGGTAAAGTTCCATCCAATAACGACACACTACTAATAAAACGGGTGTCAAATTTCTGCCCGAACGTTGAATTCACAATACCGAGAGGAATTCGCACTCCGTTGATCAGGTACGAGGTATTGGTGTCTTCTCCGCGAATATGCCAAGTGCCGTAGGCATCCTGACTGACACCGGGAGTTCGTTCGACCAATTGGTCAAAAGTTGTGTCCGCACCCTGAGGCATCGTTTGAATCTGGGCGCTGTCGATTGTGTAAACTCGTACGCCTAGATCTGGATCAATCGTCGCTGGTCCGACCTCAGACGTCGCCGTGACGACAACGGGGGCCAACGTAATCGGGGCTGAACCTGTTGGTGCGCTCGGAGGAACATGGGACGGAGCTTGTACCGCAGGATTTGCGACTGAATTCGTTCCGTTGTTTGTAGAAGGAGCGACTTGCCCTGCCGAAGAAGAAGGAATTTGCGAATAACAGTTCAAGACCCCAAAATCAAGCCATACGAACACTCCCAAAAAATACAGTTTATAAGTATGTTGCCGATTTAAAGTCATAGTTTTCAAAGACTGGTTCAAAAGTGAAATTCGTGGCGGTCCATCAGTAATTAGCGACTCGACTATCTGTTAACGGGAGTGAACCAACACACACCGAAAACCATAGCCCTTAAAAAGGGTATTGGGCGGATAGGAGATGCGATACGAGACGGCCAAACAATCGGGAACGTCATCAAACCATGCACCACCTCGCAACACCTTGAATTTTTTTCCTCCTCCATCATTCAAATGATACCTTGCCACCAAGGCTGGATCATTCATTGAATTCCGATACCAGTCCAGGCACCATTCCCGGACATCCCCTCGAGTATCGTACAATCCAAAGTTATTTGCTCCTCTAGAACCCACGGGCTCAGTATGGCCCCGCATATGCATACCTATACTCGTCACCGCATCGTTTAAAGTCGCATCGCCGACTAAAATGCTCCACTGGTCATCGCTCGGTAAGGTATAGGTACTGCCCTTTGGAAGAGTGCCGGCCGCCTTTTCAATAGCGTTAAGTTTGCTGCAAAACGCCATCGCGTCATTCCAACTCACCGTCTCTACGGGATACCGAGATCCGTTAAATTCACTGGGATTTTCTCCCATCACTTTCTGATACTCCTCCTGCGTTACGTCATATACTCCGGCCCAGCCGTTCATGGGCTGAATCCAATTCAACTTCATTCCGATGCTGTTCACAAAAGTGGCTCCCTTCCTGGGAGGCTTTCCTGCGCCCTGATAATTCTGGATGAGCCCGGCTCCATCCGTCGTGGGTACCGCCTCCGGAGCAAATTCGAGGTTCATCGGAGCCGGGTATTTCTTCACAACAAGGACATCACGTTCCTGATCAGGACAACCCGGACATTTGAAGGTGAAGGTGTGGTTGCCCACAGGCATTTCGAGGCTCAACGGAGATTTGCCCAGACTTCTTCCCTTCTCCCAAACTTCCACACCTGCGGGCGTCGTCGTGACCGTGACCTGTCCTTGCGCAAATTCCCAGAAGATCGGCACTTGAGCATTCCGAGCAACTTGCACCTCCTGTTGCTGATCCAGCCAGCCCCCAAGATGGAGCGTCAGCCGGTAGGTTCCGGCGGGCAGCCCCTCTACTATCGCTGGCGTCTTCCCCTTCTTACGAACTCCCACTTTATCACACACCAAGGAGTACACCGCCCCCTCCGGGGTCGTGCTGAGTTCCACACTTCCTTCATCGGCTTCGGCTCCTGAAAGTCCGTTCGATGCGGCAGCTAACCACAAAAGGATTAGTCCCAATCCAAAAACCGCACTCAAAGACGCTCGCCCTCTCACGTTCACTCTCATGCCACTTCGCCGTGAAACCGCACTTAACGCGCCCCGGCCAACTTGAATCGGTTTTTGGGAAATCGGTTCAGCAGAAAAAACCCTGACCGGGAAAACTAAAGATTGTAATGACAGAATACTCATCGTGGTTTCACAACCTTTATTCATGCTCAAGCCGCCCTAGATCTCTTTCCATTGTTTTAGTTTTCTCGATGCTTCATTTTCGCACTCAGTGTGCATCCCAGCTTGCCTATTGGTCTAGAAACCCGCACTGAAACACCTCATCAAATCCCTGAGCCGCTATCGCCAATTTCACTCCCATAACCGCCAAGTCTCTCTCAAGTCATATTTTGCTCTGTTATGAATTCCTTGCTTTTCCGGCGAGACTCTTGGCTCTGATGACGCCTCTGCGGGGTCTCGGATGAGACGTAAGATTCCCACTGTGCGTTTTTGAAATCACTTTAGTAGGTATCAGACAGCGAACTGCGTTTTCTCGTGATCTAGTTGAATTTTTCTAGGAACTTTGCAGCTTTTGCTCGATCCTTATCATTGAAGAGGTCGTATGTTTTGATATCCGTAGAGCAAGCAGTATAGATTTCGTTTTTCAATGTCTCAGCAAAATCATTTTGGACTGCGGCCTTTCGTCCACTCATACTTCGTGTCCATAGTTCATTTTGGTTCAAAATAGCGGTAAAAGCCTTAGCCGCTTCCCGCGGAGTCAATTTTCCTATCGCTTCTAAGGCCTTGGTCTTGACGGTCCACTTAGGATGTTTCATCGCATAAACCAAAATTTCAGGCTTATCTTCCTTGAGGGCTAGCGCTATACCTTCGCCTGCCTTGTCAATACTAATATCGGTCACCATTTGCCGAAGATCTGCGTCGGTTGGCTGATCAGCCATTCCTAAACGTAGCGTCACCATCCAAATCACGCCGATTTTAAATAAGTAATGTTTCATTTGAATCATAAAAATTTAATTTCCAAGTCCTGTTTCTGAAGGGTCAGCTGAATTATCTATCCATTGTCCACCTTGAAATGTGAGGCTCTCTACAAATTTCCATTTATATGGATCCGATATTACATACCATCCGCTTCCGATCTCAAGGCGAACAAATTCCTCCATTAGGTATGATTGTTTTAGAGTGTAATTTGATGCCCCTCCCGCATCCGGCATGAACAGACTTGGCGCGTCCGATGAGCTTAGCTCTCCCACGTCATGCAAGAGGCCAGCTTTAGTACTGGCTTGATATGGATTATCGTCTTCCGGGTTATCGGGATCCGAATTGTAAAAATCATCATTTCCAACAGGCAAAGTTGGTAATGAAACGGCAGTTCCGTTAGGAACCGATTGGCTATATATAGTTCCATAGTCAACAACAAAATCCGCCCGTGGAATCGAATTAGGATTACTGATAACAAAGGAATAGGCCCTCGACATATCCCATTTGCGAGTCGCCCCGGTGCCCAAATCCAGACTTCCGCCATAACCAACAGAAGTTGTGTTAGTTCCCGTTCCCGGTACTGCGGGTGGAACTACATTCACACCTGTCAGATTCGGTATATCCTGAGTAGTATCAGTTATCGAACTCGCACCTGAGTTGATTTTGAATACAAAACGCCAATTGGAGGTGGACTCCACTTCCGTTCCTTGTGTGTGTGCGCCACCTATCGTTGCCATGGCCTCCCGAATGACGCTTATTGTGCCTACTTGATTCTTCGCTGTGTCGGGATCGGCCCATATAATCCACACATTAATTAGGGCCACTACCGTGCCATTAGTCGTTTCAAGCTTAACGATGAACTTGCCCGGCGTATCGCGTTTCACCTCCCATTTATTTGCACTTCCGGAAACTGCCTGTCCCACTGAGGTGTCCCATTTAAAAAATGTGCTGAAATTTGAGGACGTAATCCTCGGAATGTTCGCTTTTAAAACGACGAAACTGCTGGCTTGCTTAGGCGAAACGTAGTGCTTCTGGCCTGAAGGGCCCTCGGTGCTGGGAACCAGATCGCCGGTTGTTGACATAGGGCCTGATTGTCCAGCATCGGGCTCTATGTCAACAGGGAGCAGCAGCAGGCTTTGAGCTGGTCCGCTATAACCAGCGTTGCCGTTAGGGGTACCGCTCTTAGCAGAAGTTGGAAGCGGCGAACCTCCTGTATTCGCTGGACCTGGAAAGGGCCCGGGCCCGATCTTCCCGACATAGACGATGTTACTTGGGATGGCACTTGGATCATTACTTGAAGTACCGACGAAAGCCGCAGGTATGGTTGAAGGATCTGTGGGAGTATCTAGCGACACCTCAAGCATCGCCTCATTTTGCTCGTAATTGGTCGTATTTTGATCCGTGCCCTGGACATATTTTGGGGTAAATAACAACGTTGTACCTGCTGCAAATGACCCGGA
>FSXO01000421.1_pt1 | contig 8756 bp, 4 predicted proteins | sample 1638291 | NCBI WGS metagenome assembly FSXO01 (sample SAMEA3914788, study PRJEB12502) | metagenome | biome: forest; material: soil | place: Canada | collected 2011-07-03 | depth 0.1 m
CCTAAAACATGAGGAAGAGGACCAACATTGCGATAGACAGTACCTCTTTCAAAATTAAGCGTGAGACTGTTGCGGTAAAATTGCAGGTCGTCGACACAGAACGAGCTATATATATTGGCAATGGCACCGTTCTTGAAACGGATACCGAGTTGAGCATTGTCGGGCGTGGGGCGTCCCGTTCGGATGCGGGAATGCAGAGTTTGAACGGATTGCGGTTCACCGAATAACCGGACGAGATCGTTGATCAGATAAATGCCGATACGAAAAACAGGAGCAAGCGGACATTGCTTGGGGCTATCATACCAGCTTCCATCGGCCTTCTCGCGATAGCCAACCCACGCAGCGGCCCGCGCCCCCACGGGGCGTCCCAATCGAAACTCTTTGCGCCAACACGCAATCTGTTTCAAATCGGGAGATAAAAGTGGCGCAGGGCAATTGAGATGGATAATGCGCTTGCGCCGCCGCGCCTCTTGGAGCACATCAAGGGCTGCCAGGGGATCGAGTTCGAAGGGCTTTGTCGTCATCACATCCTTGCCAGCGCGGATAATCCGGCGCAGCAAGTTCGCCCGCCCACCCGGTCCCGTGAACAGACCAACGGCCGGAATCCGGGGATTCGCCAAGAGATCATCAAGATCGGTATAGATCTTGCAATTCAGACGCTTGCCTATTGCTTCCGCCTTGGATTTATCTACATCACAGACGGCGGCTATCTGAAAATAATTTCGGTTCGCGTTCTCAAGAAGTCGATCGACGATCTGGCCTCCGAAATTAAGACCAATAATAGCAATGGGAATGCGCTTCATAGCAAAGTCAGCTTGGTGGCTGCTTATTTGAGGGTTGCCTTGAACAACGCGATTTCCTTTGGGTCGTATGGCGAAAGATCGGGTCGAAAAAGATCGTGTTGCCATACCGCGGGATCGGGCTGACCGGGACGATGGCCCCAATTAAGATGCGTTTGCGTCTTGCCATTGACCAAGCCCCAATTCATCGCGCCGATCCCTTCGCGGCGGAGGATCGGCAGGCACTCCGCCACGGTGGAACCTTTATCGCGGTTTAGCCATTCCGTGCAGATCGCTGGCCGTTCCTGGCGCTTGATCTCCCGGATGTGGTTTTCCAGGCCATCCGGCGTAAAATAATCGTGGAAGGTGACGACATCGCTATGCCGATAGATGATGTCGTTCAATTGCGCATTGTCGTTCCACTGGCCAACGGTCAGCGGCTGCGAGGGGTTGATTTCCCGCGCCCACTGACAGACCTTTTCCACGAGGGGAATGGCAACTTCACCCCCCTCGCCGCTATTGGTCGGCTCATTGTAAAGGTCCCACACCCAGAGGCGCGCATCGTCCTTGAAGGATTCGATGACGTCCTTCACATATCTTTCGAGCCGCGGCCAGGTTTGCGGATCTCGCACCATGCTGCGACCGGGCGAAGGCGTCCACCCGTTCGCATACCAGCCCGGGACCAAGTCCGGTTGCTTGCCAAATACCGGATCGACGATAGGGCCAAACGCGCAATCATCAAAAAAGCAAGGCATCACCCCAATTCCGCGTAGATGACAGATTTCCAGGAACTTTTCCAACCGTTGCCTGAAGGCTTCCGGTTCGTGCTCCCAAACCACGAAAGGGAGCACCACGCGGAGTGAGTTGAACCCGACACTTTGCGCCAAAACCAGTTCACGGTCCATCAAGGCTGGATCGAAGCAGTAGTCCATCCACATCTCGGTATAACTGATGGCATTGGCCGGGAGGTAATTGAAACCGCAGGGCCACGGCTGGCGGTTGTACCATTCCCAGGCCTTCTCCTTGGGCCATCGGGGAAAATTTCCGGCCGGAGGAATGCTAGCGATAGATTGGGTCATAAGTGGGGACGATTATAATTTGAAAACATGTCTTTGTAGCCGGACCTCATGGGAGCGACGTCTCTAACGGCACCTGGGCCTGGACGACCAAATCGCCAGGGTTATTCACCTCCGCGCCGAAGCCACTTCCGCTAGAACCGCTCATGACTTTTACCAGAAGAGTGTTCAAACCCTTTTGCAGATGGAGAACGGCCGGTGTCTTGTCGCCCGCATTGAACTGGGCCCCGTCGGCCTCGGAAAGGACCTCCGGGCGCTCACTGCGAACGTTTTTCCCGTTGAGGTAGACGTTGGCCCACCAGTCGCACGCCAGACGCATGCGAACGTCCCGCTCCGTGGGACTGGTGATGTGCGTGACGGCGTAGAATACCCCTCTGTCCTTGGACTTGTTGGCGACCTCGAAGTCCACGCCATTCTCGAAGTTCTTCTGGTTCATGACAGTGTCGGAATGTTGCCACAAGATGTCCTTCCCCTCGTCTCCAGGATAGGTCGCCGAAAAATTCTGGGCACTTTCGGGCGGAAAAGGCGTGGCCATGACGGTCTTCACCAAGTCACCGGAGGTGTAGGCCTTATTGGCAGGGAATGGTCCGATCGTCATCCAGTCCTTGGCGGGAAGCGGCTCCATAACCGGCACCAGACTCACTCCACAGAGCGCATAAGCTTGGTCGCTGGAAAGCTTCACCACCTCCGATTCCGTGGAAAGCGCTATTTTGTCAAAGTGCGCGCGAGAAATACCGTCGGATGCCGGAGTCACATCTTGTGTGGAGAATTCCTTGCCCGCAAAACTGATATTAATTTTTCCAGGCTTGTCTTGCGCATAATTCACGGAGAGCTCATAGAGCCCGGGGCCTGAGGTTTTGAGCGGAATGCTGTGTTCTCCGGACAACTCCAGCGCGCGGCTTCGCGATTTTGGCAAGATGACGAAGTTTGCCTTCTCAGATGCAGGCAGCGTTTTGGACAGAGCCTCGGCGTCCAGCCCGGGTTCGGACGGAATCATCCCACAGCCCAATTGAAGCAAGGGCCAGACATCGCCATTCCCATCGCGCACAAAGAACCGGCTGACGCCGTTGACCTTGACGTCGATTGCGGTCGGGGCGTGGACATGGACGGGAAGAGGACCATCGCCGGTGAGTTCGATAAACCGTCCATTATGGGAAGGGGCGACCGACCATTCCTGCGGCAGGCGCGGAATTTGGATCGAGACCGTCGTTCCCGCATCCTTGGCAAGTGAACCCTCGACCCCATTGATCACTGAAGTTGTGGCGCTGAGACGGGCGCAGGAAACGGTGGCTCCACCCGGACCACGCACGATCAATTTCGAGCCATCATTGATGACGTGCACATCTTGATCGGCCCTCAGCAGATTCGTGGAGCGGTAATCCAGGCTTGTTCCACTAGCCATCGCATAACCACGGATCGTATCGGGGGCATTTGCTTCGCGCAGGGAAACGGTAGCTGCCACCGCGTCGGTGCTTAAATCTCCGGAGGTCTTCACTCCGTCCACCGCACCGCCAACGATGTCTTCGCCTTTGGCCGAGCGAATCGTTGCCGTTTGGCCGCCTCCGTCGTCATTCAGCTTGAGCTGGCGCTCATCGGAAGTGTCCGAAGCAGCCATGACGCAAAGGTATTTGGCCTCTTTCGCCTTCATTTGCGCGTCCAGAAATGGAAGCCCAGAGGCCTTCGACGTGGAAACAGTCAAATTCAGAGGTGCATGCCCGAGGAACAGCCCGTCCAGATGACCCTTCGGATCAGTCGCAACTCCCCAAGGCTCGCTCCCCTGCTGGAATGACTTCGCGTCCATGACGACGAAGTCGCCGCCGTTGGCCGGGATGTCGAACCCCGGCTGCCACTGGGGATCTTTGGTAAATACCGCCAAGGCGATCTCGCTACCGGTGTCGCCCGTAAGATCGACGCGCAGTTCGCCATCGGGCAGCGTGATCTTAGGATCGCCTTTGGTACCCTGTTGCGCCAGCGGGAGCCAGCTCCAGCCCTGATCGAAATTACCCAATCCAAAGCGGGTGTTGGAGGAAACGGGCTTGCCATTGATGGCCACGCCCGTGTCGGCCCACTTCGTCGGATAAGGCAGCCCGCGAATCAGCAGCCATCCGTGATAGGTGCCCGCATCGACATGAGGCGCGACGAAAGATCCCTTTTGCCCCTTGAGTACACTATAGACGAAGTCTCCGCCGTAACGTTCGTCGATCCAGAACGCACGTCCTGAAGTCGAGATGTTATTATTAAGTGCGGTGTGGGCGAGCCAATCATAGGGATGCTCGCTTTCATCCTTGCGATCGTCATCTGCGGTAATGACGAACGGGCCGGTAGCGCCACGCACAAAGAGGGAAATGCGCCCTGCCTGGTCAACGGGATTGTAAGGCTCCCAGTTGGGATTCGAAAAGCCGCCGGCCAGATTGCGGCTGTAGGCCATCTGTAAATCTATATCTGTGATATCCGCATAATCTGACAAGTCCGCGGATCTGACGAACGACTCCGCCGATCCTTCTCCCGGCGGCTGTCCTTTGCCGTCAATTAAGACCAAATTGTGATCTTCGGAATTGTAACAACTAGCGCCGGGACCAACGATGTAATCCACTCCGCGATCAGCCAGGGTAATCGAGCCATGGTCCGCGTGCGTATGGCCGGGATGATATGCATTGTTGGAATTGATGGTGAAATGGGCGTCGCGCCAACCCCAGCCACTGCGGGAAATAACGCGGCCGATGGTGGAAAACCAGTGGCTGGTCGGGAGTTGGTTCGGCAGGATATCGGTCGGCAACGTTTTATCCCACTCCCAGAACGGGGTGGTGCGCAGCCGGGAGAGATCCGCAGGATTCTCGGGACTTTTCGGAATGCCGTTAAGCAGGGCAATGATCGCGGTATCCGGATTGTTGAAACCAGTGGGCAACATCCATCCCCTCCCATTCATGTAAACCCAGTCGGCCAAGCCGCCGAACTCGCTCGACATGAGCGCTGTGAAACCCGTGGCCTGATAGACGCCGCCGGACTTGTCGATGGCCTGCGATTGGCCGCCCCAAGGCAACATTTCATAGGTAAACCAGAGAGGCGCCTTGGACAGATTGGAGGAATGAATCAAGTCCACTCCCCTCTCCCGCATGGCAATCGCATAGAAGGGTACGAAATGAGTGCCATAGTTCATCGGGTACTGCGTGCCCTCAAACATCGCCCCATCGACGGAGATGCCATCTTCGAGAAAGGAACGCATAATCTTGAGAAGATCGTGATGGAGTTGGGGGTCATAAGCGGGCGTGCCTTCAATCTCCATGTTCGTGAAGTCGGCACAGGCAGCCGCGATGGGGCTCCAGTTGGACGTGCTTCTTCCGCTCGGATGGGGACCGTTCAGCCACCACGCGCTTTTGACGTTGGCGGGCAGCGTGGCTACGCTCTGGGCAAAAGCCTGGTCTATCTTGTGATGCTCATCCGCGCTCAAAAGCGGGTAAAGAATGTCGTATGAGATCGAAAATTCAGGAGGCAGGCCCCATCCTGCGGTATTTGGGTCATTTGCTCCATTGGCGAACCATGTCCGGAAAATCTCCAGGGCTTTATCGGCATCGGGTTTTTCGCCAGTCACGGCCCAGACAAAGGAGGCCAGCAGGCACGCACCCTGCATGCGGCCTTGCATGCGGAAGTCCAGAGACACTCCTTGCGGCAACGCCTTCCAGGCCGTGTAAAATTGGTCGCGTGCGGCTTTCATCGAATTGAGGATCGCTTTCCCATCCTCGGTCTGCGCCCGGGCCCGGATGGCGGGAAGTTGGTCCTTGGTGAAGAGCAGGCGTGGATGAACTCCGGCGGGGAGCACTTTTTCACCCGAATCGGCAAGGGCAAGCTGCGCGTGCATGACAATAAGAAGGACAGCGGCGCACAAGAGATTCCTGGCGAAAACCAGTGAGGTGCGAGTTTGAGGCGTAGGTAGAAGGAGCATAGCGAGATACTTCTTATGCTAGTTTGATGGCAAACTAATCAGCAGTAAGGGTGAGTTCGGATGGTTCTGTGGTAAGAGGAATCTGGGGTATCGTCAGGAGGCCGGCACCGCCGGGCTGAGTATTGCCGGAAGCGACTGCCTCGCCATTCCGGGTCAATTTCCAGGCGTAACTATGGCCCGGTTGAACATGGAATTGTTGCAGCCGCCGTAGGGTGACGTCAGCTGTGGCCGTTTGCGGCAGCGGGCCCGGAAGTGTGCCCTGCGACGGCTGACTGTTGAGGGGGCCAACAGCCATCGTATCTTGGCCGCGGGGCGGTCCAATCGGAGACGTGGTCGCGGGATGGGCGATCCAGAGCTGCAGTCGAAAATCCGATGTCGTGTCCACCTCACTTTTCCAGCGGAACCAAGCATTGAGTTGTCCCGACCCCGTATAGGTAACAACTGTATTCAACCACGGCGAAACGTCGTCGCATGAGGCATGGGTAAAAACCGGGTAGGCTTCATTTTTTCGGATCTCCATCCAGGGGAAGGCGTCGACCACGGCACAGGCGGGATACTTATCGATGGCCAAGCCGAATCCGGAGTGGCCAAAGGGCCCCCAACCGAGAATGAGCGGTAAATGGCCCGCCACGGCTGCGGTGACAAGAGCGGGCTGGGTGGCCGACCAGTTATCCACCTGTGAGGAACAATCGACAATCACTGGTGGATCGGGGAGACCTTCTCCCGACGCGCGCCTGACCCAGGCATCGCGATCGGCGGAGGACGCATCAAAAGCCGGCGAAGGGGCGAATCCGCCAAAGCTGTAATTGGCATAGCCAGTGCCCGCCGGAACGATCACGCGTAAGGCGGCAAAGATATCGCCGTGATGCATGCCGATTCCGAGCGAGCCGCAGCCACCCATGGAAACACCGGTGAGGTAGATGCGATTCCGGTCGATTTTGCGCTGCTCGACCACCCACTCGATCGTGTCGAGAACGCGTCGCTCAGTGGCTGGGGCGGAATGAATGTTTTTCTTGCTGTTTGAGAATGCCTCCGACCAGCCCCACCACTCCCCATTCGTCGAATTGAGGAAAAGGGTATAGGCATCATCCGGCGGACGGGTCATGGCCGTCGCGGTATCGTCATGCGGTTGGAATTGTCGCCCGAGGCAGTCCAAACCGAGATAATCGAAGGCTGTGCTGTTGGCTGAATGAAGAACGACCAGCAGCGGCGCGTTATCGTGCGGCACCTTGGGCGAGACAAGGTAGAAACTGTTGTGGTTTTGTTGCCTCGAGCCGGTTTCTTGTTCTGAGGGGCAAGCCCATTCCGCCGGTGCATCGGGGTAAGCCCACCCTGCACGCGGCCCGTGCCAATAGCGCTCGATCTGGCGGCCATCGCTGGATTGCGTTACCGGATTTTTGGTGTCCAGCACGGGTGGCCAATCATCGGCAAGGCTAGCAACTGGCAGGAGAACACCCGCCGCCGTCAGCAACGTCCACCATCTCCGTCTTTTTTGGAATGGTCTCATGACTGCGGCCCCCCCGGCGCAATTGCCAAGCCCACTCTCTCCCGAGCCAGTGTAAAGCCACTCATCTCCGGAACTGCCTCCGCCTGAGGCTCAGATGCGCGTGCTATTTTTGAGGCTCTCCCGGTCAAATCACGGAAAAGGAAGAGAGGAACCAATCCTAGGCATGTAAGCAGGAAAGCTGCTACAAAGGCGTAATCATAATGCCCGCCCGTTTTTTCAATAAGCACGCCGCCACCTATGCCAAGGCAGCCGTTATAGAATCCCCGAAGACATGAGTTGGTAGAAGTGACAGATCCTATCTCGGACGGATGGGATTGGCGATAGACCATAATATCCGCCGCACCATACATTGAGGCGTAGACAGCAACCAGGCTCGCCGTGATCAGAAGATCGAAGGGGCGGCTTATATGAAGAAGAAACCAAAGAGCCGTTCCGGCCAGCAGGCAATAGCATGGAAGTATTTTATAGGGGCTTACCCGGTCGATCATCCATCCAATGGGGAAGGAAAGCGCCACCGAAACGAGAATGCTCCAGGAGGTAGTCAAACCAATATCCGTGCGGCTCATGTGAAGGACATTTTTGGCGTAAAGCCAAATCCAGCCCCAATAAACCATCTGGAACGTCTGAAAAAGAGCAACGGCCACCATTAAGAGAACCGTGCGGGGGTGCTTCCAGGCCACTTTCATCGCAGACCATGGCCGGAACTTTTCTTTCGTGGGAATCGGAACAGGCGGCTCCTTGATCCAGAATCCGGCAACAAGGGTAACCACCGCCACAATGATGGCACCGAGGATATAGGGCATCGTCTCCGAGCGATCAGCCAGGCCCATGCCAAACCGTAGCCCCATAAAATTGACCAGCCCCATGATGATGGCACCGGGAGCAGCCGTGCGGGCCAGAAGACGACGGGGCATGCAATCAATATTCAGCAGCGGAATAACGGCTGCTTTGATATCCGTAAAAAACATCTGCAGAAGAGTCAGGAGGATGAGCAGCCAAATTGCATGGACAAAGGAGAAGAAGGTTACAGCAAAAATAATGACGGGCGACGCCAAGAATAGATAAGGAATGCGCCGCCCGAAGCGCGAGACCGTATGGTCACTCTTCCAGGCAAAATACATAACGGCATAGCTGTAGACCCATCCATTGATACCGCTGAGCAGCCCCAGCGTTTCAATACTCACGCCCATGTAATTAAGGCGAAGCTGCATAAGTGGGCCGAGCACGGTAAAGCAAACAGACCACCCAACATTCAACAGGAGAATCAGGCCCAGATTGCGCCACATCAGCCTCCGGTCTCCATAGTAGGAGGCTAGCTCGGGCGTAATGCTCTCCGCGCCCGAAGCGGAGGCGGGCGTAGCCGGAATCGTCATGGAAAGTTAAACCTCCTATTTTAGGCAAGGTTTCTGAAAAACGCTCAAATTCTAACTTTTATTCTATATAACAAACAGAGC
>FSXO01000322.1_pt1 | contig 8668 bp, 7 predicted proteins | sample 1638291 | NCBI WGS metagenome assembly FSXO01 (sample SAMEA3914788, study PRJEB12502) | metagenome | biome: forest; material: soil | place: Canada | collected 2011-07-03 | depth 0.1 m
GCCACCCTTCGCAGCAATGGAAGCGAGTTGGGCCTGTTTCTTTGCCGTGAACGTCTTTCCGCCTAATGCGCCAGCCTCGGCGCGAATTTTACTCAACTCCTCGGATGGCTTGCTCATCGACATGAGATTGCCATCGCGGCTCGGGGCCGCAAGCCTCCGCCGTCGCGATGAAGAACGCCAAGTGCGCCGCGAGGAACGCGAGCGGGATTTCATCAGGTCAGCCAGCGGACACGCCTAGAAAGCAAAATCGGAGCGCGGGATAAGCGCGCTCCGATAAGCTTCGGTATGGTATGTAGAGTCCAAAAAAGGGGGAACATCAATTGAGATAACTGGCCGCGAGTCCCCACAGATCCCGATTGAGGTTGAGTTGAGCGTCCAGGCCTGTCAGGCCACGAACGCGGGCGGCGCGGCGATTGTCCTGACGAGCCTTGAAACGGTCAGGCCGCGAGCCTCGCATCATGCGCTCCTGAACGACGTTGAAGGTTTGCCAGAGGGACGGGCCTTGATCCTCGACGCGCTTCGGCTCGAGCAGGAAGGCGGGACGGACCGGAGCCTCCTCGGCGGAGTCATAGCGCAGGGCCAAGGCGCGAGACGCGAACTCCGTGCGCTCGGCTTCGGATAGCGTCCGCTGCCGGAAGCTATCGATCCGGTTGCCGATGGCATCGGAGTTGTGGGCGATCTTTTGGGAGGCGTCGACGACCTGCTCCACAGTGCGGCGGGTATGCCGGATCGAGATCGCGCCAAAAGAAGCCTCGGAAACGACCAAGCCGTTACTGCAAACGAGACGGAAGACCCCGGCGAAGAGACGGAACGCGCATCCGCCGTCGTGCGAGTTCATGAGGACGAGTTCGAGACGGCTATCGTGAAGGACGGCGCGGCCGAGTTCCTCGCGGCGGTGGAACCGGATCAGGTGCTTCTGAAAACCGGAACGCTCCTCCGCGCGGGCGCGCTGCTCCTGGGCGACGACGGGAGCCCAGCCGGAATCACGTAAGGCATCGACGACGGTGTCAGTGGGGAAGAAGGCGTAACGGCTACTGGTGCCGGAAAACGCCTTGTCGGCATACGCCGAAGGCACGTCTTGGACAAGCTGCTCGCGGGAGAGCTCGGCGGTGGTGCCTTCGCGCATGAAGTAGGTGCTTCGGTTGGTGCTGGTCATGGATCAAGTGGCCTGTGATTACGTCCGGCCTGGACGTTTGAGTTTTACTGTCGGACAAGCGTCGGCTTGTCCTTCTATATACATACCATACCGAAGCAAAAAGACAAGGGCTTTCTGCCGAAAATTTCGTACTTTTCAGAGGTAAAACAGAGAACAAGGTCCGAAACCCGCGACGCAAACGACCGCCGAAAAGCCTAGCCGCCGCAGGCGACCGGATACCTTTCTCTCTCCTTAACCTTCCCTTCAACCAACCCTGCGGCGCCAGCGAGCGGCCCCCCAAGAACCCTTGGGGCCGCGAGCCAGCCGCGACGAAAGAATTCCGCCCAAGCCGGGGACGTGCCAGGCATCCTGGCGCGGCCTTGGCTCAGTCAGGGAAAGGGGCGTTACGGGGAAAACCGGAGGTTTACCCCGTTCGAATGGGGAGCCGCGTAGCAGCAGCTAGCGGCGCGGGGAAAGGCCTTTCCCCGAGATAAGCCAACCAACCCAATCAACGGATGTTCTGCTTGAAACTGCGAAGCAGCTGCAAAGACTTGGCCGGATTAATCACGAACTCTTCACTGGTCAAAGGTTCGTCCACGAAGTTGGAATGCCCTACAACCTGTTCATCCGACTCGTCACCTAGTTTCTTAAAACGCATCGACCACTCGGCAAAATCGCGGTTAAGACTGCGCTCCTGCAAGAGAACAATCACTCCACGATGACGCGGATCGAGCTTAATCCTCGTCATGCAAGCAATCACTGATTCCTTGGGACCTTCCAAGAACTGCATAAAATGGCCGCCCTTATAGAGGAGGAGACCCGTGATGCCGCTGGCCTCGTTGTTACCCCGACTCTTGTTCAACAGCTCCTCCAACTCCTCGTTGGAGAATGGATTTACGGCTGAGCTGACGTAGACCAACTGAAAAATCCCGTCTTCTGGAGTCGTTACACCGTTCGGGGTCATACTTGATAGTATCGTTGCTTTGACTGGAAATAAAGCCGACATGCCGCTGGAACCTTAACCGGCTTATGCCTTTAATTCGTAATGGGAGCTTCCGTTTTCTTAGGTTTGGTGAAGTCGGAGGGAGGCAGGTAAACCTTGCGGTAGCGGCGCTCACAATGCTTGATGATCGCCGTATGCTTGGGCAGGGAGCGAAGGACGTGAGGTTTGATCAAATGCTCATCCTGCTCCGTCCAACTGGTATTGCTCTTCCCCGCTGACCGGCCATACGTCCGTTTGCGAATGGTATGCTTGCCAATGGAATCGGCGATAATCTCCGAAGCCAGCTTATCTGCTGCGGTGAAATAGATTTTGTTGCCGAGGTTCAACAGGAAGACATCGGCCTTCTCGCGATTTCCCATGGGCGGAATGTAGGAAGTCGGCGACTGGGTGCTGTTGATCGTGGTGGCGCGAGCGCCGCGAATCTTGTCGACGACATTGTAATCCGAAATGCCGTCCTCGCTGACAAGGACCGTTTCCTGGGCCTCGTCCAAGACGAGGACGATGAGATTCTTTTCTTCCCGCTCCTTGGCGGGCAAATCGTACCTCCGCAAGGCGTGGAGATAGAAGAGAACCTTCAAGAGCAGACTGATGTACTTCTTCTCGGTCTGGTATTTCTGCGGAATCTTGATCGAAACCAAACGCCCCTGATCAAGCTCCTTGATGTCGAAGGTGGGATGACTGGGACAAAAGACCTCGGCAATGTCGGGAGCCGTGTAAGGCTGAAGATAATTGAAGACCGTGGAGCGAATACCGGAGAGCTGTTCGGTCGGCTGCGCCACGAACTCGCGGTAGTAGTCGAGCAGCACCTTGTGCTCCGGTTGGTTCAATTCCTCCAATTCCTTCACCCTTTTCTCCAACTCCGCCATTTCCGTCACGAGATGAAAGCAGTTGTCGATGGTCACGGCCCAATCGAGCGCGTCGAGCAGTCCCATCGCATTCTGGATGGCTACCTGAGCCGCATTCTTGAAAAAGGCCTGCCCACCTTTCTGACCCGCAGCGGTGGCCACATCGACCAGAATCTTGGCGTAGGTCGAGTAGGGGATACTCCGATCCGCGAGAATGTTGAGCGTGTAGGCCGGCTTCCAGTCCACAGGCGCATTATCCGGCCGGACCTCCAACTGCCGAATTTCGGCTTCCTGGCCCAGTTCCTCAGCAATGTCCCAGAGCGGCTCGCTCAAATCTCCCTTCGTGTCCAAGGCAAGAATGCCCATGTCGGGCCTACTCAGTTTTAGGGCATGGATGATCGGCACCACGCCGCTGGCGGTCTTTCCCGACCCGGTCCGGCCATCGATTTCCCAGCCACGGCAAAAGTCAGCCTCGCTCCAGCGGATACCGCCCAGCCGGAGGACAACCTTGGCTTCCGCCTCGGGATTGGGGGCGAAGGTCTGGAAGGCCAGCCATGCGGCGAGGGGAGTGAGCAGGATCGCGCAGGGCATGACGTCCTGAGCAATCGCGTAGATAGCCAAGCTGATATTGGCTAATGCGCCGACAAGAAATGGCCAAGACATAAGCCGAGAATCCCTCCTCCCGTGAAACCGGCGGCAAACAAGGCGCGGTTAAGCGCCTTGTTCGTCCGTCCGACCTTGTGATCCAAGCGTTGCAACAAACTCCGAATCTGCTGATCCAATCGATGACAGGAATCGACCGCAGCCTTGATCGGCTGGGCCAACTCCTGTTCCACCTGCTCCTTCACCTTGAGCGGCTTGGCCCGCAGTTGCTCTTCCACGCTGTGCAACGTGGCGTCCACCGCTCCCAGCAACTTGGCAGTCGTCGCCAGTCGTTCCAAGCGATCATCGAGGACCGCGACGACGGATGCCTTCGCGACATCGAGCGTGGATTTAGTTTCCGCCATCTGCTTCCAGATCCATGCCAATAACGGAAGGACAGGATCGGTGGTAGGAACCTTGATGTCGGCCAACAACGCCTTCAGGTCATCCGGCAATTCTGCCGGTTGTTTGAGTTGATTGGGCGTCATGGCAGGACAAGGCTCCTCGCCTTTTCGAGTTCGGCTTCGATCTTTCCGTAGAACCGCAGGCACCGGCTGCGATCAAGGAGGTGAAGTTTGGACGCCGTCCTTCCTTTGCCGACGGTGAGATTATTTAGCTGGAGCTTGCTCCGCGTGACTTCGCTCAGGCAAGGCACTTCGATTTCGATTGCGCCAAGGGCTTGCAACCGCTTCCGCGTTTGGGATTCGTCGTACATCGTCAGCACTGGCGTATCGCGACAGTTGCGGACGACCAGCCAGCGAACACGGTCGCCGTACTCGTCGAGGAGATCGGCGATCTGGGAAATGGCATCCTTGTCGGCGAGCGCGACAACGATGAAGATCAGCTCGAATTGCAATTCGTCCTGCAAATCGGTCAACCGGCTGTCCTCGATGTAGCGAAGCACCTTTGTTCCTCCTGACGCACGGTTATCGACCAGCACGATGTCAACGAGGTCGAGGGCACTGACCATGATGTCAAGGACCGCGAGCTTGTTGGCATCAACATCGGTATCGATGAATTCCGCTTCCGGGACGAAACGCTGGAACGTGCTGTTGGCGTGGTCGAGATCGAACGTCTTCAGCTTCACTCCTTGCTCAGTGAGGTAGTCGTAAACGAGCGTGGCGATGAAGCTCTTGCCGATTCCGCCCTTGTCCTGGGGAAAGACGATCAGCTTCTTGCTGGTAGTGGTGGTTTGATGGTTCGTCATGATTCCTTGTGATTAGAGTTCATCGCGGGCGGGACGTGATCCGCGTTTGCCGGGTTCACTGGTCAGCGGTGGCCGGCTTTCCTTGGCGGGAGCCGGTTCGGTTTGCTCAGGCAGGGCATCAGCCTCGATTTGCGTGCGCAGACGTTTGGCCTCCTCCACGTACTTCCGGCAAAACTTGCGCACGGTGGCGACAGAGACTTTGATTTTCCGCTCGTTGAGCAGCTCGGCGATCTTCTCGTAGCTAGCGTATTTGGCGCGCAGCAGCAGGATCGAATCCTTGTAGTTTTCCAACACGGCCTGTTGTAAGACGGAGTGATTATACTCCGAAGCGACCTTGGCCAGGTCTGCTTGAATTTCTTGGTTGATCATGGCGCGACCATCTCACAAGCGCCGAGCGTTCGTCGTGGTATTACTGGTAGTTTTGGTAGTGCGGGGAACTCTCCAAACCTGGGCCTCAAAAAGCCAGCAACTGCCGATGTCCAAAGACCGAAGTCCAATGACAGGAAAGTTCCCTCAAGCCTTAACGTCACGGCCTCGAAGCATCGCCAGAGACTGCATGACCAAATCGAACATCAGGAAGCAGCACGTGGATGAACGACGGCGAATGATCAGAAAACGATAACGAATCATTTTTCAGCCACGGATCGGCCGAACCTCGTTCGGGGTGGCGTGTTCTGTTTCCTATTCCCTGAACTTTTTTGCTGCCTGTCTCCAATTTTACCCTGATTCAATCGAGAATGATGACGAAGCATCATGGCTCAACAACAAGGGTGATCATACTGGTAATTTCCGTCCTACCAAAACTACCAAGGATGAAGCGACAACCGCCGAATGGATGTGAGATGGTGCGGCATGGTTCGTTTCGACAAGCCGTGTCTGCATGTGGGTGGCGCGGTCAACTACTTCCGGGTACACATGGCGAAGAGAGACTATCTCTCCCAGCACGGTCAGGAGGAACTGACTTGGGTGGGTGAGGGGGCCAAGCAGCTGGGATTGAGCGGTCAGATACACGAAGAGCAGTTCGCAAGGTTGTGCGAAGGCAAACATCCCGAAACAGGTGAGAAGCTGGGTGTGCGTCAAAAAGGTCCGATCAAAAGAGTCTGTTACTTCGGTCAGATCTCACCGCCGAAAGACGTTTCCATTGCGCATCTGGTCGGTGGCGATGAACGGATTGCCGATTGGTGGAAAGAAGCTGTGACCGAAACGCTGCAGGAGATCGAAGCCGTAACTGCCGCTAGAATTCGAAAAGGCGGGATTGAGAATCAGGATAGATACACGGGGAAAATGGTCGGAGCGATTGTCACCCATGATGCCAGCCGTGCATTGGACCCGCAGCTCCACACTCACGTCTGCATTATGAACATCACGTATGATGACGTGGAACGACAATGGAAGAGCGTGCAGCCGGAGGGCTACTACCAGCACCAAGGCTACTTCCGAGAAGTCTGCTACAACAAATTGGCCGAACGGATGGTGGAGGCGGGCTACGAGATCGAGCGAGCAAGGAAGATCGGATTCCACATCAAAGGCTTTCCTTCTGCGTTGAGGGATCAATTCAGCAAGAGGCGCGAGGAGATCGAACGAGTCGCTGAAGAAACAGGTGATGTCACTCAGGACGGGAAACAGAGAGTCGCCGGAATATCGCGCGCTGAAAAAGTCATCATTGAGCCTCAGGAACTGCGTCGAAGGTGGCGGGAAGCAAGCGGCTCTCATCTTGATGACGTGGGATCAATCATCGGTCATGCCCAAGGTGAACGACGAACTCAGGAACTAATAACAGCGGATCAGGCTATGAATCTGAGCGCATCCCATGTTTTCGAGCGTAACTCGGTCATGAACGAACGTGCCTTGCTGAGGGAAGCTTTGATCTACGGTCGTGGTGACGTCTCTCGGGAGGAATTAAAGAATGAGCTGGAGACTCGAATCAACAGGGGTGACCTCATCCGGGAGGGATCGCAGATCGTCTCACGCGAAGGTCTCGCCATGGAGCAGGAGTATTTGGCTTGGGCGAGTGCGAAGAGACGGGGTGGAGGTGTACTGGGTAATGTTGCCAATCTCGCCCCGGAATTGAGCGAGGAGCAGCGGGAAGCGGTCACCACGATTCTACAGAGCCGCGGATCGGTAATGATTCTCCAAGGGAAGGCGGGCACCGGCAAGACCCGTACGCTGCGGGAAATCGTGAAAGGCATCGAGAGGGGAGGAAACGACGTGTTCGCCTGCGCGCCATCATCCGGCGCAACGGAAGTGCTGCGCAAGGAACTGACTCCAAAGGCTGACACGCTGCAGCAATTGCTGGTCAACCATGACCTCCAGCAACGGATGAAAAACAAAGTCATCATCGTGGATGAGGCCGGACTGATTTCCACAGAACAGATGCGCGACCTCTGTCGCATCGCGAAGGAGCACGACAATCGGTTGCTGCTCATCGGGGATATCGGCCAGCACAACTCCGTTCAAGCCGGCGATGCCCTTCGCGCCCTGCAAACTTACGGAAAGGTTATCACCGCGCGACTATTCAAGATCAGGCGTCAGCGCGATCCCGCCTTTCGCCGGGCCGTGTCACTGCTGGCGGATAAGAAAGCTCGCGAAGCTTTCGAAGAGTTCTCCCGCCTGGGTGCTTTACGCGAAATACGAGACATCAGGCAGCTGATGCAAACCGCGGTCGAGGATTACGTGACCACCATCAAACAGAAGAAATCATGTCTGGTCATTTCACCGGTCTGGTCCGATATCCATCGCTTTACTAGCCAATTACGGCCCGAGCTTAAGGCAGCGGGGCTTCTCGCTGAACAGGACAGGAGCGTTCTTACGTTCCATTCCTATCAATGGACGGAAGCCTCGCGCCGAGATTATCGGCATTACCAAAAAGGCGATGTCATGGCTTTCTATCGCGAATCGGCCGGGTTTCAAAAAGGTGATTTTGTCACCTTTGAGGAAACCTTTGGAAAGGAGATTGTCGTCCGGAATGAGGAAGGACGGAGATTCATAATCGATCCCATCAAAGTGACGGGATTCGATGTTGGGGTATCGCGGTCGCTGCCCGTTACGGTCGGCGAGCGCTTGCTGATCCGATCAAATTCGAAGGAAGACCAACTGGTCAACGGAAGCATTGTGGAGGTTTGTTCAATCGAGGCCGACGGAACAATCTTCCTGGCGGACCGCTGCCGCATTCCACCGTCATTTCGTCAGTTCTCGCACGGATATGCGACTACTTCACATGCTGCCCAAGGCAAAACGGTTGACCGAGGAATTGTCCTGATCACCGGGGAAGGGGCGCAGGCTGCAAATCTTCAGCAGGCTTATGTCAGTCATTCTCGATTCACGGATAGCCACATGACTTACACTACAAATCAGAAAGCAGCCGTCGATCAAATGGTCGCTCCAGCAGTTCGTTCCTTGGGCATTGAAGTGACCGACCAAGGCCAGAATCTGCAACGGAGAGGCGCAACCATGTAAGAAAGGGCGCGTACATGAAAGCGACCTTGGTTACCCCAATTTCATTCCTTTCGAGCATCCGTTGGATATACACTAACTGAAAGCGGTTCGTCTCATTGCTCTCAAGAATTGCCCCGCTTTCTTAAAAAGAGTGGACGCTTTGGGTCGAAGCCGGTGTTTGTCGATGTAAGGCCGGCGGTCACAACATCAGGATGTCGCGGCCGCCTCTTCTTTGAGGCACGCACTAAAATTCACAGCAGGCGATTAACGATCAACAAATTTCCACCCGAAGTTTTCCCCGATTTCGGTGATCGTGCCAACCGATGTGAACGGGAAATGACTGCTAAAGTATAGCGCCTTCCTTTCCGCTGCGTGGCGCGCGAGCCAACGCCGTGAACGCC
>FSXO01000196.1_pt1 | contig 8637 bp, 7 predicted proteins | sample 1638291 | NCBI WGS metagenome assembly FSXO01 (sample SAMEA3914788, study PRJEB12502) | metagenome | biome: forest; material: soil | place: Canada | collected 2011-07-03 | depth 0.1 m
ACCAGGTGAACGTCGTTGCGGGCGCGATCGCCTGCTTCCACGGAGAGATCCAATCCACGCTCGGGGATATGCCGCCGTTATATTCCACAACGATGACGCGTGGCTTGAATTCCGGCAAAACAGCCCAAATATGATAAGTGTCCAAGTCGATATCCAGGGAAAAGAAATCGATCTCCTGCGGGATGTGAAGCTCCTCGAATAACTGCTTGATATTGACCGGGGAGACAAGCGCCTCTTTCAACTTTAAACGACTGCTCATTGACGGCGCTTTCGAAAGCGATTTTCTTATCTGTGAACAAGCGGTGCTGTCGCCCTCAATCCACCACCCATTCCAACCAGCAGCGAGCAGGGCAGTCGTGTTATTTTCGCTCCCGTTTTCAACTCCTATTTCAACAAACGTTTTACTCGTTGTGGAAATTCGACGAAAAATCTCTTCGATCATCCCATCCTCAAAATTTTGAGACCAATATTGCGCGCCGAAGGATAGAAGGCGTTTGGGATCTCTAAACCGTGGATTATTCGTCTTCAGCACTTCGATGCATTGAATTTTCGACACGTAAGCGAGGTTGTTGAGCTGATCGCCCAGGCCGCGAACCTCGCGAATGATGGGAAGGGAGTAATAAATATCCCTGAGGATCGGCAACCGGTTGCAGATGAAGAGAGCGATTTTATCCAAGAAATTCATAGTCTGATCTTCCGGCAGCCTCCTTGGTTTTTTTCGGGAAGGCCGCAGGATTGTGGCCTCCGCCCGCCTTCAGGAAAAGTAAAATGTCGTACCCGCCCTCGATTGAAATCATCGCTGAAAAGCTTTAGAAACGGCACTTGATTTAAGACCCGAAAACCGCAACATGACGCTTCAGAAACAAAGAATACCTATCGCCGGGACTGCGCTCTCGCCGTCTGAATTCATGGTTACGCCGCCGCTCAAAATCATCTCTTCCAAGCCGAGCACCCTGCGGCAGTTCGTGCAGGCCTTCATCAACTATCGGCATTTATTTAGCCTGCTTATTTGGCGAGATATCAATGTACGGTATCGCCAGACCGCCGTCGGCCTGATTTGGGTTGCGCTCCAACCGGCCCTCTTCGCGTTGATTTTTACGCTCATTTTTGGGCATCTCGCCCAGTTGCCTTCGGACGGCGTGCCCTATCTCGTCTTCGCCTTCAGCGGAGCAGTGATCTGGCGTTTCTTTTCCCAAGGTGTTGATCGTTCGACCAGCAGCATCCTTCAAGAAGAGTCCTTGGTGACGAAGGTCTATTTTCCTCGTTGGATTTTGCCGTTGTCGCATGTGGGAAGCGCGTTTCTCGACTTTATCGTGGCCCTCTTTCTTTTGCTGATTCTCGTCGTATTTGAACGAATGAATCCCGGCTGGCACCTGCTGTTGCTGCCCGTTGCCGTAGCGATGGTGTTTCTACTCGCAGCGTTCATCGGGGCTTCCGTCGCGCTACTTTGTTGTAAATTTCGGGATTTCACTTTTCTCGTTTCGTTTGGCTTGCAGGTCCTGCAATTTCTCTCTCCTGTTTTTTATAGCGTGAGTCTATTCGGGCCGCGGCTTGGCATCTTAGCCTATCTCAATCCACTTACCGGACCGTTCGAATTATTTCGGCTCAGCGTTACGGGAAGCAGTCATTTTTCGTGGCCCGGGTTTGGGCTTTCGCTGGCGATGGACCTGATCGTTCTTCTCGTTGCGGCGCGCGTCATTTACAGCCTCGAGGACGAGTTGGTGGATGTAATCTAGCACGCCATGTCCACGGTCATTAAAATCGAGAACCTGGGCAAGCGCTACCGCGTGCGCAACCTGGCGGGGTATATCAACCTGAAGGAGGTGCTTTCCCGTCAATTCGCGCGGCTGACGTCATCCAGCGACAGCCAACCGTCTTACCGCGAACATTGGGCACTGCGGGAAGTCAACGTGGAGATTCATTCCGGGGAATTGATCGGCCTCGTCGGGCTCAATGGCTCGGGCAAAAGCACGCTGCTGAAGCTGCTTTCCGAGGTAACCAAACCGACCACGGGAACGATCGCGCTCTGGGGTCGAATCGGTTCGCTGCTCGAAGTCGGCACCGGCTTCCACCCGGAACTGACCGGCCGGGAAAATATCTACCTCAGCGGTTCGATCCTCGGCATGTCGCGGAAGGACATCACGCGCAAGTTCGATGAGATCGTGGCCTTTTCCGAGATGGAGGCCTATCTCAGCATGCCGGTGAAACGCTACTCCAGCGGCATGTATATGAGGCTGGCTTTCTCTGTTGCCGCCCATCTGGATCCGGATATTCTTTTAATTGATGAAGCCCTCGCGGTCGGCGACCTAAATTTTCGACGCAAGTGCATGGCGAAGATGCGAAGCTTCGTTCAAAGCGGTGCAACCGTGATTTTTGTCAGCCACAACATGGGCCTTTTGGCCGAGACGTGTGATCGCTGCCTCTTCCTGGAAAAAGGCTGGTTGATCGAAGACGGACCGGCAGCAAACATCATCCAGCGTTATCTGCAAAGCGCGAATTCCAGCGCGGATATCGTCTTCCCTCCATCGTCTTCCGCCGATTTTTTCAGTCGCCTGCGAATCAATCGCGGTCAGCCTGCGACGATTGGAAGTCCGTTCGAAATGGAGGTGACGCTGAAGAAATCGCCGGTCGGAGCAAATTTCTTTCTCGGATTTGGTTTTAACAGTGTTGATGGTACTCGAATCCTTTCCTGCGAGGGAAATACCATCTCGGATCCCGCTGGATCGCCGGCCGCCGAGGGAGCAACTTTCCACGGTGTTGTAGCCAGCCTGCCGCTCGCGCCCGGGATTTATCTTCTCGATCTTGTTCTGCGCGATAGCCAGAACCAAGTGGTCGATTTTCGGCCAGCCTGCGCGCAAGTTGAAATCATCTCCGATGAAAAGAATTCCCAGTTCTTTTTGCCTGATGTCGGGGGAGTCCGCATAAACTGCGTCTGGGAAAATTAAGATGTCCAGTGCCACGACACCCGATCCCGATCGTCTTGAGGCAAGGCGGGTGACGCTCGTCTACACGATGTTCAATCATCTCGGCGACTTCGTCGTCATGGCGGGGCTGCTCAAGAAGTATGATTTGCTTAAAGTCGAATTCGAGAGCCTCGCTGTCCATCCGAATTCCCCGCACATTTCCTCCTTCGCCGGCAAAACGGAGGGACGCTTCTTCAACATCTTCAATCTTGCAGTGCTTTTTGGCCTGATTGCCCGACTCCGACGACGTAGCAGCGCAGGCGGAATTATTCTGGGAATACCCATGGCGCCAGGATCCATTCAGGCATTCGTCTTTTTCTGGATGCTGAAAAAACTGGGAGCGATTACACATATCGTCGACTTCAATCTTGTGAATGCCGATGTTATCACACCGCCTCGGGCCCGCTACATTTACAATCGCCATCTGGCCCAGACGGCGGAGATATTCAAACGACCTGAATGGCTTGAAGAAAACAGTATGCCGTTAGGTTTGAGCGCACCAATCACTCGCCTGCAATGGACCGGACTACGCGTCGGTTTTTTCCCCTGGACCGCCAGGGCGCACTTGCCCGAATTCACTTGGCAGAGGGAGAAATGGTCCAAGTTGGCTTCGTTAATCCTAGCCGATAGCAGACTGGACTTGGTTCTCTTTGGGCGCGATCCGCGATTTTCAGAATTTTATGACCAACTCCGCATGGATCTGGCCGAAGAAATGCGACCCCGACTCTTCGCCACGCCGGTATCATCGATAAAAGAGTTTCTCGCGGCTCTCCAAGATCTCGATTACCTGGTGACGCTCAACACCTCTGCTCTTCATTTGGCGCATGCCCTGAAAATACCTCTCGTGGTCATGAGCGGATCATCCCTCGAACTTTGGGTGCCGGAAGGAGATCATATCAGGGTCGTGCGGGACGAAAATGGCGCACTCCCTCCTTCCGACATTTATCGCCACGATTTATTCCAGCCGAGCCTGCAACGAATCGACGTTCGTAACGTCCATGAAGCTTTTCTTGATCTTCGACGCAGTTTCCCGCGTTCTTCCTAGCCCGCCATGTTGCCGCCGCTCTTTCGTATTGCCTGCTTAGCTTCAGCCCTGGCTGCGCTTGTCGGCTTGATCTTCGCGCTGAACCTTGTCGGACAACCTTTAGCCGATCCCACATTGAAGGGAATGCTTAATTTCTATCCTTACACTTTCGCGCGCTTCGAGCCGTTATCTCTCGGCGCCATCGCGGCGTTCTTCCTCGGCATCTTATTGATTCGCCGCGGCAACCCGGGCAAATGGGAAGAAATAACCCGCCTTCTTGGCTCGAAGAGGTTACCCCTAGTCGTCGCGGTGATCGTTCTGATCTTCACTTCGATCGGACGATTCACTATCCACCAGAATTTCGATCTCTGTATCGACGAATACCTCAATGAACTCGAGGGCGAAATTCTTCAACAGCACCACATTGTCGCCGAAGTGCCCCAGCCCTGGATCGCCTACCGAACCGCGCTACAACTTCCGTATCAAATCTATAAAGGAACTGAGACCCAAGGGTACTGGGCCTCAGGCTTCCTACCCGGCTTTGCCTTGCTCGATCACGCGTTCGATCTACTGTATCTCGGCTGGTTTCTCAATCCTTTGCTCGCCGCGCTCAGTCTGGGATTGCTGACAAGCCTGAGCCGCCGCGCATTTCCGGACGAAAACGTCTTATTTGCCAATATCGCCGTCCTGCTTCTGGCCTGTTCGCCCCAATTTCTATTCATGGCCATGGCAAAATTCGCGTGGACGGCACATCTCTTTGGAACGCTGCTATGGATCTGGCTCTTCACTCATCCCAATCGCATGGCCTTCCTGCTCACGCCTATCCTGGGAGTGGTCTTGATCGGACTTCACCAACCGCACGTCCATCTGTTGGTAGCGGCCCCCTTTCTTCTGCGTCTCGTTTATACTTCGCGGTGGCGCGCCCTGATTTGGTTCGGCACTTGGTATCTAGCCGGCGCCTGGGCTTGGTTCCAGGTCTTGGACTTCTTGCGTCCCTCTGTTTTTGGCCAGGGAGGCGAAGCAGCCAATCTCGGATTTCCGGTCGTCCTCTCCATTTTTGTCATGATTTGTCACGGAATTACTCTCCTTGCATGGATGACCCCCCTCCTCGTGCCCCTCGCGATGGTGTCGATATGGAGCTTCCGCCGGCAACCCGCTCTGGTTCAGGACTCCTTGCTGGCGTCCCTCCTCACCGTTCTTTTTTATTTTGGATTTCCGCATCTCCAGGGCCACGGCTGGGGATATCGATACATGCATCCTGTCTACGGATGTCTAGCCCTCGCAGGGAGTGGCGGCGCGCTCATTCTTTATCGAGATTACCGCGCCATTCCCCTGCAAAAAATGGTGCTCTACAGCCTCCTCTTCAGCATTGTCATTCAAGTTCCCTTTCGGATTTATGAAGTCCGAACCATGGTGATTCCCCTGGCCCGCACATGGGAGTTTATCGAGAGTCGCCCAACCGACTATGTCCTCGTGCAGACAGCATCCATTTGGTACGGGTGCGATCTCATCCGCAATGACCCTTGGCTCAAACGAAAGCCCCTCATTTTCAACGACAGTAAGTTGACTCCCAGCCAACGGCAAAAGCTCATCCAAAACGGAAGTATCTCCACCGTCGGACCGCAAGACGTAGCGGCGTTCGGCGGAATCATCGAGAAATAGAGCTACCGTTGAACGACGGGCGAATGCGCTCCCCCTCGGCCCATGAGCCGCTCGACCTCATTCGTGCGCTTCTGGGCTTCGCGTAACTTGGCGAATGCTTTGTCGCAACGCCTGCCTTCAAGGTAGTAAGAAAGACAATGCCGCCCAGCTTTGAATTGGGTGAGACGACGCCTGGCATTCTCGAAACTGCCAATTTGTCACCTTTTGTGACGAAAAACACCTCGAGCAGTAAGCTCAAGAGGGCTCCGGAGGTAGGGCTCGCCTTCCTCCGGATGTTTTCTGGCCTCATTTTGGATGCTATTCAGAGGAAAGACAAGCGTATCTGCCAGAATCGGCGAGTATCGGAAAGGGGCCGTTACTTGACACCTAACTTGACAGCTACCTGTTCGGCTTTCCACGAATTTTGGAGAAGAGTAACAAAGCAGCCAGCATTGGTGGCAAGTGGTTCCATTACCTTTCGAACCGGCGACGCTTCTTATGCGACGATTTCGTGGCGTTGTGTGCCGAGGCTGCTGATGCCGCATTCGAGGATGTCGCCGACAGCGAGGTAGCGGTTCTTGCCCATGCCAACGCCGGGCGGCGTGCCGGTGGCAAGGATGTCGCCGGGCAGAAGCCGCATGTAGCGCGAGAAGTAGGCGAGAATTTCGTGCACGGGGAAGAGCATGTCGCTGGTATTGCCCTGCTGCTCGTACTTGCCGTTGACCTTGGTCCAGACGTCGAGCTTCATCGGGTCGATGCCGGTCGCCACGTACGGGCCGACGGGGCTGTAGGTCGGGCGCGACTTGGCGCGCGAGAGATGCTGCACGTGGGCGGTGTCGACCTGCGTGGCGCGGTCAGAGATGTCGTTCAGGATCGTATAGCCGAAGATGTAATCCTCCGCGTCGGCCGCAGTAATGTCCTGCGCTTCGCGCCCGATTACGATTGCGAGCTCGGTTTCCCAGTCGAGCTTGCAGTCGGGGTTGGGGCCGCGCTGGATCGGGTCGAAGGGGCCGGTGAGCGAGAGAAGTGATTTGAGGAAGAGCTCCGGCTCGGTGGGCGTGGGCACATGCAGTTCGGCTATGTGCTGCTTGTAATTAAAGCCGGTGGCCGCAATCTGGCGCAGGCCGTTGATCGGCGCGAGGTAGGTAACCGCACCCGGGAGCGGCTGGAGGGCGGCGACAGCAACTTTCTTTAGCACGCCGCTGGCAATCACGTCCGGCGTGATGTCGGACACAATGGGGCGCAGGTCGAGATGGACCTCGCCATTGACAAGAACGGGGATGACGGCGTCGCCTTGGCGGACGCGCGCGAACTGACGCATGGAATTGATTGTTTTCATAGCATCTGCTTTGCGGAAGTTATGCCGTGCGACATCATGATTCGCGTTCGGCAGCGCTTGGTTTTTGTTGTCCTGTCAAGGTTTTGACGAAGGCCCACTCTGGCGAGATCAGATTAAGCTGCACTGACTCTAATTTCTAGTCTGAGCCAGCATGGCGTCCACGGGGCCGCTGGCCGCTTTTACGGCGAAACCGGGAGCGACTCGGCTCAGGAGTTTTAGCAGTTTGCTCGCTCCGGGTAGGATTTCAGGCCGGTCCGCCTGAATTCCCTGGATGGCGTGCTGGACCAGTTTCTTAACGTCCATCAGGGGAATGCCTTTCATGTCCGAGGCGTCAAAGGCATCCTGTAGTGGGGTATTCGTGGCCGGAGGAGCCAGCTCAAATACCTTGATCTTCGTATTCTTGAGCTGGACTCGTAGAGATTGCGTGAAGGAATGGATGCCGGCTTTTGCCGCGCAATAGACCGGAGAAATCGGAAAGGGTGTGAAGGCGAGACCCGAGGAAACATTGACGATGGCGGCCTGGGGCTGTGCCCTCAAGTGGGGTAGGAACTGCTTCACCATGCGGATGGTCCCGATGAGATTTGTTTCAATTTCCGAGGTAAGATCCTCCAGATCACGTCCTCTATCTTGAAGGTTGATTTTTCGCATCACACCAGCGTTATTGATCAAAATATTGAGGGTTGGTAATTGCTGGATCATCCGCTCATAGAGGGAAGCAATCGCCTTCGGGTCGCTTACGTCACTCTGGATGGCGTGGAGTCCCGGATGTTCCCCGTTGATCCGGTCCAGCTTGGCTTGGTCTCGCCCCGTGATAATGACCGTGTTGCCGAGGGACTGAAGTTGCAACGCGAGCTCCAGGCCAATGCCGGAAGTGCCGCCTGTGATCAAAATCGCGTGGGTAGAAAGCTTCATGGAATCATATTAATCGCTTCACGCAAAATAAGCGTTGAGCATATCAACATCGGAAATATAGGTGTCCAAGCGAGCAATTTTGTCCCCACGCAAAAGGCACACCGTAGTCAGGTGTTCATCAAGCGTCTTGCCGCCATGCTTACCCGTGTTATGGAGTAAAAGCCCCACCCCCTGATGGCCGTAAACGATATGCTCGAGGCCGACGTTCACCTCGTACTGTTGGAGAATTTCCGCCCGCTTAAGAATGCCGGCTACACCCTGTGCCTCGCCGGACATCAGGCTTTTACCGGGAAGGCTCCAGACCACATCTTCCGTTAGAAGGGATTCTAACAGTGACACGTCGTGAGTTTTCATGCCCATGGCAAGATTCAAAATTAAGTTTTTTTTATCGATTTCGTTCATTTGCCGTTTTCGTTTCTTGGAAGAAATGCCGCGTCCAGGCGTGCCTACGATGCTTTGCTTTCGCCGGGATCGTATTGGGCAATCCCATTGCCGAATGACCAGTTTCCCTTATTGACTTCGACAACGTTGATAAATACGTCCTCACGACGCATCCCGAGACGTTCGTGCAAATCATCGGCTATCGCCTTATAAAAGGACCTCTTCACTTCCATGGTCCTCCCTTCAACAAAGGTCGATTGAAGAAAAACACAGTCCGGCGTTCTTGAAATGCCCAGATAATTTGGATCGTAGATGAAATTTTCCGGGTCGTGTTCGGTGATGACGAGGAACCGATCATTCTTTGGTACCTTCAAGAC
>FSXO01000369.1_pt1 | contig 8605 bp, 7 predicted proteins | sample 1638291 | NCBI WGS metagenome assembly FSXO01 (sample SAMEA3914788, study PRJEB12502) | metagenome | biome: forest; material: soil | place: Canada | collected 2011-07-03 | depth 0.1 m
CCTCTCACCTCGGCCCAAACGTGGATTTTCCCTTTGATACCTTTTTTCGAATATTTGGCTCCATTTTCCAGGAGATTGGAGAAACATTGCGTCAGTAGTGCACTGCTGCCCTTGACTGGAGGGAGCGTGTCCACGGCGATAGAGACAAAATCCGCACTTAGGTTTGGATAAGATCGGATTACCTCACGGATGAGCAAATCCACGTCGACGGCCTGAAACGAAGTATCGGCGTTACTAAGCCGACTGAAGGCCAATACATCTTGGATGAGTTGGTCCATGCGGTGACCTGCGCTGGCGATCCGCCTCAAATAGTCAATACCGTGAGCATCCAAGAGAGGGCTGTAATCTTCTTTCACGGCTTCGGAAAATCCAATCATGGCGCGGAGGGGCGCTCGCATGTCGTGAGAAATGGTGTACGCAAATGATTCAAGTTCGCGGACGGTCTCGCTTAATTTCTCCGTACGCTGCTGCACCAAAGATTCAAGGTGCGCGGCTCGGTCTCCAAGCAGGGTGTTGAGTTGCTCCTTTGCCTCCAACGCCCGCCGCAGTTGGGATAGGGTCCGCCGAAGTTCGAGCTGAGCCATGACCTGACGGGCGAGAAACCTCATGGTGTCGCATTGGTGCTCGTCCAGCGTTCTTGGAGCAAAGTCGAGGACGCAAATGGTACCCAGAGGAAGGCTATCAGAAGTTTCCAGCAATGCGCCGGCATAAAATCGGAGGTGAGGATCACCCTTTACGAGAGGATTGTTCCGTGTCCGATCATCCATCGTAGTGTCAGGGACCACCATGAGGTCCTTCTGTAGGATGGCGTGCGAGCAGATAGAACAGTCCAACGGCGTTTCTTGGAGGTCGGTTCCTACCGTCGATTTGAACCATTGTCGTCCGGTAGTGACGAAACTTATGAGAGCGATTGGGACCCTACAGATCCGAGCGGCCATTTGGACAATTCCATCAAACTCTTCTTCCTTGGGCGTATCGAGGATGTGATAAGAGTCGATTGCTTTTAGGCGGTCTTCTTCCTTCCAATCCGGCACGATGAGACGAGGTTCATTCACGAGGATTGGGGGATTTGTAAATCCATGAAGGAAATTATCTTAGCAATGGAGGTGCCAAGCGCTCATCAAGTGCTCAAGCGCTTAGACCTCAGAGGCTTACCCTTGCGGGTCCACAATAGAGACGCGACTAATTCGTGCGAAACGCCTACGAGACCAGCTGTCTGGCCCGAGCGTGCTTTTACGATTGGCAGTCAAGGTACTGAATTACTGACTGGGGCCACCTAGGTACGCGGCCAGCGCTTCAAGAGTTGGAGGCTTGACCACGTAGGGCGAACCCAATGTCCCGGCCCGCTCGCGATCCAGGTCTTCCAAGGAGGAGGAGAGCACGACAACCCGCATAGAACTGAACTCGGATTGTTCACGAATCCAAGTCAGAACATCAAAGCCCTGTAAAAAGGGCAGCTTCAGGTCGAGAAAGATAAGATCAGGCAGAGGATATTCTGTTCGATCCTGAAATGGTCCGGCACCGGATATATAGTCCACCGCCATTCTTCCGTCGGTGACAATTTTAAGCGGAATTTGGATGCCTGCCTTGCGGAAGAGGCGCTTCATCAAAAAAACGTCGTCTTCGTTGTCCTCGACGAGCAAGACTACTCTAGGGCGGTCCGTGTTACTCATTGCCCTTCTTCCCAGCCTGCAGTTCGATCCAAAATCTGCTTCCGGTGGAACCATCCGACTCCAGCCCGGTGCTTCCTCCCATTCTTTCGATTACTTTTCGGGTAATGGCAAGGCCCACCCCGGTTCCCTCAAACTCGTTGGTGGGGAGAACACGTTCAAACATACCAAACAGGCGATTTTGGTATTGGGGAGCGATGCCGATACCATTATCGGAAACCCACACCCGGACCATCGAATCAGTTTGCTCCGACCAAACCTTTATCTTCGGAACGACGCCGGGAGCGACAAACTTGATGGCGTTGCCCAAGAGATTGGATAAGGCCTGCACCAAACCAGATTCGTTTGCCAAGACGCTGTGCGGTAGATCGAGTTCGACCTGCGCGGCGGGAGACTTTAGGCCGGGATAGTGCTCGATGATGTCCTGCATGACCGGAGCTAAAGCAACGGTTTTTAAGACGGGCGACTCCCTGGAGATCTTCGTAAAGGTCAGGACATCGACAATCATCTTGTCAAGGCGTGCGGAATTGCTTGCGATCTTTTTGAGGTAGGAGCGCCCTTCTTCATCAAGCGAATCAGCATAATCTTCCACCAGGGCGCTGCTGTAGCCTTGCATGGCTCTCAAGGGTGCCCGTAAGTCGTGAGATACCGTGTATGAAAATTGTTCCAATTGATGGATCGCAGCTTGCAACGAAGCGGTACGCTCAGCCACCCGCTTCTCAAGCTCGCTATTCAGGTCCAAAAGTTTGGATTCCGCCTCGCGAATGGTGTTGATATCCGAAAACACCCAAGACTCGCCAACAAGAGTTCCTTCGTCGTTCAAAATTGGATTCGACGCAACTCGATGCCAACGATTCTTAAGCAATACTTCGGTGCGAGAACGCAGACTGGGAACGGAGAGACCGGTGAAAAGGCCCCCGATGATCTCTTCCAAGAGAGAGCCGATACGAGGTTTCCCTGACGCCGGAAAAAGTTGGGCGAACGAGTTGTTAAACCGCATGATTTTTCCCGAGGGATCGACGAGGCATAAACCATCGCTGATCGAGTCAAACGTCGTCTGCCATTGAGAGGCAAGTGCCTTTGCCGCGTTTTCAGCAGCCCTGACGCGAAGGAGTGCTCGCACGGTCGCGGTGAGTTCCTCCGAATCGATAGGTTGGATGAGATAACCGTCCGCACCTCCTTCCAAGCCATAAGCCCGGTCCGTACTCTCAGTAAAAGTTGCGGAGGTATGTAGGACAGGGATAGACGAGGTCTTGGGATCCGTTTTGAGCAGCCGGCAGAGTTCATATCCCGTCGTATCCGGAAGTTGAATATCCAACATGATGAGCGAGGGGCCTTTTCTAGCCAGGGACAGACCTTCTTCGCCCGTAGACGCGGTCCAAACCTCGAAATTTATCTGACGAAGGTACCTCCCAAAGGTGTAACGATTTTCTTCATTATCATCGATAATGAGGATGATGGTTTTTTCGTCGGAAGCGGGCATAGAGGGGAATTTATTTCTTAGCGAAAATCTCGGCTTTGGCGATTAGATCTGTCAAGGCAGCGCGGGAGGTTTCCCGAGAGGATAGATCCTTGGAAAGCACCCCTATAATGCCGGTGAATCCTTCGATCTTTTCCGCCGCCGGAATGTTGGAAGTGTACCAGACGACAGGAATGTCTTTGGTGATTTTTTCGGTCCTCAGCTTACGTAAAACATCGTAGCCGTTAAGATCAGGCATGTTGAGGTCCAGAAAGATCACGTCCGGATTTTCGGCCTCCGCCAAACGAATGCCGTCGTGACCGCCAGCCGCCTCCAAAAGCTTGAAGGAAGTATCGACCACAAGTCCGCGAAAGAGATACCGGGAGACCTCATCGTCATCGATGAGCAAGAGGTTCTTGGAATAAGGAGGAGCGTCGATTGAGTTTAACTTGTCGAGCAGCCACTGCTTTTCAACCGGTTTCAAATGAAAATCATCAGCACCCGATTTGAGCGCCTTGTTTTCGTTTTCCACCATCGTGATCACGTAGATCGGGATTTCTTTCGTGCTCGGGTCCTTTTTAAGCTCGGAAAGAAATGCCCACGAATTTTCGTGTTCGAGAAGGATATCGAGGATTATAGCAAGGGGCTTAAGACTGCGAAGGGCCTCCCGGGCTTCCTTGACAGAACGAACTGGCACCGATTGGTAGCGAGTTCCCTTCAGGTAGCTCTCGTAAATGAAAAGTGTTTCCGTGTTGTCGTCGAGGATCAAGATAGACGAACGGGTGGGATCTACTTGCCGGACCATCTCCGAAACGTAGTTGATTTCGGTTCCACCGTGATAAGAGAGTGGCATAATCACCGAAAAAGTTGATCCCACGCCAGTTTTGCTGGTCACAGTCACGCTCCCGCCAAGAACCTCCGCTAGCTTTTTAGACAGCGACAAGCCGAGTCCCGTTCCCTTAATTCTTTTCTGAAGCGGTCCCTCAATCTGAGTAAACTCTTCGAAGATCGTTTCCAAGTCACCCGGTGCAATACCGATACCGGTATCGCTCACGGAAATCACGACGACTTTGTCCTCGCGGTAGGCGGCCTTAACGCGAACCTCACCCTTTTCGGTGTATTTAAGTGCGTTGGAGATGAAGTTGCGCAGAATTTGCGAGAGTTTGCTCTCATCAGTAAATACCGTGGGAATTCCTGAAACTTCCTCGAAAATCAAATTAATCGAGGAATTATGGGCAAGCAAAGGACGTAACATGCCACGGAGCGCGCCGAACATGTCCGTGATTTCAAACTCGGTGGGACGAATGATGATTTTGCCAGCTTCGACCTTGGAAAGATCCAGCAAATCGTTGACCAGTTCCGAAAGATCCGTCGCCGCGCGTCTGATGAAGGATACCTGCTTTTCCTGGTCCAAGGACAACTCGCCGTCCATGCGATCCAGGAGCATGCGCGACAGTCCGAGAATGGAATTGAGGGGGGTTCGAAACTCGTGCGTCATGTTGGAGAGAAAGCGGGACTTGATCTCGGAGGCCCTGCGAAGGTAATCGGCTTTCTCGTCGAGCTCCGCGTACAAAGCCACGACCCCGCGGTTGGTATCTTCGAGTTCGCGATTGAGTTGATCCAACTCTGTCTGCCGTTTTTCGAGTTCTCCCATCGTCGACAGGAGTTCCTGGTTCTGTCGTTGAATTTCTTGGAAGGGATCATCGGTGTGGTTATCGCCCAATTTTGTGATGATCGACTCGATGTCCTTCCGACTTAGGGCGGCCGGGAAAGGACGTCTTTTACCAATAGATATCGTCGTCCCTTTCGATGGTTGGGTATCGGCCCGAAAAAAATCCATGAGGCGCTTTGCGCCCGCCAGGCCGACTCCCATTCCGGTTTCAGAAACGTAGTCTCCGTTCAGGATCGACTTTAGATTGGAGATGCCGGGTCCCTGATCGCTGACAACGGCGTGAAGATCACCGGTGGCATCCTCGCAGGAAAAGTCAATCTTGCCCCGCTTGGCGTACTGGAAGACGTTGCGCGCCAGTTCGGAGACGGTGGTAGCGATGCGGACCTGATCCTGGCTTTCAAAACCAAGCAAGGCCGCAATCTGCCGCGCGCGTTGCCGCGACAACACGACATCACGCTCGAAGCGAATTTGGACCGTGAGGAGCGGGATTTTCACAGGCGTTACTTCGAAGTGTTCCGAACGATGAGTACGGTAACATCATCTCGCTCCCTGCGAAAGTCGCGGTAGAGGATCCCAGAAAGGAGACTAGGATGACGCACGGGCAGCCCCGGATATCCATCAAGCTTCCACTTGGTTTGAAGGCCATCGGAATGAAAGATGAGAAATGAGCCTTTCGACCATTCGTAGGCGAATTCCTGAAATCTTTGGGCCTGGTGACCAATCGTTCCGTTAAGCGAGACAAAGCTCTTGCTGGCCCCTCCGGTCACCACGCCACCACTGATATTACCAATGCCGGAATACGTGATCTTCTGGGTTCTCAAATCGGTTTGGAGAACAACCACTGCCGCGCCTCGAGTTGATCGCAGAGCGCCGTGAAACTTTTGCAGATGAACTTGAGGGGAAAGACTGCCGTTTTCCTTAAAAAGCTCGATGGCGTGGTCCGCCGCATCGGCCGCGTGATCACCGTGGCCTAATCCATCAACCACCATGAAAGTGAAAACGCCATCGCGTTGTGAGAAGGCCCAGCCATCGCCGCAGCGAACCTCACCCGGATACGGCAGACAAATCGCTCCAATATCCAGAGAATAGGGAGTTGAAGAGCGCGTACGCGGCCACAGCTGGGAGACGAGAGCTGTGCCTTCTCGGGTGGAGTAAATGTCAAAAACGGAAGAGAGTCGCTTGATTGATCCGAGCCCGTTTCCGGCGGTGCCGGCAGTTGAATAGCCGTCCTCCAGGCACTTGTTCACCTCGGCAATACCGGGACCGCGATCAAGAGACAGAATTTCAATGCCGACGTTCCCATTTTCCTCGAGCTTCCTCAGGATCAACTCGCCGCCCTTGGCATGCTTATAGAGATTGGTGCCGGCCTCCGTGGCAATGATCCCGAGGTCTCCCACTTTCGAAGGATCAAAGCCCAATTCGTTGCCCAGACGCTGAGCCACCCTCCGGGCCTCTCCGACCTGACTAGGTTCCGTGATGGGAATGGAGAGAGATTTCAGCATGGTGTTATTTCCACCGTCTAATCTTTATGGTGGTGCCTTCTCCGGGTTTTGAATCGATCTCGAATTCATTGGAAAGCCGTTTGGCACCGCTCAGGCCCAGGCCAAGTCCCGATCCAGTGGTATAGCCGTCCTGTAAGGCGAGCTTCATATCGGCAATGCCGGGTCCTTTGTCGGAGAAGACAAGTTCCAAGCCGCGCCTCAAACCGTTTTCCAGGACATTGACGGCCATCTCCCCGCCCTTGCCGTAAACGATGGTGTTGCGCGCGAGTTCGCTGGCTGCGGTGACGATCTTGGTTTGATCGACCAGACTGAAACCCAACTCAGCGGAAGCGGCTCGCACCACATGCCTTGCCTGAACGATATGGAGTTCCGTTTGTAACGGATGCGTCGTGGACTTAAGCGTCGGCACCCTCGGCTCCTAACGATTCTGAATTGGTCGCGCTACGGAGCAAGCTCATGCCTTTTTCTACATTCAGCGCCGTTTTCACTCCCGTGAGCGACATGCCGAGTTCTACCAGGGTGATGGCGACAGCGGGCTGCATTCCGACGACAACGGTTTCCGCATCCAGAACCCGGGACATCGACGAGATGTTGGCCAGCATACGCCCGATAAATGAGTCCACCATTTCAAGTGATGAAATATCGATGAGAACAGCACGTGCGGCATTTTTGCTGATCGCCAAAGTTAGATCATCCTGAAGCGTCATCGCCAACTGGTCGTACATGTCGACCTGGATGGTGACCAAAAGGAAATCCCCCATGCGGAGAATGGGAATGCGTTCCATGCTTATCCCTTTACGGCTGTCTTCTTAACAACGACGAGTCCGGCTTTGCTGATGGCGATTTTGAAAGCCTCAGCGAGACTGGCCTTCGTGACCACATCGCCCAAGTTGACTCCAAGGTGGACAATGGTCTGAGCAATTTGCGGGCGAATTCCGCTGATGATGCACTCGGCGCCCATAAGGCGTGCCGCTGTGACCGTCTTGAGTAAGTGCTGGGCGACCAAGGTATCGACTGTCGGGACACCGGTAATATCGATGATCGCGATATCCGCCGAGGTCTCCACGATTTTCTGAAGAAGGGACTCCATGACTACTTGGGTCCGCGCGCTATCAAGCGTTCCGATAAGCGGCAGGGCGAGAACGCCGTCCCAAAGTTTAACAACGGGCGTAGACAATTCCAAAAGATCCTGGTTCTGACGGGAGATGACTTCCTCGCGGGCCTTTTGGTAAACTTCGGTCGCGTAGAGACCCAGATCGTCCAAGAGGAGGGAGCCCGCCAGGGTATCGGCTGCGAGGAGCTCAGGATTGGCGCTCAATTCGGTCTGAATCACTGAAAACAGAGGCTTCTTCAGTGAAAAAACGAAAAGGGCTGTCTCGCTTGGTGAGAACCCCTGCAGGGCTCGCGACTTGGAAATGGACGCGACCAGTTCTCTTAGGCTGTCGAAGGAAGGGCTCTGCGAGTTAACGGTCTGCTCGTTCTTTAGTGCAACGACAAAGTTGTTCAAAAACTCCGTACATTGGCTCCGAAGTTCCTCGGGCTGTAGCACTCCCTGCTTTGACACGGCTTGCAGTTGTTCAGATACCCAAGTTTCCAGAAGTGAATTCTCATTTCTGCTTACAATTTCAGCTAGGCGCGTGAAGTGGGACATGGAGGAGTAATTGATAGAACGTAAATCCTAAAGTGAGAATGCTTTAAGTCAAGAGAGCGCAATTTTTCAACTAGGCAAGCGACAAAGAAGTGCGGCGCCGGACTGACAAGGCGGTCGAGCCCATTACCTTCCTCTCCTTTTCCTTCCCTTCAACCAACCCGGCGGCACCAGCGAGCGGCCCCCCAAGAGCCCTTGGGGCCGCGAGCCAGCAGCGACGAAAGAATTCAGCTCCAGCCGGGGACGTGCCAGGCATCCTGGCGCGGCCCTGGCTCGGTGAGGGGAAGGGGCGTTACGGGGAAAACCGCATGTTTACCCGGTTAGAATGGGAAGCCGCGTAGCAGCAGCTAGCGGCAGGGGGAAAGGCCTTTGCCCCGAAGGAGCAAAAGCGCCTTAGCTGCGCAGCAGGCGCAGGAGAGACTTGGCATTCTTAATGGCGTGACCATCACGGTCGTTGTTGAAGTAGGCGTAAATGCGGTTCGCGCCCGAGTCCTTGATTTTCTGGGCCCACTCGCTCAGTTCTTCCTTTGAATAGTCATGCCGGTACCATTGGCTTACTCCGTGAAAGCGGATGTAAAGGTCGTCAGACGTTTTAACCAAGGAATCAGGCAAGCGCGGACCACTGCACGAACAGAAAATGGTCTGGGATTCCCG